>Ga0209267_1000020_pt1 | contig 101910 bp, 85 predicted proteins | sample GraSoiAngelo_137_FD_185894 | JGI IMG/M metagenome (GOLD analysis project Ga0209267, IMG submission 185894) | Grasslands soil microbial communities from the Angelo Coastal Reserve, California, USA - 14_0929_09_30cm (SPAdes) (version 2) | ecosystem: Environmental > Terrestrial > Soil > Grasslands... | reverse complement strand
GTGACTGGGGGCGCGCAATCCTCCACGGGCACGGTAACGCTGAGCGGGCCAGCACCCGCTGGCGGCGCAGCCGTCACCCTCACCAGCAGCAGCACGTCTACGGCAACGGTCCCGGCGAGCGTGACTGTTGCTGCGGGAGCCAGCAGTGCGACATTCACGGTGAGCACCAGCGCGGTGACCACGTCCACTCCGGTCACTATTTCTGCGTCCTATGCTGGCGTAACCAAGACGGCCTCACTCACCGTTGCGCCTCCAGGTACTCCTGCGGGAACTTACACGCTTACGATCACGGGAACTTCGGGCAACCTCAGCCACTCTATAACGGTCCAAGTAACGGTCAACTAAGGAGTACTTCGGAGCCTCTCCAGCCCTCTTCGGGAGTTCAGCCTGCGAAGGACAGCGGCTTTCCACAGCTAGCTGCGACTGGCCATTTGGCCAATTACGCCCAGGGCAAGTTCCATTGCAACCCCCAGTCCTAAATGGATCCTAAGAGAAGGGGAAACTATCTCCGGGCACCTGCCAAGGATGAAGGAGCGATGGATAACGCGACGACGGAGTTCCGCTGGAGAGTTGCGCGCAGTTTTGCGCTCGTGGCATGCCTGGCAGGCTATTGTATGGCCGCAGGCTCGCTCGCAAAGGCTCAGGCTACATCGGCATCGCAGGGATCGGGGTCGAATTCCCGATTGCTGAGTGCGGAGGGAGGGCGGGCGATCGTGTATGCCGTGCAGGATCAGGACCAACCGACGCGCGGTGCGCAAGACTGTTCTCACCTGGTTCATCAGATGTATCTCAACGCGGGTTTTGAGTACCCGTATGCGAGCTCCTTCGAACTGTATGCTGGGAACGAGAATTTTGAGCGGGTGAGACACCCGCAGCCGGGAGATTTGATTGCATGGCCAGGCCATGTGGGCATTATCCTGGACCCGCGGGAGCATAGCTTTTACAGCCTAGTGAGTACGGGCCTGGAGGCCCAGGATTACGAGGGAACTTACTGGAAGTCGCGCGGAAGACCGCACTTCTACCGGTACAAAGTTGAAAACACCGGGACTCTGACCGCCGCCAAGGCTCCGGCTTCCTCAGTAGCTGCAGATTCTGCAAGGCGGCACGTCACTGCGCCGGCGATCGAGGAGCGATTCCCTGTGATGGCCTCCGCCTCTCATCGCCCACCGAAGACGGCTTCGGAACGGACAAAGGTAGTCCCTGGTTCACCGGCTTTGCCGGCACCGGCAGTTGCAGCCGCTCCCTTTGAGGTTCCGCAAAGCATCATCATCACTCCGGAGAACAAGAAACCAACGATCAGCCAAGTTACTGAAGGCATCTCTGAATTGAGCAACGCCTCGGGAAGTGTCTTGCGTACGAGTGACCCCACAAGACTGGCGCTGCCGGTGATCATCTTTGAGCGGCTCCAGGTGGAGCGTCTGGAAATCAAAGGGGACCACGGATGGGCCCGTCTGCAGATAGATTTTCGAGCGACTATCGCGGGTGGAGAAACGGACTATAAGCGGCGACGCGAAAAAGTTCGCTGGGAGCTGCGCCGCACAGAATCGGGCTGGGAGGCGATTACACCCACGGATCGAACCTATGTACCAAACGATGTGGCAGTGCGCCATTTGGCGGCACAGCTCGCGGAGCTGACCGAGAGGGATGGCGGTGCGGCACATCCGGAGACAGTTCTGCGTCAGGAGTCAAGGCTCGCTAGTCTTCTAAGCGCGCTGCTGGCGAACAGGTAGGCTAATCGGGCAGTCGAGGGGCTCTAGAAGCGCGAGCGGCTTGTTAGCGATGGAGAGGAACGGAAAAGTCCACCGAGAGTTGTCGTCCTGAATTGGAACTAGTGCTTCAACGGTGGGCCGGAAGTTGTGTTCGGTGATTCCTGAGGCAGAGCAAAGGCGACGTAGACGCCACCGGAAGATGATTTCGGGTCCTTGCCGCCTCCCGCGGCGATGACGACGAATTGGCGGCCGTTGACTTCGTAAGTGGCCGGCGTGGCATTGCCGGAGAAGGGCAGAATCGCCTCCCAGAGCAGCTCACCGTTAGATTTATCGAAGGCGCGGAATTTTTTGTCGAAGTTGGTTGCCCCGATGAACACCAGGCCGCCAGCGGTGACGATCGGACCACCGTAGTTCTCGGTTCCGGTGTTCCTTTGGCCCCTCGCGGCGAGTTCTGGGTATTCACCCAGCGGGATCTTCCAGACATATTCACCGGTGTTCAGATTGATGGCGTTTAGAGTGCCCCACGGAGTAGCTACGGCGGGATATCCTTCCGGGTCGAGAAACTTGTGGTAGCCGGTGAAGCGATACGGCATGGATTCCGGAGGTGGTGCGGAGCTTGCGAGCTCTTTACTTTCACCGCTCAGCAAAAAGCTGACCAGCGCGCCGTTTTGATCCTCGGTCAGATTTGGAAAGCCCGGCATTCGTCCATTTCCGTTCTTGATGGCCGTTGCAATCTGCGCGGGAGTCAGCCGATTGCCCACTCCTATCAGGGAAGGCATCGCGGGAGGGGAACCCGTCAACTTTTCTCCGTGGCAGATGCTGCACTGGCTCATATAGATGGCGCGTGGGCTATTTTCGGCCGTGTTGGGGGCGAGAGCGCCGGTCCAGGGCATCTCATTCGCATTGATGTACATGATTCCGGTCTCAGCGTCCACGGCGGGGCCGCCCCACTCGGCACCACCGTCGAAGCCAGGAAAAATTACCGTATCCTTCCCGACGCTGAAAGGAATGAACTGCCCTGCACTGCGGAATTGTTTGAATTTTTCCACTGCCCATTGATGTGCTTTCGCCGTGCGCGCGGTCAGAAGATCCTCAGTGAGAAGCTGGCGCGCAAAGGGCGCGGGGCGAGTGGGAAGCGGCTGCTCGAGGGCGGCAACTTCGCCGGGCACAGTGCTCGGAGGATATTTTTGGGACGCAATGGGGAAAAGAGGCTTTCCATTGGAGCGGTCGAAGAGATAGACGAAGCCTTGTTTTGTTGTTTGCGCTACAGCATCAATTTCTTTTCCGTCGCGCTTCACGGCGACGAGGGCGGGCGGTGAAGGAAAGTCGCGATCCCAAATGTCGTGGCGGACTCCCTGAAAATGCCAGACTCTCTCGCCCGTCTGCGCATTCAGGGCAATCAGACAATTGGCGAAGAGATCGTCCCCGATGCGATCGGCACCGTAGAAATCAAATGCGGCGGAGCCCGTCGGAACATAGACAATCCCGCGCTGGGGATCGAGCGCCATCCCGGCCCAATTGTTCGCCGCGCCGCTGGTCTTCCAGGCATCCTTCGGCCAAGTGTCATGGCCAAATTCACCGGGACGTGGAATGGTGTGAAACGACCAGCGCAGCTTTCCGGTTCGAGCGTCGTAGGCTCGAATGTCGCCGGGAGGCGCGGGAAGAGTCTCGGGGTTGCGCCCGCCGACGATCAGCAGGTCTTTGTATACAACGGCTGGACTGGTCAGATCCACAGACACAGAGCTGGCAGGCTCCCGGCCAAGATTTTCACGCAGGTCGATTCGGCCGTGGTCTCCAAAGGACGCAATCGGACTGCCGGTGGTGGCGTCTAGCGCGTACACAAAGTTCATTACTCCAACCAGAATGCGCTTGTCCTTGCCGTCGGCCCAGTAAGCGAGCCCGCGGTCCGGTTGCGTTCCACGCATTCCGGAGTCGAACTTCCACAACGGCTTACCTGTCGCGGCATCCAACGCGAAAATCTTTTGTGTCGGCGTGATTCCGTAGAGTACGCTCTCGACGATGATGGGGCTTGTCTGAAGACCGCCTTGCTCCCGTGTGTCAAAGCTCCAGGCGACGGCCAGGCGCTTGACGTTGCTGCGATTGATTTGCGCTAGCTTGGAATAATGATTGTTCTCGGGCGCGCCGCCGTAGTCCGGCCAGTCTTGCTGCTCCTGGCCGGATACATCGCTTTGTGGCGGCGCGTTTGCCGCGCGCGCGATCAACCCGGCAGTGGTGACGATCAAGGATGGAACGAGAACGAATGCGCAACTGGTGAGTATGTTCAGCGTTCGCTTCTTTTTCATGGCCGCACGAGGAGAGAGGATAACACCCCTGCAACGCAAGGCGACATGCAGATAAAGAGACTCTTTACATTTGTCGAGCCGGACGCTCGGCCAACCTTCCCTCCCTTACTCACATGGGGAGTAATACTATGCCACCCAGCAGAAGTCTCAAGGCTCACCGTTGGCGCAGTCCCATCACGCGCATCAGGGTTTCTTGGACGTGGACCAGTTCGCGCTGACGTTCGTGTTCTTCCTTGGTGCGGTCGGTAAGAGCTTCTTTCAACAGAAGCAAATTGCGACGGAATTCGAGCTGAGCAATAACCAGGCGGCTTAACGCTTTGAGGGCCTCTCTTTGCTCGGGCGCCAGTTCGCGCGGCGACCGGTCGACGACGCAGAGCGTGCCCAGGGCATAGCCGTCTTCGTTGATAAGGGGAGCGCCGGCGTAGAAGCGGATGTACGGGTCGGAAGCGACCAGGGGATTGTCGCGAAAGCGCTCATCCAAGAGCGCATCGGGGACCACGAAGAGATCGGATTGCAAAATCGCAGTAGAGCAAAAAGCGATGTCGCGTGATGTTTCTGAAGCATCAATACCCACTCGTGATTTGAACCATTGGCGGTCTTCATCGACAAGAGAAATCAGCGCGATAGGCGTTCTGCAAACAAACGAGGCTAGCAAGGTGAAGTCGTCAAACGATTGTTCGGGGTCGGTATCGAGGATGGCGTATTTCTCCAAAGCGGCAATTCTGCCCGCTTCGTTGACTGGCTTGGCGATGACCATGAGCCACCTCCTGAGCGATTCCTTGGTCCGGGTTGGATCCTGGCCGGGGCGGAATCATACTCCAAATGAGAGAATAAGGCGCGGGCCAAGTGAATCCATGTGAATCCATGTCGGATTTGGAGGGAAGGCGCGTGAAATGGATTACACGTGAACATGTAAAGGGGGAGACGATTGCTTCTGGACGACGCTCAGCCACACTGGTCGCGAGTGCAAGTTCTGCTTGCGTTACAACGGGCGTCCGGACAGCGATGTCTTCACTATTTACAACGCGGGGACCCAGTGTGTAAGTCTCGCCGCGGCGAATCCGCAGCAGACCGGCGAGCCGCGCCTCGCCGTCAAATCCACTTACTCCTTCCCTAGCTTGGACTCCCATAAGAGCGGCCCGACAGTTGTGAATATCTCTCGACTTCGTCCACTTATTCATTAGAATTCAACGCGCTCGAGATTTTCGCGTCGCTATTTTCCGCGGAGGGGCTCCATGAAGTCGCAGCTACTACGTTTACGATCACTGTCTTTTGCAGCCGCAATTCTATGCTCAACAATCGCGGAAGCGCAGGCCACCAAAGCGCAAACGTCGCAACAAAGATACACGCCTACTCCTGAGAATCTGAAAGCGCGCGCATGGTTCCAGGACGCGAAGTTCGGAATGTTTATTCATTGGGGGGTGTATAGCGTGCTGGGCGATGGGGAATGGATTATGGAGACGCGGCCGATCAATAGAACGGATTACGCGAAGGTGCCGACGTTTTTCAATCCGGTCAAGTTTGATCCTGCGGCGTGGGTCGCGCTGGCAAAAGCCGCGGGCATGAACTACATCACCATAACCTCCAAGCACCATGACGGATTCGCCATGTTCGACTCGCGCTTGACGGATTGGAATGTTGTGGCGCGAACGCCGTACGGCAAAGACGTGATTGGGATGCTCGCAGCGGAGTGTCACAAGCAGGGCATCAAACTGTTCTTGTACCACTCACAACTTGATTGGCATTCACCGGATTATTTTCCGCGCGGGCGTACGGGACATAGCACGGGCCGTCCGGATTCTGGGAATTGGGATGCGTACCTGAATTTCATGGACGGGCAGTTGCGCGAGCTGCTGACGAGCTATGGGGAGATTGGCGGCATCTGGTTCGACGGAATGTGGGACAAGCCGGACGCGGATTGGCAACTTGCCCGCACGTACGCGCTGATTCATCAACTGCAGCCGCAGGCCATGGTTGGCAGCAATCATCATAAGAATCCGTTTCCCGGAGAGGACTTCCAGATGTTTGAGAAGGATTTGCCAGGCCAGCACACCACAGGTTTCAACGCTGAACAATCCGTCAGTGCGCTGCCGCTCGAAACCGCGGAAACCATGAATAATTCCTGGGGCTTCAATCTGACGGACGAGCACTTCAAGAGCACGGCTGAATTGATTCGATACCTTGTGCGTGCGGCGGGATTGAATGCGAATTTTCTTTTGAATGTGGGGCCGATGCCGAGCGGCGAAATTCAGCCCGAGTTTGTGCAGCGCTTGACGGAAGTGGGGCGCTGGACGAAGCAGTATGGAGATTCGATTTACGGAACGCGAGGAGGGCCAGTTGCGGCGGGACCGTGGGGCGTGACGACGCAGCGCGGCTCGACAGTTTATCTTCACGTGCTGGACTGGAATGTTCCGGTGCTCGCGCTGCCGGCGATGCCACGGCCAGTTCACTCGGCGCGGTTGTTGCGCGATGGAGGCATTGTCGAGTTCAGCGCCGTCAAGGGAGGACTGGTACTGAAACTGCCGGAGCCGCAACCGCAAGAAGTGGATCGTGTGATTGTGCTCGAACTGGAAGCGGCGAAGTAGAAAGCGGTATGCCTAGTGCTATTTTGGGCCTGCGCCCGTCCAGCTGCAATGGGGAATCGCGCAGAGGTGAGGGGGCAAAGAACTCCGCGAGGTTGCCAACGCGGCTGTGTTGGGCCCCCATTTCTTCAGCCGAGACGATGACAGCCGTTAGTTTGGCCGTTACGCGTAATGGTTGCGGGCCGCGTGAGCGCGCACGGTCGAGGACCTCGCTGAATTTAGTTTTGCGACTAGCGTCCATGGGCTCTTGGGCCTCGGGGAGCCTCATGGGAAACTGAGGGCGGCTCGATTCATGGATTAGGGATGGACTCGTCGAGCTTGAGGATGACAATTTCGCCGTTGGAATGAAATGTGCCGCCGGTGGCGGTGGTGGCCTCTTTCATGGGATTGTCGGGAAGGAAGTGAGAGATTTCGGTGACCAGGCCTGTGGAGCTGAGAGTTTTTTCCACATAGTTGCGCTCCAGATCGATATCGGGATCGATTTTGTGGGTGATCCCGTTGTTGCGCTGATCACGTTCGAAGCCGATGTCGTGGGTGGCGGCGCCGGTCCACAGAGTCTCGCCATTGACCTGGAACGGCGCTTTCCAGATGCGCAGATGATTGCGCGATCGGACGACACTGATGGGCTCGGCACGGGCCCAGCCGTAGTCCTGCGGGCGGCCAAAGAGGAAGAGTTGGCTCATGGGCATGGTCAAGTAGGATTCCTTCGAGAGGCTGCCGATCAAGCCGTGGAGTACGGTTTCCTTGACGTCGGCGTCGACTCTCACCCAGCCGGCGGTGGTGAAGACACGCTGCATGGTGGCTTCCGATCCGAGGATGAGAAAGTTGACCATATCGCCGGCATGGCCTTCTTTGTCGCTGATGCGCCGCGGGATTTTCGAGAAGAGATTGTTGTCGATGCCAGGGAGTGAGCTGACCTGCCTGGCAACCACGCGGGCGGTGCCACCTTCGGGTGCGTAAACCTCGATGCGCACGGCGTAGGCGCCCTCACCGGTGTCATTCGTGGTCTGATTGATGCCGACGGAAAGGCGGCCCGAGACAGGTGCAAGAACATTGCGGTGTGCGCCGATGGCGAAAGGCTGCGCGGTGTCTTTATCGCCGATGCGGCCGATGAGCGTGCCACGCCCGGCTTCATTAAACGGTAGAACGCGGAGAAGGTCGCTGAACCCGCGCGGAAGGCCGTCCGGGCCGTTGTCGTCCTTCGCGTCGGCGTAACGGAGCTTACCGGTGGCGGTGATGAGCACGTGTTCGCCAGCTTGAATGTCCATGCTGGTGTCGATCCAGAAGTCTTCGCCGGTCAACTGCACTTCCTGGAAAAGGCGTTTTTTGCCCGTGGGTGTTTGTGCAGAAGCGGAGTTCTGCCAGTCTGGCCGGGCAGAGACTTGCGGCTGCGGCGCGGTGTTCTCACGGACCAGTTGCGCCCAAAGAGCATGTGAGTGAACCGCGGTGACCAGAAAGAGTCCGAGAATAAATTGCATTTTTGCCATGAGACGCCGAATCATAGGAGTGGGCCATCCCGCGCAGGGCCGGGGAGCATCTCCACTGTTAGCAGAAGCCCAGGTCAGAGCGCAAGCGTTGTCCTGGCTGAGTGCTGGACCTCAAAGGTGAAGAGCAAGGATCAGGCGGAGACGCGGGGACCAACTGGAGAGTTCGAGGAGAAAAAACGGGATTCCTTGACGGAGTGCGTTGGGGGCTTGTAGATTGGCAACATGCCGTAGCATTGTGAGAGGACATAGGGCACTCCGGAGATATGCCCTTCCGTGCGGAGAAACCGCGTCAGGCGGAGATAGAAACGTCAACAGGCCGGAGTGAGGACTGCGGCAAAAGGCATGAAAAGACTTCAACGACAGATGGTGCTGTATGGATTGTGCGCGGTGACGGCGTTACCTGCGGCAGGACAGGCCCAGGCGCCCGCACCAATGCCAGGGCAGGTACAAACCAAATCGCCCCCACCAGCGCAGGCGCCTGCACCACCGGCGCGTGTGAGGACCACGCCGCCGGGCACGGTGAGTGTGGACGGCAGCGAGGCCATGTTTACAACGATCTGCGCGCTGTTGGCAGCGGGTTTCCAATCGAACGTCAGCTCTGACAATTGGACGGCGTTCCGGGCGCAGATGAGGGAGCGCTTGCGCCAGCAACAGGGCCCGGCAGTGGAAGCGGTGCGGGAATTTTACCGCCAGCACGAACTGCGGGATCCCGGCGCGACGCTTTCCAGGTATTTGTGGTTTGGCCTGGTGTCTGGGCCCGCCCCCGCGTTTCAGCCAGTCTTGAGGCGAGATGAATTGCCACCGGAAGTAATTGCGCTCGAGGGTTTCAGCGAAATCCTTTCCAATTATTATCAGGAACAGAAAATTGGGCAACTGTGGCGGCAAGTGCAGCCGATTTATAACCGTGAAGTCGAGCGACTGCATGATCCGGTGTCGCAGATTGTGTTCGTCGTGTCGGGATACTTGCGTGAAATCCTCGAGCCGTCCGGGCCGCGGACATTGGCGATCGTTGTTGAGCCGCTGGTGGGACGCATCACTAACGTGAGAAATTTTGGGGATCACTATGCGTTGGTGCTGAGCGGCGGGGAAGAGGTTCCGACCGACGTCCTACGTCACGCGTTTCTGCACTTCTTGCTGGATCCACTGCCCCTGATGTATCCGCACGTTACGGCAGCGAAACGCTCGCTATTTGAGAAGGCCGCCACGGCCCCGCGTCTGACGCCTGAGTTAAAGGATGATTATGCATCGTACTTTGCGGAATGTACGGTGCGGGCGGTAGAGCTGAGACTCAAGCGCATGTCGCCTGGCGAACGGGAAGCGGCGATGAGCCGGGACGATGAAGATGGGTACATTTTCGTGAAACCGCTCCTCGAGGCGCTGCCCAAATTCGAAAACTCCGAACCGTCGATGAAGCTCTTTTTCCCGGATCTGGTGAGAGCCATCGATGCAGGAGCTGAGGGAAAGCGGCTGGCGGCGGTGAAATTCGCGCCAGCCGAGACCGCCAAGCCGGAGGACGGGGCGGCGAGCGAGGAAGTGGCGCGCCGGAGAAGCGCAGCGCCGTCGACGGTGCCGAATGATGCGGAAGTCATTACGGCACTGACCGAGGGGGAGCGGCGGATCGCGGAGAAAAATCCGCGCGCGGCGGAGGTATCGTTTCAGAAAGTTCTGACGAAATATCCGGATCAAGCGCGGGCGTGGTACGGAATTGGATTGGTGGCACTCCTGGATCACGATGCGGCAAGGGCCAAGCAGGTGTTCGGGCGGCTGACTGCCGGCGAACATGCGGCGACTCAAGATCCCATGGTACTGGCGTGGTCGCACGTCTACCTGGCGCGGATCTATGGTGATGAAGGGAACCCGGAAGTAGCGAAGTTGGAGTATCAGTCCGTTCTAAATGTGGAAGGGGGACCGGAACAGGCAAAATTAGCTGCCCAAAAAGGGCTCGCAGCGTTTGGCGGAGATAGACCCATGGCGCGACCTTGAACGGGAGGTCGATTTTGGTTGGACACATACGATTCAGGGGAATGCTGTAGCGCTGGAGCAAGTCGGCGGGAGCGGCCCGTGATGACCCCAATGAGGTCCAGGTACCGGCCAGGCTCGGTCAGACTTCCCAAGCGCGCCGCCCGAACTGCGAAGCTCGGGGATGAGAATTAAAAAGAGATGAGGAGAAATAGGATGAGAATGAAGTTGAATACGTGGTTGGGGATGGCCACCCTCGTGGGTTTGTTGGCAGGCGCGAGCGGAGCCGCAGTGGCGCGGGGTTGGCAGCCTGCTCGTGGAAGCCAAAGTCAGCCTCCAGCGCAGCAGACCGACAAGCCGAAGACTCCGGACGTTACACCTCTGACGCTGGACGCCCCGGCACCGGTGAATGCGGAAGAAGATGCCGCCTACAAAGCCTTTCAGGGTGTGATTCCAAATGATGCCACCAAGAAGATTGAGCTCGGTGAGGCATTTCTCCAGAAATATCCGGAGAGTCGCTACAAGTCTCCTGTATATGGGGCGTTGACTTACGCCTACTTACAGGCCGGGAATACACAAAAGATGCAGGAATACGGAGAAAAGGAGATCACGTTGTCACCGAACGATGTCTCTACGCTCGCCCTGCTGGGGCAGACACTGCCCCGGACCTTGCATGGGAGCGTATCCGACCCCGCCGCCGTGCAGTTGCTGGCCAAAGCGGAACAATACTCCAAACAAGCCATCGAGATTACGCCGGCGCTGCCCAAGCCGGAGAACCTAAGCGATGAAGCCTTTGCGTCCGCGAAGAATCAAACGCTGGCGATGGCCCACAGCGGTTTGGGATTGGTCTTCGTGCGGCGAGGCAAGAATGCAGAAGCAATTCCGGAGCTCGAGCAGGCCGTGAAGGTCGATCCGAACCCGGACCCCGTGAATTACTACTTACTGGGAATGGCGAACAAGATCACCTCGCACTTCGATGATGCGGTGGCGGCCTTTAACAAGTGCGCAGCGATGACCGGGCCCTTGCAGGGGACGTGCAAGACTCAGGCCGAAGATGCGAAGAAGCTTGGCACGACGCAACTGAGCGCGCCGAAGTGAACCAGGCCGCCGGTGCGGCGGAGTTATGCAAGAGACTATCCGGATCGCGGACGGAGCACTTGAGGAACGTCTAGGGCACAAGTTTTTGACAAGAGAGCTCCTGGAGAGGGCGCTGACCCACAGTTCGGCTGTTCCCGAACTGCGCGCTGCAGGCACCGAGGAGACTGTCTCTGCTCTATTTCCCGGGAACAATGAGCGGCTGGAGTTCCTGGGGGATGCCGTTCTCGAGCTGCTCGCGAGCGAATATCTCCTAGCGTCTTTTCCTGACTGGAGCGAAGGGCAGCTCTCCAAGAGCCGTGCGCGGATTGTAAATGCGGTTTCCCTGGAGGCGGCCGCCAGGCGGCTGCGCCTCGGAGAGCACTTGCGGGTAGGGCGCGGAGAGGAGAAAACCGGCGGGCGGGAGAAGCAGACGCTGCTGGCCGATGCGTTCGAAGCGGTAGTAGCTGCGGTTTACCTCGATGGCGGACTGGGTGTGGCGCGCGAGGTGTTGCGAAAGGTGCTCTTCGAGCAGGCGCTGGAGGAGCGCGGTGAGCGCATCTCGGAGTCCGATCGCAAATCGGCATTGCAGGAGCTCTTGCAAAGACGCGGGCGGGCACCAGCGGAATATCGCGTAGTTGGAGAAAGCGGCCCCGACCACCAGAAGGTTTTCCAGATCGAAGTTTGGATTGACGGGGAGTGCCTGGCAACAAGCGAAGGCAGCACCAAGAAGGAGGCGGAGCAACGTGGGGCACGAAGCGCTTTGGAACAACTCGAACGCGCGGAAGCGCAAGGCTGAGGCGGAATGCCGGAAAAGACCGTGACAGAAATCGAAGAACAGGCGACGGAAAAGAAGCAGGAGCACCCCCCGGAGCAGACCACCATTTCCGAATACTTGGAATCACTCCTGGTGACGGTGATTCTGGCGCTGTTCGGAACAAGTTTTATCGTACAGGCCTTCAAGATTCCCTCCGCATCAATGGAAGGCACGCTGCTGATCGGCGACCACTTGTTAGTAAACAAGTTTATTTTCGGCGGGACCGGCACCTGGTATGAAAAACTGCTTCCCTACCGACAACTGGAACGCGGCGACATTATCGTTTTCAAGTATCCTTATGCGGATCATCAGCATTTCGTGAAGCGAGTCATCGGCTTGCCTGGAGATCGTTTGAAGTTGGTCGACGGGGATGTGTTCATCAATGGCAAACGATTGTATGAACCGTATGCGGTTCATGATTCGTCCGCATCGTACGACCCGTTTAACTTTTCCTTCCCTTCGATAAGGGGCCAGATGATTTCGCTCAATGCCATTCCTGAATGGCGCCCCGAGATCCGCAAGTATGTTCAGGGTGACGAGATTGTCGTCCCGCCCGGGAAGTATTTCGCCATGGGCGATAATCGCGATCACAGTCAGGACAGCCGCTACTGGGGATTCGTTGATCGTGATGCCATCATGGGGCGGCCCTTCTTGATTTACTGGTCGGTGGAAGCGAAAAGCAGCGACTACAGCGGTGATAGCACGTTTTGGTCACGATTGACTGGCATTCTTGAGACCCTGGTGCATCTCCCGTCTCGAACGCGGTGGAGCCGCATGCTGCGTACGGTACATTAGGATTTCAATCCTAAGTAAGGAAACCAGGGGACGAACAATCCTTTCGCTTCATTCTGGACGCGGCTGGCCCCTACCTTTTTGCGTATGAGTCTGCGAAACTTCCGAACGAGATGATCAAGCTGCAAAAGTGGCGAAAACCGGCGGTGGCGATCGTAGTTCTGGTCATCGTCTTTCAGGCCGGGGTGTCTCTTCTGGCGCGGACCCACCGCGTGCATGCCTACCTGGTGACCCAACTGGAAAGAGCATTCGGACGGCCCGTGGAGGTCGCGAGTTTCGACGCGCGGATTCTGCCCAGTCCGCAACTGGATGCCAACGGTGTGACCGTGGGCGAGGATCCCGCGTTCGGCCACGAATACTTTCTCCGTGCGGAACGCCTGAGCGCCGGTGTGCGCTGGACGGGCCTGCTGAGGGGCCACTTTGAATTTGGAACCATGTCGCTCAGCAAGCCGAGCTTGATTTTAGTGCGGAACTCGGAGAGTCGTTGGAACCTTGAGCGGTGGTTGCCGCCGGCAAAGGGGAACCCTGCACCGAGCGCACCTGTCCATGGACCACCCTCGCCGGTCGCTCCGGTGAACCGGCTGGAAAGAATCGAATTCGATGAAGGGCGCATCAATTTCAAGACCGAGGACGACAAGCTACCTTTTGCGTTCACCGCTGTTTCTGGAAGCGTGGAGCAGATCTCGCCCGGACGCTGGCAACTGCAGCTGAAGGCCCAGCCATGGCGAAGCGGAGTTTTGCTGCAATCTGCCGGATCGATCAAAGTGCTTGGCGACGTGGCGGGGACTTCGACACGGCTGCAGCCGGCAGAAATCACTTTGCATTGGGGCGAGGCGTCCATGGCGGACGTCTTCCGATTTTTCCGCGGGCAGGATTACGGAGTACGCGGCGCGTTCGCGCTGGATGCCGCAGCTAAGAGCGGGACCGCCAGGGAAGATGGTCCTGCAGACTGGAAATTCTCACTGCAGGGACGAGCCGTGCGGATCCATCGCTGGGATTTGACGGAACGTGCTGATAACCCCCGCCTGAATGTGAACGTGACGGGGCGGTGGAACGTCGGCGCGGGGAGCCTGATCGCAGAAGAAATCGGAGTGGAGGGGCCGAGATCGAATCTCCGCGGCATGTTGCGTCTTGCTGGCGGACGCGTACCCGCGGTGGAATTGCGGCTGGATTCGATGGGGATTCAGGCATCGGACTTGTTGGCCTGGTATCGCGCGTTTCATCCGGACATGGCGGAGGGTGTGACAGCGGCACAGTATTTTACCGGCGGGATGATCTTGCGCGGGTGGCCACTTGCGCTGGAGTCGGCGGCGTTTTCAAGCAGCGGTGGGATCGTGAGAATGCCGGGTTTCGTCGAGCCGGTGCGAATCGGTCCGGTGAGCGGAGGCCGAGAGCGAGGAGTGCTGACGATTGGGCCGGTGCGGGTCGCTCTTGGTGGGGACCTCCGTGATGTTTTGGCGCCGAAGCGGCGTCGTGTGGCAGGGGCGATGGAAAACGCCGCAGACGTGACCTTCGCGCACGATCTAAACACGCAAGCAGGAAGCATCAGCGTCGAAGGAAGCTTCAACAAGGTAGAAGATTTTCTGAAGTTGTCTGCGGAGGTTGGGCTGCCGCTGAATCACGGTTGGGAACTGGGCGGGCAGGCCTCCGCCGTGACGAAGTGGGAATGGAAGCAGCCGTCGGGAGGGCGATGGAACGGAAGGGTTGTTTTCAACCAAGCGAGTCTGACCGTGGCGGGATTGAATCAGCCCCTGAACGTATTTGCGGGCGCATTGGATTGGATCGACGGGCGGCGCATAGCACGGATGACGAGAGTGGAAGGGTTTGGTGGGATGTGGACGGGGAACATCGAGGAAACCGCCAGGGCGGATGGGGAAAATGGGGCGAAGTGGAATTTTCATTTGTATGCCGACCAGTTGAACGCAGCGGACCTGGATCGCTGGGTCGGGCCAAGGGCTCGGCCGAGCTGGTTACAAAGGCTTTTGCCCCCGCTGCTCGGCGGATCGGCGCCGAAGACGCCACCGAGTGAACTGGTCCGCCGGGTGAATGCGGAAGGCGAGCTGGGGATAGCGCAGTTGACCATCGAAAGGTTGCGACTCGAAAAGGTGCTGGCCAAGGGATCTCTGCACGATCTGCAACTCGACATTCGCGAAGCACAGGCAGAATGGGCGGGCGGCAAAGTGCGGGCAGAGATAAATGCGAAGTTTTTGCCGCGGCCCGTCTATGAGATCGCCGCAAGATTGGAACGCGTGAACCTGGCGCAATTGCCGGGAGCGGGGCGAATTGCGGGGCGATTGGGCGGCGAAGCGTCGGGAACTCTACAGGTGAAAACCGAAGGCGTGGGCCGCGACGAACTTTTGGGAAAGTTGACCGGTCGAGGCGAGTTTCACTTGAACAAAGTGGAGTTTCGCGGCTGGGATGTCAATGCGAGCGTCGAGGACGGCGTAGCACACACGGGAGTCTCGCGTTGGGCCAGCGGGGAAGGCTCGGTCCGTTTGCGGGATAGCAGCATCTTGCTGGAGGACTGGCGGCTCGATGGCGAGAAGCAGGTGACGCTCGTGAATGGAACACTCAGTTTCGGGCGAAACGCTGACTTGGCGATCGAAACGGCGGGCGCGCGAAAGAGCAAGGACCGCAAGGCCAGTGATTCCGGAACGGGGCACGTGCTGAAGATTTCAGGGCCGCTCGATGGACCAAAGGTTTCAGTGGAAAAGGCGGGCGTCCGGCAGCCTGCGGATTGAATTTCGGATATGGGAATGAAATCGGCTTCAGGAGACAGGGAGGAAAACAATCGATGAAGGGTCATGCGCTATTGTGTGCAGCTGTTCTGCTGATGCTGATGCCGCAGACAAACACACAGCAACCGTTCACGCTGGAACAGGTGATGAGCGCTCCATTCCCGGCCAATTTTACAGCCGCAAAACAGAACAACCGCGTCGCATGGACGCTGAATCAACAAGGGCGGCGGAACGTCTGGGTGGCCGAAGGGCCCGGATTCACGGCCAGGCAGATTACGAAATACAGCGAAGATGATGGGCAGGAGTTATCGGAGGTGAGTTTTTCGATGGACTCCAACACCATTGTCTATGTGCGCGGCGAAGGGAAGAACGCGGCCGGGCAAGTGCCAAACCCAACCAGCAATCCGGCGGGAACGGAGCAAGCGATCTGGACGGTGGCATGGAGCGGGGGCGAGCCGAGGCGCGTGGACGCCGGTCATTCACCGCAGATTTCTGCGCGCGGAACGATCGCCTATGCCAGGGATGGGCAGATCTGGATCGCCCCGCTGGACGGAACGGAGAAGCCGCAACAACTGGTTGTGCGCGGACAAGACTCGGACCCGCACTGGTCTCCCGATGGGAGCCGGCTGGCGTTTGTTTCGTCGCGCAACGATCACGCCTTCATCGGTGTTTACGACGTTGCAACGAAGACTGTGCGTTTCCTGGCGCCGTCTGTGGACTCAGACGGTGATCCCGCGTGGTCGCTGGACGGGAGGCGCATCGCGTTTGTGCGGCGACCTGCGGAGGCGCGAGACACACCGCAGGGCTACTTCATCGCGCCGGATAAGCCGCATCCGTGGGCCATCTGGGTGGCGGAGGCCGGTGCGGGAACAGCAACAGAAATCTGGCACAGCGGGGCCACCCCGCAGGGATCGTTTCCCTATATGGCGGAAGACACCGGCGGCGCGGTGATCAATTGGGCCGCGAACAACCAACTATTGATCGCTTCAGAAGAAGACGGCTGGCAGCATTTGTATGCGCTGTCTGCCGACGGTGGCGCCCCAAAGTTGTTAACGCCTGGAAATTGTGAAGTGGAGCAGTGGTCTCTCGCGCCGGACAAGAAGTCGGTTTTGTTCAACTCGAATTGTAACGACATCGACCGCCGGCATTTGTGGAGAGTGAATGTCTCTGGCGGAGAGGTAGGGCGACTGACGAGCGGGGAAGGGGTTGAATGGAGCCCCTTGGCGCTCAGTGACGGACAAAGATTTGTTTATCTTGGCTCCGATGCGAAGCGTCCGCCACGGGCTTTTGTGAGTAACTTTGCAGGAGACTCGCTGACGGCGTTGCTCGGAGGCGAGACGTGGCCCAAGGATTTTCCGTTAGATCGCCTGGTCGCACCGCAACAGACAATATTCAGATCCGCAGACGGGCTGGAAATACACGCGCAGCTTTTTGTGCCAGCCGGGATGACAACTGGCGAGAAGCGGCCGTCAGCGATCTTCTTGCACGGTGGCCCGATGCGGCAAATGCTCCTCGGCTGGCACTACATGTACTACTACTCGAATTCCTATGCCATGAATCAGTATCTGGCGAGCCGCGGATACATCGTACTGGCGGTGAACTACCGTAGCGGAATCGGCTACGGCCGAGCGTTTCGAGAAGCCCCAGGCCGTGCTGGGCGTGGCGCGACGGAGTATCAGGACGTGGTGGCGGCGGGCCAGTACCTTCAGAGCCGCAGCGATGTTGACGCAAATCGCATCGGCTTGTGGGGCGGAAGCTATGGCGGGTATTTGACGGCGCTTGGCTTGGGGCGCAATTCCGATTTGTTCGCGGCAGGTGTGGATCTCCATGGTGTGCATGACTGGCCGACCGACAACTGGGACGGAAAGAATGTTCCTGCGGAGCTGAACAAACTGGCGCATGATTCATCGCCCGTGACCGCAGTCAACGCATGGAAGTCACCGGTGCTCTTCATCCACGGCGACGACGACCGCAACGTCTACTTCACACAAACCGTGGACCTCGTGGCGCGCCTCCGCGAGAAGGGCGTGGAGATCGAACAACTGGTTTTTGCCGATGATGTGCACGATTTTCTACTGCACAGAAATTGGCTGTCGGCGTATCACGCGGCGAGCGATTTCTTCGATCGGCACTTCAAGTCCCCCGGAAATTGAAAATCCTTTTGTTCCGGTGATCATGCGCGGAGAGGTCTTCGACGACTCGCGAGGCATTAGCGGATGCAAATGAAACGCAAACCACAGCGAACCGCCGGCCTGTTGCTTCTTGCGGCTGTCACTCTCTGCGCGGGAGACAGACGTGTCAGTCTCCTGCCCAAACTGCAGCCCGGCCAAACCCTCATTTACCTCATCCGATTTCAGAGTGACAAGACCGTCAAGACCGAAAGCAAGGTCGTCGCGCCCATGGCGCCAAATGCTACGCAAATCGATGCGCACGGATTGCTGCTGGTTGAGGTCTTGGATGTGCGACCGGCGGGCGCCAAGGCAATGATTCACGCACGGGGTCAGTTTCTGACTCTGGACGCTGGTGCGTGGTTGAACAAGCCCGGTGACAACAAGTCCGGTTGGGATAGACAGCATGTGGACCCCCAGGGGAAAAGCATTGAGTTCACGATTTCCCCAGACGGCTCGGTGAACGAAGTAAAAGGTCTGGATTTTCTTTTTCCCGAGCAGCAGCAAGCCTGGCAGCAATGGGTCGCACGTTTTGCGCTGGCGTGGACGCTCCCTGCCAACGGAATGAAGTTCGGCGAAAAATGGAAGCTGGAGCAGGCCGAACAAATAGGAGCGCCAATTTCGGGACTAAATTGGGCGCGGGAGTCGATGTACGTGAGAGATGAGCCCTGCCAGGCGAGTCAGCTTTCAATCATGGGAGATGTCTCCGCCTCCAGTGCTCCGCCAGATACTTGCGCGGTGCTGCTCACGACGGCAACGCTGAAACAGAAATCATCGTCGAAAGACGCGACCCCCGAAGATTTTAAACTTCACGAGTTGCGGACCATGGGCACGGCGAAAGGCACGAACGAGATCATCACGTATATTTCCCTGAAGAGCGGCCTGGTCGTGCGCGCAACGGAAGAGGCCAGCCAATTCATGGATGTCATGGTGGCCAAAGCCGATGGCTCCAACCGCGTGCACTACAACGTCGACGCGAAGAGTCACTCGGAAATATTGCTAGTCACGGAGACGCCGCTGGATCGGCCCTGAATCGAACGCGCCGGCCGTTTTCCAAGGTGAAAGCCAGAGTTTGCGCCCCGGAGTATAATGAACGTTTCGCCAGAGGCCGGTAGGACCGCGGGAGACCGTTTCCATGAAATTCAAGCTGCACAGCAATTATCAGCCGCGCGGCGACCAGCCCGCGGCGATCGACCAGCTCTATCGCGGCCTCGAAGCCGGCGAGAAGCAGCAAGTGCTACTGGGCGTGACCGGGTCGGGCAAGACCTTCACCATGGCGAAACTCATTGAGCATGCCGATCGTCCGGCGCTGGTGCTGGCGCACAACAAAACACTGGCCGCACAGCTGTATCACGAGTTCAAAGGATTCTTTCCGGAAAACGCGGTCGAATATTTCGTCAGCTACTATGATTTTTACCAGCCCGAAGCATATGTTCCCTCCGCGGACATCTACATTGATAAGGAAGCGACCATCAACGACGAGCTGGACAAGTTGCGCATGAGCGCGACGCGTTCCCTTTTCGAGCGCCGCGACGTAGTGATCGTGGCATCCGTGTCTTGCATTTACGGCTTGGGCTCGCCGGAAGCCTATTACGGCATGCTGGTCATGCTGGAAAAGGGGCAGCAGACGTCGCGCGAAGCGTTGTTGCGAAGGTTGGTCGATATTCAGTACGAGCGCAGCGAGGATTTGCGGCGCGGCACGTTCCGCGTGCGCGGCGACATGATCGAAATTTATCCCACGTATGAGGATCAGGGTTACCGCATCGAAATGTGGGGCGACCAGATCGATGCGCTGCGGCAAATCGATCCGCTGACCGGGGAGGTGCGCGCGGGACAGGAGGATTTGTCGCGCGTCCCGATTTATCCGAAAACGCACTACGTCATGCCGCAAGAACAGCGTGACCGCGCGATCGTGAGCATCCAGGAGGAGCTTTGGTGGTGGAAGAAAGAAATGGAGAAACAGGGAAAATTCGTCGAGGCGCAGCGTGTGGTGCAGCGCACGATGTTTGACATAGAGATGATGCGCACCATTGGCTACTGCCACGGCATCGAGAATTATTCGCGTCATTTGAGTGGTCGTTTGCCGGGGGAAGCGCCGCCGACGCTGCTGGATTACGTGCCGCAGGACTATCTGATGTTCATTGACGAATCGCACCAGACGGTTGGGCAAGTGCGCGGAATGTTTAACGGTGACCGAGCGCGCAAGCAGACGCTAGTGGATTACGGCTTTCGCATGCCTTCGGCTCTGGATAATCGGCCGCTGACGTTTGAGGAGTTCGAGCACCGTATCAATCAGGTGGTGTACGTGTCCGCGACGCCCGGGCCGTATGAGTTGACAAAAGCAGGCGGGGTGGTCGTGGAACAGGTGATTCGGCCAACGGGGCTGGTGGACCCGCAGGTGGAAATTCGTCCTGTGAAGGGCCAGGTGGATGATCTTCTGGAAGAGATTCGCGTGCGCGCGGAGAAGAACGAACGCTCGCTAGTGACCACCTTGACGAAGCGTATGGCGGAGGATTTGTCCGAGTATTTTACGGAGATTGGCGTGAGGTGCCGCTATCTGCACTCCGAAGTGGAAACGCTGGACCGCATCAAAATCCTGCGCGACTTGCGGCGCGGGGAATTTGATGTACTCATCGGAATCAATTTGCTGCGTGAAGGACTGGACCTGCCGGAAGTGTCGCTGGTGGCCATTTTGGATGCGGATAAAGAGGGATTCTTGCGAAGCACAACGTCGCTAATCCAGACAATTGGACGCTGCGCCCGGCACATCGAGGGCCGAGCAATTCTGTACGCGGATCGGCGGACGGATTCGATGAATCAGGCCATCGACGAAACGAACCGGCGTCGCGCGAAACAGGTGGCCTACAATAAAGAGAACAACATCACCCCGATGTCGATTATCAAGTCAGTGGACATGGAGCTGGCGAGAATCGTCGAAGCCGATTACGTAACCGTGCCGGTGGACGATGCCAGCCTCGATGCGGCAACGGCAAATATTAAGAGCGAACAGCAGCTCGCGGAGATGCTGCAACAGCTGGAGACGCAGATGCGCGCAGCGGCGAAGAAGTTTGAGTTCGAAAAAGCGGCCCAGCTCCGCGATCGCATCCGCTCTTTAAAGCAAAAGGATCTGGCGGGACTGTTTTCGGTCGAAGCCACGCCCGCGCCAGCGACGGCTGAACGAAATTCCGAGTCGTCTCAGGCGTAGGTGAACCAGTGGACTCAGGTCCAGAATTGCCCCAGCGCAAATCAATTTAATCACCAGGTTACTGCTCAGCTGCTGAAGCTTGTCTGGTGACCATTTACCAGCACGACCATCGCTGTCTGCTCGGTTTCGTGGCCGGTAAGCCTGTCGAATTGAACCCCCAGGCGAGATGGTTCAAGCCTTGTGGAATTCATTGCCAGAAAGATTTCCGAAGTTGGTCTTGGACGGATATGCCGAATCATTTGCATGCGGCGCTGGGTTTTGAGGGCCAGGCTTGCCCTGCCAGCGCCGGCGAAGACGCAAACGGCAGGGCAGCCACCGATCCCTGCTGCGGCTGACGCGGCAGCTACGAACGATTCGCTCGCGGATGTGGCCGGAGCTTTCAAGTCGATTTCAAGCATTCAAGTCAAGCGACTCTGCGAAGAAAAGTTGTGCACTTGTGGACGGCGAAAATCTTCGGAATATTCAGCAGTACAGCCTGGAGAATTCCTTGAACTGGGCGTTGGATGCAGAGAATCCCGCTGTTAACCCCGGCAAGGTGGTCACTAGACAACGCCGCGTTTGAGGTCCTCCAGCGGATAGAAAGTGTCACGCCAAATGATGCCACCCTGCTTGAGGGTAACGACGGTCGAGCGGAGAAGCATGTAGCTGAAGAGAAGCGCGCCGAGAGGATGCGTGAACGCATAGAACGGCGAAACACGCATGCCGATGTCTACGCCGGTGTGGAAGCAGAGCGCGATGACAAAGGCGGCTACGGCGAAAACACGAGTCCAACCCTGGCCGAAGAAAACGCCAAAGATTGGCGCCACGTTCATGAGCAGCAGAGCGACGACGGCGATGGCCACGAGCGGCACGCTGTAGCCTACGCCGGCGAAGAAATTTTTCGTGACGCCACGAACAAGATTGCCAAGGCCAGCATGCCAGCGGACGACGACGAAATCCTGCGCCACACCCGCGCTGGAGCGAAAGCCCGATTGCTTGACGATCTTTCCCAACTTCATGTCATCCACAACCTCCATGGCCAGGCGGCGATGGGTGCCGCTGGCTTCATAGGCGGCGCGCTTCAGGAGTTGGAACGCGCCAACACCGACATAGGCGCGCGAATGGGGATTGGCCACGCGGTAAGGATCGGTGGCTATGTGAAATGCCATGCCAAAAAAAGTAATGAGAACAGTCTCCCAGAAGCCAACCATTTCGACATCGCCCATGAGCGTGAGGTGCTCCAGGTTGCGCGCTTTCACGAGAGCAATGGCGCGGCGCAGGGCATCGTGCTTGAAACGCACATCGGCGTCAGTGAAAAGCAACCAGTCGCCGGTTGATGCTGCGTACGCTTTCTGGAGCGCGTGAGGTTTGCCAAGCCAGCCAGCGGGCAGTTGCGTGATGTGGACAACGCGAAGCCGGGGATGCGCGGCAGCAAACCGCTCGAGGATGCGGCCGGTCGAGTCCTGTGAGCGGTCGTCGACAGCGATGACCTCCAGATCCGGGTAATCGATTTCCATCAGAGTGGCAAGTGCAGCTGGTAGTTTTTCTTCTTCGTCACGCGCGGCCAAGAGAATCGAGATGCGCGGACAATCAGCGTCGGAGGCCGGCGCGAAATCCTTGATCCACGGGAGGCGAACGGCGCCATAGGCAACGCGGATACCATGGGTGAGCCAGAAGGACGCAATCAAGCCAAAAAGCACAAGTCCGCAAATGTGCATGGAAATTGGTGCCAGCGTTGTCCTCAGGTTATGCTAACACGAGATGGAAAGGACCCTCGCCATCATCGGGGCGGGACGCGTGGGGCGCACGCTGGGCCGCCGGTTGCGTGAACTGGGGTGGCAGATTGGCGCGGTCGTTACCCGTAGCGAAGCGAGCGCGCGTCGAGCCGTTCGATTCATTGGGGCAGGCAAGGCTTGTGCCGGAATGACGCGGCAGATCCTGGCATCGCGAGTGATCCTGGTCGCCACACCCGATGAGGAAATCGCAGTTGTTGCGCAGGAACTGGCTCGGATTGGCGAAGAAGAACTGCGCGGGCGAGTTATCCTGCACACCAGCGGGGCGATGGATTCTGGCGTGCTTAATGCCGTGCAAGAGCGGGGCGGGACGGTCGGGTCCTTGCATCCCCTGCAGTCTTTCAGCGGCGTCGCAGTAGCTTCACTGGAAGGCAAGGTTTTTACGATTGAAGGGGAACCACGGGCGGTGCGCGTCGCACGGCGGATTGCACGAACTCTCGGCGGATCGCCCGTGCGCATCGCGGGAAGCAAGAAACTCTTGTATCACGCGGCGGCCGTGATGGCCGCCAGTCATGTGCTCACGGTGGAGGAAGCGGCCACGCAGTTGCTTGTCTCGCTGGGGATGAGGCGGAGCGAAGCCGTGCGGGCGCTGTTGCCCCTGACGCGCCAGGTTCTCGAGAATTTCGAGAGGCTGGGGCCACGAGCCGCGTGGACGGGGCCGCTCTCTCGTGGAGATTATAAGGTGGTGCAAGCGCATGTGGATGCACTTCTAGAATCGCCCAAAGAATTTGCGCATGCCTATGAAGCGCTGGCTCGTCTGGCAGCGCGCGTGCTCGCACAAGATACTGCCGCTATGTTGGCCGAATTAGGAAAGAATTCTCTGGAAGAGAGACTAAGAGCAAAGGCGACAGGGGGCAACGCGTGAAACGATTGCAGATTGCGATGGAAAGCACCACGCTGGCGAACGGGTTGAAGGTAGTGATTGCGCCTGATTCGACCGCACCGGTCGTAACCGTCGGGGTGTACTACAAAATTGGCTTCCGCCTGGAGCCCCAGGGACGCAGCGGGTTCGCGCACTTGTTCGAACACATGATGTTTCAAGGTTCCGCTAACGTTCCAAAGATGCAGCACATCAAGCTGATCAATTCAAGCGGCGGCGTGCTTAACGGGTCGACGAGCTATGACGTGACAAATTATTACCAAGCTGTCCCTTCGAATGCCCTAGAGCGCGTCCTGTGGCTTGAAGCCGACCGCATGCGCGCCTTGAAAGTCGATGACGAAAATCTCAAGAACCAACGCGACGTCGTGAAGGAAGAAGTTCGCGTCAACGTGATGAACCAACCCTATGGCGGATTTCCCTGGTTGGATATGCCGCCGGTGGCGTTTCGCAATTGGGCGAACGCGCACAATTTTTACGGCGATTTTGCTGACTTGGATGCAGCCGATTTGACCGACGTGCAGGCTTTCTTTAACACCTACTACCTCCCCAACAATGCCGTGCTGCTGGTGCTCGGCGACGTGAAGGCGGCGGAAGGCATCGTTCTGGCGGGAAAATATTTTGAGGGCATACCGGCTGGGGCGGCGCCGCAGTTTGCCGATCCGACCGAACCGGAGCAGACCGAAGAGCGGCACGGATTCGTGGAGGAAAAATTCGGCACACTGCCCGCAATGGCCGTCGGATACCTGATGCCCAAGCGGCGGACTGCCGACTGGTGCGCGATGGCGTTGCTGGATCAGGCGCTGCACGGCGGGCGTGCCGGACGCCTGTACCGCGACCTGGTATTGGAGAAACAGATCGCCGTGGAGGCCGACGGCGGTATCGATGACGTTTTTGGATACAACGGGCCAACACAAATGACCACCCGCATCCTGCACAAGCCGGAATTTACAAACGAGACGGCGCTTGCGGCCTTTGATCTCGTGATCCGCGAAGTGCTGGAAAACGGCATCAGTGCCGACGAGTTGGAGCAGCTGAAAGTGAAATGGCGCTCGGACTATTACGCCACGCTGGAAGGTGGCCGGGGTGGCTACATGCCAAAGTATGGGCTGATGCACTTGTTGGCGTGCTTCACGCTGTTCGACAATGAACCGCAGCTCGTGAACACCATCCTGGAGGGCTTCCTCAATGTGACCCGCGAGGAGATTCAGGCAGTGGGGAGAAAATATTTGAGAAAAGAAAAGCGCGCCATTGTTCTTCGCAACCCGGTGAAGGCTGGTTCAGCCTCGGGAGCGCACGCAAAGGAGACGGCATAATGGCTAGTGGCACGGTGGAGATGGCGACGGGCGCGCCGGAACTGGCGGCCGAGCGCGCGGTGACCTGGCCAAAGCGCACAAAGGCGCGGCTTTCGAACGGGCTCGAGGTGATTCTCGCGGAATCACACTCCATTCCCAAGTTTCATGGTGAATTATTTTTCCGCTCCGGTAACGCGGCAGTTGCGGATCGCACTCCTGGATTAGCGGAAATGACCGCAACCTTGGTTCGCACCGGAACGGCAAAGCGCGTAAGCCGCCAGATTGAAGAGGAGTTACGGAGGCTCGGCGCGGACTTGTCTTCCAACGCTGGCGCCGATACCAGCGCCCTTTCCTTCGCCGGACTTTCGGAATTTGCGGCGCCGCTCCTCGAGATGGTGAGCGAGTTCGCGCGCGAGGCCGCATTTCCGGATGCCGAATTCGAGCGCGAGCGCCGGCAAAAGCTGGAAGAAGTGAAACTCGAGCGCACGCAGCCTGGATTCCTGGCGAGCGAGCGGCTCCGAAGAGTTTTATTTGGCGCGCATCCCTATGGGCAGGTCTCGCCAAGCGAAGCGCAAGTGGCCGCCTACAAGCGCGAAGATCTGCAGGCCGTGTACCGCGAATCGTATACTCCCGAAAACGCTCTTCTCTTGCTCGTCGGAGATTTTGACTCCCAGGAGATGTTGAAGACCGGTGAAAAAATATTCGGGGCGTGGAGAGGCAAGAAGCCAACAGCAAAAACTTTCGCGGCACCCCCGAATCCACGCGGGCGACGCGTGTACCTGGTGCACGTGCCAGGGGCAGTTCAGACGCAACTCCTTCTGGGTTGCCACGCCATTACGCGCCAGCATCCGGACTGGGTGAGGCTGGGGCTTACGAACAGCTTGTACGGTGGAGCATTTAATTCCCGGTTAGTAATGAATATCCGCGAAGATAAGGGTTATACCTATAGCCCTCGCAGCGGTGTAAGTGCGTTGCGGGAACATGGTTATTTTTCGGTTTCAGCAGCGGTGCGAAATGATGTTGTGGCGGCATCGCTGACGGAGATTTTTTATGAAATGGACAAGTTGCGATCCGTACCGGTGTCAACGGCGGAACTGGCCGACGCCCAAAATTACCTGAGCGGTGTTTTCTCGATGGGGCTTGCGACCCAGGATGGATTGCTGTCGCAACTTTCCACGGTGGCGCTGAACGAATTGCCGGACGACTACCTCGAAACCTATCGCCAGAGAGTCCGCGCCCTCAGGCCGGAAGATTTGCTCGCAACCGCGCGCAAGTATCTAGACTCTGCCAACATGCAAATCGTGGTCGTCGGCGATCGCGCGCAGATTGAGCAGCAAGCAATGCTCTTCGGCGAGCCCGAATTCTATGACGTGCTGGGCGCGCGCGTTTGACCTAGCAAACCAGCTTGTCTCTGTCCTGCGGATGTTGAAGTCGTGCGGCCTGTTCAAGGGCGTGGATGATTTGCTGGCGATTCGCGGGCTTGGACCGAAACGCCTCGAAAAAATGCGCAGGTATTAGACCGTTGGGAAGCCGGCCGTGCGAAAGCCCACCGCACCATCCGGCCAAGTGCATTCCTGCTGCAGAGAAGCCATCAGACAAACCATAATAGAGTTCCATCGCACAAATACCGTGCGAAGGAGAAGAGTTCCTCGGCGCGCTACGCTTGGTTCGGATGATGCGTTGCGCTGGATTCGAGATGATGACAGATTCTTCTTGGCGATAAGAATATCGCCTGCCTCTGGTGTACTGCGCCGAGCGTCATAGGGTCTGGTGAGTGACGCGAGGCTGGTCGATGTGCAGGGGAACCTGGTCGGCGATGCGGATGCCGTAGCCTTCGAGGGCGACGACTTTTTTCGGATGATTCGTGAGGACCCGGATGTCCTTAAGGCCAAGGTCAATCAGGATTTGCGCGCCGATGCCACTTTCGTGTTGCACCATGCGCTGGCGGGCAGGTTCACGATCAAGTTGGCCGCGCTTGTGAAAATGAATCTGAGGCAGCGCGCCGGGTTCTTCGGCGGTTTCGACACTGAAGCCACGCCCGGTGTGATGCAGGTAGAGAAAAACGCCACGGCCTTCCTTGGTGATGGCTGCCAGCGAGCGTGAGACAAGCTCCGCGCAATCGCAAGCGGTGGAGCCGAAAACGTCTCCGGTCAGGCAGTGTGAATGGACACGCACCAGCGTCGGCTCCGCGCCTTCCAGTTCGCCGCACACAAGTGCGACGTGCTGATCGTGGTCCATGTCGCTGGCGTACGCGATCATACGGAAGCTGCCGAAACGCGTGGGCAGGACCGCTTCCGCTACGCGCCGCACGTAGCGCTCGTGCTGCATGCGGTAGCGAATGAGGTCCGCCACCGTGAGCATCTTCAGGTTGTGTTCCTTGCAGAATTCGACCAGCTGCGGCACGCGGGACATGGTGCCGTCGTCACCCATGATTTCGCAGATGACGCCAGCGGGAGTCAACCCGGCAATGCGCGCGAGATCGACACAAGCTTCGGTTTGACCGGCGCGGACCAGCACGCCGCCTTTGCGCGCGCGCAACGGGAAAATGTGTCCCGGGCGTGCGAGATCCTGAGGCTTCGTTTTTGGATCAATGGCCGTGAGGATGGTGATGGCGCGGTCCGCAGCGCTGATACCGGTGGTGACGCCTACCCGCGCGTCGATGGCTTCCGTGAATGCGGTGCCGTGCACGGAAGTGTTGATTGGCGACATGAGCGGAAGGTGGAGTTCGTCGCAGCGCTCTTCGGTGAGGGGCATGCAGATCAAACCACGGCCGTGCTTGGCCATGAAATTGATGGCCTCGGGCGTGATTTTTTCGGCGGCCATGGCGAGGTCACCTTCGTTTTCGCGGTCCTCATCGTCGATGAGGACGACCATGCAGCCTTGGCGAATCTCTTCGACGGCTTCTTCGACGGTAGCGAACATTTTAGAAGTGTCTCCCGTGGGAAAAGGATAGTGGTAAGGAGGTAAGGATGTAAAGAAGCACGGAAAGGGGATAGCAGTAGGAAATAGAGGATAGGCCATGGGAATGCGTGATCGAGGTTCGCAATAGCCGGACCCCTTCTCCCGGTGTTGTCATAAAACTATGATTCAATGGGGGTTAGGCGTTGGGTCAGGAAAGATCAGGAATACAGACAGGGCCCTGGACTGACAGTGCTCGAAACATGTCCTGCATGAGCACATCTCCGCGCCATGGGGCTTGCTGAACTTAAATCACAAGTCAGAGGCCCCGCCTGTTCGCAGAAATCGTGAAACGATAGGCCACTCGCCAAAGCGCAGGCCAACCGAGGCTCCCGCGCACTTAGGCCGTGCCCCGCTCGCCCAAATTCTTCTTAGAGATGTATGGATGCTCCATCCGCCTCTTTTCAAGGCGTACAGCATCACATGATTGAAACAACCAAGAGCATGAAGAGAACGATCTGGGCCGGTGCCGCGGCCACCTCGGATGGCGCACAACGATGCTATTGTCGTCCTGATTCGGGTAATCATAGCGTTTTGCAAGGCCAGGGACGCGTCTTCACGTGTTCTCTTCGAGAGAACTAACGCATCCAAATCTCAAGGATGCGGAAGAGAGCTGCGCCGAAAAGTGCCGCACCGGGGATGGTGAGGACCCAGGCGAGTACGATGCGCCGCGTCACTCCCCAGCGCACCGCAGAAAGCCGGCGCGATGCCCCGACACCGACAATGGCGCCCGTGATGGTGTGCGTGGTGCTGACCGGGATGCCAAAATGCGCCGTCCCGATCAGTGTCAACGCACCCGCCGTCTCCGCGGCAAATCCACCGAATGGCGTGAGCTTAGTGATGCGCTGACCCATGGTCTTGATGATGCGCCAGCCGCCAGCCATGGTGCCGCCGGCCATGGCCAAATGGCAGCAGATTATGACCCAGTAGGGTACGTCGAAGGTCTTTATCAAACCACCAGCGACCAGTGCCGCGGTGATAATGCCCATGCCCTTTTGGGCGTCGTTGGTGCCGTGACCCAGGCTGTAGCCGGCCGCCGAGAGAAGTTGCAGGCGGCGAAACCAACGGTCGACCTTGAGCGGGCGCTGGCGATGGACAATCCAACTGGTCAGAATGGTGACGGTCATCCCGACGAAGAGGCCGATGACCGGCGCGAGAAAGATGAAAAGAACCGGCTTGATCCAGCCTCCGAAGAGGATGGCTTTGAAGCCGGCGTGTGCGATGGCCGCGCCTCCGTATCCGGCGATCAATGCGTGAGAAGAACTGGTGGGGAGGCCCAAGATGAGAGTAATGAGATTCCAGGCGATGGCGCCGAGCAGTCCGGCGAGGATTACTTTCTCATCGATCATCTCTATACGGACAAGACCCTTCGTAATCGTCTTGGCGACGGCGGTGCCAAACCAGAAAGCGGCAATGAAATTAAAGAAGGCTGCCCAGAGGACGGCGCGGAAGGGCGTGAGGACGCGCGTGGAGACGACCGTGGCAATGGAATTGGCCGCGTCGTGCCAGCCGTTCGAGAATTCGAACGTGAGAGTAAGACCTATGACGATCAGGAGCAGGATAAAGCTGTTCACAGGTCAAGCGCTCTTGAGGATGACGCCTTCGATGACGTTGGCGACGTCTTCGCACTTGTCCACGGCGGTCTCGATGACCTCAAAAATCTCTTTCCACTTGATGATCTGGACAGGATCTTGCTCTTCATCGAAGAGCTGCGCGATGAGCGTGCGGCACAAACGGTCGCTATCGTTTTCGTAGCGATTGATTTCGATGCAATGCTTCAGGGCTTTTTGCGGCGTTTCCAGCGCGCGAACGGCTACCTCGACCTCAGCCGTGGCCGAGACCAGGACCTGGACGAGATCCAGGGTCCCGCTGCGAACGCTATCGACGCGATAGAGTACAAAACGGCTGGCCGCGGCGTCGATCAGGTCGATCACATCGTCCAAACGGCTGCAGAGCTCATAAATGTCTTCACGGTCGAAGGGCGTGATGAAGGTCTGATTCAGCTTGGTGAACAGGGCGTGCGTGATTTCGTCGCCTTCGTGCTCGATGGCCTTTACGATCTGCACTTGTTCGGGCACGCCGGTGTAGTGCGAAAGCATTTTATGCAGGGCATCAGCACCCACATGGATATTCGCCGCTTGCTTTGCAAAGAGGTCAAAGAAACTCTCTTCACGCGGCAAGAACCGCTGCAAGAGTCCTGGCATGATGTCTGACTCTCCCCTGAAGAGTCTGCGGACAAGCCTACGGACGATACCAGAGGGCGAAAGGGGAGGCAAGCAAGGGGCCGAAGCCTAGCTTACCCATAGCCGAATCGCTTCAAGCAGGCATCATCTACTTTTTAGTCTGGTGGGCGGAGGCCATTGATCCGCCTAGGGCCTGCCGCAGAGAATCGCGCTGCTCCGGTGAAGCTCTGGAGTAGAGCCCGCGCCAAAAAAGCCACACGGGCGGCGGCGGGTCGATTCTCCTGGGCGGCCCGCTGCATACTGTCGGTGATCGTATGGCTGGGCGTGGTCTGGGCTGTGAACGTCGCCGGCGTGGCTGCCTTCCGTGCGTCCCTCGGGGGTTTAAGCGGCTGCGCGGCTGCCAGGTATTCCTCAGCAGTCCAATTCTTCTCCAAGCCAGTTTGAAGCTCGGCGATCGCCCGGTCATAGCTGTCTGCCAACTCCCTCCTGCTGCTGGATATTCGGAGAAGCAAATTATCCGGCCCGTAGGTGAGGCCATCTTCCCAAACTGCAGCCGCGAGGTTGGCATCTGAAACGGGCCCGCCCACCTGATGGGGCGCGCCTAGGATGCTGCTCATGCCCCTGGGTATGGGCGCAAGCAGCCCTACTCGCGTTAACGCGTCGCGGCGTAATTCTGAGCGAAGCGCCGCTCCAGCTCCCTAGCATGGTGCACAGTTTGTGCTGGGATCGGGACCGCAACAGAAGGCACGAAGCATCCGGTCGACAGCAAAAGAACGGATTTTCGAAGAATTCTGATGCGGGGAACTCCGGTGTTGTTTCTATGGTGGCCGCCAGTATAGCTCGCCAAATTTTCGTTCCAACTCTGAAAAATACTTTGCTTGGCAATAAAAAAGGGCGGTCCTTGAAGGGCCGCCCTTGTGGGACTGAGGGTACAGGCGAGCTGGTGAACTTAGTACATGCCGCCCATGCCGCCGGCGCCGGGGGCCCCGGCAGCGGCGGCCTTCTTGTCATCTTCCTTGATGTCGGCGATGAGGGCTTCGGTGGTGAGCATCAAGCCCGCGATGGACGCCGCGTTTTGCAGCGCGAGGCGGGTGACCTTGGCCGGGTCGATGATGCCCATCTTGATCATGTCGCCGTACTCGCCGGTCTCGGCGTTGAAGCCGAAGTTTTCTTCCTTGGAGTCGCGGATCTTGCCGATCACAACGGCGCCTTCATGGCCGGCGTTGAGAGCGATCTGGCGGGAGGGCTCTTCGAGAGCGCGCCGCACGATGCCTGCACCAACGGCTTCGTCATCGTGGAGCTTGAGCTTTTCGACGACCGCGATGCAACGGAGCAGCGCCGAGCCTCCGCCGGGGACAATTCCTTCCTCGACAGCTGCGCGGGTGGCATGCATAGCGTCTTCGACACGCGCCTTCTTTTCCTTCAGTTCGGTTTCGGTGGCTGCGCCGACCTTGATGACGGCGACGCCCCCGACCAGCTTGGCAAGGCGCTCCTGGAGCTTTTCCTTGTCGTAGTCGCTGGTGGTGTTTTCGACCTGCGAGCGGATCTGCTTCACACGGCCTTCGATGTCCGCGGACTTGCCGGCGCCTTCGATAATCGTGGAGTTATCCTTGTCAATGGTGATCTTCTTGGCGCGGCCGAGATCCTCAAGCTTTACGTTCTCGAGCTTGATGCCGAGGTCTTCGGTGATGGCCTTGCCGCCGGTGAGGGTGGCAATGTCTTCGAGCATGGCCTTGCGGCGGTCGCCAAAGCCAGGGGCCTTGACGGCAGCGCACTGCAGCGTGCCGCGGAGCTTGTTCACCACCAGGGTGGCCAGCGCTTCGCCTTCGACGTCTTCAGCGATGATCAAGAGGGGCTTGCCCATCTTGGCGGTCTGCTCGAGCAACGGGAGCAGGTCCTTCATTGAGCTGATTTTCTTTTCGTGGATGAGGATGCGGACGTCCTCGAGGACGCACTCCATGCGCTCGGGGTCGGTGATGAAGTAGGGGGAGAGGTAGCCGCGGTCGAATTGCATGCCTTCGACTACTTCGAGGGTGGTCTCCATCGTCTTGGATTCCTCAACGGTGATGACCCCATCCTTGCCAACCTTCTTCATGGCTTCGGCGATGATGCCGCCGATTTGCTTGTCGTTGTTGGCGGAAATGGTGCCAACCTGGGCGATCATTTCGCCCTTGACGTCCTTGTGGAGCTTCTTGATCTCTTCGACGGCCACTTCGACGGCGCGCTCGATGCCGCGCTTGAGAGCGGTCGGGCTGGCGCCGGCAGCGACAGTCTTGACACCTTCACGGAAGATGGCCTGTGCCAGCACGGTTGCGGTGGTCGTGCCGTCACCGGCAACGTCGGAAGTCTTCGAAGCGACTTCGCGGACCATCTGCGCGCCCATGTTCTCGAGGGGATCGCGGAGTTCGATTTCTTTTGCCACGGTCACGCCGTCCTTGGTGATGATCGGCGCGCCGAACTTCTTTTCGATCACCGCGTTGCGACCCTTGGGGCCAAGGGTGATCTTTACTGCGTCGGCGAGGGCATTCACGCCACGCAAAATCGCTTGGCGGGAATTCTCACCTGTTACAATCTGCTTCGCCATACTGTTCATTCCTCCTGATATTCTGTTTGCGAAATTCTGATGAGAACTGCACCGGTCGAAAGACCGGCCACTACAGCCGGCCTAAGGCCCGGCTTTACAACGCAAGGATAGAGCTACTTCCTGGCCGCTTTCGCCGCGCCGCTCAGCTTCGCCAGAATTTCTTCTTCGCGAAGGATGAGATATTCCTCGTCCTCGATCTTGATTTCCGTACCACTGTATTTGCCGAAGAGGACGCGATCGCCGGGCTTGACGTCCAGCGGGATCAGTTCGCCCTTCTCGCGCTTGCCAGCTCCCACGGCGATGATTTCGCCCTCCATGGGCTTTTCTTTTGCGGAATCAGGGATGATGATGCCACCCTTGACGCTTTCTTTTTCCTCAATGCGCTTCACGATGACACGGTCGTGCAGCGGGGTTAGATTCACTGCCATCTTGAAAAACCTCCATAGGTGATCTTGTGTGTAGCTGCAAGGAAAAGGGGAATTAGCACTCCTCGTAGCCGACTGCTAATGTAGCAGAAACTCCCGCCATGTCAAGCATTTCCCGGACAGACCAGCTGATCTCCTGTGGATTTCTGATCTGTCTAAGTCACATATTTAGAATAGGTTAGCTGGTGCAAGAAAAATATGGCACTTGGTGATTGTACTGCTGATAGGCCGGGCGTAGAATCCGACACCTCGGAGTCCCATGGGATCACTGCTCTACATCCAACTCATCGGCTACACGGCGGGGACGCTGTTGCAGCTTTTCTGGATGGTGGTCATTCTCGGCTATCGCCGCCAGCGCAATTTTGAGCGCGTTTTCTTCTTCCTGTGCCTGGCGTTGTTTCTTTTCTATGGCGGGTCGCTCCTAGCGCTCAATGCGCAAATCCACTATGCGACACCGCCCCTTGCGGTGCAAGCCTTTGCCGCTACGCTGTTGTTCACAGGTCTATGCTTGGTGCCTGCGCTTCTGGTTCATCTGCATTTTGAATACGCCGATACGCGCGGCCTGCTGAAGAGCGGCAACACAAAGCGAATCCTCGTGAGCGCGGCATACGCTCCGATCTTGTTCCTTGGGCTCCGCGTGTACCCATTGCTGGCGAACTATTCCGGTTTCGACTTGCTCGCGCCCGGTAGAGTATTGGGCCTCACGTATGGAGTGTGGCTGGGAGTGTCGTTGCTTGCTTGTTTTTGGTGGCAATGGCGCTTCACGGCGGATGCGCCCGACGAGCCCCAGCGTACATTTCATAAACATCTCGCAAAATTCTTCCTGCTCATTGCTCTGCTGATCCTAAGCCTGCACGTCTTCCAAGACACCTTCGGCGCGGCGCTGACCGGCGAACTCAGCACCTCACTTGCCGTTGCCGCGATCATCCCTTTCGCGGTCATGCTGTGGATGGTGCAGAAATTCAATTTTTTGAACATTGGGCGGCAAAAGAACCTGGTCTATGCGGTATCGGTAACATTTCTTGCATTGCTGTATTTGAGCTTGGTCCGCAGAGTGGGTGCCTGGCTGGAGCCGGTGCTGCCGCCAGAAGCGACGGCGGCGATTCTCCTATTCCTATTGGTCGTTTTCGTCGAGCCATTACAGCGCGTATTGGGGCGAACACTGCGGGAAGCGGCGCAGCGTGAGGTGGACCGCGTACAGCGGCTGACAGCGGAGATCCATCAAGAAGCTCGTCAGGGAAACTTGGCGGCCTTGGTAAAGTTCATTGAGCGGCGCGCGAGACAGGAATTTGAGTTGGCGGCCGTAACGCTCTGCCTAATCGACTCCAGCAAGGCGCAGTTGCGGCCGCGTGTGGACATCGATTCGGCCTCGCCCCCGCCAACATGGACTCAAGAACAGCTCTTTGTCTTGCAACAGGGACAACAACTCGTTGCCACGCTGAGAGCGGAGCCGCATGGAGCGACGATTTCAGGCGACACGCGGGCCGCGCTGGAATTTTTGTGTGAGCAGTTACCCGGAGCACTTGATTTGTGCCGGCTGATCGAAGAAAAGCTACAGCTCGAGAGGGAATTGGCGGAGCGCGAACGGCTGGCGGTGTTGGGGCAGATGGCGGCGAGCATTTCGCACAACCTGAAGAATCCGCTGGGATCCATAAAGACCATCCTGCAGGTGCAGCTGGAGAATCAAGAACTTCCCGATTCGATGCGCACGGAAACGAAGATGGTGCTGGACGAGATTGGGCGGTTGTCGGGGAAGCTCAATCAGTTGCTGCAATTCAGCCGGCCAGCGGTGCGAGGAGGGAGCGCGATTGGCAGTTGCGATGCCCGAGTAGTTGTGGAAGAGGTGGCGGGCGTCTTGTGGCATGAGGCGGAACGGCGAGGCGTGCACCTGCAAATAAAAGTTCCCTGCGGGAGCGCCGCAGTCGCGGCGGGTGCGGAAGCAGTAAACGACATTGTAGCGAACCTAGTGGTGAATGCTCTGGAAGCCACGCCGCGCGGGGGACACGTCATCGTGACTGCTGCTTCGCACGATGGGGCATGTACCCTCGCGGTGGAAGACGATGGGCCGGGAATACCGTCCGCACTGCGAGAAAAGGTCCTCCAGCCTTTCTTCACGACAAAGTCGCAGGGAACGGGATTGGGTCTGGCGATTGTGGCTCGACGGGTGGCCGAGTTCGGCGGCCAGGTGGATTGGGAGAGCCCCGCGCGGGAGGGGCGCGGCACGCGGTTCCACGTGACACTGCCGATGGAAGACGCAAAGAAGTACCCTGCGCTTCGCTCGGGGCAAGACGAGGTAAGGAAAAGAGAATGATGAAGACCATCTTGATCGTAGATGACGAACCTGCAGCGAGATACGGGTTGCGGAGAGCGCTGGAGGCCAAGTATCGCATCGCCGAGGAAGGTTCGGCCGAAGCGGCACGAGAGGCGCTTCCCCGCGAGCAACCGGATCTGGTGTTGTTGGATGTAGTGTTGCCTGGCCAGGACGGGCTTTCGTTTCTGCGCTGGATGCGCGAACAGGGAAGCGAAGTGCCGGTGCTGATGGTCTCCGCGCTGGACACGGCGAAAACGGCGGTAGAGGCATTGCAGCTTGGCGCAGCGGACTATCTGGTGAAAGGATTTGAGTTGGAAGAGTTGCGTCAGCGCGTTGCCAATTTGCTGAAGTTCTCGACCCTCGAAAAGGAAAACGAAGCGTTGCGGCGGCGCATGGCCACGGAAGGTCAGTTTGGGCAGATGATTGGCAGGTCAACCGAGATGCGCCGAGCATTTGAAATAGCGGACCGCGTGGCGGGGACGGATTCTACCGTGCTGATTTTGGGAGAGAGCGGCACGGGAAAAGATTTGCTGGCGCAGGAGATTCACGCCCGCTCGCCTCGGGCAGGGAAAGCGTGTGTTGCGGTGAATTGCGCGGCGCTGCCAGAGACGTTGATCGAATCGGAATTGTTCGGTTACGAGCGCGGGGCGTTTACGGGCGCCGCGCAACAGAAAAAAGGAAAGTTCGAGCTGGCTTCGGGCGGCACGATTTTCCTGGATGAAATTGGCGATATGAACCCAGTGACGCAGGCCAAGGTACTGCGTGTGCTGGAAAACCGCACGATCGAGCGACTCGGCGGGACGCAAACGATTCCCGTGGATGTCCGGGTGATCAGCGCGACGCACCGCAATCTGCCGGCGGAGATTCGCTCCGGGAAGTTTCGCGAGGATTTGTTTTATCGGCTGCGCGTGGTGACAATTGACCTGCCTCCGCTGAGGGCTCACAAAGAAGATATTGCACTACTGACGGAAGCCTTTTTGCAATTGCATGGAGCGCGCTTGGGACGCGCCGCGCGGCTTAAGAGAGACGCCGTGACGACGATTGAGAAATACGATTGGCCGGGCAATGTGCGCGAGTTAAAGAACGCCTTGGAGCGAAGCATGGTGCTTTCTCGCGGGGACGAGATCGGCGCGGAGGACTTGCCCCGTGAAGTCGTGCACGGCGAGTCGATTTCTCACAAGCATTGGGGGGAGGAGCAGGACCATGGAATCGGCGAACGGGATTTTCGTGAGGCCAAACGAAAATTCGAAGTAGCTTACTTGACCAGGCAACTGGCGGAGCATCGTTGGAACGTTTCGCGAACCGCGGCGACCATCGGACTGCACCGGCAGAGTCTGCAGGAAAAGCTGCGCGAGTTGGGAATCCGGCGGCCGGGCCGAGAGCCGCTGGAAGAAGAATAAGAATGAACGCCGAGACCGCCCCGGTCATGGTAAACGCCGAACACCGCGGGGGCCGAAAGAATAGCATGAAGCGGAGAGTCAGTGAATGACTGGCGGAAAAAGTGAGGTGGGTGTTGCTGGATACATTTTGGCGGGAGGTGGGAGCACACGGTTTGGACGCGACAAGGCGCTCGCGGAAATCGGCGGAAGGCCAATGCTGGAAGGGATGATCGAACTGTTACAGAGCGTCACGAGACCGGTGAAAATCGTTGGGGTGGCGGGCAAGTACGCAGCATTCGGAGCGGAAATTGTCGAAGACCGTTGGCCGGGAGAGGGGCCGCTTGGCGGAATCATCACTGCGCTCGAAGATGCTGATCGGAGCGCGACGCGGCCCGAATGGAATCTGATCGTGAGCTGCGACCTGCCGTTTTTGAAGAAGGATTGGCTTCAATTCCTTGCCAACCGCGGTGTCAAGAGCAATGCGCAAGTTGTCTTTTCGCACTCGGCAGCGGGGCCTGAACCGCTCTGTGCTTGCTGGCAAACGGGTGCCGCGACGAAGCTGAGCTCCGGGTTCGAACGCGGCGTGCGCAAAGTAACCGAAGGAATCGCACTGCTCCGTGTGGAAGTTCTTGACGAGGCGGACTGGAAACGATTTGATAGCGCAGGGCGGCTGTTCTGGAATATGAATACGGCCGCGGATTATGAGGAAGCGCGGCGGATTCTGGAAGCGGAGCACAAGTGAGCGAAGAGAAGTCCGTCAACTACTTCGAGTTTCGCGACGTGTGCAAGGGTTTCGACGAGCGCCTGGTGCTCGATCGCGTCAGCTTTGCGGTAAAGCGCGGTGAGACGTGCGTGATCATGGGGCGCAGCGGCGTGGGCAAGTCGGTTTCCCTGAAACACATCCTGGGGTTTCTGAAGCCGGACTCGGGGCAGATTTTCATCGATGGCCAGAACGTCACCGATTTTAAGGAGTCGGACTTCGAAGAAGTGCGGCGCAAGGTGACCATGGTCTTTCAGTCCGGCGCGCTCTTCGATTCGCTCACGGTTGGCGAGAACATGGCATTCCCGCTGGAAGGGCAGCCGGGCCTAACCGCTGCGGACGTTGACGAGTACGTGATGAAGATCGCGCACATGCTGGAACTAGAGGGCGTCTACGACAAATTGCCCAGCGAGCTTTCCACCGGAATGAAGCGCGCGGTAGCCATCGGGCGCGCTCTTGCGCAGAATCCCGAGGCGATCCTGTTCGACGAGCCGACGACCATGGTGGACCCGATCATGGCCGGACACATGGGCGATATGATCCTGCGGCTTAAGAAGGCGTTTCAAAAGACATCCATCGTCGTGACTCACGACACGCACCTGGCAAAAAAGCTGGCCGACGTGGTTGTCTTTCTCCAGGAGGGCCGCGTAACTTTCTTCGGGCCCTGGGTTGATTTCGAAAACTCAACAGATCCCTTCCTCAGAAATTTCCGTCTGCAGGACAAACTGATTCCCGCGCTGGATGTGACTCTGTGAGCCAACTGGCCAACGGCTCTTCCGATCCAATCAAACAGTTGCCGAAGGAGATGGGCTTCTGGGACGTCCTGCTCTTCAACATCGCAACGGTGCTGGGTCCGCGCTGGGTGGCGGCAGCAGCGCACAATGGAACTTCGTCGATCAGTTTGTGGATTCTTGCCGCGCTGCTGTTTTTCGTGCCCTCGGCGCTGGTAATCAATGAATTGTCATCACGATTTCCGGAAGAAGGTGGGTTGTACGTCTGGGCCAAGGAAGCGTTCGGAGATTTTCACGGCTTCGTGGCTGGCTGGAACTATTGGGTCTATACCGTGTTTTATTTTCCTGGGTTGCTGCTGGCCAGCGCGGCGATGAGCGCGTACATCATCGGAGAGAATGGGGCGACGCTTTCACAAAACCGGACCTTTTTGCTTTCGGTGTCGGTCGGTATGCTCTTGGCGGCGGTCGCACTGAATATCATCGGATTGAACATCGGCAAATGGCTGCAGAATGCAGGCGGCGTGTCTACCTACTTGCCGCTGCTGGTGCTACTGGGCATCGCGGCGATTCTGTGGATAAAGCACGGATCGGTCACCCATTTCACACGCGCCAATATGTTGCCGGTCTGGAATTGGGACACCGTGAACTTCTGGTCGCAAATTGCGTTTGCGTTCAGCGGGCTGGAGCTCGTGTCGGCGATGAGCCAGGAGGTTCGCGACCCGCAGAGAACGCTGCCGCGTGCGGTGTATGCATCGGGAGTGCTAATTGCAGGCATGTACATCGTGGACACGGTTGCGGTGCTGGGATTGGTGCCCGCGGCGGAGGTATCCGCTACCAGCGGAGTGTTTCATGCAATTACCGTGGGATCAATCGCGCTAAAAATCGGCGCGCTGGGAATTCTTGCGGCAGTCGTAGTGACCGTCGGCAACGCTGGTGGCGTCGGCAGCACGGTGGCCGGGATCGCGCGCGTGCCTTTCGTGGTTGGCATCGACCGCTACTTGCCGGCTGCGTTCGGGAAAATTCATCCTCGCTGGAAGACGCCGTACGTTTCGATTCTGGTGCAAGCGACCGTATCGTGCGCGATTCTGCTGATCAGTCAAATCAACGAGACAACGCGCGGCGCGTATCAGTTTCTCGTTGATGCCACCATCATTCTGTACTTCATTCCCTTCATCTACATGTTTGCGGCGGCGATCAAGCTGTATCCGCGGCCGGACCGGCGCGCCAACAAAGATGCCGTGCTCATCCCGGGAGGCAAAGCAGGCGTATGGATCGTCGCCGGAACGGGCTTGACGATCGTGCTGCTTGGCATTGTGGTTTCACTCGTGCCGCCAGGAGATTCGTCTGACAAGTTTGGATTCGAAATGAAGCTGGTTGGCGGAACGGCGGCCGCAATTGTGCTGGGATTCACGTTGTATTGGCGCGGCGCTCGCTCCAAGGCCCGCGAAATGGCCTGAGCCTTTCCGTGGCTTGGCGATGAGGTTTTCTCTTCCGCCCCTGCGAATTGCTAAACTCTGAACACGGAGGTGCCATGCGCGGCTTTCTTGGTCGGCTCTTCCCTTTGCTCTTAGTCATTGCGGGAATCGTGTTGGCCCCAGGCCAGATTACGGCTGGAGGCAAGTCCGTCGTACGCGGATGGCTTTCGGACGAAAGTTGTGCGGGCGGACGTGCGTCCTCCGGAACGTACACCGGTACAAATCCGGATTGCGCTAAAAAGTGCGTCCACCAAGGCAAGAAGATCGTTCTGGTCGATCCTGACCACAAGCGGCTGCTTACGATTGCGAACCAGGATGCTGCGAGAGAGCGGTTGGGCGACTACGTGGAGATCAAGGGTGACTTGGACGAATCGGCCCGGTCGCTGCGCATTGATTCGATGAAACTGCTTGAAAAGGGACGCGCCATGTGCGACGTGCCAGCCAAGAAGAAATCCTGACGCCGAGGAGCGTTTCAGAAGCCTTCGTCGAGCAGGCGTCGAACGGTAAGTCGCGATTCGACCGGTGCCGCGAGGTTGTGGTGTTCCAGATATCGCTCTACGTATTTTCCAAGCACATCGCCTTCCAGATTGACCGCATCGCCCGCTTTGCGGTCGCGGATGTTGGTGTGTTCGTAGCTATAGGGGATAACGGCAACTTCAGCGATGTTATTCTGCCAGCGGGCCACCGTAAAGCTGATGCCGTCGATCGTGATCGAGCCTTTTTGTACGACGTAACGAGCAAATTCCGCGGGGACCTGTATGCCAAACCACCAGGTTTCTCCTTCCGGGGTGAGATGCGTTACGCGGCCGACGGTATCCACGTGGCCGAGGACAAGGTGCCCTCCTAATTCCTTGCCGGCGGTGAGCGGCTGTTCAAGATTTACGCGCGTACCCATTTTCAGCCCGCCGCCCCTTGCGCCGAAAGAGGTCATGCGAATCGTTTCACCGGATAAGTCCGCGGAGACCCTCGAGTTGTGAAGGTCGACTACGGTCAGGCAGCAACCATTCACCGCGATACTGTTCGAAACAGCGAGTGATGGCGAGATAGTTGGCGCATGGATCGTGACGCGCCCGCCGTCCTCGCTGAGGTCGAGCGCCTGGATCGTGCCGGTGTGCTCAATGATTCCGGTGAACACTGTGATTCCAATGGCTCGCGAATTCGAGTGTACAGTATTTCGCGCATAAAGTAGAAAGCACTACACTGTGTCGCACCGGATGGGCGGAGATTACGCCGAGGGCTGACGATGAAAGCATGCTTGTTGCGCACCACAAGTCCAATCGAAACGAATCCGCTGGAATATGGGGAGGTCGTGACGCCGCAGCCGAGGAGCGGTGAAGTGCTGGTGCGTGTGCGCGCATGCGGCGTGTGCAGAACCGATTTGCATGTGATCGAGGGAGAATTGCCGCTGCGCAAATCGCCCGTGATTCCAGGCCACCAGGTTGTGGGTATCGTCGAGGGGCAGGGGGAGAACACACGGCGCTTCGGGATCGGCGACCGCGTCGGCATCGCCTGGCTTCATCGGACGGATGGAACCTGCGAGTATTGCAAGACAAACGCGGAAAATCTTTGTGACAACCCGGTGTTCACGGGCTACAGCGCAGATGGCGGTTATGCAGAATACATCGTTGCACCGGAAGATTTCATCTACGGCATTCCAGCAGAATTTCCCGAGGAACAGACCGCACCGCTGCTCTGCGCAGGAATCATCGGGTTCCGGTCGCTGCGGCTCTCCGGGATCAAAGCGGGTGGACGCCTCGGCCTTTATGGTTTCGGAGCAGCGGCGCACGTTGCCATTCAGGTGGCCCGGCACTGGAATGTGGATGTGTTTGCTTCCACTCGTGATGTTCGCCATCAAGAGCTGGCACTGGAGTTGGGCGCGATGTGGGCCGGAGGGACGTATGATGAACCTCCGATGAAGCTGGACGCCGCGATCATCTTCGCGCCGGCCGGAGAAATCGTTCCGGCGGCGCTGAAGGCGCTCAAGAAAGGCGGCGCGCTCATTCTGGGAGGAATCCATATGAGCCCCATTCCCTCGTTCAGTTACGACCTGTTGTATCAGGAGCGTGTGATCCGCAGTGTGGCGAACAATACTCGCCAAGACGGCATAGACTTCTTGCGCATCGCCGTCGAAATTCCGATTCGAACACAGGTACAGGTCTTTTCTCTTTCGGAAGCCAATCGTGCGCTCAATGCGCTAAAGAACGATGCCATCTCCGGCGCGGCAGTCCTTCGCATTGGCGAGTAGCTGGCCTATTTCTTGTATACGTCTTGCAGATAAGCTTCAACGGCGATATCGCGGCCGAACTGCTGCGTGCGAACATTGCGCAGCGGCGGAAGGCTCAGTTTCGGCGCCAGCGCAAAGGGGACGCGACTTACGCCAGCAATCCTCGGGGCGTAAAAGAGAAAAAGCTTGTGGACCACGCCCGCGGCCAGCGCCGCGCCGTTCATTGTCGGGCCTGCTTCCAGGAGCACGCTCAGGAGATCGCGGCGGCCGAGCTCTGTGAGCACATCGTCCCAATTGATCCGACCGTCCAGCGATCTCGCGTGGACGACTTCGACGCCCTTTTTCAGCATTAGCCGCACACGCTGCGAACGCAGAGCCACACTCGTGAAAACCAGGAGGTCGTCCTCGGCGGTCTTTACGATACGCGAGTACCGCGAGAGGGACAGCTGGCAGTCGAGAATGACACGCAATAAACGCCGCCGGCGAGGGCGGCCACTGCGATCGGAAAGAAACGGGTCGTCGACCTGGATCGTGCCGATTCCCGTCAAAAGCGCATCCGAAGCGTGCCGCATGCGGTGAACTTCGGCGCGCGATTCTTCGGAGGTAATCCACCTCGAATCGTTTGGCCGGCGGGATTTCCGCCGGAACTTCGTGTGCTTGCCGAAAAGGGCCAGTTGACCATCAAGCGTCATGGCCGACTTCAGAGTGATGAATGGCTTCTTCGTTCGAATCCAGCACGCGAACGGCTCGTTGAGGCGGCGCGCTTCTTCTTCGCAGACTCCCGTGAAAACTTCGATACCCGCCGCGCGGAGACGCTCAAAACCGTGGCCGGAATTTACGGGATTCGGATCATCCATCGCCGCGACGACGCGCTGAACGCCCGCAGCGATGATTGCGTCCGTGCAAGGACCAGTGCGACCAGTGTGATTGCAAGGCTCCAGCGTGACGTAAAGCGTTGCGCCGCGCGCCTTATCGCCGGCCGACTTCAGCGCGACGATTTCGGCGTGGTCACGCCATTGATATTGATGAAAACCTTCGCCGACGATCTGGCCTTCGCGCACCATGACGCAACCCACCATGGGATTGGGGCTGGCGAGGCTGGTCCCTTTGCGGGCCAGCACCAGCGCGTGTTCCATGAAGCGAATGGCGTGTGCGTCCACGGTTTAATCGAAAAGAGAGTTGACGTACGTTTCCGCGTCAAAGGGAACCATGTCGTTGATCTGCTCGCCGGTGCCGACGAAACGAATGGGCAGACCCAATTCGCGCGAAATTGCAACAACGATGCCGCCCTTGGCGGTACCATCGAGTTTGGTGAGGATGATGCCCGTAACACCCATAGTGGAAGTGAATTCACGGGCCTGAGTAAGCCCGTTCTGTCCGGTAGTGGCGTCCAGAACCAACAAAACATCGTGCGGCGCGCCAGGAATCACTTTCGCGGCGGTGCGCTTCATCTTTTCCAGTTCGGCCATGAGGTTCGATTTGGTGTGCAGGCGTCCTGCGGTATCCACAATAACGACATCGGCCGAGCGCGCCTTGGCGGCGGCCACTGCGTCGTAAACGACCGCCGCGGGGTCGGCACCCGATTTCTGCTTGATCACCTCGATGCCGTTGCGCTGCGCCCAGATTTCGAGCTGTTCGACGGCCGCGGCCCGAAACGTGTCTGCGGCACAAAGCACCACACTGCGGCCTTCTTGGCGAAGTCGGTTCGCGAGCTTCCCAATGCTGGTGGTCTTCCCTGCGCCATTAACGCCAACGATGAAAATCACGCGCGGGCCGCTGCCGTTCTGTGAGGTAGAAATGCCGCTCCCAGCTGCCACATCCGGCCGAACCGGCGCGTTCAGAATACCAATGATGTGCGACTTGATCTCGCGCTTGAGTTGCGCGGCGTCCGAGAGCGCGTGGCGGTCCATTTTCTCGCGCACCACATCCAGAATTTCTCGTGTGGGCTTCACACCCAAGTCGGCGGAAAGAAGCGCCGTCTCCAGATCCTTAAGGATCGAAGGGTCGATGCTGCGCTCGCCCAAAAATATCGTGTCAACGGTTTCGGAGAGTGCCGCCTTGGTCTTGCTGACGGACTTCTTCAGCCGATCGAGAAGTGTTGGTTCGGGTTCATTCTTGCCAAAAAGTGAAATCATAAGATGCGCGCATGACCGTGACGGCGACTTAAAATTGTAGCAGATGCCGCGTCTTGGACCGTCACCAGACACACGAGGAAGCTCACCAGACGGTATCAAACGCAGAAGAGCGGGTGAGGCGAGCCAGGAGATTACCGCTAGACGTGTACTTCGACGGCGCTGAGGCGGAGCTTGCCCGTGTTGACGGTGGATTCGAGAGCGGTAACGACCACGACATCGAATTTTGAGCCGGTCAGGGCTCGGATGCGGTCCATCGCGTAGTCCAGTTCCATCGCCGTCTGATAGGGGCGGTTGGTGGTCATGGCATCGAGTGTGTCAGCAACGCCGATGATGCGCGCCATCAGCGGAATCTGCTGGCCCTGCAGGCCGTAGGGATAACCGCGGCCGTCCATATGCTCGTGGTGCAGCTCAATGCCCGGGAGCATTTCCTTCAACTGTGAAACCGGGCGCATGATGTTCGCGCCCTTCACGGTATGCTGCTTCATCAACCCAAATTCCTCGGGCGTGAGCGAGCCGGGCTTTTTCAGCACGCGGTCTTCGACACCGATTTTTCCGACGTCGTGCAACAACGCCGCAATGCGCAGCTTGTCCAGCTCTTCCGTGCTGAGTCCCAGCTCCTGGCCGATCAGCGTCGAATACTTGGCCACGCGACCGGAGTGACCGCGCGTGTACGGATCCTTTTCGTCGATGGCCGCGGCGAGCATGCGGATCGATCCGATAAACAGCTCGCGATTCTCTTCGGCGGCTTCCTTCAGGCGCTCGATGTATTCCTCGATGTCGCCTGCCATCTTGTTGAAATTTTCAGCGAGCTCGCTAATCTCCGAAGCCCCGCGGACGGGCGAGCGTTGGTGAAATTCGCCACGGCTGATCGCGCGGGTGGAGGCTGCCAACCCGCGGATGGGCTCGCTGATGCCCACGGCAAAGAAATACCCGACGAGAATGGCGGACAGAATGACCACCACGACGAACGCCAAGGCCTGCTGGTTCAGCTCGGTGACCCCGGTGTCGGTCTGCGCCTGATCAAGGCTCCGCTGAGCGATGACTGCCCAATTCACTTCAGGAAGAGTGCTGTAGGTTCCGATCATCTCGATCGGGTGTTTCTTGTCCGTTTCGGTAAATCGCACCGTTTCCGTGTTGCGGAGCTCCTGCGGTAGCGCTTTCACCTGAGCCACCAGGGAGTTGCTGCTGACGTCCGCACCAGGAACAAAGTTTTTTGTGTCCCAGTGCGCTACCAGGCGGCCGTTGTGATCCACCAGGAAAACAGTGCGTTCCCGCACGCTGGCTTCCTGCAAACGGTGAACGATGGAATCCAGGGAAACGACCGCAGCCAGCATGCCCGTAAAATTGTCGTTCACGTCTTTCAAGGGCACGGCCACGACGAAGGCCGGCCGGTTTTCCGGTGCCAGCGCCAGAGGATCGCTTCGAAACTTGACCACCTGCAGCTGCTGAGATTGCATACAGGTTACGAAAGCGCGCTGCAGCGCTCTCTTTACGAAAGGATCCTCCTCGGCCCGGAAATTTCCCTGTGATGCGGTCGAGCCCTTGCCGGATTTGCCGACGGCCGTGAGGTAGATAAACGTACTGCGATTGCTCTGGACAAATTCCTCCAGCAGGCGGGTGACCTTAGGTTCCACCACGGCATCCTCGACGTTGTCGCTGAGACCCGTAAGAGCGAGAATCTGGCGCTCGCTCAGGAGCTGTTGCGTCAGATTGGATTCGAACAGCTGGATTTCCTGCGCCAGCGACCTGGTTAGGTCGGTCTGCTGGACGCGCTCGGTATCCACCAGCTTGTCCTGGCTCAGCTGCAATACTTGGCGGTGGTAGAGACCAATGGGAAGTGCGCTGACCAGCAAAAGCGCTCCCAGAACGAGCCAAAGGATGCGCACTCGTCCGGCGCGCACACGTTCCCAACGAGATTTGGCTTCCAGCGACATCTCGACTATTCATTTTAAGAGAACCGGTGGGACTTAGGCGCTCCGGTAGCGCTCCGCGTCGCGCATGTGCAACTGGCACTTTAGTACTAGAGGCCGAAAAAGTGCACAATCACGGCGTGTTCTGTGGCACACCGGTTCACGGGCACCGTTCAACAGGCACGTCAATTCCTCCCTCGGCCTGCCCCACAACAAATACCAACAGTCCAGAACTGAACGGTGAAAACCGCGTGCCGCGGCTACTCCCGCTTCAAAGGCCGCTCCATGATGTCCCGAATCGCGTCCTGCGGCGACTTGCCCGCGTGCAGAATTGCGTCAACCTGAGCCGTGATCGGCATTTCGATCCGATGTTCACGGGCCAGCGCCAACAACGGCGCAGCGGTATTCACGCCCTCGGCAACCATTCGCATATTCGCGAGGATCTCGAGGAGAAGTCGTCCTTTGCCAAGTTCGATTCCCACGAAGCGATTGCGGCTGAGCGAGCCGGTGCAAGTGAGAACCAAATCGCCCAACCCTGCTAGACCGCTGAGCGTCTCCGGGCGAGCCCCCAGGGCCACCGCCAAACGGGCCATTTCGGCCAGGCCGCGCGTGATCAGCGCCGCGAGCGCATTCGAACCGAGGCCCAGCCCCTGACAAGCCCCGGCGGCAATCGCCATCACATTTTTCATCGCGCCGGCGAGCTCCACGCCCAGAACGTCGTCGTTCGTATAGAGACGGAAGGCGGGGCCGGCAAACTCTTCCTGCAGCTCGGCGGCGAGCGCGGCATCCCGCGAGGCCAGAACGACGGCCGTAGGCTCGCCACGAGCGGCCTCCGCGGCGAAGGATGGTCCGGAAATCACCGCAATGCGCGGCGCAAATTTCGGCGAGACGACCTGCGCGATCACTTCGCTCATTCGCAGGTGCGTTGATGGCTCAAGGCCCTTGCTGGCGCTGACGAAACTTGCGCCGGAAACGACAAAGGGAAGTGCGGAAACGTAAACCGCGCGAGCATCAGCCGAGGGCGTAGCGCCGACGATGACCTGCGCGCCAGAGAGTGCGGTTTCCAATTTAGGATGAACTCGAACGCTCTCAGGCAATTTCGAGCCGGGAAGATAGGTCTTGTTTTCACGATCGCGGCCGATCGACTCGGCCAGTCCGGCGTTGTGCACCCAAAGCGAGATTTCGTGGGGCATGCGGCTGCGTGAAAGCACAATCGCCAGCGCGGTACCCCAGCCTCCGCCACCCAAAATGGCAATGCGCGTCATTCGCCGTCCTTCTTCGTTCCGAAGGAAAACCGCGGCTCGGTGCCTTCGACGAGCCGCTGAAGATTGCCGTCATGTTTGTAAATCACCAGCAGAGCGATGCCCAAGGTTCCTCCGTCGATGATGATCGGCGGCGCATGACGCGGCGCCCACAGAAAATAGATGAGCAGCGGCATGGCCGCGGCCGCCGCGATGGAACCCAGCGAAACAAAACGCCAATAGGCTACGCAAAGAAGGAAGAGCAACAGGGCGACGACGGCTGCAAGCGGGCATAGGGCAAGAAACACGCCGAGCGCTGTGGCCACGCCCTTGCCGCCTCTGAATCTGATCCATATCGGGAAGCAGTGTCCCAGCAGTACCGCGATAGCGGCCATCATCATCCAGGTAGCGCTCTCGTTGGTGAAACGACCGGCGAGCCAAACGGCTGCTGCGCCCTTTGCTGTGTCGAAGACCAGCGTGAGAGTCCCAGCCAACGGGCCCACGACGCGCGCGACGTTGGTTGCGCCGATGTTGCCGCTGCCAACTTTGCGCACATCCATGCCGCCGAATAATTTCGCGAGGAGCAGCCCGAAGGGAATCGAGCCAAGAAGATAAGCGGCAAAAGGGATCAGAAAGGCCATGGGCGAGACTCCGGCATGCTCCGTCAGGCCTCCGCCACGAACGGAAGACTTTCGAGCGTAGTGTACTCCGCGCCGGAGGGTTTTAGCTTGCTTTCGATCAGATGAAACTGACTAGTGCGGAGCGAACCAAGCTCGCGCGCCGCGTTCTCCTGAATCGCGGCGCGAAGTTTCTCCGGCAGCCCGGAAGACCCGAATCGCGCGAGTGTCAGATGCGGCGAAAAAGGCCGCTGTTCCCGCGGGATGCCAAGTCTTTCCGTGGCCTTGTCGATAGCGGCCGACAAGGTCTTCAAATTCGGCGAAGCCTCGATGCCCGCCCAGAAAACGCGAGGATGTTTTTCGTCGGGGAAAAAGCCGAGACCGCGAAAACGGAGTGTTACAGGTCGATCGGAGCGCACTGTGGCGAGAGCGCTTCGAATGGCTGCGAGTTTTGTTTCGCAGACTTCACCGATGAATTTAAGCGTCAGGTGAAGATTCTCCGGACGCACCCAGCCAGTTTCGGGCGAGATGGCCTGCAAGGACTTGAGCAAGGCCGCTAGATTTTCTCGCACCGCGACCGGAATCTCCAGCGCGATAAACAAGCGCATGGGAGGTCAAGACCTTTTGGCACTACGTGCCGGCGGCTCCCCTCCGTTGTAGAGGAAATGGATGCGCACTAGATCGAGCGCCAGTTGCGAGGCATGCCAGCGAATGGCTTCGCGATCGCCCGGAAAGACCACGCCACGCTCTTTCACGCCACCGGCATGCGACAGCGCGATGTGCACCGTGCCGACCGGTTTTTCTTCGCTGCCGCCGCCCGGGCCGGCAATGCCGGTGATGCCCATGCCCAGCGTGCTTCCCACCTGGCGTCGAATGCCCTCCGCCAGCGCCATCGCTACTTCACTGCTAACGGCCCCTTTCGTCTGAATGAGTTCCGCTGGGACGTCCGCCCAGGCCGTTTTCAGCTCATTGCTGTAGCTCACGACGCCGCCCAAGAAATACGATGAGCTGCCCGCGATGCTGGTGAGCCGCTGGGCCAGCAGCCCGCCGGTGCAGCTTTCCGCGGCGGAGATAGTAGAGTTATTCCTCGTCAGCAGGCCCGCCACGACTTCCTCCATTGAAGAGCCGTCTCGCGAGAAGATGCGGTCGGCCAGTGCGATCTCGAATCCCTGTACGATTTCGTCCAGCGTTTTTTGCGCCTGCGCTGCGTCGTCGGTCCAAACCCGCAAATGAATCTGAATCTCTCCCGGCGCGGCCAGAATCGTGGTGTTCACCTCGGCGTAGCGCGTGTAAATGGGTTTGATGCGCTGCTCGACGCTAGATTCGCCCATGCCCGCGACGCGCAATTCCCGGTGAAACATTCGAATGCTCGAGCTGCGCCGTTGCAACCGCGGCAAAATCTGCTCCTGATACATGGGCTTCAATTCGCGCGGCGGGCCGGGTAGCAGCGCGATGAAACGCCCCGCGTCTTCGAGCCATAGCCCGGGCGCCGAACCGCGCGGATTCTCGAGAATCTCCGCCCCTTCCGGGACCATCGCCTGCCGTACGTTTACCGCCGGCATCTCCCGGCCGAGCTGGCGGAAGCGCCCTTCGATGTAACGGAGGATTTCCTGGTTAAGGTGCAGCTTGCGGCCCAGAAGGTCCGCGACGGTTTCGCGCGTCAGGTCGTCTTCCGTGGGGCCCAGTCCGCCTGATGCGATGACCAGCTCCACGCGCTCCAGGGCTTCTTTGAACGCGGCGCTCAAATAATCCCGATTGTCCCCGACGATCGATTTGCGCACCACCTCGATGCCGAGCTTGTTCAGCTCTTCCGTCAGGAACAGCGAGTTCGTGTCCATGCGGTCGGGAGTCAGCAATTCCGAACCAACCGCGATGATTTCCGCTTTCATCTGTTTAGTTATCCGATCAATGGTAAACCGCGGACGTCCCAATCGAGCGTAAACAAGGCCTCCGTGGTGGCCAGAATCGCGCGGCCGGATGGCTGCAGTGCCATGCCCACAATGCCGGAGCCGCTGAGGACTACCTCGGCCTGAGCCTGCGGCGTAATCCGCACAATGCCGCGGCGGCCGGCATAAGAACCCGCCACATAAAGATTTCCGTCGCGATCCAAAGCGAGGCCCTGCGGCCGGCCGAGGCCACGGAAGAAAACGCTGACATCACCGCCTTGCGTGATTCGGTGGATGCGGTCAAAGCTGGAGGTCGTCGGCCCCGAAACGTACAGATCGCCGCTGGGATGAAATGCCAGGTGATACGCGGCGATGGAAGGCTCAAGCGTGGCAAAAACAAAAATCTCGCGGCTCGGGCTGATCTTGAAAACCGTGCCACTGCGGTCGCCAACGTACAGATTGCCGTTGTGATCAAACGCAATTCCCGTGGCGACGCCCATGCCTTCGATCCACTGCTCTGCGCGGCCATCGGGCGTGATGCGATGGATGGTACCGTCGTTGCGGCAGGAAACGAAGAGATTGCCCAGGCCATCGAGCGCCAGGCCGCTGGGATTCATCAAAGAAGTGATGAACGGCTTCACGCTGTAATTCGCCGTGATCTTGTAAAGCGAGACGGGGACACGCTGGCCTCGCGGGCCGGAAAACGTGACGTAAATGTTGCCGTCCGGATCGACCGCGGGGTTCGCGACGGGATGAAGGTTGTCCGCGATTTGCAGGCCGATGTGTACGGGATGCGGTTGGCTTTCGTGGCCGGCAGTGGCGACGAGCACCACTCCGCCGTTCGCACCTTCCGGAACACGCGCCACCAGACGGTTTTCGCTGGCCAGCGCGATGCTGGCTTCCGCTTCCCCGAAGCGCACCACCGGACGCGGCTGCGCGCTCGAGACGAAACCGCGCCCATGAATAGTAATCTCTCCGCCTGGAATGGCCGCTGTGGGCGCAACTCTCTCAATGTGCGGAATGCCATTTTTCTCTGCCGACGAGCCGAACCCGAATTTCATACCAGGCCAAAGTGAAACGTAAGCAAACCAAAGTGTAACGCGACACGCAGCAGAATTGCAGCGTAGATGCCCGCCATCCAGTCATCGGCCATGATTCCCCAGCCCGCGGGCAGTTTTTCCAGCCGGCGGATCGGCCATGGCTTCCAAATGTCGAACACTCGAAAAAGTATAAAACCCAGCAAGAGATATTTCCAATTGAGCAGACTGAACGCGGAGTAGAGACCGAAAACGGTGGCCTCGTCTGCTGGCAGGAGGCCCGTTGGCAACCCCACCGGCATGATCGCCAGCACCAGCGTTAAGTGCATGCCGGAGACTTCGTCAACAACGACATGTTGCGGATCTTTGAGCCCCGCATAGGTGGCGGTGCTGGAGCTACTCCAGACTCCCAGGAGGCCGACAGTTACGAGGGCTACCAAAGATGGAATCAGAAGAAGCGCCGGCGCCGTATGCCCTCGGAACATCGGCATATCGATGCCTAGGCCGCCGCTGCCGTGAAGGAAGATGAGTCCAATGATCAAGATCAGACTAACGGGGTGCGTAAGAATCGCAACGGCAATTCCGACCAGTGAACCGAACGTTCCGGGAGCCTTGGGGATGTATCCCACGCCGAAAGCAGTGGCGATTGCCAGCGCGAGTCGCGGCTTCTGGGGCGGTGTTTGGGGCGCTGCTGTGGCATCAGTGTTCGGCGTCATTCGGGTTGTCCAAGTCATTGTCCAAATCAGGGACAATGGTGTTCCCCTCGCCTGCAGCAATGTCATCTTCATTGAAAACTGGTTCGGAGACCACGTATTTCTCGCTGGCCCAGTTACCCAGATCCCGTTCCCGGCAGCGCTCGCTGCAAAAAGGGAAGTCCGTGTGGACCGCACTGTCAGTCGCTGCTTTGCAGATGGGGCACTTGTGCTTCATGGCGTGGTTCTCTTCTTCTCTGCCAACGCTGTTGTCCGGCTACTTGTCCCGACCTTGTCGGGTGGCCCCGGTGTAACGTCTTTCAGCACAAAGCGCAAAAAAAAACACAGAGGCCAAGGAAACGCTATCCTTGAAAGAAGAGTATAACTCACCCCCAAGTTCACACCACAATAACCTGAATTCCGGAACAAAAATACTCACTACATCAGTTTTTCGCTTTCAGGAGTTTGCGATCGATAGTCTTAAGGATGGTCTCCTGTTTCTTACTGAGGGTAACCACGCGGGAGATTTGGAAACCGTGCTTAGCGTCTCGTAGGTAGACCTTGTACATGGTGTGGAGTTCATCCAGCGCCTGTTGCGGAGAGAGCGCGAGGGGGCGGAGGCGGAATTTGAGGAGCGCTAGGAGGAGGTAAGCCAGATAGCAGATAAAAACGTGGGCGGTGACGCGCTGCGCCAGCCAGTGTCGGATGGGTTGCAGTTTGACCACACCTTTGAGGGATCGAAAGGCTTTTTCCACTACGTCCTTGTCAAAGTAGAGCCGTACCAGTTCCGCTTTGGGCCTGGGGCGAGTAGAGAAAATACAGGAGTAGCCATCAAACTCTTCTGCTTGATGTAAGACATTTAAAAGCAGTGCTCCCCGGGCCTGGAAGAATTTTTCCAAGCCCGACTTAATGGTCTTGCCTTCTCGTAGGCGTTGCTGGGCCTGCGCAATTTCCTCACGACGCGAGTCCCGCAGATCGACTTGCTGCCGGGGATTGAAGCACAGGTATAAGGTGCCCCAGACTCGGTTGAGCCGATAGCGGCGCGTCGTGACATAGAAAGTAGTTTGGTTCAATTGCACGCGATCCGCAAAGGGCAGGCGCAAGGCCTTCGACAGCACCGGTCGCCAGAACTTTTGCACCACCGGTATGAGCGGAATCCCACCAATGGTCTCCCACTTTAAGGCTTTCATTTCCGCAATATTGCGCCCGGAGGTCACCCCGCGGTCGTAAATAATGGTTCCGGAGGCCAGCCCGTAGCCCCGAAAGGTAGTGATCAAATCGTGCAGCGTCCGGCTATCGCCAATGTTGCCATCGAAGGTTTTATGGAACACCGGGATGCCTTCCTGTAGGGTTACTCCCAGCCCGATTTGAATCAGCGGTCGTCCGGCCACGCCTTCTTTGTCGTGCCCCAGCTTCCCCAGCGGGCATTTCTTGCCATACAAATAGGTGTTGGTCACATCGTAGATCACTCCGGAATTTTGCAGCCGGTAACGCTGCTTGACCGATTGAAAGATGGCGCGCTGCAACTGCTCCCCGTCGTCTTTCTCCAGGAAGTCCATGGCCCGCAGGAGCCGGTCCTCGGTGAGTTGCTCCAGGTTTAACATCCAATGGAGATCGGTGCGGGCGAACCACGTGCGCATATGATTCACACTCCGGTAGTCGATACAATGCGCGTAGACCATACTCAGAATCTCATTGGCGTAGGGGCCCAGGTGCTCGCGCAAGCCAATCTCCTCGGCCAGATGGTGCAGCACCAACAGCGGGCCATAGAGCTTCACCTCGTCGACTTGGGCGTCGGAGATCGAAGCGGAAAGAACCGTACGTCCATCCGCCTGCTTCCCGACATAGCGAAGGAAGCGTTGCACTACCTTGCCTTTGATCCTGCGGCTCTCCACCTCGGCCAGGTAGACTTTATTCCCTTTCCTGTATTTGCGGATGAAGCTCATCCTGTCGTGAGTATATTACTCACGACAGAACGAAATGCAACATTTTTGAAAGAAAATGACAACAATGGTTAACCCCGCGTAAATTCAGGGGATTTTACAGTCGGCTTGCGCTTGCCAAATCGTAGTGAGCATTTTGGGCTTGGAGTTCAGGCAATAAGGAGCTGGATTCCCGCCGCCACGCGAGGAGAGGTCATGCGGGGAAGAATCGACGAAGTTCGCCGATCTCGCTGCGCTCAGGATGACCGCGGCGGCGCGACAAGCCGCGAGAGCCCTCGCTTTGGTGGTAAGAAATGCCGATTAGCCAAGGACGCGGAGGCGTGCCCCGGTGGCGATGCGATGAAGCTTTTCGGCGGACGGAACCGGCGGCATGGGCACAGCGCTGGGGCCGGCCGGTGCGGCAGGCCGGGGCAGAATTTCGGCGACCCGGCCGATCAGGTCGTACGCGTCTGTCTTGGTAATTTCAACGCGGGTGACGTCGCCGGCTTCCGCGACTTCTCCGCCGGGCAATTCAATGTCGGTGAGGTACAGCTTCCCGTCGATCTCCGGAGCCATGCCTTCCAGTCGCGCTTCCCAGACGAGAGGATTGTCCTTTGAAGGCCCTTCGATCAGCGCCATGAAAGTGCGCTTCTTCGAAGCGCGCGAGGTTGTCCTCAAATATCTCGCTCGCAGGTTCTCTCGTGAGATCTTTTTCTGAATGGCCATCAAGCGATGGCGACGATCGCTGATCGTTTCCGCATCCACTTTTTCCTCTAGCGCGTAGCTACCCGCGTTGTCCACGTCGGAATACTCGAAAACGCCCATCCAATCGAGGTTTGCCGTTCTTACGAAGTCGCACAACTCCTCAAAATCGTTTTCGGTTTCGCCCGGGAAGCCCACGATGAACGATGTGCGTAGTGAAACTCCGGGAATTGTCGTCCGAATGCGCTCCAGCAATTTCAAGAAGGCATCGCCGTTCGAACCGCGCTTCATCCGCGCCAGCACGTTGCGGCTGGCGTGCTGCAACGGCATGTCCATGTACTTGGCGAGCCGCGGATGCGCGGCAATCGCGTCGAGCAATTTCTGCGTGACGCGATTTGGATAGGCGTACAGAAATCGCACCCACAGCAAGTCGTCGGTCAGCGCAAGTTTTTCCAGCAATTGCGCGAGGCCGTCCCGCAGGCCCAAGTCTTCGCCGTAAGAAGTCGTGTCCTGGCCGATAAGGGTGATTTCCCGCGCGCCGGCCTTGGCCAGATTCTCCGCCTCGCGCACCACCGATTCGAATCGGCGGCTGCGAAACGCGCCACGAAGCTGCGGAATAATGCAAAACGTGCAGGGATGGTCGCAGCCTTCAGCGATCTTGATGTAGGCCGCGTGTTTCGGCGTGGTGACGATGCGCGGCGTCAGGTGGTGATAAAGAAACGCGGGCGGCTGCGCGGGGAGCACGCGAAGGTCGCCTTTCACCGCTTCCATTATTCGTTCAATTTCGCCTGTGCCCACCACCGCATCCACTTCCGGAACTTGTTCTAGAATCTGCGCGCGAAACCGTTCGACCAGACAGCCCGCCACAATCAGTTTTTTTGCCGCGCCGAATTTTTTGTGCTCTGCCATTTCCAGAATGGCATCCACGGACTCCTTTTGCGCCGACTCGATAAAGCTACAGGTGTTGACTACCAGTACTTCAGCTTCCTCGGCGCGCGGCGTAAGTTCATAGCCCTCGCGCTCAACAATACCCATCATCACCTCGCTGTCGACGAGGTTTTTGGGGCATCCCAGGCTGACGAATCCGACCTTAGTCATAAACTGTAAATTTACCGCTTTGCGCAACCCTCAATTGTAACATGAGCTGTTCATGTTGGTGTTTGTAGGCCGCGGCGGGCGACTACTCTTGGCACGGCAAAATTTGTCTCTAAAGTCCACGCAATGCCGCGCGAACCCGGTCGAGCAGTTGACGCAGGCGCGTCGTATCGCAAGGCCCGCCGCCGAAGCGCGCGTGGGCGTAGAGCTGCGTGAATTCCCGGACGACGGGGGCCAGACTTGGTGAATCCACCGCGGCAGCGAATTCTAGCGGTGTCTGCGACACATCGCGCATCAATCCGCGGCGCGCCAGTATTCGCAGCAGTTCCGCATAGAGCCGCGATGCAAGTTGGGGATCGGTGCGAACTATTTTGGATCGGCGCAATTGAAAAAACAAGCGGACGCGGCGGCTCAGTTCAGCGAGAAGATTGAATCGCAAGGCCACCAGAAAAAGCACCAGCGCGATCGGCAGCAAATAGCCCAGCACGCCCCGCTGAAGCTGCCACGATTTTATCCATTTCTTACCCGCGCGTTGCTTCCGTTCGAACCAGCCGCGCGCGGAGTCGCTCCAATTTCGCGAGCCCCGCTGCAGGTTCTGCGCCAGAGCCAGTTGGTGTGCGAAGTCGTAGCCGATTACCCACTCGCTCCAGGTGATCTCCATCCAGTCGGCGTACTGCCCTAGGCGCGTCAGGAAGCCGGTCTCATTTTCAGGACCAGCCGGTGTGGGATCGAATGTTTGCCAGTCCATGCGGGGAAAATAGACTTCTACCCAGCTGTGCGCGTCACTTGCGCGGACGATGTAATCTCCGCCCAGGTCGTTGTATTCGCCCGGCAAGAAACCGTTGACTTCGCGCGAAGGAATGCCGAGCGTGCGCAACATGATGGCCATCGCCGAAGCAAAGTATTCGCAGTGGCCCGCGTGAGTCTCAAATAGAAAATGAGCGAGCGGATCGTCCCCCGGCTTACCGATCAGATTCAAGGTGTAGGTGAAACGATTGTGCAGGTAGCTCTCGATCGCCACGGTCTTGTCGAAAGGAGTGATAGCATTCTTCGTAATCTGTTTGGCAAGCTCCGGAATGCGCGGATCAAGCGGAGGAAGCTGCAGATATGTTGCGGTGATATACGGAGGATAGTCCGTCAAAGCCGCGCGCAGCTTGACGGCATTGAGGGGAGGCAAGCTGGAAATACCGGCATACCGTACGGCACTGTAATTGTGGAAAGGATTCAAAAGCGTACCGGTGGAATCCCGAAGGATAGAAGTGCGGCGCATCGCGGCAAACGAGTTTCCGCCTTCACCGGTAAAATTTCCGCGAAGACGAGTGACTCTCCCGGGGACGAAAATGGCATCGGTGGCAAGCGGTTCGAGGTATATGGTGTAGAACATGCCAGGATCATGCGAATCGGTCTTGGGTGTCGAATCCGTGGAAATCCACCCATCCTCTTTGGGCTTCAGTTCTTCCGGCTTGTGATCCGAAGAAGTCCACCGCCTCCCGTCAAAGGTCGTGAGCGCAATGCCCCTCCAGCGCAGCCGGTCGTAACTGACTGGCTTACCCGTTTGCACGCGCATTACTACTGCGGAATTCCTTTTGATTTCGCCGATTTGACCGAGCTCGACGTTTTCGGTGAAGCCGGTCATAAGCGAAGGGCTGAAGCTGGCGCGGCCGAGATATCCGGCGCTGAAACGCGGAAAAAAGAAAAACAGCACGCCACCAAGGACGATGGATCCGACCGCCACGCTCAGAGCCGCAAGACTCAGCGCGCGATTCAATTTTCGATCGCGCTCGGTGTGCAGATGGAGAGCAGGCGAGACGGCGCCGACGGCTCCGCGGCGTAATTCCATCCCGACGAAAGTGGAAATACCAAACAGGAGAAAGATGAAAAAAAGAATCAGGAAAGTGGTATCGACGGTAAGAACGGCCGCGGCAAGAATAGCCGCGAAAGACAGCATGCAGAGAAACAGCGCGTCACGGTCCGTGACAGCGCTATAGAAACGTACGATGGTGACGAAAATCAGAAAATGGACCGCTCCCAGGAGCGCGGCGAATAGCGGCGGATTGGCCGAGTTGCCAACAGAGAAACGTGAGAGAAACAAGGCGTCCACGGGGAAGAATGCCAGGTAAGCGAGGACGCACCAGGTTGCGGCGCGATGTGAAATTTCGGCCGGGCGCCCATGCCACGAGCGGAAGCCTTTAAAGAGCACGGCGAGTGGGGCCGCAAAGCTAGTGATGACATCCAGCTTCCCGGTGCTCACCAGCGTGAGAGTCGAGGTAAGAATCAGGAGCGAAAGCGACGTGCGGAAGAAACGCTCGGCCGGCAGCGCGGGGTCACTCGAAGTCGTGATGGACGCAGCCATGGCTCACTTTTATCGTAGCACTTGGGGTGCACCGCACAAAGGTGGCGGGGCGAAAGGATAACTCTTTAGCGCTAGCCGGGAATGAGAGTGGGCGGCCAAAGCGGCGCGGGCGACTTTCCTAGTAAGGTTAGAAACGGGCAGGCTGGAGATGTCACGGAGCGGAACCTGCTTTGCGCCCGTGATGCGGGGGAGTTTTTTTACGTCGATGAGGAAGGGCAAGACGGTGATGGCGCGGTACGTTACCGTGTGACGGACTTTGCCGGTGGGTACCAGTTGCCACTTGCGGTTTTGCACTCCGGGAATGCGCCTTCGCAGGAACGCCAGGAGATACCCGGCTGGCTCTGCGGTCACCGGGAGCGTCGGGAAATGCCACATATTTGAAACCAGCGTCGGCACGTGATCGGCCGAGGCTTTCTCTTTTGTTCGCTTCGGCGGTGGATACAGAATAGTTTGGCCTTTTCCATCTACGAATACGGCAGCGACCAGAGTGACTTCCACGGTGGTGTGCTTTATCCGTTTTTCCGGTAAGGATTCGGCGATGCCCAGCCTGCGCCCTTCGCAGTATTGGGCGACGGGGCAGAGCAGACATTGCGGCGATCTTGGAGTGCACACAGTTGCGCCAAGTTCCATGATGGCCTGATTCCAATCACCCGGGTATTTCGGTTCGAGCAAGCCATCCGCTGTTTTTTGCAACTCTTGCCAACGCTGTGACTCGCGGAGGTCTCCGCGAATGGCCCCCAGGCGTGCAAGGACGCGCGCGACATTGCCGTCGAGGACGGCGTGTTTTTCGCCAAAGGCCATACTGAGAATCGCCGCGGCTGTGTAGTTTCCGATGCCGGGCAAGGTGAGAAGATCCTTCAAGCGCGTTGGAAATTCTCCGCCGTACTTGGCAACAATTTCCTGCGCGGCCTTCTGCAGATTGCGCGCGCGGCTGTAATAGCCTAGACCTGCCCACCAGCGCAACACTTCTTCCTGCGGCGCAGTGGCGAGCATGCGCACGTCCGGAAAGCGCTGCAGAAATCGTTCATAGTATGGAATAGCCGCCGCAACGCGGGTCTGCTGCAGCATGATTTCGGAAAGCCAGATGCGATAGGGATCTTTCGTCCGCCGCCAGGGCAGGTCACGCTGAAATCGGCGGAACCAGTAAAGCAGTTGTTTTCGAAATGTAGCGAGTTCCTTGCTGTTTAGCATCATATTGTTGGCTCATTCTCGCACAGCTCCAGTCGGACAGACATTCTTGTCTGTCCGCTTCCTCAATATTTTGCTGGACGAAGTGGACAGGCTGGAATGCCCGTCCCCCATTACTGCACAGGATCGTCGAGGAAGACGACATACGAAGAACTCCACACCGAGGCGGGGACGGAGCCGTGGGGCTGGCTGGTAACGATGATTTTGAAAAGCTCGGGCGAGGCGGCTAGATCGGCCATGAGCGATTGGTGGGGATCGGATGGTAGGGGTTGCGCGATCGCCAGGTGCTCGAGAATGGCGAAAATGATTTCGTCGGCGGGGGCTAGCGGAGTTTCCACGCCGGCAGTCCGGAATTGCAGCAAAGAATTGTTTTCGTAAAAGTGCCAGGCCAGGCTGGCGCAGATAGTGACGGCGCGCTCGAAACGCTCATTCGTCGCAGCCAGTCCCGGTCTCAGACAGGAGGATTCTTCCTCGGATAGATGGGGATCGAGGACCAGGAGGATGCGGCAATCATCTTCACGCGTGAATTCGCGGACCATCAATGAACCAGAGCGCGCGGAAGCTTTCCAATGCACGTGACGCGCACTGTCCGTGGGGAGGTAATCCCGCAGCGCATAGAGATCCTGGCCGCGGCCTTTCGTAAGGCTTTCCAGCGCCCCCTGCAGGCCGGGCAGGATTTCCATGTATTCAGCACCTGGTTCGACGGATGGATAGACCAGCGCTTCCGTTTTCAAGTTGATTTGGCGCGCTTTCCGCAGGAAGCCAAAGGGGAAACGGGTCACGATGCGGAAAGCATCCTGACGATAGATGCCGCGCCGCGGGAAGGTCATGGGAATGGTTTGCTGCACGCGGTCGTGTTTTGGAAGATAAGGAAAGTACACCGGCGTTTCGAGCATAGCGGCGGGGGCCTGTTTTGTCTTGGTGGCTTCGAGGCGCAGTGAAAACGAAGGCAGCGTCAACTTTTCGTTCCCCAGCTCGGCCATCACACGAACCGGCTGGCCCGCGAAAATATGTTCGGGCAATACGAGCCGCATTTCGATGCCCGAGAGGGTGATGGAAGAGAGAATGCCGGACATCAAAACGAGTGCGATGAGGCTCGCAAGAATCAGGAAGAGGAGATTGTTTCCGGTGTTCAGCGCCGCGAGTGCGACAAGAAGGATCCCGCCGAGATAGATCCAACCCTCGAGGGTGATGCGGTACTCCATTTTGTAACCGATCCAGCGAAGCGGCGTGCGCTTCGCCAGGATGGGAACGAGCGTCACTCCCACCCAGCCGGCAATGGCCAGCGCGGCGAGCGCCGAAGTGCTGGCGAGCGCGAAGTGGCCCAGTTCCGCGGCGGCCCCGGAATACAGGGCCAGAAGGAGTGCAGCCGTGAGTGCCGTGATCGAGAGAAAGAACGCCCGCACGGCGGGGCGGTCAGCCTTGGCCCAGAGTTGCGCGATGGTTGATGGCACGCTCACAGCCAGGCGATCATAAAGGGACGGGTACGGATTCAACGATATCGCGAAGAACGGAATCGGTGGTTTCCGATTTTTTCTGCAACGAGGCATGGCGCGAACTGGCGACAACACGGTGAGAGAAAACCGAAACGGCGAGCTGTTTGAAGTCGTCGGGGAGGCAATAGTCGCGGCCATCGAGATAAGCGCGGGCCTGTGCACCGCGCTGAAGCATGAGTGTGCCACGCGGGCTGACACCCAAAGCCAGCTGTTCACTCTTGCGCGTGCGATTGACGATTTCGAGAGCGTAGTCGTGCAGGCTGGAGTCGACTTTGACGTGCGCGACGGCGTCCTGCATGGCCAGCACATCGCTGACATCCACAATCGGGTCGAGCGAATCGAGAGGATTATCGCCAACACGCTTGCGCAGAATTTCCTTTTCGGTTTCGTGCGAGGGATAGCCCATTTTGATGCGCATTAGAAAGCGGTCGAGCTGCGATTCCGGCAAGGGATAGGTGCCGTGATGTTCGACGGGATTTTGTGTGGCGATCACCAGAAACGGCTGCGGCAGTGGGAGGGTCTTGCCGTCGACAGTGACCTGCGCTTCGTTCATGGCTTCGAGAAGAGCGGATTGCGTGCGCGGAGTGGTGCGATTGATTTCGTCGGCCAGGACGACGTTGGCAAAAATTGGGCCGGAGCGAAATTCAAATTCGCGCGACTCGGGATTGTAGACGCTGACGCCGAGAACATCACTGGGAAGCAGGTCCGAGGTGAATTGGATGCGCTGAAAGCTGCAATGAAAGGATTTTGCGAGAGCCTGAGCGAGAGTCGTTTTGCCGACGCCGGGAACGTCTTCGATGAGCAGGTGACCGCGCGCAAGCAAAGTGATCAGCGCGAGCTGGATGGCCTCTTCTTTGCCGTAGATGGCGCGCGCGATGGAGCGCTGAAGCTGCGAGACGACTTGGGAGGTGGCAGTCGGCATTGGTTGAAAACCCGCGTCCTTCCTGTTACAAATAGATGGCGGTTCAAAGCGTCGCGGCCACGCAAGACGGGCGACTAGCTCAGTTGGTTAGAGCGCTCCCCTCACACGGGAGAGGTCAAAGGTTCAAGTCCTTTGTCGCCCACCATTCCTTCTCATTCTCCCACCACCGGTCGGGAACGTGCAGTCGTCGTGCGACTTTTGTGCTGAACTTGTTATTTAGGAGCAAGTGGAAACAAGGTTTCGCGACATGGCACGATAGCCGCCTGGAGTGCGATGCGGTGGTCGGAGCAGGAGCGGCCGGCTTCGATATAGGTTTCCGTCATTTGCGAATTTCCTGCTCTTCGCAGCACCTCTTTCATCTCCTTGTCGAAGGAGAGCTTCCAGTCGTGAGATTAAACAATTACGACGGGGCAAGTCTTCAAGGCTGCGGCATAGTCCAAAGTATTTCCACTCCGCGGCGTTTTCCTCCGCTTCGGCTGGTAACCCCGCAGGCGTCGCGCCCCCAGTCGCAAAGCTGCGGACGGAAACATGTCAACCCGGTGCGCTTCCTGGGGGTGAGCCTCGCGCCGTGGGAGAGGATGTCAGGCGGCAAGCATTAAGTTTCAGCATGGAACCATTTTGGTTCAAGAGGAGCGGTCTTGTATAGTGCTCCAATGGCGAGCTTGCTGCGCACCATCGAGTTTCTAGGCTTGGGCCTGTGGCTGGGGAGCGACGTGTTCCTGAGCTTTGTCGTGGCGCCGGGGGCGTTTCGGATTTTAGCGAGCCGGGACCAGGCGGGGGCGATGGGGGGGTACGGGTTGGGGCGGATGCACATGATCGGAGTGGTGTGCGGGATTGCCATTCTGCTGGCTCGTTTGTTGAGAACGCGCACGTTCGCGAGTCTTGCGACGCCGGCGGCACTGTGTGTGGTCCTGATGATGCTGCTCACAGTCGTGTCACAACATGCGGTTAGCCCCAGGATGGCGGCGCTACGCGTGCAGATGGGATCAATCCAGGCGACCGTGGCAGACAGCCCATTACTTGCGGAGTTCAGCCGATTGCACCGGGCTTCGGTTTCACTGGAGAGCGGCGTACTGCTGGCGGGATTGGCGGCTATGTATTTGATGGCGAAAGATTTAGGTGCTGGTCACTAAAAGCCAGGTAACCAGGTTGATGACTTGACAATATTCCTTCATTTTGCACAGGTTCATTCTAAAAGGTCATAGCGCACCAAATTTGCACAACAACCCGCTACTGGTTCCGATCGTGCCTAGCGAAGAGCGCCGCGTTAAATCCCAGTCTCTACCGAGGGAGGCGCTTGCTGGCGGGGCGTTTGGGCTTGGCGGGCTTGCGCCTGCGGGCTTGGGCGGGGCGGATCTTGCGCGCCGCGGCGCTGCCGGCGCGCTGACAGGCGCGCCACATGTACCAACTGGCGACGGTGCGGTAAGGGCGCCAACGCTCGCCGAAGGCGAGGAGTTCCTTGGGTCTGGGCATGTGTTTTTTGTCGTAGGTGATGGACCAACCCTTTTTCACGCCAAGGTCGTGGATGGGGAGAACGTCGGGGCGACCGAGTCGGAAGATTAAGAACATTTCGACGGTCCAGGCGCCGATGCCTCGGACGGCGACGAGGCGTTTGACAAGCTCTTCGTCGGAGAGTTTTTCAGCTTGTTCGAAGGTGGGGACGACGCCGTCGATTGTTTTTTGCGCGAGGTCTTTCATGGCCAGGGCTTTTGCCTCGGAGAGGCCGGCTCTGCGAAGGATGGGCTTGCGGAGCTTGAGCATCTGTTCCGGCGAAGGCGGGCGGCCGTTGGAGCCGAGGGCCTTGATGCGGCCGAAGATAGTGGCGGCGGCCTTGCCGGAGATGGATTGATAGGCGATGGCTTCGAGAAGGGTTTCGTAAGGGCTTTCCGCTCCGTCGGTCTCGATGCGGAACTCCTGAGTTTCTTTGATCAGTGGGGCGAGTTGCGGATCTCTTGCCGCCAGGGTGTCCATTGCGAGGCGCAGGTCGAATGGCGGCAGGCGAAATTCCTTAGTCACGGTCTGGCTCCAGACTGGGAAACTATGCAAAAGATTAGCAGTTTGTTGGACGCAGCTGCTGTGGAAAAGTGTTCAGTTCAGACGGTTGAAGAGCAGTCCGCGTGGGAAGGCGGACCCTAGCGGAGGGGAACGGCAAGTTAGCGCAGAGACGGGGAGGCTACTTCCTCTACCTGAAATGAAGCCGCGGTCAATACCAGAGATGTGCGTGGCGCAGGTAACCCTGGAGAGGAAGTTCACCAGAGAGAAGCGTTCAAAACTCCCGTATGTATCGGTCAAGGCGTGGATTGGCGGGCGTAACAGGCTTTCTTGCGAGCGTAGCGAAGGCGTAGCAGGCTGACGGCGGCGATGAGGAGCACGCAAGACTCGACGAAGAGTTTGCCGCCATCGAACCAATTCATGGGGGCACTCTTCAAGGCGGGATCGGTGAATAGGCTGTGCCAGAAAAGAGCGGCGGCGGCGAAATAAACGGAGAAGTGGAAGGACTTCCAAAGATGTCGGCCGAGACGGATGCGTATGTAGGAAGTGACAGCGACAAACGCTAGCAAATAGATAGCGATTGCGCCGATGGTGTTGTCGAGGGGCTGGGAAGGCGAATGGACTGGGTAGGCGAGGTCGAGAATGCGGAAGCGGGGATTCTTGCTAGAGAGCAGAATCGCCGGATGAAGGATTGAAACGCCGAGGGCAACGTAGCCCATCCAGTTGTGTAGCCGGAAATAATTGAATCGGCGATGGGGCCAGGAGCGGTGAGGGCTGTAGCGGAAGGCCATGAGCAATCCGAGGAGCATGTTCAGGGTGAGGGCGCCGACGGCGAGTAGGCCGACGTAGGCGGAGAGATCTAAGACTGTGATGCTTGTTGGCGGCATGAAAAAGGAATCGTGTCCTTCGCTCGCGTCCCACATTATGACGGGAGAACATGTCATTTCGTTTGCAAGAATGTGAATCTGGCAGCAGGGTGAAGGCGAAGAGCGGTCCGCCTTCCCGAGGGAGTCAGGATAAACTCCACTACAACGGCATGGCCGCACCAGGCCAATGGGTGGTGCGAGGGGTGTGCTAGGATGATGGGTTTGTGCAGGCGGAAATTAGCGTGTTGAAAGGGCTCGCGTGCAGACGGGAATTATTGGACTACCGCAGGTTGGGAAGACCACGCTGTTTCGGATCCTGACGAAAGCGCATGTTGAGGGGAAGGGTGGGGCGTCGGCGACGCATGTGGGTGTGGCGAGGGTGCCGGAACCGCGGCTGGTGGAGTTAGCCAAGCTGTATAACCCCAAGAAGATCACGTATGCCACCGTGAATTACGTGGACTTGGGGGGGATGCAGAAGGAGCGCATGCGCGATGCGCTGGCACAGTTGCGCGAGGTGGATGTGATTGCGCATGTGATTCGCGTTTTTGACGATCCTTCGGTGCCGCATTCCGAGGGGAGCATTGATCCTTTGCGCGACGCGACGAATCTGGATCTGGAGCTGATGCTCTCGGATCACGATCAGATTACGCGTCGGTTGGAGCGCGTGGATAAAGATTTGAAGAAGAAGCGGGATCCGATTCTGGAGATTGAGAAGACGGCGCTGGAGAAATGTAAGGTGCATCTGGAGGCGGAGAAAGCGTTGCGGGAGCTGGAGTTGACCCCGGAGGAGAGAAAGTCGATTGGGGGATTTTTGTTTTTGTCGGCACGGCCGGTGTTGTACGTGTTGAACCTGGGGGACGACGAAGCGGATAAGCTGGACACGGCAGTGGAGCGGCACAAATTGAATTCGTTAGAAGGGCGGACGAATGCGGCCGTGGTGGTGATTTGCGGGCGGCTGGAGGCAGAACTTTCGGAGATGGATGAGAAAGAGGCCGCGGAGCTGCTGGCATCGTACGGATTGAAGGAACCGGGGCTGAACCGGTTGATTCGCGCGACGTATGACTTGTTGGGGCTGATCCAGTTCTTCACGGCTGGGGAGCCGGAAGTGCGGGCGTGGACGATTCGAAAGGGCGCAACAGCGGTGAAGGCGGCGGGGGCGATTCATAGCGACATCGAAAAGGGTTTCATACGAGCGGAAGTGGTGCGTTGGAATGATCTGCTGGCGGCGGGGAGCCTGGCGGCGGCGCGGGAGAAAGCGCAAGTGCGGCTAGAGGGGAAAGAGTACGTTGTCGAAGAAGGGGATGTGATCTTGTTCAGGCATTCTGGGTGAACACGGGCTGAAGCCGGTGCTACTGGCGATGGGACATGATCTGGGATTTCGGACGGCGCTGGCGGCGGGGCTGGGGCTCGTGGCCGCGGCGGGGAATTTGATCGGTGGATATTTTGTTGTTCACAAGGATTGGCCGAGGAAATTTCTGCAATATTTTCTGGCGCTGGGCGCGGGATACATGCTGGCGGTGGCATTCGTCGAAGTGATTCCGGAGTCCGTGCGGCTGTCGGGCGAGAGCGCGCTGCTGTATGTCTTGATTGGCTACTTCCTTGTGCACCTGTTTGAACATACGCTGGCGCCGCATTTTCATTTTGGAGAAGAGACCCACTGCGAAGAGGTGAGCCACTATCACGCGCGGACGAGCGTGCTGGTGGGGATGACGATTCATACGTTTTTTGACGGCGTGGCCATTGCGGCGGGATTTCTGGTGTCCACGTGGCTGGGAGCGGTGATCTTCTTCGCGGTGTTTCTGCATAAGCTGCCGGAGGGATTTACGGTGGCTTCGGTGGTGTTGGCAAGCGGGCAGGGAAAGCGCAACGCCATTCTGGCGGCCGGGTTATTGGGAGTGGCGACGGTGGCTGGCGTGGTGCTAACGAGCTCCCTCGAGGGGCAATTGAAATACGCGTTGCCGCTTTCAGGAGGGGTCACGTTGTACGTGGCGGCCACGGACTTATTGCCGGAAGTGAACCGGGAGCCCCATTGGCGAATGGCGCTCCTGGTATTTGCTGGGGTTGTCAGTTTGTTGATAATGAGGTATTTATTCCACGTTTAGGTTCGCTGTATCTTCGCCCCCAAGTACTCCTACCAATTGCAACTTTCTGAGACTACATGGGTTTGATACAGTGTGGCGGCTATGGCCAGGTCGGACGTCGAACTGATGCTGGACGTGCAGGCGGGTGACGAACAGTCGTTCGCGCTGCTGCTCCGTCGCTACAGGACTCCACTGGTTAATTTCCTGTATCGGATGGTGCGGAACCGAGAACAGGCGGAAGATCTGGCACAGGAAGTTTTTTTGCGAGTGTACCGCGCGCGGGAAGACTACGTGCCGAGCGCGAAGTTCACTACCTGGCTTTTCCGGATCGCGACAAATCTGGCGTTAAATTCGGTGCGGGACAACCGCTACCAGCGGATGGAAATCTCACTGGATGCACCGCTGACGGCGGATGCCGAGGACGGCGAGGAGAAGAAGCTGGATGTGGCCGAGATGCACCCGAACATCGAGCAGCACCTGATCGAGGAGACCCGGCGGAAAATGATCCGGCGGGCCATTGAAAAGCTTCCGGAGAAGCAGCGCGCGGCGGTGTTGCTGCACAAGTATCAGGAGCTGGACTACGGAGAGATTTCGAAGATCCTGGAATGCTCGGAGAGCGCTCTGAAATCGTTGCTCTTCCGTGCGTATGAAACGCTGCGAGTGGAACTAGCCCCCCTCGTGGCGCAACGGGCGGTGCGATAGAGGTTGGGCCAGGAAGGGAAGGACGTCATGAGTTGTGGCCGGATGGAAAGCAAGATCTTGGGATATATGGACGGGCGCCTGAAGGAAGGCGAACGGCTGGAGATGGAGAAGCATCTTTCGACGTGCGCGGTGTGCCAGTTGCGCGTGAACGAATTTCGCGCGGTGCACGTGTTGCTGGACGAGTTGCCGATGATCGAGCCGTCGGCGGCGTTTGATGTTCGCATGCAGGCGCGCGTGGCAGCGGAGCCGGCGAAGCAAAACTGGTGGGCGTGGTTCGCGTCCTCGCCGAGGGTGGCGTTTGCGGCGTCGATGCTGGTAGCGGCGATGGTGTGGGTGGGGTCGCAAACGGCGGACACACCGTTGAATGCCGGAGACATCGATAAGATCAATCAGAATATGTCGGTGTTGGAAAACTACGATGTAATTTCAGATTTTGCACCGTTGAGCGACTTGCCGCAGCCGGTGCAGGCTGATGACACGAGTGACACCAAGCCGAATCAACAGATGTAACCACAAATGAAATGGAAACTCAAATTCGCGGAATGGTTGATGGGGCTGGGTATGGGCGCGGCGCTGGCGGTGCCGTGCTTGGCAGACGGACCGCGCGCGAATTGGGCGCAGAATCGGCAGGACAATAAGCCGGCCAAGCAGGAAAAGCAAAAGCCCAGACAAGCACAAAGACAGGAGCGCCGGCAACAGCAGCAGGAAGCACGGGGAGCGCAAAACCGGCGGCAAAACTCTGGCGCGAACCGTCCGCCCAACTCGAACGCAAATCGGGCGGAGACGGCGCCGCGGCAAAATGTCAATCCGAACCGGCCTCCATCGGCGTACTCGCCGAATAAGGAATTCAATAACCTGAGTCCACGGGAGAAGCAGCGGGTCCTGGAGAACAATCGGCGGCTGCAAAGCCTGCCGCCCTCGCAGCGACAGGAATTGCAGGAGCGCGCGCAGGTGTGGGGTAAACTAACGCCAGAACAGCGCCAGCACATCCGCAATGATGTGCTGCCAAAGTGGCAGCAGTTGCCGCCGGACCGCAAGCGTGCGATCCAACAACGATTGGGCGTGCTGAAAAACATGCCGGAGTCGGCACGCAATCAGCACCTAAGTGACCCAAATTTCACTCGGGGCATGAGCGAGGAAGATAGGGCCACGCTTCGTGACCTGAGCCATCTGCACGTTGGCGGAGCGCCGGAGCCACCGAGCGAATAAGGCGGTAGTCGTTAGTTCTCAGTTTTCATTTCAATTCACAGCGACCTGAAACAGGACAGACAGTGACGGGCTACGCTTATTTTATTCCCCATCGAGCCCGCCGAAGACCCCACAACACCGCTTGCAAACCGGGCGCCCGCTTGCGGCGGACGCACTTACGAGGACCAGTCTCCGCCAAATCGACTCTCCGTTTTTCCCGCTCTGCGTTGACAACACGCGGCTTCTCACGGCATGGTGACTAGTTCAAGCCGTCGGCATCCAACCAGTGGAGGGAGAATATTTTGAAAAGTGACCGCACCGCGGTCAACCCGGCCGGGTCCACGCGCTTTCGCGCCATGCAGCACCGCAACTTTCAGTTATTCATCGCGGGACAACTCATATCGCTGATTGGCACGTGGATGCAGACGACCGCGCAGCTTTGGCTGGTCTACAAGCTGACCGGTTCTGCGGCGCTGCTCGGGGTCTTCGGATTCGCGAGCCAGGTGCCCATGCTGTTTCTTTCCTCGATTGGCGGCTACGTCGGGGATCACTACGACCGGCAACGCAGCGTGATTGCCACGCAGACGTGCTCCATGATTCTCGCGTTCGCGCTGGCAGCGTTGACACTGACGAATGTGATTCACGAATGGGAAGTCATCGTCATCGCGTTTCTTGTAGGCATCGTGAACGCGTTTGACGTGCCGATCCGGCAGGCGTTTTTTATACAGATGGTGGGAAAGGAAGATCTTCCAAACGCGATTGCACTGAATTCCTCGATTTTCAATGGCGCGCGAGTTGTAGGTCCGGCGATTGCGGGATTTGCCATTGCCTGGGTCGGAGAAGGCTGGTGTTTCTTTCTGAATGGTCTGAGCTTTGTGGCCGTGATCGTGGCGCTGCTGATGATGAGGATCGAGCGAACGGTAATGAAACCGAGCAAGGATTCGCCGCTGAGAAGTTTTGTGCAGGGTTTTCGGTTTGCGATGAGCGATCTGCCGGTGCGATCGGCTCTCGTGCTGCTCAGCGTGTTGAGTCTCTTTGGTTTGCAGTATTCGGTGTTCCTGCCGATCTACGCGAATGACATCCTGAAGGGAGGCGCGCGCACGCTGGGATTGCTGATGAGTGCGGCCGGGGTGGGCGCCGTACTAGGCGCGCTGCAATTTGCGGCGCGTACGCACTACCGGGGTCTGGCTCGTTGGATTGCGGCGACTTCTACGACGTGCGCGGTAGCTCTAATTATCTTTTCGCAGGCAAGGGTTTTCTGGCTGTGTACTGCGTTGCTCTTCGTAGTGGGGTTCGCGGCTACTTCGCAGATGGCGGCGACCAACACGCTCATTCAGAACCGCGTGCCGGATGAACTGCGCAGCCGAGTGATGGCGGTTTACGCAACGATGTTCATGGGGGTGCAGCCGATTGGCTCACTGCTCGCCGGCGGAGTGGCGAAGCGAATTGGCGGGCCTTATACGCTGGCGGTGTTTGGATCGCTGGTGCTAGTGGGGAGTCTATTCTTTTTGTTTCGTGTGGTCATGAGGCTCCCACGGACATCGGGAGAAACTACTGCCGCGCCTGCCAACGACTGAAACGCTTGCAGATTCGGGTGCTAGATGGCCCACCTCCTTGCCCGCTCAGGATAAGGCCGCGCCTCTACAAGGCCGGTGGTAGTCCGGGCTAGGCAGGGTTGGAGCGATAAAGCCAGGAGGGCTGGGTGAGATTCTGCACGGATGTCGGGGTGTTTATTGCTGCCAGGAGGGCATCGACTTTGGAGCGCAGCGGCGCGAGCGAGCAGACTGGATCGGTAGCAGCGGCATTTCCTGCGAGCAGCAATGCCTGGCAGCGGCAGCCACCGAAGTCCTGCTCGCGCCGGTCGCAGGTCTTGCAAGGTTGCTGCATCCAGTCCTCGCCGCGGAATCTCTGAAACGCGGCGGATTGCTCCCAGATGTCACGCAGACCGTGGTCTTTGACGTTTTCAAAGGAGAGCCCAGGAATGACTTGCGCGGCATGGCACGGGAGCACATCGCCGGTCGGCGTGATCAGCATCAGTTTGCGTCCCCACCCGCCCATGCAGGGCTTGGGATACGTGGCGTAATAATCCGGGACGACAAATTCGATGCGGATTTTGCCCTGCAATCTCTGCTGTTCGCGTTTCAAAAATTCGACCGAATGATCTAACTGTTCACGCGTTGGCAGCAGGTTTTCACGATTGGCAAAGGCCCATCCGTAGTACTGGACATTGGCGAATTCGATGCGCGTCGCGCTGGAAGACTCCGCCAGGGCCAGCATTTCTTCAAGTTGATCGATGTTGCGGCGGTGGATGACGAAGTTGAGAGTAACGGCCAGGCGGCGATGCCTGAGCCAATCAAGAACGCGGAGCTTTTGGGTATGCGACTTTGCGCCGGAAATTTCATTGGCGGTTTCTTCACGCGCGCCCTGGAAACTCAGTTGCATGTGGTCGAGCCCGGCTTCCACCAGTGCCGCGAGCCTCGTTTCATCCAGGGGCAGGCCGGAGGTGATGAGATTGACGTACAGGCCGGCGGAGCGCGCCGCGCGGACGAGATCGACGATGTCGGGGCGGGCGAGCGGTTCCCCTCCGGTGAAATCAATTTGGAGGACACCGGTTTCGGCAGCGTCTTTGAAGACCCGGCACCAGATTTCTGTGGGGAGTTCGCCAGCGCGAGACTGTAACTCGAGTGGGTTCGAACAGTAGACACAATGGAGCGGGCAGCGGTGGGTGAGTTCTGCGATGAGCGCGAGCGGATTGGGAATCGTAGATGTCATGGTCAGAAGAAATGGGCTCCCCATCCGATCGGGCCCGCCACAAAACGAAAAGACACCGGCAAAAAATGCCGGGTTACAACTCGAAGTCCAGAGCGCGTCTCTCTTCTAAAAGCGCTAGATAGCCGAGGATGTCCTGCTCGACCTTTTGCGGCGCGGCTTGGGAATAGATTTTCTGCAATTCCCTAACGATCTGTTCGACGGTGTGTTGGCCGTCGCAGCGCTCGACAATTTCGAGACTCGGGCCATTCAAGCGCAAAGCGCGTTCCGGCATGAGGAGGACGCGCTGCTGGCTGTTTTCCCCAAGGCGGCATCCGGGAGCTAGGCGCGGGCGGCTGTGCAGTTCAGGCGGCATGGTAAGTTCTTCAAGATTCCCTTGCGGGCTGGAAGGCGCCCGGGGGTGGCCAACCAGGATTGACATAAGCAAAATAGAGCGCGTCGAGCTGGGCCCACAGAATGTCGCATTTGGCACGCAACGCGGCGTGGGCCAAATCCTGTTCTCGGCGCGTGGGCGCGTGTTTCACCACCCAGGACAGGGCGAATTCGCAGTCCTCCGTGGCTTGTGTGAGACGGCCAGTGAAATAGTCGAGACCGCCGGAGAGCCAGGGATAGTGCTGGCGAAGGCGGTCCATGCGCAGGGTAATCAGCCTCTTCGAGAAGAGCTCGGTGAGGGACGAAGCGACGGCTTCGAGATGAGAGCCCGTGGAGACAAATTCGACGTAGGCTTGAACGGCGTAACGAGTTGCTGGCAGGATGCCGGCGCTACGCAAAGCTAGGTCACGCGAAAGGCCGGTGGCTTCAACCAGGCGCAGCCATTTTTCGATCCCGCCGGGCTTGGTGCCGTCGCCGTCGTGATCGACGATGCGCTTGCGCCAAGCGCGGCGGAAGGCGGGATCTTCGCTGCGCGCGAGGATGGCCGCATCTTTGATGGGGATACGGCTTTGATAGTAATAACGGTTGAGAGCCCACGCTTGAAGCTGGCCGCGCGTGAGCCTGCCGTCGTGCATGAGCAAGTGAAATGGGTGCTTGTGATGGTAGCGCTCTTCTCCAATGGCATGAAATCCAGCGACAAACTCGGCTTCGGAGAACAGCGGCTTTTCGACGTCGTGGTTCGCGAATGGGGTCACAGGTCGAACTCCATCCCATCATAGGCGATTTCCCACCCGGCTTCACGCACAGCGCGATACTCCGCGCTCTCTTCATTCAACACCGGGTTGGTATTGTTGATGTGGATGATGACCCGCTTAGCCTTTCCGAAACGAAAGGGCCGCTTTAGCAGGCCACGTTCGCCCCAGAGCGGAAGATGTCCCATATCGCGTGCAGTTCTGCGGCTGCGCTTGGTCTGGATGAGCTCATCATCTTTCCAGAACGTGCCATCGAGCAGAGCGAGGTCGCTTTCGTCCACGGACCGCTGCCAATCCTCTCCAAGGCCGGAAACGCTCGGAGCGTAGAAAAATCTCTTTTCTTTGTGGAGGAGTTGGAGGCCGATGACCGCTTCTTCCGGAGGAAAGCTTCCTTTTAGCGCATCGCTCACGTAGTCCGGGAAACCACCGAGAAGAGGCACGGCTTTGCAAAAGAAGCCGTCTTTTAGGCTGCCGGAAGAGGGCGGAACGAGAGGAATGAGGCGATCGAGCGGCAGCGTGTCCCACCGCACGGGCGGGTTCGCGCGCATCAGGACGCGGAACAAGCTGTTTTCTTCGGTGAGAATACGTCGCACCGATTGAGTCGAATAGATGTGTAGCGGTTGAAACTCGCGAAGGTGAAGCAAGCCCATCACACAATCCACGTCGGCACTGGTGAGCAGGATGGTGGAGATGGGCGAACCGAGGGTCGAAGAGGTGACCGACAACTCGGAGGTCGCCAGGATTTGCTGGCGGAGATCTGGAGAGGCGTTCAGAAGAAACCAATGTGGCGGATGAGAGGAGACTGCCACCTGCGCCTGTGTGCGCGGACGAGCCTTTATGCTGCCGTTGCGCACCGCGCTACAGTTTGGGCAAGCACAATTCCATTGGGGAAAGCCGCCTCCGGCTGCGGAGCCGAGGACTTTAATGCGCATTCGGCATTCCGGCGACGCCGACCCACTCGGGGTCGTCTCTGGAGACTAGAGCTCGGCGTTGGCGTACGAGCTGACTTCGCAATTGAGGTCGATTTCTTCGTGTTGCGGGGTAACCCATTCCATGGTCGACGCTCCTTTTAGAGTCAAACGCTTACGAACTCAAAAAGCATAACATGGAATTCAGTTGAAGGGAAAGGGGACATGCGTTGACATGCGTGGGCGTGGCGAGCGCAAACCGGAACAAATTGCAGGTTGCAAGAGGATGGGAATGGTGACCTTCTTTTGGGAAGACGTTGCCTAGTCCTGAACCGTGGGGGCGCCAAACAGGAAATATCCATCGCCGCACAACTTCATGCACGTGAGTTGACAGCAACGGGGAGGCCACCCAATGTTGAACTGAGGTAGGAGCTTACGCTTCGGCGAAGCCCATCTCGGCATGGGGGAAGCCATTTGCGCCGCTTCACGAACGGCACTCGACGGCACTACGCCTGCAGTATGGTCCTGGCCCTCACGTTATCGACCTTCTTGGCCTTCCGATCGGACGCCCAATCCCCGCAGAGCGAGGACGTGAAGCCTGTTCCGTTGTTCACGGGCAGCGCCGGCTTCGTAACCTCTTTTGATGGAGGGGAGGCCCACCTGGGCCCCATCGCGTCCCCTGTTTTGCTGATACCCCTGAACAAGCGCTGGTTGCTTGAGACCCGGGCCACATTTGAGTCGGACATGGTTCAAGAACCTGGCCTCAGCGGATTCCACGGAAAAGTCGCCAAGGCGGTTGACTATGCCCAGTTGGACTTTGTAGCAAATCCCTATTTGACGGTGACGGTGGGGAGATTTCTGACTCCCTTTGGCATCTTTAATGAAAGGCTCTACCCGGTGTGGATCCGAAACCTGCAGACCGATCCATTAATCCTGCCCATCGGAATTGGCCCCAGCAATGCGAGTACGGGAGCGATGCTTCGGGGCGGCTTTAAGGCGCACCCGCAATTCGACATCAACTATGCCGTCTACTTTTCGGCGCTCTCGACCGCGAGTCCCGCGGACTCTGACCGGTTGGCCGGAGGGCGCGCCGGGATTTTCGTTCCGCACGTGCGCCTGGAGATCGGCGGATCGTTCCAACATCTGCTCCAGCAAGAGCGTTCGAACTCTTTTGGGTTTCATGCCATCTGGCAACCACCTGCATGGCCACTCGACATTCGCGCCGAATATGCCCATTCGCAGAGAGGAAGCGGCTACTGGGTTGAGTCGGCCTATCGTCTCAGTCAGCTTGCGTTTTTCCACAACGAGATGCGACGAGTGCAGCTAGTGGCGCGCATGCAACGGTTCATCGCCGGGATCTTGGCAAGCGATTCGCTGCCAGCGGTGAATACGAAAAAGTTCGAGTTTGGGTTGAACTACTATTTCATCGATGGATTGAAGGGCATCGGTAGTTACGGGCGGCAATTCAGCGCGGACGGCAATAAGAACGTATGGACGCTAGGTCTTACGTATAGATTCGTGCTCCCCTTGGGGCACGCTGGGAGCGAGTGATGGGACGGCGCTACATTTTGCTCTGCTTTCTTGGCGTGATGGCGGGTTTGACCTTTTCCGCGATTGCGCAGGAGCGCACCAACTCAGCAACCTCGTCAAATGCGGCCACACCGGCACCAACTCGAGTCGCGGGCGCCACGCCCGCGGCGAAGCCTGCTTCCCCATCCTCTGCCGCTACGGCCGAGGATGCCGCTGCCGTAGAACGTGCACTGCGGGTGGAAGGCGAAAAAAGATTCCGTACCAATTGTGGGCGCTGCCACATGGCTCCTCATAAGTTCCCGCCCAGAGTGATGGCCACCGCCATCCGGCATATGAGGGTTCGCGCCATGATCACGGATGAAGATATGCGGCTCATCCTGCATTACATGACGCGATGAACGTGAAAGAGTCGTCGTTCCTGGAAGGAGGGCTGAACCTGCAATTGCTGGCAGCGATGACGATACTGACGGTTTCCTGCAGTTGGGCCCAAAACAAGCAGCCCACGGCGCGGGCGATTGAAATCCTGGCGGATCATGACAGCCGATACAAGATTGTGGGTCAAAAACAACCCGTTGTAACGGTGAGGGCTGGCGAGCGGATCACCTTGCGGATAACGGCGAAGAAAGCTAAGAACCTGAACAGAGACGGCTCGGTCCATGGATTCACTCTGCTCCGGGCGAAGGACCGGAAACCAGTGCCGGACTGGGACTTCCTGCTCAAGCCGGGGATCCAGGAGTTCACTGCGGCTGCGCCGAGCGAGCCTGGAGACTACCTCGTCGTCCGCACCGTAATCTGCAGCCAGGATCACGAAGGAATGAGCATGAGATTCGTCGTATTGCCCTGATTTGAAGACAAATTCAATTCGCAAATGCATGCAGAAGTGGACGGACCAATGGGAACAAAAACAGCGCGATCGATCCTGACTGCCGCGGCCTTGGCTGGGGTCATGGCGGGCTATCCTTCGGCTCGCGGCGGTAACGAAAAGACATTCAGAGGTGAAATTGCGGATGCACAGTGTGCGCTGAATGTTCATTCGCTCAGCCAATCGCACAAAGAAATGATCGAAATGAAACATGACGTCAAGACGAATGCCGACTGCGCCAGATACTGCGTAAAAGAGCGAGGCGGAAGATTCGTCTTGCAAACCCCCGGACAAGGTTTACAAGCTGGATGCGCAGGTTCTGGCGGAACAGTGGTCAGGGCTTAAGGTAAAAATCCTGGGGACTCTGGACCCGAAGACAGACATCATTACCGTGCGAACCATTGAGCCGGGCTCCCCGAGCGCCAGCAAGAGATCTCCTCCGAAGTGATAGGCAAGGATCTGAAAAGTTCCCATCCGAGGGAGCTAGAACCCCACCACCAAGCGTTGTTGTAGCGGGAGACCAAAACCACAACAAGTCGCGGCAGGAAGGGTGTAGTTCCTCTTCGCCTGATTCTGAGAACTATTTTTCAGAAAACCATGATTCTTCTTGACATGCGTGGAAAGCAGCCTATCATGTGGTTAAAAGTGGTAAGAAGTGGATGGCAGTAGAAGCCAGTAGCGGGCACTGGGGCAAATCAAACAGATTCCCAGATCTGTGGTGAAAGTGGGCATTTTGGCCATTCAAGACCACACTTTTCTGTGCGATCCAGGAAAAACCGGGGTCGCGTTGAGCGGGGCGCATGAAGCTGCGGGGCAACTGTCCGGCGAAGGTGGACGAGAAGGGGCGGCTGAAGATACCCGCCGTGTTTCTGGAGGCCCTGAAAGAATACGGCAACCAGTTTTACATCACCAGCGCTACGGGCGAATCGGCGCGCATTTATCCGATGAAAGTTTGGTCGGGCATTGAGGACAAGCTGGCCGGCGTATCGAGCCAGAACCGGGCGAAGAGAAAATTTTTAATGAGAACGAGCTATTACGGGCAGACGGTGGAGTTGGATGGGCAGGGAAGAGTGCTGGTGCCCGCAGTGCTGCGCGAATCGGCGCAGATGAAGGGCGAAGTGGACGTGTTCGGCAACCTCGATTACCTCGAGGTCATGAACCATACCCGCGTGTTGGATGACTTGAAGAATTCGCCGTACACGGAAGAAGACGACAAGGCTTTGGAAGACCTGGGAATATAGGGTTTTCGAAGCTTGGCTGTGCCGCACACGCCGGTGCTGTTGGAAGAGGTGCTCGAATGGCTGCGCATAAGGCCGGACGGAACGTACATCGACGCCACGCTGGGGGCCGGCGGGCACTCGGCGGCCATCGCGGAAAGATTGACGTCAGGCAGGTTGATCAGCCTGGACCGGGACGTACAGGCGTTGGAACTGGCGCGGGAGCGGCTGAAGAGTTTCGGCGAGACGGTGAGGCTGGTGCAGTCGCCGTTCTCGAGGATTGCGGAGGTCGCGCAAGAGTTGGGGATTCCGCCGGTGGACGGGGTCTTGGCCGACTTGGGGGTTTCGAGCATGCAGCTTGATCAGGCAGCGCGGGGATTTTCGTTTCGCGAGGCTGCTCCACTGGACATGCGGATGGATGCGGTCAACGGCCAACTAACGGCCGACGAGATTGTGAATCGGTGGTCGGAGAGGGAAATCGCCGACATGCTCTACCGGGAAGCGGATGAGCACGATTCCAGAAGGATCGCCAAGGCCATCGTAAGAGCGCGACCGATCCGGGATACCGCGCACTTGGCAACGACTGTGGCAGGGGCCCGAAGGCAATGGGGAAGGCAGAGACTGCATCCCGCAACAAAAACGTTTCTGGCGCTGCGGATAGCGGTGAATCGAGAGATGGAGGAACTCGGGCAGTTTCTTTCTCGGACCCCCGCCACAATGAATTCAGGAAGTCGCTGGGTGGTGTTGAGTTACCACTCGCGGGAAGACCGCCTGGTGAAGCGCGCGTTTCAAGAGGGCGAGCGAGCAGGAGCGCTCCACGTGCTGACGAAACACGTCATCCGGCCCCGGGAGCAGGAGATGACCGGCAACCCGCGTTCGCGAAGTGCGAAACTACGGTGTGCGGAAAGAGTATAGGTATGGCGCGCAAGAAAAAACTACCGGCAATGACTGAGTTTCATACCGTCAAGCGGATCGACAATTCGCGTATCGTGCGTCACGTCGAGCCGGTGAAGATGCGCAAACTGTACCGCATGGTCGCGCTGGGCGGGGTAATCGCGGCTTTTTTCATGCTGTACATCTACCAACATTTCCGCTGCATCGACTTGAGTTTTCAGCTCGAGGACGTGAAGGGTAGGCAAGCCGAGGCGGCTTCGCTGAACTCGTCCTTAAAATTGGAAATTGCCGGGCTGCGCAATCCGATGCGCATTGACATAATTGCGCGCCGCCAACTGGGTTTGACTGAGCCACTGCCGACGCAAGTGCAGGAATACGAAGCTCCAGACGGCGCAGAACTGGCCGCGGTGCGGTCCGTTCGGCCGAATCGTGCGCCGTAGTTTCTAGATGCGCAGGATTCGACAACAAGTTTGCCGTCAAGCAAATGAACTTCCAGGCGGAGCCCTGATCGATGTGATCTCGCCATGCCAGAAAGCCGTGTTCACGCGGCCACAGGTGGCCGCATAGCGGTAGATTCCGGGCGTAAACGCAAGACGGTCGATTCAAATGGCGGCCGCAAAGCGGTCGGCCGACTGCTGATCGTTGCCGGCCTGGCACTCTTGTGGATGACCGCCGTTTTCGGCCGGCTCGGATACCTGCAGCTTTTTCTTCACCGCGAATACCTGGCCCGGGCGCAAAGACAGCAGCAGCGCGTGATCGAAATCACGCCCAAGCGCGGAGCGATCTACGATCGCAATATGCACCCGCTGGCAATGAGCATCCCGGTGGATTCGGCATTCGCGGTGCCTTCCGAGCTTGGCGACCAACAACTGGCGGCGCAGCTGCTCTCCGGTGTTCTGGGAACTCCACGCGAAGTGCTTGAAGCGCGGCTGGCATCCTCGCACTCGTTTGTGTGGATTGCGCGCAAGCTGCCGCCAGACAAAAAGGAAGCGGTGGAGGCGCTGAATCTGAGAGGCGTCTACTTCCAAAAAGAAAATCAACGCATCTATCCGAAGCGCGACCTCGCATCGCATGTACTGGGCTTCGTCGATCTCGATGAAAAGGGGTTGGGTGGGATCGAATACGAATTGGACGGCAAGATCCGGGGCAAGAGCGAAAAGATCATCGTGATGGCCGACGCACGCCAGCGCTGGTTCGATGGTGGAGAAGCGCAACGCGAACGCGGCCTGAACGTGGTGCTCACGCTCGACGAAAAAATCCAGTACATTGCCGAGCGCGAACTGGCGGCAGCGATTGCCAAGACGCATGCCATGGCCGGCACGGTGCTGGTCATGAATCCCAATACCGGTGAAATCCTTGCGCTGGCGAACTGGCCAAAGTTCAATCCCAACGCGGCGAACGATTCACCAGCAGAAGCGCGGATGAACCGTGCGGTCGCGGCACTGTACGAGCCCGGATCGACTTTTAAGCTCATCACCCTGGCAGCGGCGTTCGATCAGGGGGTTACGCGGCCGGAGGAAATTTTCGATTGTGAGAACGGAGCGGTATATGTAGCCGGGCACCGCATCCGTGACCACAAACCGTTTGGGCTGCTGAGAGTCGCTGACATTCTGGCGCAGTCGAGCGACGTCGGAGCGATCAAGATTGCGCTGCGGCTGGGAGCGCCGAAATTCTACGACTATATCCGCGCATTTGGTTTCGGGCAGCAGACCGGCGTGGATATGCCAGGGGAGAGTAAGGGTCTCCTGCGGCGACTGGAAAACTGGTCGGCGATCTCCATCGGATCGATCTCCATGGGGCAAGAGGTGGGGGTCACGCCCATTCAACTCATCAGCGCCGTGTCCGCCATTGCCAACGGAGGAATGCTTTACAAGCCACATGTCATTGCGCAGCTGAGACGCGGGGATCAGGTATTGCCCGCGGAAGGCTCGCTGGCACCCTCCGAGCCCAGGAGAGTGATCCGGCCGGAAACGGCCGCGACACTTCGTCGGCTTATGGAAGGCGTCATATTAAATGGGACCGGGCCGCTAGCTCGGCTTGATGGCTGGACCGCTGCCGGAAAAACCGGGTCGGCGCAGAAAATCGATCCGGCGACGGGCCGATATTCGGCGAGGCAGCTGATTGCTTCCTTCACCGGCTTCGCTCCGATCAATAACCCGGCCGTGACGATTCTGGTGTTGCTGGATTCGCCGGTGGGGCAGCGCGAGGGCGGGCAGGTGGCCGCGCCGGTCTTCAAGCGGATCGCCGAGCAGGTATTGCCGCACCTGGACGTGCCACGCGATGTGCCGATTGGCCCGCGGCTGGTCCAGGCGGCGTACCACAATCGCCAGGCTTCCGACAGTGCTACGCTCGGAGATTACACACCGGCGGACTTTTCGGGGCTACCCGACCAACCGCCTATGGAGGCCAGTGCACCCAATAGGAAAGGGGGCAAAAGCCACCGGCCTTCCGCGACAGTAGCGGTGGATGAAGGGGGCGACATTCAAGTGCCGGACTTCTCCGGAAAGACGATGCGCGACGTAACGGAGACTTGCCTTCGATTAGGGCTCGACCCCGTTCTAGTTGGCAGCAGCCTGGCTACGAATCAGACACCAGCCGCGGGAGCCAGGGTGCGGCGAGGCGCAAAGATCACCGTGCAGTTCGGAACACCGGCACCGAAGATCGCACACCTGCACCACCGGGTAAGGCATTAGGATGAAAATTGGATTGAGCTTAGAAGAAGGGATACAGGACAACGCCACGAATCAAGTTGACAACCAAGGAAAGCAATCTGCCCGCGACAGCGCAGCGCATCGCGGAAGAAAGCTGAGCGAAGTGCTCCAAGGCGTGGAGACGGCTCTGCCCGCGGCCGCAAAAAGCCTGGAAATTCGCCAGGTGGCTTGTGATTCGCGGAAGGTGCGGCCGGGCGCGCTTTTTCTTGCCTTGCACGGGGCCAAGGCAGACGGAAACAAGTTCATTCAGGACGCTCTAAAGCGGGGCGCGGTGGCCATCGCGAGCGAAGAGCCGGCTCCCAGCAGGATCCCGGGGGGCGTCGAATGGATCCAGATTCAAGATGCGCGCAAAGCGCTGGCGATCAGTGCCGCGAATTTCCTAGGACATCCCGCCAACGCTCTGCAACTCGTTGCGGTAACCGGCACGAACGGAAAGACCACCACCACTGCGGTCGTGGATGCCATGGTGAAGGCCTCCGGGGCGAAAACCGGCCTGTTCGGAACAATCGCCTATCACACACCGCTCGGCGACTATCCAGCGCCAAATACGACGCCGGAATCGGTGGACCTGCAGGGATTTTTCGCGGAGATCCGCGACGCGGGTGGAAAGTACGCGGTGCTCGAGGCCAGCTCGCATTCGCTGGCGATGGACCGGCTCTGGGGATGCCATTTTCAAGTCGCGGTATTCACCAACCTGACGCGCGAACACATGGATTTTCACAAAACGTTCGAAGATTATTTCGCCGCAAAAAGGAGGCTCTTCGAGGGCACGGGGGCGGGAGCACCCGAAGTGGCGGTGCTGAATGCACAGGACGAATTCGGCAAGCGCTTGGCGGGCCTGGCAAAGAAAACGGTCACCTATGGGCTGGAAGGTGACGAAGACATCACCTCAAAAAAATTTCAGCTGACTTTCGACGGCTTGAACTTCACCGCGCAGACGCCCAACGGAAAAGTGCGCGTGGTTTCGCGGCTGGTTGGTCGGATCAACGTCTACAACCTGCTCGCCGCGGTCGGAGCGGCGCAGGCGCTGGGTCTTTCAAACGAAGTAATTGAAACCGGCATCTGCAATCTGCAGAGTGTTTCGGGACGTTTCCAGCGTATCGATCTTGGACAGCCCTTCCTGGTGATCGTGGATTATGCGCACACCGACGATGCACTGGAAAACCTGATTCGAACGGCGCGGGAGCTGAATCCCAAGGCCCGGATCATCACGCTGTTCGGCTGCGGTGGCGAAAAGGACCGGACCAAGCGGCCGGTGATGGGGGAAGTCGCCGGCCGGTTAAGCGACCTGACGATTCTCTCGAGCGACAATCCGCGCAGCGAAGACCCGCTGAAAATCATCAGCGACATCATCGTGGGACTGCAGAAAACCGCCGGCAAATATCTGATCGAGCCTGACCGAGAAAAGGCCATTGGCATGGCCATGGAGGAAGCCCGCCGCGGAGACATCGTGCTACTGGCCGGAAAGGGTCACGAGAATTATCAGATTCTTTCGGACCACACGCTCGAATTTGACGACCGCGAAATGGCGCGGCGCGCCTTAGGCGAACGTGGTTTTGAAGGGCCGCGAAACAAGCATGTAAATGGCGGCCCGGAGTTTGGCATCTAGCGCGCTTGGTTCGTAGGTGCAACCAGTGTGCGGCGGTCCCGGCAGGTCTCTCCGGCGAGCCAATGGTTGGCTCTCGGAAAGGAGGAACCCTCAAACGTTGAGAACACAACGGGCCGTTTGGTACTGGAGTAAGACGAATCCCTTGAGGAACTTATGCGGTGGACGATTGCACAGGTGGCTGACGCTCTGGGTACTCGGCCGGGCACGGGACTCAACCCCCTGGCCCGGTTGGCCGGCGTGTCGATTGATTCTCGCGCGATTCGTGCCGGAGAACTGTTCATCGCCATCCACGGACCGCGTCATGATGGACACGACCATGTGGCGAGCGCCCTGGAACGCGGGGCCATGGCGGGAGTGGTGGCGGCGGCACAACTTCCGCGATATGCGGGTCCCGTCAGGGAGCGCTGCATGGCGGTGGCCGACACCTTTGATGCGCTCAAGCAACTCGCGCGCGCAGTGCGCCAATCCTGGGGTGGGAAAGTTGCCGGGATCACAGGTTCTGTCGGCAAGACCACCACGAAGGAGATCTTGGCGGCACTGTTGGGCGCGAAGCTGCGGGTCCTGAAGTCGGAAGGAAACTTAAATAACGAGTACGGGCTGCCGTTGACGCTTTTCCGCCTGGAGGAAACGGACCAGGCAGCGGTACTCGAAATGGGGATGTCGCGCCGTGGCGAGCTTCGACGCCTGGCGGCGATTGCCCGGCCGGACGTGGGAGTTGTGACGCGTGTTTCGCCAGCGCATCTGGAATTTTTTTCCTCCGTGGATGAGATAGCGCTGGCCAAGCGCGAGCTGATCGAAGGATTGAATGGACGCGAGTCGACTGCGGTGGTCAACGCGGACGATCCGCGCGTCGCCGCGTTTGGCGCATTCGCGCCCGGGCGCGTATTGACCTATGGCATTGAAAAACCGGCCTTTTTCACGGCCCAGGAGATCGAGGACCGCGGAGCGCTGGGATCGGCGTTTGATTATGTAAGTCCGGAAGGCCACGTGCGGCTGGAGCTGAATGTTCCCGGGCGTCACGCGATTGCCAACGCGCTGGCGGCACTGGCGGCCGCGAGCGTATGGGACATCGGCGCGGCGGAAGCACAGAGCGTGTTTCTCTCCTTGCGCGCACCGGCGATGCGCGGAGAACTGTTGCGATTTTCGAATGGAGCAGCGCTCATCAATGACAGTTACAACTCGAGCCCCGCGGCGCTCGAGGCCATGACCGAATTGCTGGCGGCCACGCCGAATTTTCGCCGGCGCATCCTCGCGGCCGGCGAGATGCGCGAACTCGGCACGGCTTCGCCCGACCTGCACCGTGAAGCAGGGCGGTTCGCCGCGAAGACCGGGAAGATCGATTGGATCATCGGCGTGAGCGGTGATGCGGCGCAGATCGTGGAAGGCGCAGTGGCCGCAGGGCTCCCGGGAGCCCGCGCTAAATTTTTCGCCACGCCGCTGGAGGCCGCCGAATTTCTGGCGGGCTTTATCGTGTCCGGGGATCTGCTTCTGGTGAAGGGCTCGCGGGGTGTGAAGATGGAGCAGATTGTGGAATCGCTGATCGCGCGGCATACGGCGGCCGGTGAAATCACGGGTCAGGAGGTACGGCACTAAGATGCTTTACTACCTCCTTTACCACACGCTGCAACACTATTTCAGCCCCCTGAATGTTTTTCGCTACATCACTGTGCGTACCGTGTACGCGAGCCTTACGGCCATGTTTCTGGCGCTGGTCTTTGGTCCCTGGCTCATCCGCCGTCTGCGCGAATTGCAGATCGGCCAATTCATCCGTGAGGAGGGCCCCGAGGAGCACAAAAAGAAAGCGGGCACGCCAACCATGGGTGGGGTGCTCATCGTTCTTTCCACGGCTGTGCCGGTTCTCCTTTGGGCGGATCTGACCAATCCATTTATCCTGCTCTCGCTGTTCGCGCTTTTCGGTTTTGCCGCCATTGGTTTTATTGATGATTACGCGAAAGTCTCGAAGCAGCGCAATCTGGGTCTCACTGCGAAGAAGAAGGTTTATTTCCAAGTTTTCGTCAGCCTGATCGTGGGTATCGCGCTTCTTGTCCTGGCCACCTACAGCGCTTACTCGACGCAGTTCGTCTTTCCTTTCTTGAAGCGATTCCGTCCGGACCTGGTGATCCACTCGTTGCTCAATCAGTCTCATTTTTCCGGGCACCTCTGGCCGCTAGCGTTTGTGCCATTTCTTGTGGCCACGGCCATCGTCATTGTGGGTTCCTCCAACGCGGTGAACCTGACGGATGGGCTTGATGGCCTGGCCATCGGCTGCACGGTCATCGCGGCAGGGGCGCTTACGGTTTTGACCTACGTGAGCAGCAACTATCGCTGGGCCACCTATCTAGAAATTCAGTACATTCCGCGTGTCGGCGAGCTCACCGTTTTCTGCGGCGCGCTGGTCGGAGCTTCGCTCGGTTTTCTCTGGTACAACGCGCATCCCGCAGAAATCTTCATGGGCGACGTTGGCTCGTTGTCGCTGGGCGGAACACTGGGCACCATCGCGGTCATCATCAAGCAGGAAATCCTGCTCTTTTTCGTCGGTGGCGTTTTCGTCATCGAAGCACTTTCCGTGATTCTGCAGGTGGGCTCTTTTAAACTGCGCGGCAAGCGCATCTTCCGCATGGCGCCCATCCATCACCATTTCGAACTGCTTGGTTGGAGCGAATCGAAAGTGATCGTGCGGTTTTGGATCGCCGCGCTGGTTTTTGCGCTGTTTGCGCTTACGACATTGAAGTTGAGGTAGCGAAGCCTTGCGTTCAAAGGGTCTTACAGATTAAAGATGCCGAGTCCGTTTGAGTTGCGCGGCAAGCGAGTGCTGGTGGTGGGACTGGCCAGGACGGGTGTGGCCACCGCCCTGTTTTGCGCCGCGAGGGGCGCAAACGTGACGACCACGGATACGCGCACAGAAACCGAAATCGGCGAAGCGATTGCGCCACTGCGGACTGCGGGCGTAAGCCTGGAGCTGGGGGGCCACCGGGAAAATACATTTCTCGATCAGGACCTGATTGTTCCTAGCCCGGGCGTGCCCGCCGATGCTCCTCTGCTGCAGGCGGCGCGCGCCAAGGGCGTGACCATCTGGAGTGAGGTGGAGCTGGCAGACCGTTTCCTGAACGGATGCCTGATCGGGATCACCGGCTCGAACGGGAAGACCACCACGACTTCCTTGATCGAACACATTTTGAAAAACGCTGGTTTCTCCACGATTCTGGCCGGGAATATCGGCACTCCCTTGATTTCGTGCGTGGAGCGAACCAATGACAGCACCATCACGGTCGTGGAATTAAGCAGTTTTCAGCTGGAGCTGATTGAAACATTTCGCCCCAACATCGCGGTGTTCTTGAATCTCACACCCGACCATTTGGACCGGCATTACACGCTTGAGGCGTATGGCCGCGCCAAAGCGCGAATCTTCGAGAATCAGACGGAAGCGGACAGCGCGGTGTTGAACGCGGATGATCCGGCGACCACCCCCCTGGCGCCCGCGAAGCCGCACGTCTACTGGTTCAGCCGGAAGCAGCGCGTGGCGCAAGGCGCGTTCGTGCGGGAAAACGAAATCGTCTTGCGCCATAACGGCGAAGAAGAGCTGGTACTGAATCTCCAAGAAATTCCGCTGGTGGGTGCACACAACGTCGAAAACGTCCTTGCGGCCGTGGCCGCGACGCGTCTCGCCGGGGCCGGACCCTCGGCTATCGCCAAAGGAGTGCGCTCCTTCGCGGGGGTCGAGCATCGCCTCGAGTTTGTCGCGGAAATTAGGGGTGTGCGCTATTTCAACGACTCGAAGGCGACCAACGTGGATGCCACGCTGAAGGCCCTGGATGCTTTTGCCGGGAGAATCCTGATCGTTCTGGGCGGGAAAGACAAAGGCAGCGATTACACCGCGCTGCAGAAGCCGCTGCGTGAGAAGGCCATTCTTGCGCTTCTGATCGGCGCGGCAGCGGAGAAAATCGAGAAAGAAATCTCCGGCAGCGTGGCGATCGAGCGCGCCGGGGTGATCGAGCGTGCCGTGGAAATTGCCTGGCATGCTGCGCGGCCCGGGGACGTGGTGCTTCTTGCCCCGGCGTGTGCCAGCTTCGATCAATTTCAGAACTACGAACACCGCGGCGGCGTCTTCAAAGAACTAGTGCATCAATTGGAGCGGCAGGTGGCGAGTACAACTTCTGGAAGGGGATAGCAAAGGTGCCGAGACGACTGGAAAATGACCGCTGGCTCTTTGGAGCGACGCTGGCGTTGTGCCTGCTTGGCGCCGTCATGATTTTCAGCGCCTCGGCAGTCACGGCGGAACAGCAGTACGGCTACTCGTACCTATTTCTCGTCCGCCAGGCCGCATGGCTCTTCATTGGGCTCTTGGGCATGTTTGCTCTGATGAAGACGGACTATCGACGTCTGCGCGAGCCCGCGGTCGTCTATCCCGTCGTCTGCGTCGTCCTGCTGTTACTTGTCGGTACGTTCTTCCTCGACAAGTCCCATGCTACGCATCGCTGGATCAAGGTCGGGCCGGTGGGCATCCAACCGTCGGAACTTGCAAAACTCGCCACGATTCTTTATCTGGCGTGGTTTCTCGATCAGAATAGATGCGACAAGGCCAGCATGGAATTCCGCAAAGGAGATTTCTGGCGGACCATTTTTCCAGCAGCTGGTCCCATTCTTGTCTGTGTCGCGCTGATCTTGCTACAACCTGACCTGGGGACCTCTATCGATATTCTCGTTGTGGCTACCGCCATGCTGTTCGTCGCGGGTCTCTCATGGAAGTGGCTGGCGGTGGGGTTGGCCGGAGCGATTCCCGTGGTGTATCTGCTGATCACGCAGGTGGCGTACCGGCAAGCCCGGTTGACCGCTTTCCTGCACCCGGATTCCGATCCGCAAGGCGCAGGATTTCAGTTGCTTCAATCGCTCATCGCCGTCGGCTCCGGCGGCTTCACGGGCGTAGGCCTGATGGAGAGCAAACAAAAGCTCTTCTATCTGCCAGAGGCACATACGGATTTTATCTTTGCGGTGATCTGCGAGGAACTGGGTTTTATCGGGGCGATGATGGTGATGGCGCTCTTTGTCATCTACGGCTGGCGAGGAATGCGTGCCGCGTTGGGCGCCCCGGACGGATTCGGGCGGCTGCTGGCTTTGGGAATAACCGCGATGGTTTTGTGCCAAGCGCTGATTAATTTCGCAGTCGTGCTCGGGATGGTGCCGACGAAAGGAATCCCGCTGCCGTTCATCAGCTATGGGGGATCGAGTTTGCTGGTCATGCTGCTCGCCACCGGCGTGCTGCTGAATATTTCGCAACGGGCAGCGGAAGCATGAGCAGTGGGCCAACCAAGTGAAATTGCTGATTGCAGGCGGCGGCACGGGCGGACATGTCTTTCCGGCGCTGGCGATTGCGCAGGAATGGCTTTCCAGAGGAAGCGAGAGGGAAGTCGTGCTGGTCGGAACAGAACGGGGGATTGAGATGAAGCTGGTGCCGCAAGCCGGGCTGCCGCTGGAAACGCTGCGCGTGGCTGGTTTGAAGGGCAAGGGCGGAGCGACGCTGCTCAGGAATTTGGCCATGCTTCTGCCGGCGATGCTCGATGCGCGGCGCGTGTTGCGCAGGCACCAACCCGTCGCTGCGTTTGGTGTCGGAGGATATGCAGCCGGACCCATGTTGCTGGCCACCTGGTTGGGGCGCGTGCCCAATGTCATCTTCGAACCAAACGCCGAACCGGGTTTCACGAACAGGGTGCTGGCGAGAATTTCTACACGAATTGCCACTGGCTATGAAGTTTCTGCACGCGCGTGGGGGAGAAAGGCCATCGTTACGGGTTGCCCGGTGCGCCCGGAGTTTTTCACCATTACACCGCGGCGGCCGGGAAAGCCGTTTCGGCTGCTGGTCACCGGCGGTAGCCAGGGGGCGTTGCCGATGAACCGGGCGTTGGTCGACGCCATGGACCGTCTGGCCGTACGGAAAAGCGAACTGGCCATCGTGCATCAGACCGGCGAACGCGATTATAATGCCGTACGCACCGCCTATGCGCGGCACGAAATCAACGCGGAGGTTGTCCCTTTCCTCACGGACATGGCGGGACGCTTTGCCTGGGCAGATGTGATTGTTTGTCGGGCAGGAGCCATCACCGCAGCGGAAATCGCTGCTGCGGGTAGAGCCGCCATCTTCATTCCTTTCGGAAGGGCGACCGATAGCCACCAATTGCGCAACGCGCAGGAAATGACGCGCGCGGGCGCGGGCCGTCTGATTTCTGAAGTAGAACTCACGGCCGAGCGACTGACCGGCGAAATCTTCCTTCTCCTCGACCAACCCCAGGAGATCGAAAAATTATCAACCGCTGCGCGCAGACTTGCCCGCCCTTGTGCCGCGCGTGACATCGTGAACCTCATCGAAGAGGCCACGAAAATACAAGGAAATCTGCAGAGGGCCAGCGCATGATGGTCTCTTTCCGCAATTTTCAACGAATCCACTTGGTGGGTATTGGCGGCATCGGCATGAGTGGCATCGCCGAGGTGCTCCTGACGCTTGGCTATTCCGTGTCCGGCTCAGACACCAAGCCGTCCACGATCACTGAGCGCCTCCAGAATCTCGGCGCAACGATCTATGAAGGTCACAAGGCTTCCAATGCCGATGGCGCGCAGGTTGTCGTGACTTCCTCCGCAGTGAAGGCAGATAACCCCGAAGTCATCGAAGCGCACAAGATGAAAATTCCAGTGATTCCACGTGCGGAGATGCTCGCCGAATTGATGCGCTTGAAGTACGGAATCGCCGTAGCCGGCGCGCACGGCAAGACGACTACAACTTCGATTGTCGCTTCGGTGCTGGCGGCGGCGCATCTTGACCCCACGTTTGTGATCGGCGGGAAGGTCAACCAGGCGGGCACCACGGCGCGGCTGGGCAAAGGCGAATATTTTGTAGTGGAGGCGGACGAGAGCGACCGCAGCTTCCTGCTGCTCGCGCCAGTGGTCGCCGTGGTGACTACGATTGATCGCGAACACCTCGATCAATACGCCTCGCTCGAAGACATTCAGAGCGCCTTCCTCCAGTTTGTGAATCGCGTGCCATTTTACGGTGCGGCGATTCTCTGTATCGATGAGCCCAACGTGCAGGCCATCGTTCCGAGCGTGAAGCGTCCCATCATTACCTATGGAACGTCGAGCCAGGCCGATCTGGTAATCAGCGATGTGACGCTGGAAGGTTTAGGCAGCGAGTTCCGGCTGACCTACCGAGGCGAAGATCTCGGTTTATTCCAGCTGACGCATCCGCCGGGCGTTCACAATGTCCGCAACGCGGCAGCGGCGGCGGCAGTCGCGCTTTACTTGAATGTTCCGGCTGATCTGATTCGTGAAGGGCTGGTCAAATTTGCCGGTGTGGGCCGCCGCTTTGACATCAAGGGCGTAGTGAATGACATTACCGTGGTCGATGACTACGGTCATCACCCGGTTGAAATTCGCGCCACGCTCGAAGCCGCTCGCGGCTGCAAATTCAATCGCCTGCTGGTGCTCTTTCAGCCTCATCGCTACACGCGCACTCAGTACCTTTGGGGCGAATTCTCCCGTGCGTTCAATCAGGCGGATATTCTGGTGCTGATCGATATCTATGCGGCCAGCGAGGCGCCCATCCCGGGCGTCACGAGTGAAACTCTGGCGAGCGCCATTCGCGAGGCGGGCCACAAGAACGTCCACTATTTTCGCTCCATGCAGGAAGGCATCGAGTACCTGCTGAAGCAAGCGCGATCCGGGGACGCTGTTCTTACCATCGGCGCGGGCAACATCGGCCGGGCGAGCAGTGAATTCATGGTTCTGCTGGGAACGGAGCATCCCACCCCTCATGCGCATTCCTGATCCCAGGATGGTTGCCAAATTCATGGGCATGCAGGTCGAGCTGCAGCCCGGGACCGCGCTTGCCGACCTTACTTCGCTGGGCATCGGCGGGGTGACCGACATGCTGCGCATCAAAAAGCACGAATGCCTTCCGGACCTTCTGAATCTGCTTGACGCGAACCACATCCCGCACAAGTTCCTCGGTGGAGGGTCGAACCTGCTTGTCGGTGATGGGGAGCTGCCATGGGTGGTCCTGCAACTCGTCCGTCCGGAGCCCGATGTGGTGCTCGATGGCAACTTTGCCCACGTCGACGCCGCGGCAGACCTTGGCCGCATGATCACCTTTTGTGCCAAGAACGACCTCGGCGGGATGGAGGGACTCATCGGTGTTCCCGGCACGGTCGGCGGTGCCCTGCGCATGAATGCCGGGGCTTACGGCATGCAAATCGGCAGCTATGTCCGGGAAGTGAAGCTCTACCGGGCGGCCGGCCGGAAGATCGAAACCCTGCGGGGCGACCAAATTTCTTTCGAATACCGGCACACTTCCTTTGCGCCGGATGATATGATGCTCGCGGTGATTCTGGAACTACCCTCCATACCGTTCAAAGAAATTCTTCACGGGATTCGTATCTGCAACGAAAAACGGCGCTCGAGCCAGCCGCTCGGCCAGAAAAGCGCCGGCTGCATTTTCAAAAACCCTCCCGGCGCATCCGCGGGCCGCATGATCGATGAATTGGGACTCAAGGGCGTGTCCGTAGGCGACGCCCGCGTCAGTGATCGTCATGCCAATTTCTTCGTGAACGCCGGGCATGCCTCAGCCAAAGATATGCTGACGCTGATCGCGGATGTGCGCGAGCGCGTGCTGAAAACTTACGGTGTATGTCTTGAGAACGAGGTGGTCGTTTGGAACGCGTAAAGGCCATCCAGCGAAACGCGTCTGCCAGGGCGGAGGCCGATTCCTACCGGCCCGAGCTGATTGCCGACGATGAACCGCGTTACTTGCGCCGCCAGAAGCCGGTCGAAATCCGTCGCAAGAAATTCAGCGGGCGAGGCTGGCCATTCTATCGGCGGGTTCTGGTTCTGGCTCTTGCCAGTGTTGCGGGTCTGGCCGCCGCCGTTTACGGGACGCGGTTTCTTTTGTATTCGCCCAGCATGCTGCTGCTGAGACCGGATCAGATTGAATTGAACGGCAATCGCGTCGTCAGCCGCGACGCGGTACTGCAGCAATTTGTCCACGACCGGAACCGGAGTATCTTGCGCGTTCCCTTGGAAGCGCGGCGGAGTCAACTGGAACAGATTCCCTGGGTCGAATCTGCCAGCGTCCAGCGTATCCTGCCGAATCGGCTTCGCATCGAGCTGACGGAGCGCACTCCGGTCGCTTTTGCTCGGAACGGCAACGAACTGGCGCTGATTGACGCCCATGGCGTCATCCTCGACCGCCCGCGGGGCGAACATCTGCATTTCCCGATCGTCACTGGCGTTTCCGAGGACCTGGCGCGAGACCAGCGGGAAAAGCGCATGCAGACATACGAGGAATTCATGAAGGATGTCGATCTTGTGCGCGGCGGCTCGTCCGACCACGTCAGTGAGATTGACCTCTCAAACCCGAAAGATCTGCTCGTGGTGATGACCGGGCTGGCGAGCGCCACCGACGCGCAGGCCGTAACCATTCACTTCGGTTCGGGTGAGTTCACCGGCAAGTACAAAATGCTGGTCGACAATTTTTCGCAGTGGCAGGCAAATGCCGGTCGCGTGCAGTCCATCGATTTGCAGTATTCGCGGCAAGTGGTCGTGAACCCCGACGTCAGTGCAGGCACGACCGCCGCAAGAACTAAATAGGTTTACCGCAGGAGCGGCGATTGGGAAAAAAAGACAAATACCTGGTTGGGCTGGACATCGGCAGCACAAAGACCTGCGTGCTGATCGCGGAAGTCGAAGGCGAACTGGTGAAGTTTCTGGCGCTTGGCGCGGCGGAGTCCAAGGGACTGCGCAAGGGCCTGATCGTCAATCTTGATTCCACGGTGAGTTCCATCCGCCGTGCGGTCGAAGAGGCCGAAAGCGTGGCGAATGTGCCGGTGGAAGAGGCGCTGATCGGAGTGGCCGGTGGCCACGTGCGCGGGGTAAACAGCTGCGGCGGCATCACCCTGGGACAGCATGCGCGAGACATTGAGCGTGAAGACGTGCGCCGTGCCGTGGATGCGGCCCGCAATATCTCGCTTCCGGAAGACCGCGAGGTCCTGCACGTGCTGCCCCATGAATTCATGGTAGACACACAGAATGGCATACGCGATGCCGTCGGCATGTTCGGCCAGCGGCTGGAGGTCAACGTCCATCTCGTGACGTCCTCCGTTGCCGCCACACAGAATCTGGTCACCGCCGCGAACAAGGCCGGCATCTTGATCAGCGATACGATTCTTGAACCGCTCGCCTCTGCGGAATCTTGCCTGACGCAGGACGAGCGCGATCTCGGTTGCTGCCTGCTGGACATCGGCGGCGGCACCACGGAATTGATTGTTTTCGGCGGCGGCGTGGTGCGTCATACCAGCGCGGTGGCGATTGGCGGCGATCACTTCACGAATGATCTGGCCGTCGGTTTGCGCACGCCGATTCCCGAAGCGGAAAGAATCAAGCGCCGCCACGGCTGTGCTGCGTCTTCATTTATGACGGAAAACGGTGCGATCGAAATTGCCAGCGTGGGCGACCGTCCGCCGCGAACCATGTTTGCGCACATGCTGACGGATATCATCGAGCCGCGCGCCGTCGAATTGCTTTCGCTGATTCACGACGATTTGCAGCGCGCTGGCCTTGACCGCCAAATCGCTGCCGGATTTGTGCTGGCGGGCGGTGGCGCGCGGCTCCATGGATTGGACGAACTTGCCGAGCAGTCTTTCCATCTGCCAGTGCGAGTCGCGGAACCGAAAGGCTTGGCTGACCTGCCAGAACAGGTGGCGCAGCCGGAATATGCAACCGTGGTGGGACTGGTATTGTGTGGCGCGAAGGCGCGGCGTTCCGCACCCCAGCGCACGGGAAATCTGGTGTCAAAATTGAAGGCCATGTTCGCCAGCGCCTCGTGACCCGGCCCGAGAGCTGCAAGCGATATTGGAGAAGGTTGGGGAAGACATGACCACAAGAGAAGCAGGAATCCGGATGAGCTTCAGCGAGGAGCTGCAGCCGGCGAAGATCAAAGTCATCGGCGTCGGCGGGGGCGGGTGCAACGCGGTGAACCGCATGATTCGCGCCAAGCTCGAAGGCGTGGAATTCATCACTGCTAATACCGACCTGCAGGCGCTGAAGCTGTCGCAGGCTCCGGTCAAGCTGCAGCTCGGAGCAAAACTCACTAAGGGACTCGGCGCGGGCGCCAATCCCGAGGTCGGCCGGAAGGCGGCGCTTGAAGACACGGAGAAAATCATCGAAGCACTGGAAGGCTCGGACATGATTTTTATTACCGCCGGCCTTGGCGGAGGCACCGGTAGCGGCGCTGCCCCAGTGGTAGCTTCGCTCGCCAGTGAACTCGGCGCCTTGAGCGTCGCCGTGGTAACGAAGCCCTTCGCCTTTGAAGGCAAGCGCCGCATGATGCAAGCCGAACAAGCCCTTCAAGAACTCATCGGCGCTGTCGATACCGTCATCGTGATCCCCAACGAGCGCTTGATGGACACCGTCGAGCGTGGGACGAGCTTCTTCGATGCCTTCCGCATTGCGGACGACATCCTTCGCCAGGCGGTGCAGGGCATCTCGGACATCATCACCGTGCCCGGCATCATCAATCGCGACTTTGCCGACGTGAAAGCCATCATGCATGGCCAGGGCTATGCGGTGATGGGCACGGCTGTGGCGACCGGCACGAATCGCGCCGTGGATGCCGCGAACCGCGCCATCGCCAGCCCGCTTCTCGAAGACAATTCCATCCAGGGTGCGCAGGGAATTCTGATCAACATTTCCGGCAGTTCGAGCCTCACGCTGCATGAAGTCCACGAAGCCTCGAGCGTCATTCAGAAGGCTGCTCACGAGAATGCCAACATCATCTTCGGCGCCGTGCAGGACGACAACATGAAGGACTCCGTGAAGATCACCGTCATCGCCGCGGGCTTCAAGGACGCCAATAAGAAAAACATCCATCAAAAGCAATCGTTGTTGCCAAAGACCTGGAAGGCAGGCCGCGAGATCGCCGAGCCGCCCATGCAGCAGACGCTGCCAAACGTGGTCCACCAGGTTCAGCAAAACGTCCGCGAAGTCGGCCAGGATGTTCCGGCTGACGATCTGGACGTACCGACATTCCTGCGCCGTCAGGCGCAAAAAGCCTAGCAAACCGAGGAAACCTCATCATTCGCAGGGGGCCGGCTCCATCCTGAGCGGGAGCGAAGGATGGACGGGCCTTTTTTTAATTTGGATGAGCGTTTGGCGAATAGAGGCTGGCGAGTCGTTCCGCTAAATTCCCAACTTCTGTTTCGAATTTCTTGTAATCGCGGCTTCCGTAGGGAAGCGCAGTGCTCAACCCGGAATGAAATTCATGCGCCCCCGTTTGCTGCGCAATCTGTAAGACGTTGGAAGCATTGATTCCCGCACCTGGGACAATTACCACGCGGTCCCCCGCGGCAGCCACCAATTCAGCGAGAATGGCACCGCCCTCCAGAGCGCTGTTCGCGCCGCCGGACGTCAGGATCCTGCTCGCACTGGTTTCTATCACCTCTTCGAGGGCACGGCGCTGATCGGGGGCCTTATCGAAGGCGCGGTGATAGGTCACCGGCAACGGCCTGGCAAGCTCAACGAGCTCCCGCGTTCGCTGGATGTCAACCTGCCGGTCTTTCCGCAGAATACCCAGTACCACCCCGTCCAGACCGCACTCTTTCACTGCGGAAATAGCTCGCTTCATTTCCGCGAACTCAGCGGTCGAATAGACGAAGTCCCCCCCGCGCGGACGGATCATCACAACAATGGGGATAAGAATCTGTTTCTGCACCGTGCTAACGAGGCCAGCGCCGGGTGTGACGCCGCCGCGAGACAAATCACTGCAGAGTTCGATGCGGTCCGCGCCGCCGCGCTCTGCCGCCAGGGCCGCTTCAACCGTCTCAACGCTGATTTCGAGGATACATTTCCGGTTCATGTCCGAAGTCCAGCGGTGGGGACGACATGCGTAAGCGTGCTGTGGGTCCAATTCCAGAACATCCCCAGCAGAGCGGCGACGTTCCAACCCCACAAGAAGAGACGCATTTGTCTTGGGGTGTAAGCCCGGTTTTTCCATAGTAAAGTCGCGTCGATCAAGAACCAGAGCGCACCGAAGGCCAGGAAGCCCGTGATGATCCAGTCTCGAAAATAAATTCGCACCAGGGTGGTTTCAATACACAAAAATGCTGCAATCAAGAATTTGGCAAGGACTCTCCCGATCAAGGTTGCCGTGGTTCGCCGTCCGCTCAGTTGGTCAGGCTCGATGTCCATCACCTCGCCGAAGATATGCGAGTGCATGGCAAACAACGCGCCAAATAAGAAAGTCTGCCAGGGGAGTTGCGCGGCGTTGTTCAGCCAACTGCTCAACACGAAAACGAGAAGGTAACTTGCCTGAATCAGGACGTCAAACGGGGGGCGCCCTTTCCATCCCGTGCCGGGCGCATTGTAGAGGCCGACGGCCAGGAGAAGCAGGCCGTACCACCACAGAATGCCCGGCCCGACGAGGAAATAGAACACCACCACGAAGGGGATGTGCACCACCGCGATCTGCCATTTCAAAGCTGCGAGCTGTTCACGCGCCCCACGTGAACCAAACATGAAAGTGCCTTTGCGCGGGTTCAGCGAATCGGCCCCGGCGTCCACGATGTCGTTAACGCCGTAGAGCAGAAACCCCAGCGGGAAGAGCACGTAAAACAACCCCAGCCATAGTTTGCCGGAATGGAAGATAGCTGCGTGCCCGAGGGGCATGAGGTAAAACAGTGTCGTCGTGCTCCACAGTCCGGGCCGTGAAACCTGGAGCAAAAAGACCGGATAGGAATGGGAATGTTGACGACTGACAACACTTGGAGAGGCTTGGGCGGCTTCGGCCATGTTGGCTCAATATATCGCGATTCGGACCGGGTGAGGGTCTGCAAACCAACCCTTGGTGATGAATCGTTTGGCGCGTTTCAAATCCTTCGCAGAACCCGATCATGAAGAGGAAACACGCGGACGCTAGATGAGGCCGAACGACGCGAACGCCGTGATCGAAGCACAGCCTAGGGCAACGCCCATGACCACACCCGCCAGGACATCACTCAGAAAGTGCATGCCCAGCACGATGCGGGATACCGCAATGCTTAGTGCCAAGAAAAAAAGCACGCCTTCGAAAGAAGGATAAAAGTAACTGACGACAAGCGCGATGGAAGACGCCGTCATCGTGTGACCCGATGGAAACGAAAACTGATCCGGAGGCAGCACCTTCGACCAGCAATGAGGCTCGATCTGGCAAGGTCTCGGCCGCTGACTCAGTCTCTTCAGCGCTTTGAATACAAAAATACCGAGAACTGCAGCAGCCCCGGCGGCCCCGACAGCCGAAAAACGCCGCGGGCCTCCATAGGCGAGCAACATCAGTCCCAGACCGTACCAGATCCAGCCATCGCCCATGCGCGTGGCGGCGAGCATCCAGATGCGAATCCAGCGCGGAGCGCGCCAACGATTCAGCCGGCGCATTAGTCGGTGATCGCGCCGATCGATATATCCCCAGAGGTTGCGTGCGACTGCCATCGCTTCACCTCACCGGAGACGGCCGGAAACCTGCGTTTTCAACCGCAAAGATGGACAAATAGGCCAGAAAGATTTCCCGCATGCAATTTCCTTCTCCTGCTCATAGCGACGAATCGGAGGACTTGCCCACCGTGCACCTCAATTTGCCCAGTTGGCCCCGAAGTTCGAATCCAAGTCCCACAGCATCCGCTTGCGCTGCTCACCGCGCTCGATAGCCGCGGTCCATTTCCGGCAAAAACGAATTTCGTTCATCCAGTGTCCGGCGGTGAAAGCGGGGACCAGCAACGCAAACGGCGACAGCGCCAGCGTCCACGGTTTGTCCCAGAAAAGTGATCGGACGATGCTGAAAACGTCCGCGGTGAGTTTCCGACAGCTCCCGTGCGTGCCGTGGATTCGTCCGCAACCGGTGCGCAGCTCGGCGAAAAATTCATCCACCGTTCGCGCCCCGGGCACTTCCGTATAAGTATGTCCGAGGCCGGCGATCGCGTGTGAGTCGCTGCCAGCAATGGCGATTTTTCCCAGCCGCGCCGCCAGCCGTGCGGCACTCTCATTGGCCCCCGCCCACATCTGCCCGTTGCGCGTTTCAAAGGCCGGGACATAGGATTCCAGCCACTGGAAATCTTTCGCTTCGCGGCGGCCCGTTAGTCCAGAGAAAACGTGATTGGCACTGAAAAAAAGCTTGCGCTCGGTGAGGTACATCAGCAGCGCAATGAAATCGTTTCTGCGGCGCTGAATCTCAAGGTGCTCGCTTTCCGTGATCCCATAAACACCCATGTGCATCTCGGTGCCGCTGGGCATCTGAACGGTGACCTCCTCGCTGAGGAAGAAGTCCGGGTGGCAGCGCAGGATCTCTGCGGCGTCGATGGAGTCATGATCGGTTATGGTGACGACGGACATGCTCATCTGCTTCAGCCGGTCATAGACTTCACTGGGGTCGTTGTAGGACTCCCGGCAAATCCGATTCAGCCCGGGGACGGTGAACATTCCAGAGGCGATCGAATGAACGTGAAGGTCACAGCGCATGGTGCAAATTGTCTGTTGTCGATATGAACAGCCTGTAAAGAGGTGGCCAAATCTGCGTGAATGTGCCCATGAAACTCATTGAACACGAACAGGTTATTGACTTATCCACATGGCATGCAGTGTGCTCTAGTGGGTTGGCAGCGGCGTGTGGCACAATCGGCGCAATGAAAAAAGTTCATGTCGTCTTCCATGATGGCGGTGGGGGACATCGCAACGCTGCCGTGGCCTTACAGACGGTGATTTCCCAGCAACAGCGCGACTGGCAGATCGAACTGATCCAGTTTCAGGACCTTACAGACCGGCTGGACGTACTGCGCAAGCTCACCGGCATCCGCATCCAGCAGCAATACAACATCCTGCTCCAAAGCGGTTGGACGCTGGGCAGTACCTATCTCCTCCGCTTGCTGCAGGCCACCATCCGCATATTTCATGGGCCGTTAGTGAATCTGCTCGAAAGATTTTGGCGTGAAAAGCCTGCGGACCTGCTCATCTCCGTAATTCCCCATTTCAACAGGCAAATTTGCGAAAGCTGGACCAAGGTTTATCCCGGCCGCCCGTTTGTCACCATCATCACGGACCTGGCTGATTTTCCGCCGCGGTTCTGGATTGAACCGATTCGAGATCAATACGTCATTGCCGGAACGGAAAAGGCCGCCGCACAAGCGCGCGCCATGGACCACGATGACGCTCACATTTTCCTGACCTCGGGAATGATCTTGCGCCCGGATTTTTATTTAGAAGATAGTTCCGATCCAGCGGAACTGCGGCGAGGAATGGCTTTGCGCCCGGACTTGCCAACGGCCATTGTTCTGTTCGGAGGGCACGGTTCGAAAGTGATGTACAGCATCACCGAGCGGTTGAACGCCGCGGGCTTGCCGCTGCAACTCATTTTGATCTGTGGTCGAAACGAAGAATTGGCAGCCAGGCTGCGTGCCCACCAGTGGCAGATGCCAGTTCACGTCGTGGGCTTCACGAAAGAAGTGCATCGGCTGATGCGTGCAGCTGATTTTCTGATCGGCAAGCCCGGCCCTGGCAGTGTTGCAGAAGCCATGGTCCGAAAGCTCCCCGTGCTGATCGAATGCAACGCCTGGACGCTCCCGCAGGAGCGCTACAACGCGAAGTGGGTGAAGGAGAAGGGCGTAGGCATCGTATTGAAGAGCTTTGAAGATGTGGCGGAAGGAGTGAGGCGGATGCTCGATCCTGCGGCGCTCGCCGCGTTTCGAAGGAACGTAGCCGCAGAAGAGAACCACGCCGTTTTCGAGATTCCGGAGATCCTTGCAAAACTCCTCGGTGAATTGCCGCAAAGCGCGAAACCCAAGGAATTCGTTCCCGTTGCAAGAGTCCGGGAGTCGTCATAGAAAGAAAGTCGAGCTAGAGACGGGCATGCTCGGCGCGGCCGGGATGCGGGAATCTCGGGCCGGCGTGCGAATTATCGGTTGGCGTCTGCATGTGAGGTTTCGCGCATGTTGTTGCCCACCAGCGCGAGACGTAGCGCTTCGAATCGCACATTTTCACGCAGCCGCCTCGCAGGCGCGATTCAGCACAATGGCAGTAGCACCCGCCTGCGGGAACACTACGAAGCAGTGCGGGTGTGTCCGCCAGGAGTGTGAACGAGCAGCCCAGAAGGATGATTCCGAGGAGGTATAGTCTATAGCGCTGGCGCATGGATATATTTTGGGGAAATTGTGAGGGAAAACCGATAGCCCGGGAGTTCAAAATCTTGTTACCAAAGTCCTGGAACCAGTCGGCTAGGGTGCGCCGGAACGCCAGGCAGAGAGATCGTTCCCGATTCGGGACTACCGATCGTTGCGCAGGGAGCCAGAAATACAAATATCGCGCGAGTGAATATGGATCGTGAAAGCTAACCATAACATAATAAGCACTTTATTTGACTCTCGGACGCTTATTCTGGGCGGGAGCCGTGCACGAGACGGTTCCCGTTCTCTAGTGGCCAGCCGACGCCCACCGTGGAAACGCTCCTTGTTTCCCGAGGAGAGACGCGGAATTCCACTGCGTTTTGGTTCATCCTAAAACCGGCCCGGCCTCGAGCTCGCCGTGGCCCTCTGGCACGAGTCGAACTAGGCCGCCCAGCATCGGCTCAACGCACTTGGCGTGTAATGGCGATGCGCGCCTGGGCCAGCACATGCGCGACCTGCGTCTCACGCAGGCGTGAAGCGTCGTATTCGAACGACAACTGGTTCTTCGATTCATTGACGTGGAAACTGCGCAGGCCATAGGTGTTTGCGAATTGGCCGAGTTGGCGCAATTGCTCTTCCGTCAGCGGAGACTGCAATTCGTAAGTAATCTCCAGGAGGGTCATAAATGCATTATAGCAACCCCGCGCAAGCGAAACGGCTGGCAGGTCCGTGGCTGCTTGACACGGGATAGAGGGGAGGGGTATATATAGGGGCGGAGGGTATTATGCCGTCAAGGACGGCGAAATCGATCCGCGGCCCAAGAGAGCTCGATCGCCCGAGCATGGCAAACTGTGCTTGCGCATCGGACGCCGGAGGGCGCAAAGCCATCGGAGTCGATCCCGGTCTGAAGGAGGCCAATCAAAACCGCCTCCGCCGCATCGAGGGCCAGGTGCGCGGCCTGCAAAAAATGGTCGAGCAGGACCGCTATTGCGCCGACATCATTACCCAGGTTGCTTCTGTTCAAGAGGCGCTGCGAGGCGTCGCTCGCAATTTAATGAAGAACCATCTGCATCACTGTGCGGCCAAAGCGCTGAAGAGCCGCAAGAAAGAAGAATCCGCAGCCATGTACAACGAGCTGTTAGAACTAATCTACGCGCATCTGCGATAGCGCTGCCGAGGCCAGAGGAGATCACCCGATGAATTCGCAGGATGCCGGCGGAATGCCGCTTCCAATTTTGCAGCTACCAGCCAAGCACGAGGACCCCGTTTGCGGAATGATGGTTGTTCCGGAAAAAGCGGCCGGCAAAATTGAACGTGCGGGAAAGACATACTACTTTTGTTCGAAGAGCTGTGCCGAACGGTTTTCCCAAGACCCGGGGAAATTTCTGGCGACTTCCCGCACCGGGGGAATGGAACATCGTCCCGCACCTGCAGGACCGGGAGCGATCGAAGACACCGCCGCGGCGGCATCGCGCGCGGCGCCAGACCAAAAAGAGGTTCGCTACACCTGCCCCATGCATCCGCAGGTTGTTCAGGTTGGTCCCGGCATCTGCTCGATTTGCGGGATGGCACTCGAACCGATGGATATTTTCGCGGAGGTCGAAGCCGATCCCGAGTACCACGCCATGCTCCTGCGCTTTTGGGTCAGTGCGGGGTTATCGCTTCCGGTTCTGGTGTTTTCCATGATTGGTGAGTCGTTCGACGTGCATCTCTTGCCCAACATTCGAAACGCTGTCGAATTCCTTCTTGCTACGCCGGTGGTGCTCTGGGGCGGCTGGCCCTTTTTCAACCGTTTCTGGTCATCGCTAGTGAACCGCACTCCGAACATGTTCACGCTGATTGGACTCGGCACGGGCGCCGCGTATGTCGACAGCGTCGCGGCCACTTTTTCCCCGCAGATCTTCCCGGCTTCTTTTCGCGGTATGCCTGGCGCCGCGCCCGTTTATTTCGAAGCGGCCGCGGTGATCACTACTCTGGTTCTCCTGGGCCAGGTGCTGGAATTGCGCGCCAGGCAACGTACAAGCGGCGCAATTCGCGCGCTGCTCAGTCTCGCGCCGCAGCTGGCCCATTTGCTCGGCTCCGATGGATCGGAAAAAGACGTGGCGCTCGGGCAGGTGCAGCGCGGAGACCGACTCCGCGTCCGTCCAGGTGAGCGCGTACCGGTCGACGGGACGATACGGGAAGGCGCAAGCGCCGTCGATGAATCGATGGTGACGGGCGAACCCATGCCGGTCGAAAAGACCGCGGGCGACCAGGTCACAGGTGGAACGCTGAACACCAGCGGCAGCTTGGTCATGGAAGCGGAACGAGTAGGCCCAGACACTATGCTGGCACAGATTGTGAAGCTGGTCAGCGAGGCGCAGCGCAGCCGAGCGCCGCTGCAGCGCCTGGCGGACGAGGTTTCCGTCTATTTCGTTCCGGCAGTAGTGGCGGCGGCCATCCTCTCCTTCTTGGGCTGGTCCTTCTTCGGCCCCGAACCTCGCTTTGCGCATGGTTTGGTTGCGGCAGTAGCCGTATTGATCATTGCTTGCCCCTGTGCCCTGGGTCTCGCAACACCCATGTCCATCATGGTCGCCGTGGGCCGCGGCGCTCACGCTGGAGTCCTGATCCGAAATGCCGAAGCTCTCGAAACATTGGCCAAAGTCGACACTCTGGTCATCGACAAGACCGGCACGCTGACGGAAGGGAAGCCTAGAGTGACGTCGGTCGAGGTCGAGCGGCCGGATGAGTATTCCGACAGGGAGCTACTGCGGCTAGCCGCTAGTATCGAGAAACTGAGCGAGCATCCAATCGGGCGCGCGATCGTGAAAGCTGCCGAGGAAAAAAAGCTTTCACTCTTACCCGCCAGCGACTTCCGATCTGTGGCTGGGAAAGGCGTTCGCGGAACGGTCGAAGGCAAGCAGGTCTTTGTGGGCACCACTGACTTCTTGCATCAGTCAGGAATCGCTAGTCCCAACGATGGGCCCGAGTTGCGGCCGGCCACGGCCGATGCTTTGTCGTACGTGCTGGTTGCCATTGACGGAGAGAGGGTGGGCGCCCTTATTTTCTCCGATAGCATCAAGAACTCGGCACCGGAGGCCATAGACAGTTTGCGGCGTGACGGAATACGCATCGTGATGGCCACGGGCGACCGCCGCGATGTGGCCCTGCACATTGCTCGAACCCTCGCACTTGATCAGACTGAAGCGGAAATTCTCCCGGAGCGAAAGGCGGAAATCGTCCGGCTTCTGCAAAAACAGGGCAGGATCGTCGCGATGGCAGGAGACGGCATCAATGATGCTCCGGCGTTGGCTG
>Ga0209267_1000018_pt1 | contig 105704 bp, 89 predicted proteins | sample GraSoiAngelo_137_FD_185894 | JGI IMG/M metagenome (GOLD analysis project Ga0209267, IMG submission 185894) | Grasslands soil microbial communities from the Angelo Coastal Reserve, California, USA - 14_0929_09_30cm (SPAdes) (version 2) | ecosystem: Environmental > Terrestrial > Soil > Grasslands... | reverse complement strand
GGAGTGGGAAGGCTGGGATGATGCGGCGGTGGCTCCCGAAAAGCTAGGGGGCTATCTGAGAGACATCCGCAGGCTGATGAATGAATACGATTACCGAGGTGCATTCTACGGTCATTTTGGACATGGATGTGTCCACATGCGCGTCAGCTTCGATCTTGAAAGCCAAAACGGGATTCGCAAGTATTCAGAATTCATCGAGCGGGCAGCTGACTTGGTGGTTAGTTATGGCGGTTCGCTCTCCGGCGAGCATGGCGACGGCCAATCGCGAGCCGCGTTGCTTCCGAAGATGTTCGGCGCCGAGCTGATCAGAGCTTTCGGCGAGTTCAAGGCAGCGTGGGATCCGGATAACAAGTTGAATCCGCACAAAGTTGTCGATGCTTACTTGCCGACTGAGAATCTGCGGCTGGGGGCGGACTATAGACCACTGGAACCGGAAACGCATTTTAAATTTCCCGACGACAGTGGTTCGTTTGCCAGGGCATCTCTCCGCTGCATCGGGCTCGGAGCGTGCCGAAAGCGTGATGGCGGCGCGATGTGCCCGAGTTACATGGTGACGCTGGAAGAAGAACACAGCACTCGGGGACGCGCTCACATGCTCTTTGAGATGCTCCAGGGCGAGGTCTTGCGTTCGGGTTGGGAAGACGAACACGTTAAGGAAGCCCTGGAGCTCTGTCTCTCTTGCAAAGCCTGCAAGTCGGAATGCCCTGCAAACGTCGATATGGCAACCTACAAATCGGAGTTTCTGTCGCACTATTACGAAAAGAAGCGGCGACCGTTAGATGCCTATGCGTTTGGCCTGGTGGAGCGGTGGGCAAGGATCGGTTCGCGCATCCCCGGAATCGCAAATTTCTTCAGCCGGGCACCAGGATCCCGTCATCTGCTTCAAAGACTCTTGGGATTAGCTCCGCAGCGGCAATTGCCGCGACTGGCGACGATGAACTTTGGGCGATGGGTGCGACGGAATCGTCCTTCCATCTTCGGCGAGGACGAAAACTTGAAATCGGCACCGTCCAACGCAAGGCCAGTCATTCTATGGGTAGATACGTTCAACAACTACTTTCATCCGGAAACTTGCCGGGCCGCGCTGGAAGTGCTGGAGGATGCAGGTTTCACGGTGATTTGCTCCCGGCGTCCGCTGTGCTGCGGGCGACCACTTTATGACTTCGGCATGCTGGAGAAAGCCAAAAACACTTTGCGGCAGATCATGAGTGCTCTCGGACCCAGGATTGACGCCGGGTCGCCAATTGTGGTTCTGGAGCCGAGTTGCGCATCTGTGTTTCGAGATGAGCTCCGCAATCTATTTCCCACCGACGAGCGCGCCAACCGGCTCCGAAGCCAAACATTCTTGCTCAGCGAGTTCTTGCAAGATTATGCCCCAAACTACCCTTCTTCGAAGTCCTCGATGAAAGTTCTGCTCCATGGTCACTGCCACCAAAAAGCGCTCATGAAGATGGATCATGAGGAAGCGCTGCTGCGAATGTTGGGGGCAGAGCTACAGTCCCCGGATTCCGGGTGCTGTGGAATGGCTGGACCGTTCGGATTCCAGAAAGACAAGTTTGAAGTGTCGCAGGCTGTGGCCGAACGAGTTCTGTTGCCAGCTGTTCGGAACGCTGCGCCGGACACATTGATCGTCACGGACGGCTTCAGCTGCCGTGAGCAGATCCTCCAGAGTACCGGTAGGCGGGCGATGCACCTGGCTGAAGTGTTGAAGATGGCCTTGCATCGCAGAGAGTCCCCGGACGGACGTTAAGCAAGTGATCCGCGCGATTCTTTCACATCGGTGATGGATCCAATTTCTTACCGACCTCGCTACCGATCACCGAAGCTGATCGAGATGCAGCCCCGGCAACTCCGGCGTTTTTTCAATTCTCACGGCGTCCAGGTCATCTGGATTCAGTCCTAACGCTTTGAGAATGCTGGGAGCAATCTGCGATGTTTGCACGGGAAATTTGATTTCCAGACGAGTGAATTTTGGGTGCACGATAAGAAGGGGAACGTTCCTATCCGTGCTCGCGTTGCCGCCATGTTCTGCGATGAATGTGCTCCCGGCATCCACATAGATTTGCCCCGGAGTCGGCTGAATTATGATGTCCGGCGCACGCGGATCGTGCTTCGGGTCGTTGAACAAAAGCTTCAAGGATTCGCCAGAATAGATCTCCTGAATGTGTGCCACCTCTTGTATTTTCCGCAGTGCGTTGACCACTTCCGCCGTGCGATCCTGATCTGAGAGCCATAGCAATGCAACACTCCCATCCTGCTCCAAACCGGCCAACAATCCTTCATGCACTGCATGAACAGCCTTGGGGATCGCTTCCAGGTCGGCATGTTTCAACCTTGCGGGATCAATCGGAGAATCCGCGTGCTTGGCACTGATGATGACGAGCGTTGAGTCAAGCAACTTTCGCTCTTTCAGCCCGGCCATGATTTTTCCAATAGACTCGTCCGTGTGGACAATGGCCTCATCTAACGGTGGGCTTGGACGGCCGCTCCCGTCAAGATAACCTGCTCCAAATGTTTTTTGCGCAACACTGATCGCCTGGAAATTCATTCCAAATATTGCCGGTACACCCACTTCACGGGTCCCCGTATGGTCCTTTCCGACGATCTCGTTCAGGATCGCCGCCACCTTCAGGTCATCGTACGATTCAACATTTTTCACGCCCCGGAAGGAACGCACTTCTGGGGTAAACAGGTCGTCCACTCCAGTGCCTGAAGGACCGTTTACCAAGTCGTATGCCGGATGCTTGTCACACCACGCGGTACGGCCGCCGCTGCTCTTTATGACTTCAAAGATCGTGTTGACCCGCACGAAGTTGTGAGGAAATACCGGCGTGCAGCCCTTCTGGGGATCTCTCGGCAGCCGATCGGGATCAATGCCTCCTCCGCCATCGACCGCATCCCGATTCTTATCAATCGAGGAATCGAAGATCACTGTCGTTCCGATTTTGGAGCAGTCGGAGGCGGGCGGCGACAGGCTGTGGTCATAGGAATTCTCGAAAATTACTCCTGTTACATTGGGAGAACCACCCGTCACCATGGAAAGCAGGCCCGGCCAAGAGTTGGATGGGAATGACGTGGAAGCATTGGTGTAGGTCACGGCGTGCAGGCTCAATTTCGCAAGCGCCGAAGCGGGCCTGTCTTTGACCAGATTGGCGAGGTCAAGGCTATGCATTCCGTCGATACTGAGGAGTAGGACGTGTTGTACGGAATTTCCCCGTGGCTTTGCACGTTGGTGAGCAGAATGTTGCGCATTTGACGTGATTGGCGCCAACAGCGAGGTCAGGGACACCAACACTGCGCTCAAGAGTGCTGCCAACTTAAGTTGATTGTTGCTGCTCACTGTTTGCTCCTCGAAGCAGTGATATTCTTCCAATCCTGCGGTGTCCTCCGAGGTCCTTACGAACTTTCGTGGAGAGCAGCCTGATCCTTCTCGCACGGCTTGTTTCCTTGAGTTCTACGAACAGGTCTTTCGCCCTCTTGAACAATGAAGCTCTTTCTGAACAAGCTTACCCGCAGCCAGAGTTTGGTCAATTATCCTTTTTGAGTTAAACAGAAATTAATCTTGTTTTAAGTCGGAACCGTAATGAATCCACTATGCTCCCTCGTGCTGTCCTCTTGCGGAGTTGGAGTGGTCCTTTGAACGGTTCCTTTGTGGCACGGATTCGGAGAGGGCCATCTCGGCCCACGCCAGAATTCTTCGATAAGGCTGTTGCCCGTGGCACGAAACGACGGTCTGGCACAGCAGGCGGCAAGGCAGTCCACCGCACGGATCAGGCGGGAGAGGAATCAAGCCGGACTGGCAAATGGGCGTCATGTGAAAAGCATTCCATCTTAGGGAGCGAAAATGAAGAAACGGTATGTAGTGCTAGTCGCGATCCTCGGGATATTCGTGGATCAAGCCCGGTGCCAGAGGGCTGCCCCTATCAAGCTGCGCCAGACTTATGAGCTGCCGGCAGAAGTCAAAGGGAACTTCGACCATTTCGGAATTGACGTCAAACGCCGGCGGCTATTTGCCACTCCGGAAGGCTACCACGCCGTAATTGTTTTTGATCTTAAGACAGGCAAGCTGCTCCACAAGATAGATGGAATCGGCAAACCGCACGCGGTGCTCTATCGGGAAGATCTCAACCGCATTTACGTAACGGATGGGGACGCGGGCGACTTGAAGATCTTCGACGGCACAACGTACAAGCTTCTATCGAGCGTGAAACTCCTGGAGGACGCAGATTCCATCGGCTACGATCCGGCGACAAAGTACCTGTATATCGACAACGGCGGTGGTGACGTTCATCAGACGTACTCGATGCTGAGTGTCATTGATACGACTGCCGAAAAAAAATTGGCCGACCTCAAGATTGACGGAGAAACTCTCGAGGCCATGTCGCTGGAGAAGTCCACCCCGAGAATGTATGTAAATAACAGGGCCAAGAACCAGGTGTCCGTCGTGGACCGGGAGAAACGCGAACTGGTAGCAAGTTGGCCCGTAACGCTATGCAAGAACAACGTCGCCATGGCCCTCGATGAGGCGAACCATCGTTTGTTCGTTGCCTGCCGCACTTCCCAGATTGCGGTACTGGATACTCAAACGGGCAAGGAGGTTACCTCCTTCCCGATCACTAAAGGCGTTGACGACATCACCTATGATGGGGCCACTAAACGCGTCTATGCTGCTTGCGACGGCGCTGTCGATATTTATGAGCAGTCCGGCCCAGATAGTTACAAGTTGCTCGCAAACATTCCCACAGGCCCCATGGGGAGGACAGCGCGTCTCGTGCCCGAATTAAAGCGCTACTTTGTGGCCGTGCCACAGCACGACACCACAAGCGCTAAGGTACTGGTATTCGAAGTCCTCTGAAAAGGCTCGTGGCTCGAAACCGAGCAAGGATTCGAGATGACGCGACACGGCCCGCCGAGCATCTCGTTGTGCGAGAATACTGAGTGCGCCCATGCGGATCCTGCTAGTTGAAGACGAACGGAAGGTCGCCAGTTTCATTGCGCGAGCCTTGAGAGAAAACACCTACGCAGTGGATGTGGCGGAATCCGGTCAGAAGGCGCTCGAATTGGGAGCTGACGTTCCCTACGACGCCATCCTTCTCGACGTGCGGTTGCCCGACCTCAGCGGGATCGAAGTCTGCCGGGAGTTGCGTCAACGAGGAATTGAGTCTCCCGTGATGATGCTTACCGCACGAGGTTTAGTCGAGCAGCGGGTTGAAGGCCTTGACGCGGGCGCAGATGACTATCTGACGAAGCCATTTGTTCTGGCGGAACTCCTGGCCCGGGTCCGGGCGCTGATTCGCCGGGGCTTTCATAGCAGCAACGCAAGGCTTCGCTACGCCGACCTCACACTCGACCGCCACCGCCGGCGCGCCACGCGCGACAAAGAGACGATCCCGCTGACTTCCAGAGAATTCGCTCTGCTCGAATTGCTTCTGCTTCGGGCACCTGAACTTATTACCCGCAGTGAAATTGTGGAGCATGTCTGGGACTGCCACTTCGACAGCGAAACCAACCTAGTCGAGGTTTATATCAACCGTCTTCGTCAGAAAATTGATCAAGACCGTTCCGTCAAGCTCATCCATACCATCCGCGGCGTGGGATACCGCCTGGGGACGCCGGGATCATGAAAATCAGGACGCTCCGTCTCCGCATGATGTTGCTTTTCTGCACCGTCGTCGGCGTACTTCTAGCGGCGTCCTACTTGGCGTTTTGGGGCCTGTTGGCCCATGCGGTCCATACCCAACTTAATCGTCAGCTGCTGGAGACCGCCCGCCCCATCATTGCCGATATGGTTTCCGAACCGAACGCCAAGGACATAAACCGTTTGGACCTTCCCGGTGAGTTTTTTGAACTTCTGGATCAAGACGGGCGCCTCCTCCAGCAGTCCAAGAATCTCGCGGCGCCAATGAACCTGAAGGGGCTAAACCTTGGCGATCCTGGTTCTACTTTCGGAAGAGCAGCTCTAGATAATGGCGAAACGGTGCGCGTGGCGCTCATTCCTTTTCAGCAGGGGAGTGAGAAGCGGATCTTTGCCGTCGCCATCCCGACATTTGGGACCAACCGAGTGCTCGACAATTTTGGAGGAGTGGCGTTGTTGCTTTTTCCCCTCAGTCTTCTGGTAACAGCGGGAATCTCCGCGTTGTACGTGGGGAGAAGTCTTGTGCCCATCAAGCAGTTAACCAGGCATGCTGCCCTGATGGCCAAACGCGTGACGAACCGGCAAGGATTTTGGACTCCGCTGCCAGTGGCCGCCCCTCATGACGAGCTTGGGCGATTAGCGCAAACGTTTAACCATCTTTTGAAGAGCGTTGATTCGGCCGTTCTCCAGTTACGACAGTTTGTGACTGACGCCTCTCATGAATTGCGCACTCCGCTCGCCGTTCTTCACGGCGAGACAGAACTGCTCCTCTCCAAGCCGCGCAGCGCTGAGGAATATCGTCAGACTCTTTGCGTTTTTGACGAGGAGTTCAAGAAACTGACCCGCATCGTCGAGGGTCTGTTTACCCTCTCGATGGCCGATGCCGGGCAACTACATTTGGTTCGAGAACCTCTTTACATCAACGAGGTTCTTGAGGAAGCCTGTTGCCTTGCTGCTTCGCGAGCACGCGCCAAGAATATCTCCATCGTACGAGATTTGCATGAGGAACTAGCCTGTACCGGAGACGAGGCCTTTCTGCACGAACTGTTCTTGATTTTTCTCGACAATGCGATCAAGTATTCCCCCGATGGCACGTGTATCCGCGTCACACTGGAAATTCAAGAGGGGACGATTCAAGCGCGTTTTCAAGACCAGGGCATAGGCATCTCACCGGAGCACAGGCCGTTTATCTTTGACCGCTTTTACCGGGCTGCGCCATTGAATAGCGGCGAGGCGCAGAGCGGAGGACTCGGTCTGGCCATTGCCCAGGCCATCGCCATCGCCCAGGGCGGCACTATTGAATGTGACAGCACCGCGGGAGTCGGTTCAACCTTCACGGTGAATCTGCCCGTGAGGGAGCCGCATGAAGCGGTGCCCGAGAGCCTACCTAAACAGAAATTAATCCTCCGTTAAGGCATGGGCTTCCCTTCTGCACTAGTCTCAACCCAAAAGTGGAGGTGATCCGGTGTCCTGTCGAAAATTCTCTCGACTGTACTTGTATTCTTGCCTGGCAGCGATTGTATTGATCTGTGGGATTTGTTTTTTGGCTCCAGCCAACGCACAGGTGGCGGGGGGAAATCTCTCCGGCACAATCTCCGATCCCTCCGGCCGATTGGTTCCGCAGGCATTGGTTGCGATTCAGAATGTTGAGACCGGGATTACCACTACGGTCACAACGAATTCGGACGGCTACTATACTGCCGCGAACTTGCACCCGGGAGAATATCAAGTCACTGTTTCTGCGAAGGGATTCGCGACTGAGGTAAGAAAAGGCATCTCCCTTAGCGTGGGAGCGCAGCAGGTCATTGATCTGACGTTGCAAGTAGAGTCGGCCGCCCACACGGTCGTAGAGGTGACCACGGAAGCTCCTGCCGTGCAACTCGCCAGTTCTGATATCAGCGCCGTTGTTAACGCCACGACCGTTCGTGAACTGCCCCTCAACGGTCGCAGTTGGACAGACCTGGCAGCTTTGCAGCCCGGAGTCGATACAATTCAGACACAACCGACCTTCGCGGTCGGCGCCGACCGGGGCAATCGCGGTTTCGGCCAGCAATTGACCATCTCGGGCGCACGGCCACAGCAGAATAACTATCGCCTCGACGGTGTCAGTCTCAACGACTATGCCAATGGGGCCCCTGGTAGCGTCCTTGGCGGAAACCTCGGTGTGGATGCCATTCAGGAATTCTCGGTCCTGACCAGCAACTACTCGGCGGAGTACGGCAAGACCTCCGGAGGAGTGGTCAACGCAATCACCCGGTCGGGTACCAATGCTTTTCATGGCAGCGCCTACGAATTCCTCCGCAACAGCGCACTGGACGCGCGAAACTTCTTTGAGGACCCCACCGCTCCGAAGGCACCGTTCAAACGGAATCAATTCGGCGGCGCGGTTGGCGGACCGATCATCAAGAACCGGACATTCTTCTTCGCCGACTTCGAAGCGATCCGACAATCCAAGGGCATCGCCGTAGTTGACACAGTGCCTTCCAATGCTGCACGGGCAGGGCTGCTCTGCTCGAACCCCGCAGGAGCGGATCCTTCGAACCCATGCACTACAACACAGCTTCCGGCCGGAGTGGGCACAGATGCCAATGGCGTGGACCTAAAGGCCAAGGCGTATCTCCCCCTCTTCCCTGTCCCCAACGGACCCATCCTCGGGAACGGCGACACCGCCCTGTTCACTTTCTCTGGTCAGCAGGTGGTGAACGAAAACTTTGTTACCACTCGGGCCGACCATAAGTTCTCGGAAAAAGACAGTCTGTATGGAACTTACCTGTTTGATAGAACCCCTTACTCGGCACCAGACGGTATGAATAACGTCGAACTTGGCAGCCTCAGCTCTCGACAATTCCTGGCGGCCGAAGAAACGCACAGCTTCACGCCTACCTTTGTCAATGCCGTCCGATTCGGGTTTAACCATGAAGCCGTGAATAACAACCAGAGCACGGGAGCAATTAATGCTGTGGCAACGGATGGAACTCTGGGTTCCTTCGCAGGTCGGAATGCCGCCCAGGTCCAGATCGGCGGCGCCTCTCTTTTGCCAGGCGGTGTCGGGGGACTGCCAACCTACTTGTACCGTTGGAATTCCTTCCAGGTGTACGACGACGCATTCCTCAATCGAGGCAAGCACGCTATCAAGTTTGGGGTGGCGGTTGAGCGCATGCTGATGCAAGCCACGGCGCTTACCGATCCAAGCGGCATTTGGCAATTCGCCGATGTACCAAGTTTCATGACGAATCAACCATCGAGGTTCCAGGGAGGAATTGTCAGCACGCTTTCTCCCCGTGATGTTCGCCAGACCCTCTTTGGCGCCTACCTGCAGGACGACTGGCGCTGGCTCCCGAATCTCACTTTGAATCTCGGGTTGCGCTATGAGATGACCACCGTGCCCACGGAAATCAATCACAAGCTTGCCAACTTGAGAAACCTTACTGACGCCACCCCTCATCTGGGCGACCCATTTTTCGCGAGCAACCCCACAACGAAGAATTTCGAGCCGCGGATTGGTTTTGCCTGGGATCCGTTGCGCAACGGAAAGATGGCTGTACGGGGCGGCGCTGGACTCTTTGATGTCCTCCCGCTGCCGTATCAGTTCATTCTTCTCGTGACCCAGGCCGCTCCTTTCTTTGAATATACCTCGATCAAGAACCCCGGAGCTGGCACGTTTTTTGACGGTGTTTTGCCGCCGTTCCCGGCCAACAAATTGCGCCAGACGTATACGGACCCCAGCCCCAAGCGCAACTACGTGACGCAGTGGAATCTGAACGTCCAATACCAGCTCACCCCGAGCTTGGCTGCCATGGTTGCTTACGTTGGATCGCGTGGCCTGCACCAGCCCTTCCGCGTGGACGACGCCGATATGGCTCTTCCAACCGTTACTTCAGCAGGCTATTTGTGGGACCCTAACGCGAGCCGCCTCAACGACAATTACGGCTCCATTCGGGGTATGTTCTACCAGGGACGGTCTTACTTCAACGCGCTCGAGCTACAGTTGGCGAAGCGCATGAGCCACGGCTTTCAGCTACAGGGGACCTTCACTTGGGGCAAGAGCATCGATACTAGTTCCGCCACGGTGGCAGGCGACGCCTTTGGCAACTCCATTTCGAGCCTCAATTGGTTCGATATGAGACTGGTTCGTGGGCTCTCCGATTTCAACGTTGGGCGCACTCTCGTTGTGAACGGCACGTGGGACATTCCCACCGCCAAGTCATTCTCCGGACCGGCGAGGTGGATCGCTGATGGTTGGGAACTCGGTCTGATCCTCACAGTTAGTGACGGGGTGCCTTTTACCCCCACATGGGGTACCGGCGATGACCCCGCTCTTACGCAGAACAATGACGATTGGGCGTTCCCGAACAGGCTTGGCGGCCCGGGGTGCAAAACCCTTACAAATCCCGGAAATCCGAACAACTATGTCAAGACGCAGTGCTTCGCTATCCCCACCGCGCCCGACGCTGCATTTTTTACTGCAAATAATTGCCAGGGTGGGGATCTGACCAACCTTCAGTGCTTCAACCTTCGAGGCAACGCCGGCCGGAACATCTTAATCGGTCCGGGCATCACAAACTTGGACTTCTCCATTTTCAAGAACAATCGCATCAAGCGAATCTCGGAGAATTTCAACGTGCAGTTCCGCGCCGAAATTTTTAACATCTTGAATCATCCCAACTTCGCGCCTCCCACGGTCCCCGACAACAGTGACATCTTTTTGTCAGATGGGACGCTGAGTGGGGCGGCAGGCTTGCTGACCAGGACGACGATCCCGGAACGGCAGATCCAGTTCGCTATCAAGTTCATTTTCTAATTGTAAAGGAGGCAGCGATGGGCGCGTTCCTGAGCCGTTTGGCGGTGAACGCGCCCGGCTGACTGCCAGGCAGCCATCCCGAATCAAGTCCATTGCATCTCGAGCATCTAAGATCTGCCCGCGGCTCGCGAGGTTTGAAGAGCTGGCCTGGCGCGTTGTACAAAAGTTGGGCCAGGGTGCCGGCGAGCGAAGTCAGGGACTTTCATCTGAAGGAGGAGAGGACGTGAAAAACGTGCTCGTAGTGATCTTTTGGCTGGTGCCCGCGACTGGCGTGATTGCACTGTCAACCAGCGCGCAAGTGAAGCAGCCGCTAAAGTTAGTGGCCACCACCCCATTGCCGGGGTTTTCGGGTGACTTCGACCATTTCGCATTGGATCTCAAGGGCCAGCGGCTGTTTCTCACCGCTGAGGACCATAAGACCGTTGAGGTGTTCGATCTCGATGGCAAGCACCTTCACAGCATCACCGGGTTCGGCCAACCACATGCTGCGCTCTTCCTCCCGGAATCCAATAAGCTGATCGTCACCGATGGCGACGATGACTTCGGCCGCGTCGAGATGGTGAGCGGAACGGATTACAAGATCCTCAGCACCATCAAACTCCCCAATGGCGTGGATAGCGCAGTATTTGACCCCACGAGCCAGTATTATTATGTCGCCAGCGGAGGCGCAGAGTCTGCCAAGACGCACGTGGTCAGCATCATTGACACCAAGACGTTCAAGCAAGTCGGGGAAATTGCGCTTCCGGGAAACGAATCTGAAGCAATGGCGATCGACAAAGAAGGAAAGAAGATGTACGTGAGTCTTCGTGCCACCAACGAGGTGGGCGTCGTCGATCTGGGGACGCGCAAAGGTGTCGCGCGCTGGCCCATTCCGGGAGCAAGTACCGCAAACTCACTTGTTCTTGATGAGGCCAACCATCGAGTATTCATCGCCACGCGAAAGCCACCTAAATTCTTTGTGTTCGACACGGACACGGGAAAAGTTGTGACCTCGCTCCCCTGTGCACCGCTGCACGACGATATGTGGTTCGATCGCGCTAGCAAGCGAATCTATGTGACCGGAAGTGAAACCACCACCGTTCTGGAGCAAAAGGATGCGGACCATTACACGCATCTGGCCGATGATCCGACCGGGTTTCGCGCCAAGACTTCCATTCTGGTGCCGGAACTGAATCGGATTTATATAGCCGTCTCAGGCAAGGGCAAGGCGGATGCAAAGCTCGCGCTGCAAGTTTACGAACTGCAGCCCTGATTCAGTCCGTCAATCGATTGCAGAAATTCGCCGCCCGCGATCTAGGGGTGCATCACCGGGTTGAAAGATACGCGTTGTTGCCGCCCCGGTGTTAGAGCCCGTCAAAAGGTCGTATGCAGAATTCTGCGGAGGTTTGCACATGAAATATTTTGGATTCAGCGGTCTGGGAATGTGCGGTGCCGCTGTGCTGTTCGGCGGTCTTGTATTCGCAGCTCCCCCGAAGGGCGGCTATCACCTGCTGAAGAAGTATGAACTCGGACCTGCGCCGGGAGGCAAGGAATACTGGGACTACATGACATTCGATGCTTCCACGCGGCGTCTCTTTATCTCACACAACACGGAAGTGAAAGTCGTGAATGCGGACACCGGCGCGATCATTGGCAGCATCCCTGACTTGAAAAGAGTCCATGGCATCGCGCTCGTCCCGGATCTTGGCCGGGGATTCGTCAGCGACGGTGGCGCGGACGAAGCAGTGATATTTGACCTCAAGACTTTGAAAGTGAGCGGCCACATCAAAACCGGTGGAAATCCGGATTGCATCTTGTACGACCCGGCTTCCAAACACATCTTTACGATGAACGGGAAAAGTAATGACGCTTCTGTAATCGACCCGGCTACAGGGATGGTTGTAGCAACAATTCCCATGGGCGGGCGTCCTGAGTACGCCGTGGCCGATGGCAAGGGCATGATCTATGACAATATCGAGGATAAAGACGAGGTCGTAGCCTTGGATTCCCGCGCGAATGCCGTCAAAGCCCGCTGGCCCATCGCTCCCTCCAGAGGGGCCACCGCCATGGATATGTACGTCCAACATCGCCGCCTCTTTATCGGCGGGCGCAACAAGGTGCTGGCCATCATGGATGCCGACAGCGGGAAGGTTCTCCAGACGTTTCCCATCGGTGATGGGGTAGACACGAACATCTATGAGCCCGAAACTGGTTTGCTCTTTACCGCCACGCGCGAAGGCACTCTGCACGTCGTCCATGAAGATACTCCCGACAGATTCAGCGTGGTAGAGACCGTCAAGACTGAATTTGGGGCTCGCAATATGGCGCTCGACCCCAAGTCGCACCAACTCTTCATTGACACCGCGGATTTTGCTCCGGCGGCGGCGCCCACCGCCGAGCAACCCAAGCCGCAGCCCATTCCCGTTTCGGGGACATTTCGTTTGTTAGTCTACGGTCGTTGAGCCGGCCTTCGCTGCCGCTTTACTGGATCAAGAATGTGACATCGCAAAATAGACGCATACGAACATTGATGGTATTCGCGGCCCTGGGTATCTCCGGGCTGCACACTGGCATCCAGGGTGCGACTGATTTGAGTTTGCGCTCTCTCGCAGTCCCCATTCAAGAGTCGCAATCGAATTCACAGCAGGCGGCGACAGGCGCGGGACCGCAGTCTTCTCTCAACTTCGAGGAATATCGCACTCGCGTCGAGCCGATTTTTCTCAAGAGGCGTGACGGCGGCGTGCGCTGCTATGATTGTCATTCCACTCCAACTACGCGCCTTCGACTCCAGGCCTTCTTGACTGGGGATTCTTCTTGGACGGAGGCACAGTCGCGCCAAAATTTTGAAATCGTGTCCCAATTGGTGGCTCCCGGTGATCCGCTCAGCAGCCGTCTCTTGGTTCACCCTCTGGCACAGGAGGCGGGCGGCGACCCAGAGCACGCCGGCGGTAAACTCTGGAAGTCGCAACAAGATCCTGAATGGCAAGTACTCGCTGCCTGGGTTCGCCACGGTTCGCCTGACACCACCGGAATGCAACCGCCTTCTCCTGCGGCGCATGCCCTTAGTTTCCAGGCCTTCAAATCGCGGATCGAACCTATCTTCCTGAAAAATAGACCGGGACACGCCCGTTGCTACGACTGTCATTCGGAATACAACAGAAGCTTTCACCTGGAGAAGCTGTCTCCCGGCGCCGCGAATTGGACAGCGGGCCAATCTCAACGCAATTTTCAAAACATTCTCGAGCATGTCGTCCCTGGAGATCCCGCTTCCAGCAGGCTGTTGATCCATCCGCTGGCGCCCGAAGCGGGAGGTGATCCGTTCCATTCCGGCGGTTACCAATTCCAGTCCCAGAATGATCCCGACTGGCTGACGATTGCCGAGTGGGTGAGAAGTGCCGGAACAGAAGCTAACCCTGCCTCGTCGCCAAAACCAGGGGCGCTCATCTATGTCACCAATAGCGCGGGAGAGACCATCGATGTTATCGACCCCACCGTCAACAATGTCGTACAGGTGATTCATGGCATAGAGCTCCCCCATGGAATCACCTTTTCTCCCGATGGCGCACGCGTCTATGTCAGCAACGAATCGGAAAGCGTCCTCGATGTCGTGGACCGCAAGAGCAGTAAGATTTTGAAAAAAGTGCTTCTGAGCGGCCGGCCAAATAATATCGCCATCACCAAGGATGGCCGTCGCATCCTCGCCGGGATCCGCGCGCCGCAGGGCGCCCTCGATGTGATCGACACAATTTCACTGACCCGCGTCAAAAGCATGCCCGTCGACAGCGTTCACAATGTCTATGTCACCCCTGACGGCAAGTATGGGGTCAGCGGTTCCCTGGAAGGCCAGTCGGCCACGGCGATCGATCTCCAGACCGATCAAATCGCATGGAAACTGAATTTCGACCACCCCGTGCGCCCCATGGCCTTCGAGGTAAATTCCGACGGATCCACGCGTCGTATTTTCGTCCAGCTTTCCAACTTCAACGGATTTGCCGTAGTGGATTTTGCGAGGCGCTCCGAAGTAGCCAGGATCACGCCCCCAGTGAGCCCGGCGGATTCGGCATTGCCGAAGGGCGCCTGAACACACCTGCCCACGGCATAGGGGTCGCCCCCGATGGCAAATCGTTGTGGGTGAACAGTACTCTCGCCAACGCCGTATTCGAATACTCGCTGCCGGATCTGGCGTTGGTTGGTCACACCTCGCTGCCGCTCGTTTATCCGCTGGGGCACGTACCCACGGGCTCCGTTCCCGAGTGGATCACTTTCACCCCAGACAGCAGGCTGGTGTATATCTCCAACTCCGGTAATCGGCTGGTGTCCGCCATCGACACGAAAACCTTGAAGCTTGTGGCTGTCATCCCGGTAGGAGAAGTGCCCAAACGAATCGACACCTTGGTCCTCCACTAAACGTGGCCGTCCCCAGGCTCTCCTCTCCCGCTCACCAGATGATCTTCAACGCCAATTGAATCTGTCTGGACGGCGTCTGCGTGGACGTTATCAGCCCCGCGTTCGCAATCGCAGCCCCCGTCGCGTCGAAAATGTTTCGGTTGTCAAGCGGCGGCGCAAAATTCGCACGGTTAAACACATTGAAGTACTCCGTTCGGAACTGCACATTAAACGCGTCCGAGACTCTCTTGACGTAATTGTTTTTAGCCACGGAGAGATCGAAGTTCAACAATCCAGGGCCGCTCAGTGTGTTGCGGCCCAGATTGCCGCGAAGCGTAATCGGATTAGGCACCGCGAAACACTGCGTTCTAATGTAGCGGTTGGGATTGCCCGCATTGACGTAGGAACCGCAGTTGGGGCCCGTCAGCACATTGGGTACATCGACATTGGGTTCGGTACTGCCAACGCCGAGAGAATCTCCCGCAAATCCCGGGGTAAACGGAACTCCCGTACTCGCTTCAAACACTCCGCCCAGTTGCCATCCTCCCAGAGCCCACACGCCAATCCCCGTTTTCCACTTCGGCGTCCCCAGCACCCAGGTGTAATTCAAATTCAGGTTGTGACTTACATTAAAGTCGGCAAGCCCGCGATTCAGTTTGAGATTGAAGAATAGCGGACTGGAAATGGAATTGGTGTACTCATCGCCCACCATGCTTCCTGAGCCGGTGTCTATGGTCTTGCCCCAGGTGTAGGAACCGGCCAACTGAGAAGAGCTCCCGATCTTCTTCTTGATCTGCACTTGAAGCGCATCGTAGTACGAGCGGCCATCCCAAAATCCGGCCGTGATCCGACCCGCATTTGGATTCAGGCGCGTTCCGCTGCCCACCGGTGAAGGCCACAGATAGCCTTGTGGAGTCAAAGTTGGAAGAACGATGTCGGCATCCTCCGTGCGCAAGGGCTGGTGGACACCGCGGGAGCCCACATAGCCAATGCGCAGGCTTAGGCGTTCGAGAAGTTCATGCTGAATCGTGAGATTCCACTGCATCACGTAGTTCCGGCCGGGCTTCGGTTCGAAGTATGCCTGGCGAAGTGTGTTTGACGATGCGGTAAGCGCGGCGTACGCGGCAACCGGATAGGTGCCTACCCCCAAGTTTCTGGCGCTTGCGGACTCAAAGAATGGCGCCGAAAACAGTTCGTTCATTTGAAACAAATACGGCAGCGGCAATACGTCGAAGATCCCAAAGCCTCCACTCACCGCCGTCCTGCCATCGCGCATCGGGTCCCAGGAAAAGCCCACGCGCGGCTCAAAGTTGCCAAGCGTGGGATTCGAAATCAGCGGATCGCCAAGATGGGGCGTTCGGTCGGTAATCTGGCGCAGCACCGTCAGTTTGCCATGCACTTCTGTCATGACCGTGCTCATCTCATAGCGCAATCCCAAATTGATCGTCAGGTTCGGCCACGAGCGCCAGTCATCCTGAACGTAAGCCGCCGCGATGGTCTGCCGAAATCCCCGCGGGCTGACCGCGCTCGGAATCGCCGCTGCCAGCGAAAATGGCTGGTTGGTCAGAAATTCAGAAATTGAGTTGAAAAGAAATTCACCTCCAGGGGTGGAAACGCCCAGCTTATTGTCCCGAATTCGCTCCATCCCAAGGCCGAATTTGAGAGAATGATTTCCCCTCACCAGTGAAATGTCGTCATAAGCCTGAATCGAAGTCCAATGGAAATGGAAATTCGTGGTGACGCCCAAGCCGCCGGTGAACGCGGTGATACCCGGGACGGTTACTTCTGCGGCATTTTGACCGGGGACGGTACCGAAGGACGGATTGCCTGCGGACGGATTGCCGCTTGCGAAGGTGAGCCCGGTCGTCGCCACTACGCGGTATATCCCGAACCGAAAGGAATTGAGAGTTCGTGGACCTAAGGTATGTCCTTCGCGCACGGTGAAGAATTGCCGCCGCGAATCGTATCCCGTCAGCTTGTTGTTCAGCTCGTCGGGCTGTCGCACTGTTCCATTGTCAAACATGTAGGTTCCCGAGACTTCGTCCCTTGCCGAGAATTTGTGATCCATCCTCGTCGTAAAATAATTCTCGGGTGTGACCTGCTGCTCCGAAAACGTATAAATTCCGGTGTCGCCCGAACCTAGAAGACTTCCGTTGGGCAGCGGGAAAAACGCATTCACAAAGCGCAGCACGCGGGGATCAACTGCAACTGCTCCGGTAGACAGGTTCCCCGCCCTCGCTCCCGCCGATGGCACCGTGTCCACCTGCGTGATGCCGGTGCTTGCTCGCAGCCCCTCATAATCGCCGAAAAGGAAAGTGCGGTTCTTCCAAAGGGGCCCACCCGCCGAGGCTCCAAATTGATTGCGGCGGAAAGGCGGCTTGGCGGAATCGAAGAAATTCCTCGCGTCCAGCGCGCTGTTGCGAATGAACTCGAAGACGTCGCCATGAAAGCTGTTCGTTCCCCGCCGCGTAGACGCACCGACCACTCCGCCCGAGGACCGGCCCACCTGCGCCGGATAGTTGCTGGTCAGGACGGTGAACTGCTCCACCGCATCCACTCCAAGGTTTACGCCCAGCGCGCTTCCGGGCGAGCCGTTGGCATAGTCGTTTACACTTATGCCGTCAAGACGCGCGTCATTTTGTCGCGGCCTTCCACCAGAGATCGTCATTTGCGTTCCGAAGCCATATCTTCCCTGCCCTGAAGACTGCGTGCGCGCAGTCGCCACGCCAGGCTCAAGGGCCGCCAAATCGGAGGCCGAGCGCCCGTTCAACGGTAACTCCGTCACATTTTGTGAATTGAGCACACCGCTCACGGTCGACGAGCCCGCTTGCCCTTTTCGCAAGTGCAACACGAAGTCGGCCACTGCATCGGCGTCAGCTCGAATCGTTACCCGCATGCTGGCTGGCTCGAAACCCGGAGCACTGGCGGTAACCTCGTAGTTTCCCGGCGCCAGGTTTGACACCTGGTAGGAGCAGTCTTGTTTTCCTGTGGCTGACGCGCTACTGCCATTGTCTCGATTGAGTATGGAAAGATGCGCGCTTGGAATGCCAGACCCGGATTCGCTTGTTACTTTCCCGGAAAGGGTTCTCGCGGCCACCTGCGAGAAAACCCGAAATGGGGTCAGAAATATCAGCAAGAAGGTGATGGGCGCTAGAGCAAGAACTGGTCTTACTCTAAACAATTCGGGATGGGGCAGACATGCCCCGCGAATGTATTCTTGCTGATAGTTTTTCCCAGCGTCAGAGCCACGAAGATCGCCAGGCGATTTGGGCATTATGCCAGACATCACGATTCCGGTAAGTTCTAAGACCCGCGCTACCCTGCGTTCCCTCCAGCCGGCAGGCGACGCTTTTCCAAATCCTGGTCAACGGTTTAGGGAACCACATCGTAAACCAGTATCTTGGCCTCTTCGATGGTTGCCTCCTTTGATTGAGGAATAGGAGGCACGAGGATAACCAGCCTCGGGATCGCCGCGTAAAACCGCTTGAGTTCGGGCACCAGCAGCGTGGTCTTCGCAATCGGTCCGGTCGCAGCTCTCCCGAGTCGTTCGTAGTGGTCCGCGTCGACCTGTTTGAACACTTCCACGAAGCCGGTTGTTCCGGTGTAGTAGATGCGTTTGGTTGGCACGTCAAAAACGAGTTCGTCCACACCACCTTCTGTGTCGATCGCATCGATCACTTTCCCGCTGTCCGAATCCATCACCACCAATTTACCGGGCTTATAGATATGTGACCGTTTCACGCGGCTGCCGATAAACAGCCGGTGGTGGGCCGCATCGACGTCCACAGCATGGGGCTCCGGCCCCCCGGTGATAGGCCACATGGCGATCACTTTGCGTTTTTCTCGATCAATGACCACTACCTGGCTGGTGTCACCCATCACTACAAACATTCTTGGCGACGCTGGATCCAGCACCAGCCCCGCCGGATTCAGCCCGTCGACCTCGATGCTTCCCGCGAGCTTGCCGTTCTTCAGGTCCACGATTTCGATCGAACCTTTAGCACCCTCTTTCTTGAGGCCATCGGCCCGGTCACCCAAGTAAAATAGATGGCTGGCCGGATCATAAACGCCGTTATCTGGCACTCTTCTCGAATCTTTGTCCAGTTCATGTCCGGTCAACGGGATGTTCTTGACCAGCTCGTAAGTATCCCCGCTAAATGCTTTGCACGTGGCATCTCCGTCGTCCACCCAGATTTCGTTGGTCTCAGGGAGATAGATGGTCTTGCGGGGATCTCCTCCAAAACCTGTGATCGTATGGATCACCTTGCCGGCGCGCAGGTCCACAACTTCAATGGTCCTCTGGTGCTCTCCTGGAACGAACAGGCGCTGGCCTTTGATGTCCACCGCCATGTGGTCGAAATAGCCCTCAACATTCGGCAATGGGATGCTCTGGATCTCTTTCAGTGGCGCGCTGGTCTGGCACCTCGCTGCCGGAATCAAGACCACACACAAAGCCAGGAAAATTGCCGTGTGCCTTTTCATTCTTTTGCTCCTCGACTGAACTTTCCCTGCATTTGCTTTGCACGGGCTGAAGCTTTGCGGCCGCGAATAAGCCGGCCCTTTAGCTTCGCTGAAGCACAGGGCGAAGTTCGCGGATATCCTTCACGTTCTCGAGAGCCAACAGCTTGTCGATCAGGGTCGCGCAAGTTGCGCCTCCCAGCACCGGCGCGATAAGGTCACGGGCCTTCCGAACGACCTCCTCGCGCGGCATCGGATTCTCGGCTGTCCCGCGTACGTCTCGGACCCACTCGCTCATCTGTGTGCCGTCGGCGAGCGTCACTTCCACGATGGCTTCGCGTCTCGGACGGCGGGCGTCGATCCGTGGGTCGGCAACCACCTGCACTTTGGCGCGCTGCCTTAGCACGTCAGGATCTTTCATGCGCGCTTTGTCGTGAGCCGATCGGAACGTCGCGGTCTTGTCCAGCAACATCAACGCAATCATGTGCTGCATGCAGATGTCCGGCATGTCGCGATTACTCACCGTGTTGGCTTCGTCGCTGGCGATTCGCACTACCACCTTCTGTACATCGTCGGCGGTAAACGAGCGCCGATTGAAGAAACCGGCAAGCGCATCGAGCGGAGCTTGAATTGGTGAACCCACCGTCCATTTCTTGATGTTCGTCCGCGTGATCTCGTAGCGTTCCCCGAGCTTTTCGACGAGTTGCGTCGGATCGGCCTTGACGACGCCATTTTCCCTGGGCGCCAGGGCCTGAAAAAAATTGTCAGGGCCGGAAAAAATGTCGTCAACACCTGTCCAACCTGAGCGGATCAGCATCGCGGCAGTGACTCCGCCGGCTGCGGGTTTTCCCCCAAATAGGAAAGCCTTCTCCATGTGCTCCGTGTCGCGGCTCCAGGCTCCCATTCCCGATGTTTGTTGAGCGCTGTAATCCAGCAGCAAACGCATCTGCTGGGCCCCCAGACCTGCGGCGCAGCCAGCGGCCGCGCCAGCGCCAAAAGCAGCCACCGTGCCGTGAGTGCTCCGGTGGGTAGCCACCTGGTAACCGGGCCCACCCATGCTCATCGTTACCCGCGTCCCGACATCATAACCAAGCGTCACGGCGCGCAAGAAGTGTTTCCCGGAAATTCCAAACTGCTCGCCGGCAGCCAATGCCGCGGGAACCACGGAGACACCGGGATGCGAGCGGGACGGACCGTGCGAATCGTCAGTCTCGTCAGCGTGAGCCAGCACTCCATTGGCCAGCGCCGCTTCGATGGGACCGCACACGATGTTTGAAGCGACTACCGTCGCAACCTCTTTACCACCATAGGCGCGCACAAATTCTATCGCTGCGTGTCCCGGACGAATCTCCGAGCCGGAAATCATCGCAGCCAGCGTATCCACAATGTGATGTTTCGCTTTTTCCACCACTTCGTCAGGTAGCCCACGCTCACACGCTTCGCTCATATACCTGCTGAGCTTGTCCATGACTGGACTCACCCCTAGCGCCGCCTCATCCTGGCTGCCGACTGCCTCAGCGAACGCTGCCACAGGCGGGATGGCCGTTGTTGCGAACGCCAAGCCGGCGAGTTCAAGCAGGTCCCGCCGGGTCAAAACTGCCCCGCCACTCCCTGCCGGTTCATCTGTGCGTCCGCTATGTCCCATGCGTGTTCTTCCCCTCCGGGCACCTTGCGCTAGAGTGAATTTGCTAAGGAGTGCGGGAGCACAACGGATTCGACCGCGCATTGAAGGTATGTCATTAACCGAATCGAATACCTGAAAACAGTATTAATTCTTTTTTAGCTGCGGGGAACACGTTTCGTTCCAATCGCATGCACATTCAGCTAGTTTTCCGTCAGCGCCTTCATAACCAGGAACAATTCTCCCTTCGCCTCAAAACCGATGCCCGGAATCTCCGGCAGCTTGACGTAGCCGTCCTTGACCGGTATCCCATCAGCAAATCCACCGAACGGCTGAAAAACTCCTGGATAGGATTCGTTGCCCCCCAACCCCAGACCCGCTGCGATGTTCAACGACATCTGGTGCCCTCCGTGCGGAATGCAGCGGATTGGCGACCACCCGTAGTCCTTCAGCATGCCCAGAATTCGAAGGTATTCGACCAGGCCGTAGCTCAAAGCGCAATCGAACTGCAAGATGTCGCGATCCGGCCGCACTTGCGCGTAGCGAATCAGATTTCGCGCATCCTGCATAGAGAACAGATTTTCGCCCGTGGCCATTGCTCCCGCATAATGATTCACGACCCTAGCTTGCAGTTCAAAGTCCAGCGGGTCGCCTGGCTCCTCAAACCAACGCAGCCGGTAGGGGGCAAGTGCGCGAGCATAGGCAATGGCATTCTCCAAATCAAAGCGGCCGTTTGCATCCACCGCCAACTGGTCGGAACTCTTCAGGATTTTTAGTACCGCCTCTATTCGCCGCAAGTCTTCCGAAAGCGGCGCTCCACCGATCTTCATCTTCACCACGGAGTATCCAAGATCGAGATACCCGCGCATCTCATTCTGTAGCGCAGATAAGTCTTTCTCCGGATAGTAGTAACCGCCCGCCGCATAAACGAATACTTTGTCGTCGAAGACTCCTCCCCGAAAACGGTCTGCGAGTAACCGGAAAAGCGGCACCCCGGCGATCTTCGCCACCGCATCCCACACCGCCATATCCAGCACACCCACGGCCACCGATCTTTCGCCGTGTCCGCCAGGTTTTTCATTCCGCATGACCACGTCCCAGATTCGCATCGGATCCAGATTTTCGCCGCTTTCGTCGACTAACGTTTCAGGGTCCGCGGACTTGAGCCGCGGAACAAAGCGATCGCGCAGCAGTCCGCTTGGCGCGTATCTGCCGTTCGAATTGAATCCGAAACCGACCACGGGCTTGTCCTGGCGTACCACATCCGTAACCAGCGCAAGGACACTTACGGTCATTTGGCTGAAATCAATATAGGCGTTTCGAATTCCCGATTTGATGGGCACTACGGTCTCGCGGATATCTACAATCCTCACCACTCCGCCTTTCCGACGAAAATCTATTTTGCTCAGGCTCGCTGCAGTAAGGGCCGCAGTTCCCGGATATCTTTTACTCGTTCCAGGTTTAGCACTCTGTCCATGAGGTTGGCGCACTGGGCCGGTCCGAGGATCGGCGCTATCAAATCACGAGATTTAGCAACAATCTCCTCACCGGTCATGGGGTTGTTGGGAGTGCCCCGAACACTATCAACCCGCTGTGTGAGGTGCCCTCCCTCCGTCAGTTGGACCTCCACGATCGCCACGCGCAAAGGCATGAGGCGTTCTAACTGCTCATCCGCAATCAATTTCACCTTTTCCCGTTCCCGGAGCGTCGCCGGATCCTTCAGGCGCGCTTTGTCATGTGCCGAACTGAACGTGACCGTCTTGTCCATCACCATCACCGCCATCATGTGCTGCAGGCAAATGTCCGGGATCTCGCGGTTGTTCACGATCGCCGCCTCATCTGTCGCCAGCCGCACGGAGACCTGCTGCACTTCATTCGCATTGAAGGGACGCTGCTTTCGCAGGATCTCCAGGGCATCTAGAGCCGCCTGGATCGGCGAACCCACGGGCCATTTTTTGATATTCGTGCGCATGATTTCAAAACGTTCGCCAAGTTGTTCGGTCAGTCCGGGGGGATTAGCATGAGGGTTGTATGCCTGAAAGAAATTATCTCTTCCCGAGAAAATGTCCTCAACGCCGGTCCATCCGGCTTGGACGATCAAGGCAGATGTGACCCCGCTGCGCGCCGTCATTCCGCCAAAGTGGAATGCCTTCTGGATGTGGTCGGTGTCGCGGTTCCATGCGCCAAGGCCGGACGATTGATGGGCCGTATATCCCAGTAGGAATCGCATCTGTTTCACGCTCAAGCCCGCCGCGCAGCCGGCGGCTGCCGCCGCGCCGAAAAGTGGGGAGATGCTATGCGTGCTCCAGTGACTCTCCGCTTCAAATTGCTGCCCGCCCAGGGTCATCGTGAAACGCGGTCCAACGTCGTAGCCCAGCGCCACGGCGCGCAGGAAGTGTGTCCCGTGGATGCCAAACCGCTCTCCAGCCGCAAGCGCAGCAGGCACTACCGCGCAACCAGGATGCGATTGCGACGGGGCGTGCGAATCGTCGGTTTCGTCGGCGTGGGCCAACACTCCATTGGTCAGTGCCGCCTCGATCGGGCCGCATACAATTTTCGAGGCAACTACGGTCGCGACCTCTTTTCCACCATAGGCGCCAGCGAATTCGAGCGCCGCGCGCCCGGGTGTCAGCTGCGAACCCGAAATCATCGCCGCCAGAGTGTCCAGGATGTGCTGCTTCGTTTTCTCGGTGACCTCATCGGGCAGCGCGCGGCCGCTGGCTTCGCTCATGTATCTGCTGAGCTTGTCCATGACCGGGCTCACACCTTGCCCATTCGAATCACCGCTGGGAGAAGGTTTGGCCATCACCGCCCCAGGCGGAATCGCAGCGGTGGCAACAGCCAGGCCCGCAAGTTCGAACAAGCCGCGCCGGGAAAGAATTGCGCCGCCGCTCTCTGCCGGCCGGTACTTGCTTCGCTCCTCTTTCATGCTTTCCCCTTCCTGGGGCGCTTTGCAATGGCCTCAACTTGTTCCCAGGTGGTGGCACAAATCGGGTCGATCCTGGTGATGAGACTATGTCACTACCAAAGTCATATTCCTGAAAACAGTATTAAATCTCTTTTAGCTGGATGAGATATTCACGCCTCCAAAGGGCCTGCCCAACCCGCGATCCGCGGAGCTTGACACTATCACCACGACAAACATTTCTTCTTATTTTTTCATTACGCTCCCACGCCTGGTCTCCGCATGCTGACCTTCCCGGCGTGGCCATGTTGCTGCAGAGAATTTGACAGGGCTGTGTCAGTTCTGGTGTCACTTGGCTTGCTAGGTTCAACGGACGCGCCGGGGCAGCAACGATTTTCTCCATCTCTTTGACATGGCATGAGTTGACACATCACGGCCGATCAGGACAGGACGCTGGGGGGCTTAAAAGGCCGATGCTCGATCACTGAGCTACGCCCCAACGGCTAGAATTTCTTGTTGTGGCGTGCTCGCAACCGTCACGCGACCGCATCGCCGTGCCAGCGCGAGAGTAGTTCCTGAGGATGGGCTGCCGGGCGGCGGGCAACCACCTGGGCGTGCTGGCGCAGATTCAGGAAAGAGCTTCGGCGCGTGGGAGAGGGCGCTTGCGTTTCCATTCGTAGTCTTTGCGCAGCCTGGCCTGGTGTTTTTTGACTTGCCCTTCAAGTTCGCTGAAGGCTTTCTTGCAACTGGCCCGCACCGTTACCCCGGTGCCTGTGGCATGCAGCGTTCCCGTTGGCAACGACAAATTCAGCGAGCAGGAATTCTCGTCGGTGCGCGGGGTCTTTGAAAATGCGCCGTGCAATTGCACGAGATCCGGCGAGTAGCTCTGCAACAGTTTTCCCAGCTTACTGATGTGCCGCTCGACTTCGGCCTCAACCGGTTTGTGCGACTCGACATTTTTGTAACTGATGGAGAGTTTCATGTGTGCACCTGTAGGAAAAGCTGAGAAAGGGGAGGGAGACAAGGTTCGCCTGATTGCACCGCATCGCCGAAAAGCATAGCAGCCCGAGACGCCGGGGGCAACGACGACCAAGGTTTTGACCTCGCATGCGTTGACACTTCTCCTCCCTCCCTCTACTCTGCTGTGGGCGCAAACCACCTGCGCCACTTCATGGCGCGGCGCAATTCACAAACTAAGCCTCGGTTCAACGAAACCACATCGTCGGCCAATGCGGCGCCGATCGGTATCCTCCGCGTAGGCCCCGCGGGCTGGTCATATCCCGACTGGGCTGGGTACGTTTATCCTTCTCGCCGTGCCAAAGGATTCCACCAGGCGACCTATCTCGCGGAATTCTTTGACACCATCGAGATCAACACTTCGTTTTACCAGCCGCTGCGTCCGGACTACGCGGCGCAATGGGTCGATCGCGTGGCGGCGAATCCGGGGTTTGTTTTCACCGCCAAGCTGTGGCAACGTTTCACGCATGACATCAGACCTACAATTTCGGGCGCCAGCGCGGCAGACGAGCGCGCCGTTCGCGCGGGCTTTGACGTGCTTCGCGCGGCCAACAAGCTTGGGGCAGTTCTGCTGCAATTCCCTTTTTCGTTTCATCGCACTGGGGAGGCCGTGGCGTATCTCTCGGCGGTTCTCAGGCGCTTCGCCGACTATCCTCTGGTCGTCGAAGTTCGCCACGCTTCGTGGGATTCTCCTGAAACGTGGGATTTGCTGCATGCCAGCGGCGTCAGTTTTTGCAACATCGACCAACCCATCATCGGGCGATCGATTGCGCCCTCCGCTCAAGCCACCGCGGCCGTCGGGTACGTGCGGCTTCACGGCCGCCGCTACGACACCTGGTTCACTGATGACGCGACGATTCCCGCTCACGAGCGTTACAACTATCTTTACTCCGCCGCAGAGTTGGCTCCCTGGATCACGCGGGTGCGCAAAATCGCCGAACGGGCCCGCGAGACGTTTGTGGTCACCAACAATCACTTTCAAGGAAAGTCCGTTGTCAACGCCCTGCAGCTCATCAGCATCCTGAAAGGATCGAAAGTAAAGGTTCCTGAGCCGCTCCGGCAGCACTACCCGCAACTCGAGGCTATTGCCGATACTGCACCTGTCGAGCCGACGCTGTTTCCGCTGGCGGGACGGAAGGCAGGGTGACTCCCCTCGAAGCTCTCGATGGGAGCTCCCTGCGTGGCTCAGGGCTCCTAGGCACAGATTCTGAAGGAGTTAGATTATCTGTTTGACCAGGTATCCTGATGGGAGGCTGCAGCATTCCCAGCGCCAAGGAGCTGAGACCTGTATCGCGGCACGATCCGGAGACGTAAGACTTGGCAAGATGGTCTTGTGCGGGACGGTCGCGAAACACAACTCGCGAGGACGATGATGAGCGAGAGTACGAATCGTAGTGCAAACCTGAGTACGCCGACACGGCGGCAATTGCTGGCTGGAGTTACCATGTCGCTTGGTGGCCTGGCTCTGAGCTCAACGACGGCTTGGGCAGGAAATGAAGAGGAGGTTACTTGTCCGGGGGAATCCATTCACCAAGAGCCAATTTTCAAAGCCAGCCGCAAACGTGTCTATGATGCACTCACCGACACGAAACAGTTCAACAATGTGACGCAGCTCAGTGCAGCCATGCAGTCCGGCATGCCCCCGGGAGCTGCGCCCACGCAGATCAGCCGTGAGGCAGGTGGCGCGTTCGCACTCTTCGGCGGCCATATCGTTGGACGGCATATCGAACTTGTGCCCAACGAGCGAATCGTCCAAGCCTGGCGCGTGGCCACCTGGGATCCGGGGGTCTACTCGATTGCCAAGTTCGCGTTGGTGGAGCAGGGTTCCGGTACCAAACTCGTTTTTGACCATGGTGGCTTTCCCAAGGGCCAGGGAGAACACCTAGCGGCGGGATGGAAAGCCAACTATTGGGAGCCGCTCGAGAAATTCCTGGCTTAACTGTTGCGTCCCTACACCGAGAAATTCGCAGAGAGGGCCGGGGCGCTGCCACATGGGCAAAAAAGTTAGAGAACAGACCGGCATGGACTAAAGCCCCTTGCTATTCAGGGCTGGTGGTATCCACTATGGCGGCAACCGCCTGCCCGGAAAGCCAACTGCCGGGGCGAGCGCTCATCGTGATTGTTCCTCCACGGTGGCGATGGGGAATGTACGGTTTAATGGCAGCGGCCGGAATCTTCGATCGGGGCATCCTTGTCGCCAGCCTCAGAATGACACCTGGGACTCTCCAGCACCATGCTAAACGATGCGGCGGGGCAAGAGCGGATTGAGGTGCATGGTGAGATCGTAGACGGAGGCGCCGCAGGCTTCGGAGACATCCTCGGGCCGTGAGCCCGGCTGCCAATCAAAGAAGATGGCGGTGTCGCCGATCTTGACGCGCTCTTCCCTACCCACTTCCACGATGCAGTGGCTGGCGGAGACCGAAGCGATGACTGGAAAAAGATCGCCGTTGATGCGCACCTTGGCGCCTTTCTCGCGCGTGGGTGCAGCGCTGCGTGGCCAGCCGTCGGCGTGGCCCACGGGCAGCGTGACCACCCAAACGTCTTCCTTGGCGATGTAGGCGCGATTGTAGCCGGCGCTGTCGCCTTTGCGCAATTTCTTCACGTAGATGACACGAGCCTTCAAGCCGATCGCGGGGCGGAGATCCATGATTGCGGTGTGGCGAAATTCGTTTTCCGAGTACATGCCATAGATCGCCATGCCCGGACGCACCATATCGAGAAACGCGTCAGGATGCTGGAAGAGGCTGAAGCTGGATGCGGCGTGCTTCTTTCCGAGGGCGATGCCTTCTTTCTCGAGAGAAGCACAGGTGTCCTGGAAGCGGTGGAGCTGCTCTTTGTCAAACTCGGGGTCCTCAGTGAAGGTCATCATCGTTCCCCGGATTTGGACAGACTTGCGGCTGGCGAGATTGCGGACGAGCGGGGCGGCCAGGTAGTGCGGCACACCGACGCGGCCGATGCCGGTGTCAATGCAGAGGTGGATTGGGACGGGCATTTGCGTTTTGCCGGCGACCTTGTCCAGCGCGGGGCCCAGCGGCGTGTAGATCATGGGCATGATGCCGCGGGCGACGGCATCTTCGAGGTTCTGTTCGTCAAAAGGGCCGAGCAGGAGGATGGGCTTGCGAATGCCACCGTCGCGCAGGGAGATAGCTTCGTGGAATTTCACCACGGCGAATCCAAAGATTTCCGGCTGCGGCTCCAACAGCTGGGCGACGTTGGTCACCCCCGTGCCGTAGCCGTTGTTCTTGATCACCGCGAGGATGGGCCGCGAGGAGGCGCGCCGCGAGATTTCCTGCACATTGTGGCGCAGGTTTTCACCGTGGATCTCCACCCATGGATCGAAGGAGGAATCCTTTGAAGCAGCCGCTTCAGACGTCTGCGAGGTGGGGGGAAACGACGGGGAAGCACCGAGGAGGACGGGGAGGGCGAGACCGGCTTCGAGAAAGGATCGTCGCGAGGATTTCATCGAGCAACTACTTCTTGAAAAGGTTTTCGAAGGCCTGGCGCGCGTCGGTGTGCCGCGGAGGTGCCGTAGGGGGCGCGGAACCGGGTGCTGCCGGCTGCGTATAGGACGTTGGCGCGGTATCTTTTTCGATGGTCATGCGGAATTCGTAAAAGGTGCAGGCGTTCTTCGCGTCTTTGGGAGAGATACGTTCCTGGATTGGCTGGGTGCATTCAAACTGTGCGCCGGAATCGAAAAAGCGGCACTGCTTGCAGCAGTGCAATTCGAACTGGCACTTGGGACACGTGCCATTGGGATCGAACCCGGGGGTCAACACGGCGCCACAATTGGCGCATCGTGCGCGGGTGACCGTGCCGACCATGCGGGGGGTGCGGGGGCCGAATTGATCGGCGCCACGCGGCCCGCCGGCAGGCGGCTTGCGATCGTGGGATTTGTCTTTTTTTTCATTTTTTTCCGCGTCCCGGTAACCGCGGTGGCTGTACTTTCGACTCACAAACACCTCCGTCCGTCCGTCTCGACGGACTGCCACAACCACAACTCATGCTCTTGCGCTGTCGCGCTTGCCAACTTGGCTTGTATCCAATCGGATTGCTACACTCGGCCGGACCGCGCACTCGTTCCCTAGAGTTTGCATGCAGAAGCGCGTACGTCCAACGAGCAGGAGATGGGACATCTATGTTTTTAGCCCTCTGGGAGTACGAAGTCAAGTCGGGTTGTGAAGAAAGATTCGAGAGCGCCTACGGCCCGGGTGGTGACTGGGCTAGGCTCTTCCGAAGCGATTCGAACTACCGCGAGACTCGTCTCTTGGGTGATCCCTTTCGTCCTGCCATTTACCTCACTCTCGATTTCTGGAATTCCCGTGAAGCCTACGAACAGTTCATGACCACACACAAAGGCGAGTACGAAATGCTGGACGCGGCGGGTGAAGAGTTAACGAACAAGGAGCGCCGCATTGGCTGGTATGAACTGGTTGCGTCGCGAACGGACGCCGGATGATGGTTTTTCTTGGTGGTCCGTTCCTGCTTCATGGGTACCTTCGCTCTTGGGCTGTTGGTGGTCAGCTACCTGTCGCGGCGCTTTGCCTCCCTAGCCACATGGCGATGAATCCATCCGGCTCGAGATCCGGTTGCAGCAATCTTCGAGGCGTTCCAGCGGAGCGAAGCAGGGCTTCGGCGGCCAAGTAACCGCTGCGCACGGCACCTTCCATTGTCGCGGGCCAACCGGTGTCCGTCCAATCCCCGGCCAGGAACAAACGCGGCACGGAGGTCTGCTGTCTGGGGCGCCAGCGGTGCACTCCCGGCTCCGGGGAAAACGTCGCCGCGGCTTCTTTGATGACCGTGGCCTTCACCAATTCGGCGTCACGGACAGCGGGGAGAGCCTCCCGGAGTTCTCCTAAACAGAGGTCGATGATCTCCTGACGCGGTTTTTGCAGCAAATCGTAAGACGCGCTGATAACCAATTGCAAGTACTGTCCCTCGGGGGAGCCCTTCTCTTTTCCATTCGAATCGGCGTAGAGAGCGCTCTTATTGAAGATCCACTGCGTGGTGGTGTCCAAAAGCGTCAAAAACGGGTCCGTCATCACCTGCCGGTCAAACCACAGATGCACGCCGGTGATTGGCGCGACATTGATTTTGTCCAGATTTGCGAGCGCCGCATCACTCTGCTTGATGCTTTGTGGGAGCAGTTCCCCCAGCGCGGTGTGGGGCACGGCGAATACGTAGGCATCGGCCGTTTCTTCGCGCCCTTCGTCAAAGCGAAGCCCGGCGAACTCACCATTTTCGATCTTCAGGCCGCGTACGGGAGTGCGCAAAACCACCTCCCCGCCGCGGCGCTCGATCTCCGACTTGCATCCATCGTACAAATTTGCGAGCGGAACGGCGGGGACTCCCATGCGATAGCCGGTGCTGTTCGAAAGAAAGGCTTTCCAGAAAACGTCGATGCCGAAGCGTGCGTCGGTGCGAGCAAGTTCCTCATCGAGAGCGCTCACGAGGACCACGCGCCAGAATCGCTCGATGGCGCCTTTCGTCTGGCGGCGGCGGCGGAGCCACTCCAGCATGGAGATCCCACCATTCTCCTGCAGATCCGATGGCTTACCTTTGGTCCGCAGAATATCGAGCATGGCGCGCGCGATGGATAGCTTGTCCGGCAGCGTCAGCGGCGCAAAGGCCGCAAACGACCAGGTCAGATGAAATGGCGCCGGCAACCGCCCGGCTTGCATCTCTCCTCTGCGTCCTTGTGGATCGAGAAAGAGGAGCCGATCGAAGAAGGTTATTTTGCCCGCGGCACCGATGCGCCCGTAGAAATCTTCCAGATTGGTGCAGCATCCCAGAGTCACATGCTGGCAATTGTCCACATGCTGGCCGTCGGGCAACACGTAGGAGGTTGCCCGGCCGCCGAGGAAGGGACGCTGTTCAAACAAACGTACGCGCCAGCCGGATTCAGCCAACGCGACGCCGGCTGCCAGTCCCGCCAGCCCGCCGCCGATCACGATTACGCTTTTCAAGGATATTCTCTTCCGTGTGTCGGCCGAAGCGCGCCTTGGCGATGAACATCATTTTCTCCGCCTTGGGAAGCCGCACGCGCTCACCGAAGACGGCAAAGTCCACCGCCTCGATGCGACTGAGCAGCGCGCTGTAAGTATGGACGAGCAGCCACAATGCGCCGCGGCTATCGGCATCGATGAGACCAAGCAATGCAGAACCCTCTTCATAAAGTTGCCAGGCGCGTTCGGCTTCGAAGCGGAGCAATTCGCGAACGCCGAGAGTCGCTTCGGCGCGACCAAAATCTTCCGCTGAGACTCCATACCGCTGCAGATCTTCCTCCGGGAGATAGATACGGCCGAGTTTGTAATCCTCATGCACGTCGCGAATGATGTTCGTCAATTGAAAAGTGAGGCCCAGCTTTTCCGCCAGGTCCAGGGCACGCGCGTCGCGGAAGCCGAACACATGCGTGCAGGTAAGTCCAACCGTGCCGGCTACGCGATAGCAGTATTCCCGAAGGCGGTCGAAGGTCGGATACGCCTGCAATGTTAAGTCCATTTCGGCTCCGCTGATCAGGTCGTGAAGGTAGCGTGCGGGCATTTTGTAGCGCTGCAGGGTGTCCACCAGCGCAGGCAATACTTCGGAAGCGCCGTCCAAGGCAGAAGGGGGGCTCATGGCAGCGTTGCCATCGAAGAGCTGCTCCTGCCCGGTGATGGCTTGATCGAGAGCGGCGCGCCATTTCGCTAGTCCGCGTTGCTTGGCCGCGAGGTCCGCGCCTTCGTCGGCAACATCATCCACGAGGCGCATGAAGGCATACAGGGCAGCCAGCCCATCCCGCTTGGGTTTTGGCAGGAGGAAGAAGGCGTGATAAAAATTGCTGCGAGCTGCCCGGGCAATGGCGTAGCAGGCTTCGTACGATTCCGCAATCATGGTGCTCGCTGGGGGTACGGCATGCTCTGTCCCTACAGCTATGGATGTCAGTACCTTCACATCCGCGCTTGAGTTTTTGTTTATGAGCTGCCTTACCAGGGCGCCGCCCAGGAGGCGGGCCTGCTTTACTTTGCTGACCGCCGGGCGGCGGTGAAGCGTATCATATCCTATCGCTTCGATGGCATCGAGCACGGCCAAACCGCCCCGGCTGAACATCTCTAAGTCCACGCTGAGGCGGCCATCCACCATTTTTACCAGCAGATGGCCTTCGGCAAAGAGGGCTCGCGTGCGCGCGATCAGATCCTTCATCAAGCGCACGTAGCGCTCATCGAAGCGCTTTTCAACGATGTCGTTCTCGGATAGCCCCTGTGCCGCGGCCGCATCGAGGGGAATATAAATCCGCCCGATTTCCAGGTCCCGTGCGACATCTTGCCAGAAATTCGCTAGTTGCAGCGCGGTGCAGGTGGCATCCGACAAACGTTGGCGCTGTTCGTCGCGGTAGCCGCACAGATACAAAACCAGTCGTCCCACCGGACTTGCCGAATACACGCAATAGCCGAGCACGGCATCCCAGTTCGGATAGCGCGTGACGGTCTGATCCTGACGGAAAGCCTTCAGGAGATCGGCAAAGGGCTGCTTGGGAATATCTTTCGCGACGATCGTCTCGTGGAGCGCCACAAAAACCGGATGCGCTGGTTTCCCTTCGTAACATGCATCCAGCTCGCGCTCCCACCAATGCAGCAGTTCCAGAGCGCGCGCCGCGTCGCGAACTTCGTCACCGAGATCATCCGCCCAGCGGCAATACGCGTAGACGTTGTAGAAATCCTGGTGCAGCGCTTTGGGGAGAAGCCAGGATACGACGTTGAAATTTTCGTAGTGATGCGTTGCGAGCCACCGCGTGTATCGCCGAGCCACTTCGGGCGCGCAGCCGGGCTTTGGTGCGTGCCGGGTAATGTCGATTTCGCCGGGGAGTAACATCACAAGAGAGATTCCTCGCTCCGCAAAACCGTCCAGAGCGCAGAATGCGCGCCTCGCTCGATCCCGCGGAACCATGCGGGACGCGGGAACAGCAAATGACAGGTGGGTTTGGTTTGCACCCGAACTACGGCCGCACGGCCAACTTGATCTCGCCGCTGCGCGACTTCATGCGCGCAAACGCCTGCGGCAGGTCCGCCAGCCGGATTTCTTCGGTGACGAAATCGCGAGCCGAAATATCCCCGCGCCGGATGGCTTCCAGGGCCTCGCGAAAGAACCGCGGTGTGTGATGAAAGGGCGAGATCAGTTTGATTTCCGAGTAGTGGATCGCCGCCGGGTCAATTTCAACACGAGTACCCGAAGGCAGGCCGCTAAAGAAATTCACGACACCACCGCGCCGCACCATCGCCAGGGCCTGCTGCCAGGTGGCCGGATTGCCCGCCGCTTCGACCACGGAATCGGGTCCCAGCTGGTCTTCGGTAAGCGCTCTGACCGCGGGCACGACATCTTCCGTCTCGGTGACGTTGAAGGTCGCCACCGCGCCCAGCCGCTTAGCAATGTCGAGCGGCGCCGCGCGCCGCGCCAGCGCGATGACGCGAACTCCGCGTCGCGAAAGCATGCGGACAAACTTCAATCCCACGGGACCGCAACCGATCACCGCGGCGGTATCTCCGGTACGCACTTCCATCTCGTGGATTCCGCGAAGCACGCAGGCCAAGGGTTCGGCCAGCGCTGCACTCTGATCGTCCACCGAGTGCGGCACTTCCAGCATGTTTTCCACGACGATGCGGCCGGGGATGCGCATGTAGTCCGCGTACGCGCCGTTGTTGAACAACAAGTCGTCGCAAAGATTTTCCTGGCCACGGCGGCAGTGATAGCAGCGCAAACACGGTGCGGAGTTTGCGGCGATGACGCGCATGCCAATCCGCCAGCGCGGATCCACGCGCTTCCCCACGGCCACAATTTCGCCAACCAGTTCGTGGCCAAAGACGGCCGGCGGTCGAATCATTTTGGCGTGATAACCACGCTTCCAGACTTTGAGGTCAGTACCGTCGGTAAGCGCCAGCCGGACGCGCACCAGGACTTCGTCAGCCGCCAGTGCGGGTACATCGATCTTCTCTATGCGAAGATCTTCGCTGCCATAGAGTACGGCTGCGGTCATCTTCGACGGCACCGTGACTTGTGTTACGGCAACTTTCACTTCTTCGCCTACTTCCAGCTTCTTTGGCGTCGTCGTGCTCATGCGTGTGTGATCAAGATCTTGAGTGATTCCTCCGTTGGCTTGGCGGCCAGATCCAACCCTTGTTGGATTCTAGCCAACGGAAAACGGTGCGTCACAATATCCATGACCGGCAGTTTCTTATTCAGCACCAGGTCGGCCCCTTCTTCTTGGATGTCCACGGCCGCACTATAGCTGCCCAGGATTTCTTTTTCGTCGATCCCCACTGCCGCAGCGGGAAACTCGATCCTGGTTACCGGGTCGTTCGCGGCGAACAACAGTACGCGTCCTCCAGGTCTTGCCGCTGCCAACGCATCGATCACAACTCCAGAGTGTGCTACCGCAACCAAAACCGCATCGGCGCCTCGACCCTCAGTCCGGGCCTTCATGTGTTCCACAAGCTTACCATCACTGGGGTCAAACGACTCTAATGCTCCTAGCGTTAGGCTTTTCGCGCGCCGCACGGCCATGGGATCACTGGTGTAGAGCTTGGCGTGTGCCAAGTTAGCAACCATTAGCAGTTGTAGGCCGATGGGGCCGCAACCCGCGATTAGCACGGTCTCGCCCGCCGTTACGCGGGCTTTCTGCACGGCCTTCAAAATCGTATTGATCGGCTCGATAAACGTGGCTTCCTCAAAGCTGACGTCATCGGGGAGCGCCACAATCCCCCGTTCGGCTACCCAGGGCATGGCTTTCACGTATTCCGCGAAGCCGCCGCCGTTCGGCGTGAATCCGCCGGTCAGACCGGTCGCCTTGTACTGCTTGCACTGCGAGAAGAGACGGCGTTCGCAATAGAAACACTTCCCGCAGGGAATGTGATGAAAACTCATTACCCGGCAGCCCAGTCGCCATTTCTTCACGCCACGGCCAACGGCAACCACCGTGCCTGCCAATTCATGTCCAAGGATTTGCGGTGGCGGAACGTAAGCGTGAAAAATCTTCTTGATGTCGGTGCCGCAGACCCCACAGGTAGCAACCTTGATGAGAACTTCGCCATCGCCTACTTGCGGTACGGGGACCTCCTCGACGCGTACGATTCCCTTTTCTCGGTAGACACCGGCGCGCATCGTTTTGGGGATGGGGGCTGGTGTCTTCACGGCTTCCAGCGTTGTTTCAGTCCTGCTCATCCTGCCTGGGCAACCTCTCTCTTGTGCAACGAGAATGCTTCACTCCGAGCAGCCAACTCGGGGATGAAACTGTCAAGAAAGTCTCCCAGCGACTCGGCCGCCTGGTGGCTCTGCCTGCCGAAGCGCAGGAGCCCGGGAACGCTCTTTGGCTGCCTCAACACTTGCCCGAGCATGCGTTTCAAGCTGATGTCGCCCGCCCTGGTGACTGCTAGATTCAGATCGAGTGGCAAATCGTCTTCTGAAGTGTCGCTAATCGCGCGTACCGCCACCCCACGCGTACCCCAGACAAGACACTCGCTGATCACCTCGAAACTTTCCATATCGACCACGTCGGCCGAAGAGCTTAATCTTAATTTCTCCGCGGCAGTGATCACGATGTGATCTTCCTCATAGAAGGCCCTTACTCCTCGCGCCCCGCACTTCTTTGCCAAAGCCATCAACTCCCGGTCGCAGGAAATTCCGCCCTTAGGAAGGTCGGCGGAAACGGCGCGAGTTCGCAGTTCGCTGGCTACAACAATTTCACCGGCTCTGATCTCAGGTTGCAGCCCCCCGGCCAAACCAGTCGAAACGCATACCTCGAAGAATCGCCCGGACTCAGTTGCAGCCGTTTGGATGCCGCGCGTCGCGGATCCGGCGCGCGCGCCGCCCATACCAGTCAACAGGACCACAACGCTGGCCCCCGTGATCTCGGCTTGATAGGTCCTGAGATCGGCGAGTTGAACCAGCGAAAAATCGTGCCTTTTGCGCCAAGGGGCGAACTCGGCTGCGACGGCGAAAGTGACCAGGATGCGCATATCTATCGGCTTAAGATGTCGGGTTAAAGTCCCGGGCTACAAGAACAAAGGCACCGGTCTCCCTCGGCTACGCTCGGCACAAGTCTGGCCCGGTCGCTACAAAACCCTAACGGCGGCGTGAGCCATGCGCTTGGCGCGGCTCTTGGCGATGTAGCCGTTCGCTTCGTACCAGCGCACCGCGCGTTCCAGCGCTGCAGCCACCGGTGCCGCTTGAAATCCAAGTTCACGCTTGGCGCGCGAGCAATCCACAAACATTTTGTGCCGGGCGATCTTCACGCCCTCGACCGGAATGCTCGGCTCGCGCCCGACCAGCCGCGCAAACGCGGTATTGGCATAGGCTACACCCAGCGCGAGTCCATGTGGAATTTTCAACCGCGGCGCGTCGAGACCCGATATCTTCGCGAGGGTGTCCAGCATTTGCTTGAGCGTGAGGTTTTCACCACCGAGCAGGTAGCGCTCGCCAACTTTGCCTTTTTCGCCGACCCGCAGGTGTCCTGCCGCGCATTCTTCCACGCCAACAAAATTCAAGCCAGTCTCCACATAGCCGGGCATCTTGCCATTCAAAAAATCCAGAATGATCTTTCCGGTGGGTGTCGGCTTCCAGTCGCCCGGCCCTACCGGCGTCGTCGGCATGGCCACAATGACCGGCAATCCGTTTTTCGCGGCTTCCAGCGCTTCCCTTTCCGCCATCCACTTCGAGCGCTTGTAGTGGCCCACCATTTCTTCCAGCTTGGCGTCGGTGAATTCATTGGGATACCGCGGCCGGTCGACGGCAACGGTTGCCACCGTGCTGGTGTAGACCAACTGTTCGACGCCAGCGCGCTTCGCCGCGCTCAGAAGGTTTCTTGTGCCGCCAACGTTCGAATCGTAAATCTCCTGAGAACTCCTAGCCCACAATCGATAATCCGCCGCAACGTGAAAGACGCGCTTGACGCCCTTCATCGCGCGATCGAGCGAGGCAGGTTCGCGCAAGTCCCCGGTCACATATTCAAGCGACAAATCCGCAATTGCGCGGTTGGTGCTCGACGCACGGAGCAGCACGCGCACTTCGTCACCGCGAGCCACCAATTGCCGTGTCACGTGGCTGCCAACAAAGCCCGCCGCGCCGGTAACCAGCGTGGTCATGCGACCCTTACGCTCTCTTGGTTGGCGTGGGATTCGCGTTCGGGACGGACGCCGACCGCTTCGGCACCTGGCGTGGTGTTCCGTTGGCCGCTCACTAAGGGCTCAACAAGCCGCGAAAAGGATTCCCACCACTTGCTCCCGATCAGCTTTCGCGCTTCCACGATTTTCTGCTGCAAGTCCGCCGCTTCCGGATTCGCGGAGTTCGATCTCCGGTTCGCGGTCGAAATCACAATGCCATCCACATCGAGCGAGCGCGCAAAGTGGATTGACTCGGCCATCTCTCCCAGTTCCGTCTCCGCGTGAACGCGCGCATGCACGCAGATCAAGAAACCGGAGAGCCTCGCAACGCGCATTCCTTCTAGCGCCGCCTGGAACGCGCCCGCCCGCCCCGCCCTAGCGTCGTGCGAGCGTTCGAGCCCGTTCCATTGGATGGTGAGAAACAACCGCGAGACGGGACGGAATTCGTGAATGCGCCGCTGAAGAAGAGCGCCGTCGGTTTCCAGAAAAACATCACGGCCAATCCCGGCAATGCAGCGCGTCAACTGTCCCATCTCCGGATGGAGAAGAGGTTCGCTTCCCCCGATCCACACGACGGGAGCGGGGGCATTCCGCACACGAGCCAGTAATTCGGTTCCAGCTCTTGGCGCCATGGGATGATGAGCACTGGAATCGAGACCGGACGGGCTTGCTGGCTCCATGGGAGCGAGCAAAAGTACGGAAGCACTTGCCGCATTCTCGCCGGACGTCTGCGCGAGCCGGGCCAGGGCGAGGTCCACAGTAAGCCGCAGGGGAAAGCGCATCATGCGCTCTAAAACCCGCTGCGCAGCCGGAATTGGCTAGGCTGGAACTTCAGCGCCAGGTACTCATCCGCCCCGCGCGATTGGTTGGAGTAGCGTGCCAGCGCGTAGACCGGAAAGGAATTCCGGTAGAGGTGGTATTTCAGGTAAAACACGCCCGGAAAACCCGTGCCGGTGAAATCCGGCTCGCTCCAGGAGCCATCTTCCTTCTGCTGGTGCACAAGGTAGGAAACCGCTTTGACGATGGCCGGTTCGTGGAGATCCGCACCCGCCAGCAACCCGATCAAACCCCAGGCCGTCTGCGAAGGCGTGCTCGGTCCCTGCCCTTTTGTGGACGGCATCTCATAGCTTCGCAGTGACTCACCGAAGCTGCCGTCGGCCTTCTGTACCGTGCGAAGCCACATCACGGCGCGCTGGCAGTAATCGCGCGCGGTCAGCGAAACGGTTTCCAAGGCGCGCAAAACGCCGCTGGTTCCATAAACGTAGTTGACGCCCCAGCGGCCGAACCAGGAACCATCATCGCATTGATCCTTCCGCAGGAATTTCACGGCGCGCTGAATGACGGGATGTTCCGCGGGCCAGCCAAACCTGCCGAGGCACTCAACAACGCGCGCGGTGACATCGGCGGTGGAAGGATCGATCATCGCGTTGTGATCAGCAAAAGGAATGTTGCAGAGGAAGTTTTGGTCGTTGTCACGGTCAAACGCACCCCAGCCACCGTCACGGTTCTGCATGCTGAGCAGCCACTGAATTCCGCGGCGTATGGCGCCTTCCATGCGCTGGGGATCGGGGTACTTCACGCGCTGGAGCGCCATGAGCACAAACGCGGTGTCGTCGACGTCCGGATAAAAATCGTTGCGAAATTCGAAGGCCCAGCCGCCCGGTTCGGCGTCTTTGTTTTTCACTTGCCAATCGCCCGGCCCGAGCACTTGCTTCGAGAGCATCCATTCCGCCGCCTTCACCAGTGAAGCATGATCCGCCGGCAAGCCGGCTTCTTCCAGAGCGACCATGGCGATGCAGGTATCCCAGACCGGCGAAACGCACGGCTGCATGCGGATGGTGTCGCCCTCTTCGACTTCAAATCGCGAAAACTCCTTGATTTCCCTCCAGGTCAGCGGATCGTCCGGGCCGTGTCCTAAGGCCATCAACGCGAAAATCGAATTCATCATTGCCGGGTAGATGGCGGCCAGTCCTTCGGTACGCTCGATGTGGTTCAGCATCCAGGACTTCGCTTCGCGTAATGCGCGCTGGCGCAGCGGCTTCCAGGGCGATTTCTCGTAAAGCTTTAGACCGCGATCGAGCGCCAGGAAAACATTTTTCCAGGAGATAAGTTGCTTGCTCCAGTCAAACGCCGCGGTCTTTCGTGTGGGGTCCTGGAACAATTCATCGACACGCGCGCGCTCGGGCAAACGCCAATCGGGCCGCAGCGAGGACAGCACGGCCATGGGAATCACGATGCCGCGCGTCCACGAAGACATTTCGTAAATATTGAAATAGCACCAATTCGGAAGGAGCATCAGCTCCGGCGGAATGGATGGAACCAATTCCCATCCCACGGCGCCGATCAGCGCGAGGTAAAACCGCACATAGGAATTGGTGTGCTCCAGGCCGCCGAGACGATGGACCGTCTCGCGCGCTTCAACCATATGCCGCGCTTCGGTGGAGCAGCCCGCCAGCTTCAGGGCAAAATAAGCTTTGCAGGTAGCGTTGAGCTCGGAAGGCCCACCGGGATAGATGGACCAGCCGCCATCGGCGAGCTGCCGGCGGCGCACATAATTTGCGAGCTTGGCAATGCGCTGCGGATCGGCCTTTCCCAAAACGTGCAGGTAATAGATGTAATCGGATTCCAGGGTGGTGTCCGCCTCGAGCTCGCCCTGCCAGTATCCTTCCTCTGCCTGAATGGAAAGAAGGTGATGCGCACCGCGCTCGATGGTCTTTTCCAGACGCTTCGCCCAATCCTGCTCCTGTGAAGGCACAGGTACCGGTGCAACGGGAATCTCTTCTCCCATCCGGGCGAATGAAGCCATCAGTGCTCCCCCCAAGCGGAACTCAAGCTGGAGTGTCCAGCAGCTCGGTACAACCAACATCTGAACGAGCTTAACTGCCTTGCTGCGTATCACTTCCCCACAAAAACAGCACGGCGGTTAAGGTTCGAGTAACACTAGTACTACTAAATTATCGCCGCCTTCGCGTTGACGGTCAACCGCTAAGATGCGGTAGCCAAATTCCGCGTTGTCAAATCGAAACACTGGCGGGCCCCTCCAGCATTCGCTGAACGAGCAAGCGGAGAGGCTCGGGCAGGGGCTCACCCTCGCCTTGCGATACCGATGGTCTTGCTCGAAGCAATTGGAGCTTCACCCACGCTGGTCCCCTCGATGGGAAACTGTGCGACGATCCCCGGAGCACTAGAGCATCCGCGCGGTCCAGTGCCATGCGAGCCGAATCCTTGAAATCTTCTTTCCCCGGATCGACCACAGCAAGATACAAGCTGGGTTTGAGGAATTGCAGCAAGGAATTGCTCTCTACGATCACCGGCCGAAGTTCCGTGGCACCAGCTTCGATCGTCTGTTGGAGCGCGGCCCTCAGAAGCGGCAGGCCTTCGGCAAGAAATCCTTGTTTCGTCCGTAGCCAGAACGAACGATGGGCCCCAGCGGCCAGAAAACGGGCGCTGTCCGTTCCGGTGTCCGCTTGCGTTTCCCAATGGATGGCGCAGACGTGTTCCTCCGGCGCGCAACCGCAATTCTCTCCGTTCTGCGCGCACACGCCGTGCCCATACTGGGTGATTTTCCCGGCGATCCAGTTCGCGGGACGAAACGCGGAGATAACGTCGCATACCAGTTGCGTCTTGCCAATGCTGCGCGTGTGCCCGCCAACAACGATCAAGCGCCACCGGCTGGGCGATTTTTTGTCATTTTCCGCCAAGCTTTTCCTCTAACCCCTCGATGCGCGCGGCCAATTGCGGAAGCCGGCCATACCATGCGAACAGCTCTTTGAATTTTGCCAGTGAACGAGCCGGTGTTCCCCAAACTGTCTGACCACTGCGAACGGTTTTTCCTCCCAGCACCCCGGATTGTCCGCCGATTACCGACCCGTCCTCTAGTTTGCAGCGCTCGCCAAAGCCGGCCTGCCCGCCCACAACCACGCGCTTTCCAACTAGGCACGACCCCGACAAGCCTGCCTGGGCGGCAATCACGGTATGCGCCCCGATTTGACAGTTGTGCCCCACGTGCACCAGATTGTCCAGTTTCACGCCTTCCGCGATGCGCGTGTCATCGAGCGAACCGCGATCGATCGTGGTGTTCGCTCCGATCTCCACGTCATCGCCAATCTCCACGATCCCCACCTGGGGAAACTTCCAGTGCTTCCCCTCACCAAACGCGTAACCGAAACCCTCCGCTCCAATCACCGCGCCTGAATGAATCTCCACGCGACTCCCCAGCCGTACGCCTCCATACAGCGTGACCCGCGCGTGAATTCGGCAATTCTCACCGATCCAGCAGCCCGCGCCGATCACCGCGTGTGCGCCGATCTGCGTGCCGGTGCCGACGTGTGTATCTTCGCCAATCACGGCATACGGCCCGATACTCACTTCCGGCGCTACGCGCGAGAGCGGCGCGATGATCGCCGTCGGATGAATCCCCGAGGCAATCGGGGTGCGCCCGAGCAGCAGCTCGGCGGCCCGCGCGAACGCCATCTTGGGTTGCGCGCTGCGCAATACCGTTTTGCCCGGCAGCGCTATTCCTTCAGCCGCAATGGCAATGATCGAAGCCGAAGCCGCGGCCCGTTGCGCATGCTTCGCAGATTCCACATAGATCAAGTCCCGCGTTCCCGCGCGCTCCGGCGCGGCAACTCCGCCAATTTCGACCTCGGCGTCGCCTTCCAGCGTTGCGCTAACGGCTACAGCCAGTTCCCGTGCAGTTCGTCTCATTGTCAACCTCAGTGGAAATCGTACAACGATGGCTCGCCCTTCGGCCTGGTGTTCCACCGCCCGTGCACCCAGATCCATTGCTCCGGATACTTCCGGACAATTTCTTCGATCACGCTTGTAAATCTTTGCGTATTCTCCAAGACGTCCCGCTCGGCGTCACCTGTGCGAATCAACTCCACCGGCGGCTCGAAACGCAACCGGTATTTTTGGCTGCGCTCATCCCAAATGGCATATCCCGGCACGACCGCCGCGCCGGTATGCAACGCCACGCGTGCAATCCCCGTGGTGGTTCCGGCCTTCTTTCCAAAGAAATCCACAAACATCGCTTCCTCCGGCATGGTGTTTTGATCCGCCAGAATCCCCACGGTTCCGGCTTCTTTCAATATCTTCAGCATCACGCGCGCCGATTCGTTCTTGAAAATCGGGCGATTCCCCGACAAACACCGGTAACCATTTACCAGTGCATCGATCCTCTGGTTGTCGATTCGCCGCGCCATGTAGTGCAGCGGAAATCCGTAGAGCGCGTGTGCAAAAGAAGAAAGCTCCCACGCGCCGATGTGCCCCGTCAGATAGAGCACGCCTTTGCCGCGCCGCTGCCCTTCCAGGAAGTTTTCATGTCCGTCGAGCATGACAATCTGCTCGATATTCTCTTTTGAATATTTCGGAAACCGGGCGAGCTCCGCCGCCATCCAACCCAAATTCCGCAGCATTCCACGCACGACGGCCTTGCGCTGCGCGCCGCTCCACTCCGGAAAAGCAATGCGCAAATTCACTTCCGCGGTTTTCCTCAATTCGGGCAGCAGCGCATAGAAAAGGTGCACCACTCCTGCGGCAAGACTCCGTGCCAGGGAACGCGGCAACACACCCAGCCCTTTCAGGATGACCCACACCGCTGCGTATTCGATCCATTCTTTCATCACTTATCCAAGGTCGCGCTTTTTCTCGCCGAGCGACAGTATGCAAGAGGTCTGTGGCTAGAAGATAGTGCTTCGATGTTAGACTCACTTTTCCGTGACCGAAACAACTGCTTCCATGGCCAAGAACCCGCGCGCCAGCACCGCCCGAAGAGTCGGTTGGGCCATGCTCATCGCGGCGACCCTCTACGTCTGCTACTTCAGCCATCTCGGCGCGATCGGCTTCGTCGGACCTGACGAGCCGCGCTACGCCTGGATCGCGCGCGACATGGCGGAGACCGGCGACTGGGTCACGCCGCGCCTCTACGGAAAGCCCTGGTTCGAAAAGCCGGTTCTCTACTACTGGGGCGCCGCGCTTTGCTTCAAGCTCTTCGGCGTGAGCGAAGCCTCGGCGCGTTTGCCCAGCGCGATCTCTGCGCTACTTTCCACCCTGGGGCTAGCGTGGGTGGCCTTTCGTCTGTACGGCGCGGAAACCGCTCGCTGGCTGCTTCTTCTGCTTCCGACCACCGTCGGAATGATCGGCTTCTCGCACGCCGCCGCCACGGATATGCCTTTCAGCGGCATGCTCACGATGGCCATGGTTTGCGCCGCCGTCGTACTGGGCCTCACGCGAAACGAGAATTCTCCCGTCATTCCACAAACGCCGTGGGTCGCCCTTGTCCTTTTCGGTTTTTCCCTTGGGCTGGCCGTCCTTGCGAAAGGCCCGGTGGCCGTCATTCTCTCCGGCGGTGCCATATTTTCCTGGGCGCTCCTTACCAAGCGCTGGCGCGACGCCCTGGGCCTTTTTCATCCCGCAGCTCTCGTGTCCTTCTGCCTCACCTCTCTTCCTTGGTACATCCTCTGCGCCCGCCGCAACCCCGATTTCTTCCGTATCTTCATCATCGACCACAATTTCAAGCGCTACCTCACTCCCGAATTCCAACACCTCCAGCCTTTCTGGTATTACCTTCCTGTCATTCTGATCGCGATTTTTCCTTGGAGTGTGCTTCTTGTGGGTGTGGTTAGCGATGCGGTTTACAGTTTCCCCGAGAGCCGGCGTACACAATCAAAATCGTTTTTTTTCGCTTTCTGGGTTCTTCTCCCACTGCTATTCTTCAGCTTCTCGCGATCCAAACTCCCCGGTTATGCTCTCCCGACGTTGCCAGCGTTGGCAGCTCTGGTGGCCCGAAATCTCACGTTAGGAATTCAGCGATCTTTGGCTGCTGCCCGCTGGGCCGCCATATTCCTGGCCATGTTGCTTATGGTTCCTGCTGGGGCGCGGTGGTATGTCCAGCTGCTAGGTCCCGCCGACAGTGGACCTCTTTTACAGCAGACGTCACTGCTGTGGGCCTCCCTCTCGGCACTCGCCGGATTTTTCACTCTCATTCTGGCCTTGTCGAACCGTCCACAAGTTGCTTTCTTGACGGTGCTGGTGGCCGTGCTCTTCTCTATCACCGCCATCCACCGCGCTCTTAAACAACCCGACATCCAAGGTCTTTCAGTTCGCTCCAGCGTTCAAGCTGCCAGGAACCACTGGGCAGATTTTGCACCCAGTCGAACCTCAAGCTGGAGGCTGAGTCGCGGTGATCAGTACGGTCTGAATTTCTACATGCGCCGGGAGGTACCTACGTGGTCTCGAGATCGTCGGCAGCCAGGCTGGGTGTTTGGGCATAAGAGCATGGGCGGGGACAATTGGACCCAGGGCATGGACTGCATATTCGTCACGGAATCGGATAGGTTTTCTGAACCAGTGGTTTGCAAGGACCCGGGTGTCGATTAGCGGACAGCTTTCCCCGTTGCGGGCAACCTAACCAGAAAGAAGGACACGACGCGGTTTTCGTAGCTGCGCTTGTCTTCGTCGTTCAAGCTGACAAAGTTCCCATGGGGGATGATGGCCTGCTCACGCGGCTCCGCCGCCTTCAGAAACATCTGCCGGGTACTCTCGGCGAGCTCCGGATCGTCCAGCGCCTGAATGTACAGCGTCGGGACGCCGAGCAACGTAATCAACTTCCGGGAAAGCGGCGGGTCATCGCGGTGCGCGTAGTTCAAGTACCCAAAGCTGAACTCCGCCGCGCGGACCATGAACGGAAAACCGCCTAGGCCGTTGCGCTCCACCCCCACTTTGACCATCTGTTGCGGCTGGTCATACACCGAGTCCAGCACCAGGGCGCGAATCCGCTTGTCGCTTTCGGCTTCGCGCATCGCCGCGTAGGCGCCGAGATTATAGCCCCAAAGCCCGAACCGCGTGGGGTCCAAATCCGGCCGCGCGGCCAGGAGATCGACCGCCACGCGCACCTCTTCCGCTTCGCGATAGCCGAGCGTGCTGATTCCCGCGTTCGCCCCATGCGCCGCAAAATCAAAGATGAAGACGTTGTACTGGTGGTCCTGCAGCGCCGATTCCAGCGTCAGCAGCTCGCCGCGGCTGGACTCGTAGCCATGGCAAAGAATAATCGTCGGCGCGCCTCGAAACCCGGGAAAGAACCACCCCTCCCGCTTTCCGATTCCCCCCGGCACGTCGAAATCCAGCACCTCCGGACGCCCGGGAAAACTGGCCATGTTGATTTCGGAGCTGGTCCGTTGCGGCTTCACGATCCTATAGACCAGAAAGCCCGCTATGGCCATCGTTGCCAGCACGGCAAAAAAAGCCAAGGCCAATAGAGCCATCAGCAACTTGGTGTACCAGCGGGTCGGATAGCGGAGTTCGTACAGGATCTGCATTCGTCGTCTGCGCAACTGGGCTGGCGGCAGAAGCCGCTACTTCTATACTTCACAATATGAACGCAATAGTTGGCATCCTAGCACACCTCCTTCGGCCCACAGCCTGAGTCCCCTGACCTTGTGTCGGATTTGTATCATCCGCGCACGCCAGTGGCCACTCGCCCGCATCGAATCGGCTATGATAGTGGTCACGCGGCTGGGGACGCGTCGCTTTCCGCCCGTCCATGAACATCGTCGATTTGCGACAGACCACAGTCCGTCAGATTGAGCCGCTGCTCGAAGAAGAAGCGCGGCATTGGCGCGACGAATTGCATTGGGACTATCGCGGCGCCCTCGAACTCATCAAACGGTTCCTTGACGCACACGCCCTGGCTGGCTGCGTAGCGTTCGAAGGCGGGTCGGCAGCGGGCTATTCCTTCTACGTCCTCGAAGATCAAAAAGGGCTGATCGGGGGGCTGTACGTCTCGTCCAAATTTCCGCAGAATTCCATCGGCCGGCGGCTCCTCGAGGAGATGCTGCTCTCGATGCGCGCCATCCCGCATCTCACGCGCATCGAAGCCCAGCTGATGCCCTTCAGCGGCCCCGTGGACACACCACTACTCGACCAGGGATTCCACCTTTACACACGGCAGTTCATGCTGCTGGATCTACAGAAGGTGCACGAGGCGAAATCGGACTCGGGCGGCATGCGTCTGACGCGCTGGAACGACCGCTATTTCGAGCCATGCGCCAAGTTGATCTATCTGGCTTACGCGAATCACGTCGATGGCGAGATTAACGACCAGTACTGCAGCCGCGGCGGCGCGCTGAAATTTCTAAAAAACATCATCCTACTTCCCGGGTGCGGGCAATTCGTACCGGGCGCATCATTCATTCTTCACGAGCCCGGGAGCGATGAGCTGGTCGCTGCCGTTCTGACCAGCGAAGTGTCACCCGGCGTCGGTCACACCACACAAATCTGCGTCCTGCCCGGTTACCAGGGACACGGCCTCGGCCGTATGCTCATGCAAACCTCCGCCGAAGCGCTGCGGTCAATGAAATTCGGGGAATTAACGCTAACGGTAACCTCGGACAACCGCACCGCCGTCAAGCTCTACGAAAAACTCGGCTTCCACACCATCAAGTCCTTCACTGCCGGTGTTTGGCCGCATTAGTGCAGTGTTTCTTCCGAAAACAGGAAGCCTCACACGCAGCAATAGAGCTAATCGGCTGACGATCACCTGGCAAGCAGATCACGAAGCCGTCTCAACGGCCCCGTGCTTTGAACACAAAATCCATGTTCTTGGCTTCTCCGGCGGCAACGGTGATGACTTGTTTCATGGCCCCTAATTTTTCGTGCCAGGCTTCCACGGTATATTCACCTGGCGGCAAATTGCGCAGATCGAAGTGTCCGTCCGTGCCGGTGATTGCGAAGAATGGATGCTTGAACACTGCGATGTAGCTGCGCATCCACGGATGCACGTTGCATTTGACGGGAATGGCAATCTCCTCACGCGCGAAGGATTCTTCAAACGTCGTGCCCGCGAGCTGAGCCTTATTCCATTCGCGGTTGTTGGTCGGAACGGGATGGATATTGTGGGTTGTGCTGTCATCATTCACCATGCGCAGCTTCTGCTGCGCTTGAATCCCGACCACGTGCGGCAGATACATACATCCTTTTTGGTCAACTACTACCGGCTGAGCCGGTACGTCGAAGGTGCGGTTGCCAAGTCCATCCGAAACAAAAACAATCACGTTACCGAGCGTGCCGCCGCTTCCGGTCACCAATTCTTCGTTGACAGCCGGCCCGGGATGCGCCTTGGCGCAACTCGGATCCGCGGACATACTGATTCGGCTGGGCTGAGGCAGTTGACCCTCGATGGTGACCCGGCCAGCTACCGAACCAATCGCCTGGGTGTCGGGTTTGGCCAACCCCAGACTGGGTGCAGCCAGATTCCCAAGGTTCGGGAGTAGTCCAAAAAAACCGATCATCAAACTGAAATACAAACCCTTGAGTCGCATGAAACGTCCCTCCTGCGGACACACTTATGTAGAGTCTTAAGCACCGCGAACGGTGCTTGCCCCGTAGAAAATGACTTGCCATCCACCGTGCTGCTGTCCCGCTAGCTACAACTGACATTTGGCTCGGGATGAAATCCTTCAGCGGTCAATCCCGCTCGGTGGCCCGGCCTGAATCCGACGCCCAGCGTCTCAGAGGTGCTACGATTCGACCGCCAGGATGTTTCTTTCAACGATTTTCGAGTCCTCACTATTGCTGCTGAAGGTAGTAGCCTTGCTGGTAGCCGTTTGAATAAGCCTTGCGATAGAACTTGACGTACACTTCGGGATTAGCATTGGCTTCCAAGTAGCCCTGGCCCGCGGTGCGATAATTCGCGGTCTTCTCCACCTGAAACGGCTGGGCCTTAACGCGGTCAGCGGCGCCATCCAAGGTTCCGTCGCAGTAGCCCGCCAATTCTGCTGCCGTGGGCTCCGCCAATTTTCCCGACTGAGCTTCGGAGAACTCGCGGTAACCCTGTTCGTATCCAGCGATGAACACGGCCCGGTCGGCGTTGTTACCCCAACGCCCAGTGCTGAGGCGAGGCGCCCTCCCGTCCTGCACGTCGAGTTTCGCTTGATACAGTCCATCGCGAAACGGCGCGTCGATGGCTTGCTGCTGCCCCTTACCCGCTACGACCCTTGGACGATAAGCCGAGACTCCCACCAAGGCCACGATCGCGAGCCCCAAACTTACGTCCAAGATAAAAAGAGAATGTCTTTTCACAATTTCACCTCATCGTCAGTGCTTCTGGGATAGCGAGGAGCTTGCAGACACAAATAGCTCTCGGCTCCCGTCGACACCTTGAGCCGCCTCGTCTAACTCGTGGCCCTAAAGCAGAGACAACCAGGGCGCACTACTGCTTTTGGGCGCAACCGGGGAACATTGAACGAAAGACTTTCCATACCGGGGAGGACCGCGGTAGGGCGCCGAGGGTGTGATCGCGAGCGTCCGATTCACAGTCGCACCTATTCGACGTGTCCATTTAATGCGTAGTGCCCTCTCAAATCATTGATGAATCGCAAATTAGGTGTAAACTGCTTGTAAACTCTGTTAAATCATCGCTTACATTCAACTTTGCCAAACCACGGCTATCCAGCCCGGCGAGAAAGGCGGTTCACACGCCAGCGCCTCGAAAAGAGCGGAACCGAGGGACTGCCGAGGATGATCGCTAGCACTTCTGGCCCGTTTTGTACGACCCAAATCTGCGATTAGCGTTCTTTAAGCGACTTGCTGCACCCAGGTTTCATCCCTCCGCGCAGACTTCGAAAGCAATACAAGATCGATCTGTTTCAAACCCGGATAGCCAGACGGCAAAAGAGAGGTGGCTCGCTATCTGTGCTCCTAGCGTTCGGCCCCAGGTCGACCTTCACCAGGGCAGGCCCATGGAGACAGCTTTAACTGGGGGGAATCAGTGATCTGCTAAGGATTCCTGTCCTGGCGCTCCGATCCTCTCGAGGAGAGCCCGCCGCGACGGGCGACGAAGGATCTCTCTTTACGACCTGTCAATAGCCTCTCCCCATGGAGGTTGAGCGTCGATGAATTTATGGAATTCAACTTACTGATTGCTCTGTTTTCGGGCGGCCTCCAATTCATCGCCGGAAAGCCAACCCGCGAGCGTGGGTTGCCACGCCGCCTTCGATCCGCGTACAAACCCAAATCTTTGCGACAACTGCGTCACCCGTAAAATCTATGTGCGGGGCTGTATTCGTGGCTCGGCTGGTGATAATGCATTTCTTCACCAAACTCCTCAATGACCGAAGGGATTATTTCTTGACGCGATCCTTGAGCAGATTCTTCAGCTCGCTCATGAATTCCTGCACATCCTTGAAATCCATGTACACCGATGCAAATCGAACGTACGCCACTTTATCTAGCTTCTTCAACCGGTGCATAATCATTTCGCCGATTTCGGTGGTGGTCAGCTCGCGTTCCGTGGCCTCGTGCACCACCCCTTCGATTTCATCCACGATCGCTTCTAGCCTGGGAGTAGCCACGGGACGCTTTTCGCACGCTTTCAAAAGCCCCTGCAAGATTTTTTGCCGCTCGAAGCGCTCGCGCCGGCCGTCCTTCTTGATGACCATGTAGGGAATTTCGTCGATGCGTTCGTAGGTGGTGAATCGGCGGCCGCACTTCAGGCACTCGCGCCGGCGCCGAATGGTGTCTCCGGCGCGGCCTTCCCGCGAATCAATCACTTTGTCGTCGATGTGCGCGCAAAAAGGACACTTCACTGGGCTGAGTCTCCTTGCTGTGCGGCGCTCTCGCTGGCCGCCTCTTTTTCGTGCTCCGCCAATTCCCGCAATTTCCCGAGCGAAAGCCCTTCATGAATCAGTAGCGGAACGCCCGCCAGGCTGCACGCCGCAAAGGTAATCAGCCACACCACAATCGAAGCAGCGGCGGCGGCTTCTTTTTCTACTCCAAAGACCGCCGTGTAAGCAAGGAAACAGGCCACCTGCGAGCCGCCACCGACTCCCGGCAACTGCACCGCCGAACCCACCAGCGTGAATGCCATCACCAGCATGGCGTCGCCCAAGCTGATCGCGCCCAGAGCTCCGCCGAAACTGTGCGAAACCCAGAGGTAAACGAGCAGAACAAGGAACCAGTGGACCGCGGAAATGAATACCGAGAGCGCGAGGTCGCTCGCACTTTGAATCGTCTGAACGCCGCGCACGAAGCCCAGCAGAATTCCCGCCATCGTGCCGCGCCAGCCGTGCGCGATCCGCCATCCCTGCAATCGGCGCTCGAGCAGAGCGGATCCGTGCAGCCGCAGATAAAGCAAAAATACAACCGCACCAACGACTCCAGCGAATAGCAGCGAGCCCGTTGTCTTTGCCGCAGTTTCCAGCTTGCCCGCAGTTTCGCCCATGTGGCCGCGCGATTGAAACAGGAGCAGCCCGACCGCGGCAATGACGGCGGCGCTTGCCAAGTCGAACAGGCGTTCGAGCGTGTAAATTCCAAACAGGTCAGCGATGGGCAGTTTTTCTTTGCGCGCTAGCAATAGCGGCCGCACCGGCTCACCGGCGCGTCCCAGAAGGAAAATGGCCGCGAAGCCCGCGAGCGTCATGGCGTAAATCGGAGAAAAACGCGAGGGGCCCAGATTCCGCTGGAAGACTTTCCACCGCAGCGAGCGGAGCGCGTAACAGGCGTAAATGGCGACAATCGAAAGAATCAGCAGGAAAGGATTGGCGTTGCGGATGGCGTGGAGCAGTTTTGCACCGCTGAAATCCCCGAGATGCATCATCCCACTGGAGCGATAAACCGCGTATCCGAGGGCGAGCAGGACTATGAGGACGACAAGAAGTTTCCTCGACGATTTTTGCATGCGCTTGGCCAGCCTAACGGGGACCAGCACTGGCGTCAAGTTGTGTACGCGCACTCCGGTTCAATGTGCGGCTAACTTCTTGGCGGTGCGGTCGGCGGCTTCTTCGCCGGTGCGGAGAGCCCCTTCGCTGGAGAGGCCGTCAAGGTAGTCGCCACAGAGATCGAAGGGAAAATTCCAAGCGGCGAGTTGCTGGCGTAGACCGGTCATTTCGCGCAAGCGGCCGGGCGGAAATTGGGCGATGCCGATGTTCCAACGAACCAGGTGGACGAAGAGAACTCTGCCGCGGCATTCCGGGAAATTTTGTTCGACGACATCGCTGGCTTGCTGCTTGAGGGATTCGTCATCCGCATCCCATCGTTTGCGTTGAGGAGTGTCCCAGAGGAAAACTCCAGCCATGCCCTTGCCACTCGGGCAGCGGTTTGGCGCGCGCAGATGCTCCATCTCAATCTCCGCGCCCGGGACGACATCTTCGGTGAAGGCATACCCCGCGTAGGCAGTGTTCGGCGGCTTCGAAAGGGCCACCGCCGCGTTCACAATGCGGGAATACTGCGTACGAGAAAGCAGAGCACGAGTTTCCTCCGGAAGACTTGGGCAAATACCGGGAACAAGTTGACCAGGAATAGCGAAGATGACGGCGCGAGCACGAAGCGTTTGCTGCTTCCCTTTTACTTCGGCTTCGATCTGAACTCCCGAATCTCTTTGCTCGACATACAGGGCACACGCTCCGGTTAGAACTCTTACCTGGGAAGCCGCGGCTTCCGGAATACGATCGACGCCATCGGTAAGATTCCATTGGCCGCGGACGAGCAAATTCCAAAGCACTTGCATGAGAATCACGCGCGAAGAGGTATCCACGGCACCGCCGACAGGACCATTCAGACCTGGTAGAAGAATGCGGTCGAACACTTCTTCCCCGCCGATTCTCCGGAAATACGTTCTCGCGTCTTCGCCGTCGAGCGGGCCGCTGAGAGTGCTAAAACCGTGGACGAGAGCGCGGTGATGGCGCAACAGGTCGAATCCAAAGCGGACGCCGGCAAGGCGTGCCCGCCAGGAAATTCCGCGATCAAAGAGCAGATCTCCAAAACGACCGCCGCGATAGCCGCGGCAACCGGCCGAGTCCTGAATTCCTACGCTGAACTTGCCCTTGCAGACCAACTGCGAAAGGCCCAACCGCTTCACCAGAGCGCGCATGGAGCCAAAGGCGTTGCCGAACAGGGTGACGCCGCGATCGACGACGAAGCCATTGATGCGGTCAGTGGTCATTCGGCCGCCGACGCGAGACTCGGCTTCTAACACCACGGGCTCAAGCCCGCGATCCTTCAAGCGCACGGCTGCGCCGAGTCCGGCGATGCCTCCGCCGATGACGATCACGTCCGCGTCGCCGTTGTGGACAGCCATGGTCATGCTCCTTAGCGCCGTGTCCCGGCGAACAGGTCAACGGCCTGCGAGCTGCGCGCGTATTTAACGTCGTTGAATCGTTCCTCTAAGAATTTGTCCCAATCCTGGCGCCTGGTCACGTGATGAATCACCGGGCCGAAGATCACGTAGTTGTGTGCGTCCCACCCGTGTTCGAAGAGCAGCACTTTTCCACCGGGCTTTAGGACGCGCATCGCTTCGCCAAACAGTTTTTCGCGCGCGCCTCCGATGGGAATTTCGTGGGTGCCGAATCCAAAGCAAACTGCGTCACACGAGGCATCTTGAAGCGGCAAAGTGAAGTGCTCCGTCTTGGAAGCGACAATTCGCGGGCTGTTTGTTGGCGGCACTTCCAGGTCGCGCACGTCCTGTACGGCTTCTTCGGGTGACTCGCCTTCCACGTTCCAGCAATCCACGGTTTGAATGGTGGCTTCCGGCAACACGTCGGAGAGCAGGAAAGCGTGGCGGTAGGTCCCGATGTGCAAGTCCGCGACGATCACTTGGCCCTGGACCTCGCCCAACTCCACCAGCCGGCGGATGTAGCGCACTCCCGGATGACCGTACATGCGATACAAACCGAAGAGTGAGTAGGCCAGAAGCAGCAACCCGATTTCTGCCAGAGCCACGGCCGCCCAAAATGCCAGTGGCAGACGAAACAAAACTCCAATTGCACCACGTGGAATTCCAACCGCCAGAAAATACTTGGTGATCTTCCAGTAGTCGCGACGGCTCACATACACGGCGCGTCCCCAATACCACCATGCCGATGGCCGCTGTCCGGCGACCGCTGCCGGATACCAGTGCATGGCCGCTTCAGGTGATTTTGTCATCGCTCCTCCTCGACTGCTTCTAGCTCTTTGAAACTCTTAGATTTCCGCGGTCCAACCGGCCGCCCGCAGCATCCCCAACATCTTTGTCGCCAATGGCTGAACAAAGGGCCGCGCCAGCGCCGAACTTGTCAATTCCACAAACCGAGTCAGCAGATCCAGCATTCCATCCACGAGCTGGTGCGTTCTCTGCTGTCCTTCGCTCTCGTCGTAAACGAAGAACAGGACGATTCCCAAGTGCCCCAACCACAGCGCCCACGGCAGAAGTTGTTGCAGTTCTTCGCTCACGTTCGTGCCCGCCATCGCTTGCTGAAAAACCGCGACGCTGTGGCTGCGCTGCGACTGCGTGGCTTTACCGAATACCGACAGCGGGTGTTGGGGATCGCCGGTGTAACGGAACAGGGCTCCCAGAAACATACGGTCATCCTTCAAGATTTCCAATTTCGAATGCATTACAACCCCCAACCTCTCGCGGAGGCCGGCCTTGGTCATGAGTTCGTCACGAGCTCTTTCCCTATGCAAGCGTTGCACCTGGTCGTAATAGGCGGCCACCATGGCTTCTTTACTCGGAAAGTAGTAGTAGGCGGCACCGGTGGCTACCTTGGCGGCTCGCGCGATGTCGCGCATGGTGGTGACTTCGAAACCAGACCCGCGGAAAAGGTGCAGCGCCGTTTGCAGAATTACGGCCTTGGTCTTCTCGCCAGCAGCCTTGTTTGCTGTCCCCATGGCAGTTGCCTCGGTCTTGAACATGTTCAAATACTAGACTGAAGGTGGTGGCATGTCAAGGATAAAAATGAACATGTTCAATATATAATTTAACTTATTTAGAATTAGCGGCTTACTGGAACTTGAGGCCATAAGAATCGAGCTGCTGGCCGAGGAATCCTTCAGATAAGGGTTTCCCTGGGGGGAAAGGGCACAAGATTTTCGCTCCCCCTGCAGCGCTGTGAATCCGGGAAGGCGCCGCTCATTGATTCTCTTGTCTCCGCGCAACTTGCTGAGTAAGATACCGGTTATAACGGTCGGCAGTGAGGGCTGATCCCGCGGGGGAACATTTTGAGAGCATTTTTCGTTCCATAGTTGGCAGGCCGAGATGGACTGCCGGACGGCTTGGAGACAAGCCGACTCGCAGACACGCCTTACACCGTAGCAGGTTATGAGGCTGATGATTGGAGCAGGATGCCCAACTGGTCCAGCAATGCCTCCAGGGCGACGGGTCGGCCTGGGAGGAACTTGTGCGTCGCCATACCAGGCGCATCTTCAACATCTGTTACCGGTTCACCGGAAACCGCACACAATCGGAGGACTTGTCGCAGGATGTTTTCCTCCGGGTGTATCGCACTCTGGGCAGTTATCGTTCGGCCCACGGGGGTTTTGCAACTTGGATGACCAGCGTGACGCGCAATCTATTGATTGACCATTACCGTAGAACGAAGCGCGATCGCCTTACGGACTCGCTGGACGACAAGATGCCCGTGGTGGAGAACAAGGAGTCCGCTGGACGGCGCCCGGATGAGCAGGCGCTGCTCGGCGAATTGAGCGGCCAGGTGCAATCGGCGCTCAAGCGGCTTTCGCCGGAATTGCGTGAGGCCGTGATCTTGCGCGACCTGCAGCAATTGGAGTACACCGAGATTCAGCAAGTTTTGGCGGTACCGGAAGGAACGGTAAAATCGAGAATCAATCGCGGACGCATCGAACTAGCGCGCATACTGCAACAGATGGGAGTGCGCCCGTCATGATCGGATCGGGAGTCTCGGAGCGAGCGCGGAGCATGCTATGAACTGGACCTGCGAACAGACGGAAGCGCGGCTGAGCGATTACCTCGACGGACTTCTTCAACCTGCCGAGCAAGCCGCTTTTGACTTCCATGTGAACGCGTGCGAGCGCTGTACTCCGCTGGTCGCCGGTGTTTCGCATGTTCTCGGTACTCTCGAGACCCTGGCGCAGGTTGAGCCGCCGCCGCAACTTTTCGATGCCATCCTGACGGCCACGCTCGGCCCCAAGAGCTGGCGCCGCGCGAAGCGCTGGCTGCGCGGCCTGCAATCGCCGCGTTTTGTATACAGCGCGGTCTCCGTGGCCGCGACTTTCGTGGTCATTCTTACGGCTACCGGTTTCTCGTTTCGCAAGCCAAAGCTCGCCGATCTTTCTCCCGCCACGATTTATCGCAACGCTGACCGCCGGGCGCATCGCGTCTACGCCCACAGCGCCAAGTTCGTCAGCAACCTGCGCGTCGTTTATGAAATTCAAACGCGCTTGAATGAAAACGAACAGAATCCCGCTAACAGAGAGCAAACCATTCCAAAGAATTCTCCCGACAAACAACCCGGGCGCACCGACAACACGAATCCGTCCGCGCCCAAGCAGCAGAATCGTGCCGACGAAATCGGCAGGAATCTGCGGGTTCTGGCTTCCGAATTCCCCATACTGAGCGGCTCGATTGGTGAGAGGAGAATGCCATGAAGTGTGCCGTTCATTCCGACGCGGAGGCGGTCGGGTACTGCCGCAACTGCGGCAAGGCCATGTGCTCGACGTGCGTGCGTCCGGTACGCGACGTGCTCTACTGCGAAGAGTGTCTGGCGACCATCGTGGGCATCCCCGCCCCGACACCGGCCATGGCAACTCCGGTTGCGGATTCGCAATACCAGATGCCCGCTTCGGGTTTGCCTCCGGGGTCGCCCAACTACGCCAGATCAAACCCGGTGTTGGCTTTCTTCCTGGGATTCTTGCCGGGGATGGGCGCGTTCTATAACGAGCAATACGGCAAGGGCATGATTCATCTGGCCATCTTCCTGGTGCTTTTCATCACCGGAATCGATAGTTCCATGAGTGGCGGCGCCACAGCTGCTTTGTGGATTTGTGTCGCCGGGCTATGGGTCTACATGCCCGTCGATGCCTACCGCACGGCAAAGGCGCGGCAGGCCGGTGAAACCTTGTCCGACCCTCTCGATGCTTTTACCAAAGAACGCCCGATTGGGCCGATCCTTCTGATTGGAGCCGGCGTACTGCTGCTGCTGCATAATTTCGATTGGTTTCCCTGGTACCGGATTTCACAGTTCTTCTGGCCGGCTGTTTTGATCGGCGCGGGAGTTTTGATGATGCGCAAAAGGCTAGACCGCCGTTCGTAGGAGGCATTTCTCCATGAGTGACCGTATCCGCTGCGCCTGCCGCCGCTGTATGATTCGCGGGCTGATGGGTCCCGCTGTCATCATTACCGTCGGGGTGCTTTTTCTCCTTGACCAGATGCGCAGCGGTTACTTCTCGTTCGGCAACACTTATCCGGTCATCCTCATCGTCATCGGCGTAATCAGTCTGGCCGCTGCGGCTGCGCCAGCCGATGGACACTTTTCCGAGTCGGCTCCACCAGTAGTTCCGGCGGCGCCGGGCTCCGCGCCAACTGTTCCCCAAAGTCAATTCCCCGGTCAGGGACAAGGGCAATAAGTGTCTATGGCGAATCTTCGTCGACGCGGCAGCTCACTTTTTCCCGGCCTTCTACTGCTCTTCGTTGGAATGCTGCTGCTCCTTCACAACTACCGGGGCCTCGGCATCGTCAATGTGCTCGGACATTGGTGGCCGCTTATCCTCATTTTTTGGGGCGCGATCAAAATGTATGAACGCATGGCTGCCAGCCGCTCCGGCGATCCGGGCGCGGCGAAGATTACCGCGGGCGAGGTTTTTCTTGTGCTGGGGTTGCTCAGCCTTCTTGGCATAGTGGTTGCCGTTGAGTATGGCAGGGAAAATCTCCCCGGCCACATTCGAGAATGGGGAAACAATTTTGACTTTGACCTGGAGGTGGCGTCCAAATCCGTTCCCGCGGATGCCCGCATCACCATACGCAACGGCCGCGGCAACATTAGCGTGCGTCCTTCGGACGAGGCGCAAATTCGAGTCGGCGGGAAGAAAAATGCCAAGGCCTGGAACGAGAACGATGCCCAACATGTTGCCGATGGCGTGGGGGTGGAAATCGTGCGGAATGGCGACGGCTACGAAATCCACGCTACGGGGGTGAGCACGGGGGATTCGCGCATCAGCCTGGATCTTGACGTGGCGGTACCAAAGAAGGCCTCGCTGACGATCCGGAACGAGAAGGGCGACATCGTCGTTGCCGACATGGCCAAGCCTGTAAACGTGACGAACGGCGTTGGTGACATAGAGATTCGCGGCACGGCGGGGGACGTCAGTATCGATACGCGAAAAAGCGACATCAAAGTTTCCGACACCAACGGCAACATCAAGATTTCCGGCCACGGCGGGGATGTAGATGTATCAGGTGCCACCGGCGGGCTTACCATCGACGGCGAATTTTACGGAGCCATCCGGGCCGACAAAGTCGCGAAGGGTGTGCGCTTCATTTCACAGCGCACTGATCTCACACTCTCGCAACTCGCCGGCCACATGGAGGCCGGCCCGGGCAACCTGGCAATCTTTGACGCTCCCGGCAACCTCAGCGTGCGCACTCAGGACGACATCACTCTGGAGAACGCCGGCGGCAAGGTCAAAGTCGACAATCGCCGGGGGAACGTTGAAGTTCGTTTCTCCACGCCGCCGAAAGCCGACATTGAAATCAATAATTCTTCCGCGGGGATTACGCTGAGCTTGCCGGAGTCCTCGAGCTTCGAGATTGTCGCGGATTGCCATTCTGGGGATATTGACAGTGAGTTTCAGGCGGAGTCGTTGAAGCTAACTTCCGGCACGGGGTCGGGCGATTCACACCTGGAAGGAAAGTATGGAAGCGGACGCGGGCCGAAGATTATCTTGAAAACCAGTTACGGCTCCATCGCCATCCGCAAGACCAGCTGAGAGCTACAGGCGCTCAAGGTACCGACTATTTCAAGCATCCCGGGCTCCGCCCGCCCCATTCGCATCGTGCATTTCGCGCACCCTTTAATGCGCCCACCCTTTCAGAGCGCATTGACCATGGAGAATCCGAGTGCTGCCGCCCGGCTACCAAGTTCTTGCCAACTGGCGGCCAGCGTGGGAGTTCCGCCACTGCTTAGAATTCCGCCACCCAACTCCTGCAGGCATGGCGCGGCAAGGAGAGGCGCTGGAGGCTCTGGCAGGCTCGGTACCGTAGCGTCTGGCTCGTTGAAATTCAGGGCGTAGGCGAGGTTCTGCACGTCATTGCTCCCGTCGCGTGGAGTCAACGGCGCAAGTCTCCAGCGCCACTCAATCAACTTCAAAACAGAAGTGTGATCGAACACCAGTGCGCTGATTCTTGAATCGTCCGGATGCCCCCGGCTAAAAGGAGACGCGACGACCGTAGGCACGCGACATCCGAGCAGGGCTTTGCCGTTGACGAGATCGGGGTCCACTTGGTTGGGAGCAGCGGCCCGCGGTGGCGCGACGTGCTCGAAAAAGCCGCCCCATTCGTCAAAGTTCACAATGAACACCGTGTTTGCCCACTTCGGGCCAGTTGCCGCAGCTTTGAACGTTTCGTAAAGGAAGAGGTCTCCCTTGCGGATGTCGGCGTGAGGATGGTCGTCGTTGCCGGTACCGTCATCCAAGACGGTATATCGGGGATCCAGGAAGGAGACCGCTGGAAGTGTCCCGGCGCTGGCCGCCACGAGATACTCGTCGTAGAGACGCGCAATGCCAAGATATTTCGCGCCCCACAGCGCCAGAAACGGCACGTTTGAGAAGTAATAGCGCGCCGACACTCCGGCGCCGGCTAGCCGGTCCCAAATTGTCGGTAATGAACTGAGGCTGGTGCTATTGGTTAAGCGGTCGGTTTGCGCGGCATGCAGAAACAGTCGGTTGGGGAAGGTTGGGCCAAGGATCGCAGCGAAGTATCGATTGCAAACGGTGTAGTTCCGGGCCAGTGCCGCGTAAAACGGAATGTCTTGTTCGCCGTAGTAGCCGACGGAATAGACGTCGTTGCTACCTGCGCGGAGAAAGCCGTCCATCAACCCATGGTCGTACTCGACGCGAGCGCCGTCGTAGGAATGATCTGGATCCGCATGGGGACAACCCGTGTAGTCACCCGAGAGCGCGTGAGTCGCGTGGCTCACGCCTGCGCTGTCCACGAACGTCAAGCCTGCTTGGCGGCCGTCCGCATTGGGCAGCCATCCGAGAAAATGATCGAAACTTCGATTCTCCATGGTCACCACGACGATGTGTTCAATACCGGAATTCTCCGGGCTCGGTAGGTTAGGCAAATTCAGAAGACTATCTTGCGCAAGTAATTTCCTGCTCGACGGCAAGAGCGCGCCAGCCATCGCGGCTCCCGAAACGAATGCGGCGTTCTTCAACAACTCGCGACGATTTACCTTCATGATGTCACTCCCTGACTGAGATGACCTGCCATTCGGATGGATCCAGCTACGGCTGGAGCTCGCCAGCAGACTGGGGATGGCGATCGGCCAAGGCTAGCTCAGCGCGCGTGAACGGGAAATAAATATGAGCGAGAAAAATACCTGAATTCAGTATCGGGTCTTTCCCTTAGTGCTCCGCGAGCCGGTTCAGTTCGTGGAAGAAAGTTGGAAACGATACCCCGGCGCAATGCGCGTCGCGAATCGCCGTGTTTCCCTCGGCCGCCAGGCCTGTTACGGCAAAGGCCATGGCGATACGGTGATCTCCGTGGGGCTCAATCTCCGCTCCGCGCAATTTTCCAGCGCGACGGCCTTCGACCTTCAATCCGTCTGGGCGCTCCTCCACGGACGCGCCCATGCGGCGCAAATTCTCCGCGAGCGCGGCGATCCGGTCGCTTTCTTTCACTCGCAGCTCGGCAGCATCGCGAATTTCGATCCCCTCTTCCGTATGCGGGCCCAGCGCGGCGAGCATCGGCAACTCGTCGATCAGCAGTGGAATCTGTTCACCCGCGATCACCCCGCCTTTCAGTGATGCTCCCTTGACGGCCAGGTCACCGACGATTTCACCATGGGCGCTCTTGAGCCCCAGGATTTGAATGGAGGCACCCATGGCAGCAAATAAGTCAAGAATCGCTGTCCTTGTCGGATTCAATCCCACGTTGTGAATCAGTATGTTCGAATCGGGGAAGAGTGATGCCGCGGCTATAAAAAACACCGCCGATGACAAATCACCAGGCACATTGAGCGATTTAGCGACCAGCATGCCGCTGCCATTTGCGTCGCCGAGTCCGTGAATTCGGATGGTTCGCCCGTCCTTCACGATGGCAGCGCCAAATTCTTCCAGAGCTAGCTCGGTGTGATCCCGGGTTCGTGCCGGTTCCGTCACACACGTCACGCCATCGGCAAACAGTCCGGCAAGCAAAACCGCGGATTTTACCTGGGCGCTGGCTATGGGCATCTGGTAATCGATGGCTTTGAGTTTGCTTCCTCGAATCTCCAGCGGGGCAAAATTATCGTCTCGCGCGTAAATGTCGGCGCCCATTTCCCGCAACGGCCCGATGACTCGCATCATGGGCCGCTTCTGCAAAGAATCGTCTCCCGTGAGTTTGGAGGAAAATTTCTGCCCGGCCAAAATTCCGGACAGCAACCTCATGGTCGTGCCCGAATTTCCGGCGTCCAGCGCACGCCAACTGCTCTTCAAGCCGCGCAGCCCGCGGCCGGTCACTCGAACCGTATCCTTGTCGATTTTGACTTCGGCGCCTAGCGCGCTTATGCATGCCAGTGTGCTGTGACAATCCGCGGCTGCGGAAAAATGCCGCAGTTCGCTGGTGCCCTCGGCCAGCGCTGCGAGCATTGCGTATCGATGGGAAACGGACTTATCGCCTGGCAGGTCCAGGCCGCCGGTCAGGTGCTTCGCGGGTTGAATGATCTCTTTTTTCACCACGAAATTCTAGCACGCGGCGTCACACCGGCTCGAATTCCACGATCCGCGACCAAATTTCCATTTTCAGCACTCGGCCCTGTCCTTCCAGCCAGTTTTTACCGGACACTCCCTGTACCACGCACTGAAATCTCGCCGCTTGGCGATGCGTATCATCAAGTGAGGAGAATTGTCATGTCATCCCGCAGCACGTTCATGCATCTCGCCGCCGAAGTGGCCATCTTATTCGGCGCACTTTTTCTCGTAAGTGTCCTCCTTGCCGCCATTCCTGGCCATCGTTCGCCCGCGGTGCCGGTCGAGGATGCCCAGCAATCTACCGGCTGGCAATCGCGGCCCGTGGACCATGGCAAAATGTCCCGCATGGAGATGGACGATGCCAAGGCCAACGAAGTCCACGCCGTCCACGATATGACGGCTGGGCGCATGGACGCGCACAGTCTCCACATGCACATGACGGAAATGCGCCCGCAAGCGCCATCCGATGCCGCGCGGGCCAGCGAGATCGTCAAGCAGCTGCGCATGGGAATCGAGAAATACAAGGACTACCACGTAGCCCTGAACGACGGTTACAAAATCTTTCTGCCCAATCTGCCACAGCCCGAATATCACTTTACGAATTACTTGAACGGCTTCCTCGAAGCCTTCTCTTTCGATCCGGCGCGCCCCACTTCCCTGCTCTACAAGAAGACTTCAGACGGTTACGAGCTTGTTGGCGCCATGTACACCATGCCCAAGCGCGCGACGGAGGAGCAGCTCAACACCCGAGTGCCACTCAGCATGGCCACGTGGCATCTGCACACCAATCTTTGCATGCCGCAAGAGGGGCAGTTCCGCAACTTCGACTGGAGCAAGTTTGGCCTCCAAGGCACCATCGCCACCCAAGAGGCGTGCGACGCAGCGAACGGCCGCTTCCGGCCCGTCATTTTCGGCTGGATGGTCCACGTTTACCCGTACGAAGACTCGCTCGAGCAGATCTTTGCCATGCACCACGGCATGGAATAACTGGTCGCGGCCGTCCGCTCATCTCTAGAATAGTCTCTCGATTTCGCGGCAACCCCAGGCGTTGGCTTGTATGCATGCGAGCCGCAATATGACCTGCCCGTGGCGGTCACTTCTCTCCGGATCGGGCTGATCGTTTCCCATTCCCACATTCTGGAGGTGGGTGAGATGGGCGTGGTGCATCAGGCAAGGACGACGACGCAGAAACCAAGCGGCCCTGAAATTAGTGCAATCCTGTAGCAGCAAGAACTCCTTACCGCACGTGAGCGTCAAACACCCCGGTCTGCACTCGCCCGGAGCGCTTGATCTGCACAAAAATTCGATACTCGCCCGGCCGCGGGAAACCGTAAGGAAAATGAACCTCCGAAGACAGGGGAGCACTTGGCATTGGCATAGCCATCGGCATCCCGGGCGGTAATTCCCCCGATGCGCCCGCCAGCCCCGTTCGTGCCAGTTCGAGTGCCGCCATCGATACCGATCCCGCTGGATGAACGTGGGCGAACACACTCAGATCCAGGCTCACAAACTCTGCGTGCCCGGTCATTCCCATGTACGGCTCCAAATCTTTCGCCGGCTGGCCAAAGGTGTCTTCCACACTAAACATGAAATTCATCGGCAGATTCGCTTTCAGTGGATCCGTCGCGCGCCGCCACACCATACGCCCGCCGTCGGCAAGCTGCGACACCGTCGAATCTCCTGCTTGCGCGGCACCGCTGGCGCCGGACCAAGCTGAGTCATCGCCGGTCAGAGGCTGTCCATTGATCTTCGCCAGCCCCACGCTTCCAACCAGCGTCCACGGAAAGCCGTCCTTATCCACAACGTCGGCGAAGATTTGGTATCGTCCCGCGGGCATCGACGGCAGTTCTTCCGCAAAGGCTCCGCCTTCGATTCGCTGCGGATGCAAATGCCACATGCGGTCCAGGCCCGGAGAGCTGATCACGAACAGGTGCATCAAATGACCGTGGTCGGGAATCACTTTCTCCATCTTTACGTAGCTGGACCACTCCGCGTCCTGCCCTTTGGCGCGAATCACCAGCCGGTTTCCGTTTTCCAGTTTTGTCTCCGCCGCAGGCGGCTTAAATATATTCACCCCGCGTTGGTAATTGTTGTCTTCCGCGCTCCACCACGCTCTTCCCAAATAGAGAATTCCGGCGACGACGACCGTGGTAATGGCCATGACCACGCGCGCGTTCCGCGCGCGCTCCGGCGCCGGCGTTTCCCCGGGACCGAGGTTCCCCTCCCGAACTGCCGCGCCGGCGATGAAAACCATTCCAACGGCGAGAAAGACCATCAGGAACGCCAACAATCCCCATAGCGGTCTTTGCATCTTGAGCGTCCGCTGTGCGGCCGCAGGTACCGGCACTGCAAGCTCGCCTTTGCCCTTGGTGCCACCCACCGAGACGCGCACCTTCAGAGCACCCGATTCCATCAGCCAGAGGCTCCCCGTAAAAAACTGCGGATCTTCTTTGGACTGTTGGGTGAGATCGGGCGTCGGCGGGAAGTTCGAACCCGCGCCGCTCAGCCGCATTGGCACGATCTGGATGGCGCGCACGTCGTTGGTCGCCGACCGGATCTCGATCTCCGCCACGCCAGGGATCACTTGCGGCACTCGCACCGTGACAAAAAGATGGTAAGGCCCCGCGTCACCCTCGCAATACACGTCCGGGCTGCCGACGTGCGCACTCAGTGATAATCGAACCGCCAGCACAAGCGCCGAGGTCAGAACAATCCGCGTGCGCGATCGAAATTTTCTCATCGACGCAGCCGCCGCATCCAGTCTCCCCACGCCAGTCCCAGCCGCGCGCTAACGATGGAGACCAACAGCGCTGCAGCCATGGTGGTCCAGAACTCGCCGCGCGTATTCTCTGCAATTTGGAACTTGTAAGGATCGTAGAGAAAGCCTGCTGGATCGAAGTAAGCAAAGTACGCCATTCCGAATACCCAGTTCCGTGCGGACGGGGACATCAAAAAGTTTGCAAACGGCCATTGCACGGCGAGAAAGCTCAACACGAACACCGGCCCGGAGACGGCAGCCAACTCCCATCTTCCCCACCCCTTGGTTTTGTTCCACAGCAGATCCAGCATGATCGCAGGCACAATGAAGAGCAGCGGGAATCGCAGCGGTATCAGGTGCGTTATGTGCTGATAGACCGGTCCGAGCTTCGGTTCCGCCGGGATCAACGGCAAAATCCACTCAAATGCCAGCAGAATCAACGTGTACGTTCCCGCTACCAGGGTGCACGCCCAGCGCCGCCCCAAACCCCACGCTGTACCCACTAGCGCCGGAGGAATCGCGATGGCCACCGCCAGGTAACATTTCGCGGCGTGCATGTTCACGGGCCAAGTCGATATGGTAAGGATGGTCCCGAGTTGCGAAACGCAAACCGCTCCCACGAACACGGAAAGCCGCATGAGCTTCCGCCGCACTTTTTCTTCCGAGCGGTTCATCAAACCCGCCATCAACGCGAGCGTCCCAATCTTGATGGCAAACGATCCCAGCGAGAGCAGCGTGTGCGGCGGACTCACAATCTTCACGTCCAGCCCGTACGCGTTGTGCCACCAGTTATCGAACGGCGCGGAGGTCAGCATCGCCATGCAGCCCCACGTCGCGATAAACGCTCCCAGTGGCCCGCGGAATCCCCAAATCTTCACCGACCTGCTCTGTATGGCGGTGTCTCCGCCGAACGTCGCTGTCAGGATCATGTACCCGCACGCCATGCCCACCAGCACTCCCGTCAGTTGGATCAGAATGTGCGCCGGTGTCCAGAACGTGTCGCGGCCGATCGACATATGCCAGGAAATGTCCCACTGCCCCCCGACCAGGCCGCAAGCGATTCCGGCGAACATGCACCAGATCGTCCAGGGGATGGCGTCCGCGCGGCCGTAAGCCTGCTCGCCCAGCCGCGGTTGTAAAGGCTGTCCAAGAGGAATGCTTTCCGCCATCGCGAGGACTCCTCTCGCTGTTTTTGTATTGCGAAAGTCGTACGAGAATCCCTTAATGCCGCGAGTCTACACCAAAAAAATTCAAAATGCCGACCATGCCCGATAAGAGGGGCAACTCCGACTCCGCTGGACTGGCTGCAATTCTGGGTTACGAACTGGCATGCACGACCTTCGACCGCTGGCAGGATTCCCGCGTCCGCATGCAAATCTGAGGACCGCTCCTCCGGAAGGCGGGCAGTACATGTTCACCCGGGATTGGTACGGCCATGAAGACGCCGCGGAGGCGGGCGATGGAGGCCACAAGCGCTCCCATGTGATCGCACTGGACAACGGGAATTTTGCCGCCCAACCCGAATAACCGAATGGTTCGATCCAGCCTTCATCACGCCGTTCGGTGAGAAGCCGGATTATGTGACCAATACTCGCGTTTGGAAAGATGGCCGCTGCGCCGGGTGCGCTGACGCTAATTCAATGGGGGCTCATAGGCACCACTCAGGGTGGGGCGCTAGAACTTCCAGATCCATCGGCCTACGTCTGGTGCGACGTTTGCACTTCGGATACATTTTAGATGCTTCGATTAGGTTCCATTGCTTCCTGATGCCACGCCGCGTATTATTAAGGATTCATGCTCACGGTCCGTTTTGAACTATCGAACTCTCGCTGCTTCTTGTTCTTCGCCTTCTTAGCGTGTACGGCCGCGCTTTGGCGGGGACCTGGAGTCGCCGTCGCTCAAGAATCGAATGAAATCCTTCCTCTCAGCCAGGTTCGCGCCGGCATGGAAGGGTACGCGTACACGATCTTTGCCGGCGATCAAGTGGAAAAGTTTGACCTTGAAGTCATCGGCGTGCTGGATAATTTTCTAGGCCCCAAACAATCCATTATCCTCGTGCAGTTGAAGGGGCCGAAGGTCGAGCACACCGGTGTGGTCGCGGGGATGAGCGGCAGCCCCGTCTATCTCGAAGGCAAACTCGCTGGTGCCCTTTCACTGAAACTGGGCATCTTCAGCAAAGAGCCCATCGCCGGCGTCACACCCATTCAGGACGTACTGAACCCGCCCTCCCAGCCTCCTGCGGCGCAGGCCGCCCCGCAGCAGCTCGGGCCTCCCAGTGACACTTCCACGCGGACTGCGCTGCCTTCTGGCTCCGCACTCGAGCCGATCGAAACGCCCCTTGTTTTCTCCGGCTTCCAGCCGGCCGCGCTGCAGCAATTCGCTAGTCAGTTACAAGGCTATGGCTTCGTCGCAGCGCAAGGAGGAACGGCTTCGCCTCGCGCCGATGATGCGCGTCTCGTTGCCGGCGACATGGCCGGGATGGTTCTTGTTCAGGGCGATGCCTCCATCAACTCCGCCTGCACGGTCACAGCAGTGCGGGCCGACCGTGTTTATCTCTGTGGCCACCCTTTTATGAGTCTCGGCGACATTCAGCTGCCCATGGCGCGCAGCCGCGTCGTCACCACGCTGTCTTCCAATCTCGCTTCCACCAAGATCGTCAACGTGGGCGGCGCCATCGGCACGATCACCGGCGACCATCTCACGGCCGTCACCGGCAAACTAGGCGCGCCTCCTGCGATGGTTCCGCTGGATTTGACCCTCTCGGTTTCTGGCGCCGAGCCCGCGAAGCAGAAGACCCTGCACTTCGAACTGGTCAATCACCCAAAGCTTACGCCGCTCCTGGTTGCTATCACCACCTTCAGTGGTCTGACACAAAATTCTCTATATGGTGAGGGCACCACGTTGCATCTTTCCGGCGAGATTCGCCTGCTAGGTCATGCGCCGGTTAGAATCGAAAACACTTTCGCTCCGGGCGATTCTCTTTCTCCCGATGGCATGCCCATCGCTCTGACGGTCCAAAATATTTTTACACGCCTTTTCGTCAATACTTTCGAACCTGCCAAGGTGGACGGTATCACCCTCCGAGTCGAAAGCGTTCCGGGCCGAAAATCATTCGTCATTGAAAGCGCATGGCTCGAAAAAGGGGAAGCCGCTCCCGGCGAAACTCTTCGCGTCCGCGTGCTGCTGCGCCCCTATCGCGGCGCGGCGCGCGTGGAAGAGACCACCGTTCGCATCCCGGAACAGGTGGCGCGCGGCACTACCCTCCGCATCCTTGTCAGCGACGCCGATCTGCTGAATCGCGCTTCCCGTGGCTTCGCGTTTGCCGGCGCCGGCAGCGGGCCGACCGGCCTCGATCAACTCATCGCGCTCTTGAATCGCGAGCGCCGGAACGACCGTCTTTACGTTGGACTCTTCGCCCCGGCCCCCACGCTTCTCTGGGACGACAAGGAACTGCCGAACATCCCGCTCTCGCAAATCAACGTCGTCGACGGCCGTCCCACTCCGGGCAGCGTCCAGGTGCTGCGGGAATCGTTGGTCAGTGAAGCTTCCATCCCTCTCGGGGGTCCGGTGTCCGGCGTCGTCTCTCTAAATCTCCAAATCCGGTGATCACTAATATGAGCAGCTTGCCGAAAAGCTCAATTCAACTGTCTCAACCACGTCTGATAAGCAAGCCATTAAGGAACAATTGTCAATCTGCGGGGCCGTCCTTAGCGGCTCCGAAGAATCTCAATTCCACACGCCGCAATCACTCATCCGTTCAATTTCGACGCTCGCTTACGCGTTTCTTTTCTTTTTCCTTGCTTTTTTGCTTGCTCGCTTCGTTACCCCTTCTTGCCGAGCACACCCGTCGCTGGCGCCAGTCCAATTACGAAGAATTTCTCAAAGGCACCGCGCACGGCGTGGCGGTGCGCAGCGACGGCCGCCTCGAACTCGCGCCCAAAGTCACTTTGCTTGCCGACGCGGATGCTTCCTATCTTTGGTCCGTACGACTCGATCCTCAGGGCATGCTCTACGCTGCCGGCGGTTCGCCTGCGAAAGTATTTCGCTTCGATTCGAACGGCAAACCTGCCATCGTTTTCGATTCCTCTGATCTCTCCGCGCAAGCCATCGCCTTTGACTCCAAAGGCGCTCTCTATGTCGGCACTTCTCCCGACGGCAAGGTTTACCGGGTCTCTACTTCCGGCGAGAAATCCGTTTTCTTCGAACCCAAAACGAAATACATCTGGGACCTCGCTTTTTCGCCCGACGGAACTCTTTATGTCGCCACCGGTGACAAAGGACAGGTCTTCGCCGTCGGGCCCGACGGCAAAGGCGAGCTTTTCTACTCCAGCGACGAAGCGCACATTCGCGTTCTGGCTTTTGACGCAAAAGGAAATCTCATCGCCGGCACCGAACCCAGCGGCCGCATCCTTCGCATCTCGCGGAGTTCGTCGAAGGCATCGGCCAAAGACTCCAAGAATGCAGCCATGGCGAAAGCGGAAGGCTTCGTGCTCTATGAAACTTCCAAGCGCGAAGTCACTTCCCTCGCTGTGGCTCCCGACGGCACCATCTACCTCTCCGCCATCGGTGAGAAGCAACGCGTTGGGCAAGCTCCGAGCCCCGTCATCTCCAACCCACAAGGCGCGCCAACCGTTATGACCGGCGGCCCAGCGGGTCCCGGCCAAACTCCCCCGCAGCAACCTTTCGTTCCGTTTCCTGCTCTGCTCTCCAGCAGCATCTACCGCATCAGCGCCGATGGCGCCCCGGAAGAGCTTTGGTCTTCGCGCGAAGACGTGGTCTACGCCCTTGGACTTGCTTCCGATGGCCGCCTCCTGGCGGGGACCGGCAACAGCGGGGCTCTCCTCGCCGTCGATGGTCACGGCGTTTTTGCGCATCTCGCCAAGTCCGGCTCCGCGCAAATCACGGGCATCGCCCACAATTCCTCCGGCAGAGTTTTCCTGTGCACCTCAAATCCTGGAAAAGTCTTTTCGGTCGGCCCCGAATACGAAGCCGCAGGCACGTTCGAGTCCCGCTCCTTCGACGCGCAACTTTTCTCGCAGTGGGGCCGCCTGGAGTGGTGGAGTCCTCCGCCGGCTGCCCCCGCCAAGTCTTCGGCCAATTCGAATGAACCACGCCTGGAGTTTTTTGTACGCTCGGGAAACACGGAGGACCCCGGCGGCGAGTGGTCCGGCTGGTACGGCCCCTACGCGAAATCGGGCAGTGCCGTCGAAGCGCCGTCGGCGCGGTTCGTTCAGTGGAAGGCGGTCATCCACGACGGACGCCCAGGAGATGGTATTGATTGGGTTAGCCTGGCGTATCTCCCTCACAACGTCGCGCCGGTTATCGACGGAATCGCATTGCAGGATCCCGGAGTGCGGGCGCAAGGCCAAGTGGGCATGTCGTCGGGCCAGCCGGCGACGGTGATGCTCAAGATGCCGCCGTCGCCAAACGTTCCCGGCATGGCAGGCACCCCGAGCAGCACGCCGCCGCGGTTCGAACCGCCGCCGCAAGGCACCCTGCAGAAGGGTTATCAATCCGTTGTGTGGACCGTGCACGACGAAAACGACGACGAAATGCGTTACTCCGTTTACTTTCGCGGCGAAAACGAACACGAATGGAAATTATTCAAGGAAAACCTCGAGCAGAAATTCTATTCATGGGACACCACCACGCTGCCGGATGGAGCCTACCACCTGAAAATCGTCGCCAGCGACGCGCCGTCAAATCCCCCCGCTTTGGCACTCAAGAAAGAACGCGAAAGCGAGCGCTTCGAGGTGGACAATACTCCGCCAGTAGTGAAAATCATGGGGACTATTTCGGATTCTCCGATGCCCAACGGCAAGCTCACAATCGTCCAATTCACCGCGCAGGATGCGGGGAGCAACATCGAGCACGCGCAGTACAGTGTCGACGGTGGCGATTGGATCCTGGTAGCCCCCACCGGCCGCATCAGCGATGCGCCCGACGAACGCTACGAGATCTCCCTCAGCGGACTTGGCCCGGGCGAACATGTAATTTCCGTGCGAGCCTACGACCGGTTCGAAAACGTCGGCAGCGCGAAAACCATCGTCACCGTTCCGGCCGCAAAACCCTAGCTGGCAGCCTAGGCCTTGCGCTGACTTTCTCCAGCGAAGCACGACCTTGGCATGGATTGCGGAGCGCAGCATCTCAGCTGACGCACCCCGCACTTTCAAGTGCGAACCCTCAAGCCCAGCCTGGGCCGCCCGCGAAGCCTTCTCTGCCCGTGTTTTGACTGATTACCAAAACAGAAAACTGCCCACTGCCCTTCAGCTCAACCAGCGGTCTTGGGGAGGGATGGCTTGGAACTTCTCGATTTCGACGCCGAAGCCGATGCGGCCGTCTCCGTAAGGCTCGTTGCGGACATGCACGACGCGCGCGGTGCAGCGCATCTCCTGGGCCGAATTCCCGGTCACTTCCGCGGGCATGCGCAGCGTCGCTTCGATGGGCATACCAACCTGCAGTGGAGCCGAGGAGGCGAAGAAGAAGCCTCCGCGCGAGACATTCAGAGCTTCCGTAAAATGCTCGATCTTGTCCGAAGCAACCCCAAGGGCACGGAAGCGCAGGGGTGTCCGTAGGTTGAGGCGGGTCAGTTGTCGGCGTTCTGCTACTTTCATCTTGTCCCTTGCGCGCGAGGAAAAGTCTGGCGCGCGTACTGTCGCGAGCGTGATGGAGGGGACTTCCAGCGTAACAGAGTCAGCCGGGCGGTCAAGTATCAAAGGTGGCATGGCCAAGAAGTACCGGTACCCACATGAGCTTCCGGCGGCTTGGATCATCCGAGCCAACGGAGCCATCATTGGCATACCATAATGCCTCTTTAACAGCGGCGGACAACGCATTATAAGGCGCTAAGAGTGAAGAACTAACAAGCAACTCGAACCCAAGACGACGATTATGAAAACCGTTTCATCCACCGAATCCATCCAATACCAACCCCCCACATGGGAGGCCATCTTAGCGGCGCATGCGCGCATCGCCCCCAGGATCCACCGCACGCCGGTCCTAACATCCGCATCCCTGAACGCCATCGCCGGGGCGCGGCTCTTCTTCAAGTGCGAAAATCTGCAGAAGACCGGCTCGTTCAAGATTCGCGGGGCGTCCAATGCGATCCTTTCCCTGACAGAACAAGAGGTGGCGCGGGGGATGGTCACACAATCGAGCGGAAATCATGGCGCCGCTGTGGCTTGCGCGGCCGCCTGGCGAGGAGTCCCGGCATGGATCGTCATGCCGAGAAATGCACCTGCGGTAAAAGCCGCGGCCATCGAGGGCTACGGAGGGAAAATTGTTCTCTGTGAGCCAACGGTGACGGCCCGAAAGGCAACTTGCGACCGAGTCCAGGCAGAAACAGGGGCGCACCTGGTGCATCCTTACGACGACGACCGCATCATCGCGGGCCAGGCCACGGCGGCGAAGGAGCTGCTGGAGGAGGTAGGCGACCTGGATGCGGTGTTTGCACCAGTCAGCGGCGGCGGACTGCTCAGCGGCACGTGTCTCGGAGCCAAGGGAATTCGCGCAGATGTGCGGGTAGTTGGCTGCGAACCGGAACGTGCGGATGACGCCTACCGGTCCCTGACCAGCGGGACGCTGCAATCGCTGGAGTCGAGCGACACGATTGCTGACGGGTTGCGGGCATCGTTGGCGCCGCGCACGTTTGCGATCCTGCGGCGTCATGTGGAAAGTATCCTCCTGGTCAGCGAGGAGGAGATCATCTCGGCGGCGCGGCTGGTCTGGGAGCGCATGAAAATCGTCATTGAGCCATCGAGCGCTGTGGCGATTGCTCCGCTGCTAAAGCCCGGCGTGGTAGCGTCGTTGAATCTGCCGAAACGTACCGACGGGGGCACTCCGAAGCTCGGTGTGATCTTCTCCGGCGGGAACCTGGACGTTTCTTCCCTGCCGTGGAAGTGACCAGTCTATCCTCAGCCCTCTCCGGCCAGCTAGAGAATCTGTGCTAAATCCGTGCACTATTTGTGTAAGGAATTATGCACATTGTGCAAGAGCCTAAGTCTGACGAAAGCTTTCTTACAGAAAAAACAGGACTTAGATGACGGGAAGTTTGGACAACCGCATGCTCCAACACACTCGGATGGGATACAGATGAGCATGAATGGCCAGGAGCGAGTAGCAGAGGACCGGGCGGCAGTGCTTCTGGGGCTCACGACGACCGAAATCCGGAGCTTTTCGCGGATATCCGGCCTCGGACACCTCGAATGTGGCGACCGGGGAGAGCAAATGGTTTTCACGTACGACGAGCTGCAGAGGCTCTGCCTGCTAGCCGCACAGTCTTCGAAGTAGTAAGCCAGTCTTCTAGAGAAGCTTGCCTAGTCTCCTGCTCACTCCCCCCCGGCCCCGGGTGCCTCCCCACAGACACCCGGGGCTATTTTTTTCTGAGGCTAGAATTTCGAAATTGAGATTGACGAAAGTGGTCTTGCTCAGTACTGGTCTTGCTGAGCCCAGGAGCTTACTTCGTCCTCCACGGAGAAGGGGGCTGGGGGAGACATAGCGAAGCGCGTGTCTAATTGATAGGCCTGAGCCTCAAGAGGTATGGCGGTCCAGGAACGAGACTTGACGAAACCTCGAACGTAAAGGTCACTGTAACAGTCCACTCCAAGAAGCGCCATTTGCGTGGCATGGACCAACCCGTGGAAGAGGGTTCGTACCGCGATTTCGTCGTGAAAAACGATTATGTCCAAGTAAGTGACGGAAGCCAGGTGCACGAAGTCAGGAAAACTGCCTGCGCTAAAGGCCAGGGCCTCGGAATAAAAAGGCGGGGGTGGGATGCGGGCACCCTTCAGAATCACCGCCCTGACGCTTTCAAGCAAAGTCTTCGAGAAATAAGGCTGAACGGCAGTTCTCCATCCCAGCGTCAGCGGCTCACTCGCACGGGAATAAAGACCTCTTTCCTGGCGCAGATACGTCGCGACTCGGGAAATCATCTCGGCTACACGCGCCTCCGAAAGATCAGTAGGATCCATTCGACTTTCTCCCCTGGCAGGCTGGACTGCATTCCTGGAGCTATCTACGGTCAACGCGGCGAGCGATTCAGGTCATCCAATTCCATGGCCTGAACGACAACGACAACCGCTGGCTAATGGTTCTCGCCGGGTGATGTGCCGCCGCTTTCGGCGTCCGACTCTTCTCTTTCCGATCCGGCCTTCGAATAGTCGTCGTAATGAACCTGGAGAAAAAAAGCATAGCCAGACTGGAGCGGCTGATCTAGCTTTTCTGTTTGTTCGTTCACCAGCCTGCCATTCGACTTCACCTTCATTGCCAGCCTGTCTCCGGGGCTGGGTTTATCCGCCCCGATCTCGATATAGCCGCCAACATGAACGGGAACGTCAATCGTCCAAGAACGAGTCCCGGCGGCGATCTTTTCGTACGTCTCGACTGTCTGTTGTTCGCCCGCAGGTTTATCGTGCTGCGAGAAGCTGACGCGCATAGTCGCTGCAGAGGTGCTTTCGACCTCGATCTCGAGGGTGTGACCGCCGCTCCAGACCTTGGCAGGAATACGGCTTGAAGATTGCTAATGCGAATCGCCGCGGTCGATGGACCACCACGTCAATGTGATGGCCATGCCGAGCACGGCGAGACTTCCACGAATTGCTAGTTTCTTCATTTTCCGGATTCCTCGGAAGAGATAAGAGAGCTTCTTATAGTGTAAGGGGAAATCCAGAGGCAGGAATACGCGTGGCGATGGATTGTGACGTGTCGATAAAACCGCAACGGACGGATATCGTTAAGAAAGGCAGCAGCGAAAGCATGAAGGTGCGGCGCTTTCTTACCAGCTTAAGCCAAGCAGTAGTGACCGCACCGCAAAGTACTATTTTTCCCTGAGCTTCAACTTTCCCGTGGATTTGTTGTCCTCGAGGAAGGTGCGAAGTTGCGGCGTTGCTTCAAGCAGCCGAATCCATTGTTCGTAGTACAGCGTAACGGGGAAGCGGCCCAGACCGTAGACACTGACGCCTCCTTTTTCGCCAACACGAAACTCGAGCGCCCCGGTGCGGCGCGCTCCTCCCTGTTTTTCCATTTCCGCGAGTTTTGCTTTGAGTTCTTCGTACGTTGGCTCGGCCATGGCGCCTCCTGTGTGTGGATGGATTGGAAGCAGGATTATACAATGCGTTTCGATTTGGCGGAGTGCGGACTGTACTCCGCCCGCGATTTCGCTTAAAACGCTGATGCATGCCTGAAGAACAAACGGGGATCGTCGATTGGATGAACCTGCCGCACGACCTGACTGAGGTGTCACTGTGGGCGGGCCTCCACGACGCAAATTGTGTCCATCCAGTCCAACCTGCTGGAGCGCACCGTTACTCTTCATCTGCAAAGCGACCACTTGCTGGAATTCCACAAATTGCCGCCGGATATGCAGTTTCTCCTGCGGCTCGAAGGCGTGCAATCGGCGAAGAGGAAGCACGGTTGATTGCCGAGTACCAATCTAAGTGTCGTGAGGAATCACTAAGCTGGAACGAATTGGAGAGCGCGGTCACCACGGAATGCAACCAGGTGATTGATATCGCCGATGCGTCGCTGGTCACCTCGACGGACAATTCCGGATCAGCGGGCTTCTCAACTACGCCCCATACCGTGAGCTATTTCTGCGCGTGGAGCGGCTCACGGTTTCAAGAGGTGATGGGCAGGAGTTGGGAATTACAGCACTCCTTAAGATGGCAGAGGAGTACTGGGATGCGTTCGAACGCCGGAATAAAGAGGCGCGACGCTCGACCGGAAACCAGTAGTGAGGCGCACTCTTCAGCAAGGGACAAGAGCGGCAGCCGGAGAAAAGGAAAGCTTAGGGACGCAATTCTCCCGATTTTCCCCCAATATTAAACCCAGGAACTGGCGGAAAGTTTCGCGGCCCCACGCCAGTAGCAAATTCGACAAACCCCTAAATGACCCGGGCATCCCCAACCGGAAGCGAGGTCATCCAACTGGTCCAAGTGTGGAGAGGATCCGGAGGTCCAGGGAGAAAAGATTATGCTGAACCACCCAGCTAGGTCGAGGAGCTTCAGTTTTATTTCGAGAGCAACGGCAGCACTAGCCCTAGCCGTCTGCCTGAGCGCAGCCGCTTACGGACAGGAACAGCCAGGCCAGCAGCAAGCTCAAGATTCGCAGCCCAAGCCAACTTACGCCCCACAAGACGCCGACAAGCCGCCCTATTCCTACGACCGGCCAGCCGCCGCGACGCCCGCCACACAAGTCCAACCAGTTCCCGGGACTCTGACCGTGCCAGCCGGAACGATCCTTCTCATCCGAATCAATGAATACCTTTCGAGCGACCGCAACCAGATTGGCGACCACTTCACGGCGGTGCTGGAAAACCCGATTGTGGTTAATGGCTGGGTGGTGGCGAGGCGAGGCCAGGTGCTGGTCGGCCAGGTCAAAGAGGTGCGCAAAGCCGGCCGAGTCAAGGGCACTTCCCAGTTGGGCGTCGAGGTGACGGACATGACTGTGGTGGATGGCCGCCAAGTTCCGATTCTTACCGAGCTATCGAAAGGTTCGGCGGGGACCTCCCATGGACAAGATGCGGCAACGATTGGCACCACCACAGGACTTGGGGCGCTGATCGGAGCGGCGGCAGACTGGGGCACCGGTGCAGCGATCGGCGCGGGAGCCGGCGCGGCAGCAGGCATTGGCGCGGTGCTCCTAACGCGAGGGCGCCCCACCATAATCGCACCGGAGGAACAATTGAGCTTCCGGCTAGTCGATCCGGTTAGGATTGACACGACACAGAGCCAGCAGGCCTTCTTGCCTGTCACTCAGCAGGATTTTGACGGCGGGAGATTGGAGCGTAGGGGGCCACGCCACGTGGCCGGAAGCTATCCTGGCCCGGGGTTCTATCCGTGCGGTTACTACGGCCCTTGCTACGCCTACCCAGGCTTTGTGGGATTTTATGATGGCTGGGGCCGAGGCCCGGGATTCTATGGCCGGCGTGGTTTTCGTTACTGACTCTTGTGAAATGACTTGAAGCGAAACGGAAATGGCAGGGGCGGGCGTTCCAGAAAACAGGAACGCCCGCAGCGCTTCTAAGTGGAATAAAAGTGGCACTAGGGGAGTTGGAACTGGAGCAAAGGGAGAATTTCTGCAAAGACGGGCGCCATGAAAATCACCTCGAGGCACGGCGCTCATCAAAAAATGGCTGAAGCATCCGGTGGTGCATCAGAATGGCGATGGTTTGGGTGGATGGGTGATGCTCCGGTTTAGCAGCGATGCGCTCGGCAACTCCTACGGCGGGTACTAGAGAGTCTTGTAATAGCGTGTGATACGCTTTACGAGTTCAACGGTGCCTCGTTTCCGGTCCAAGCCCCAGTCCGCGAGAAGCCATTTGCGGAAGTTGTGCCTCTGTCCAAATGGCCACGCCTTCAGGCCGGATGCGTTTAGTTGGAATCGGTTTCAAATCTGCAGCGTGGGCGGAATATGAAATTCCAATCTCTGATGCTTCGCAATTCCCTTCTCGGTCTTACTTTGACTCTGGTGCTGCCGGCGTTTCGCGCCGGTGCCGAAACCAAGCTGGATAGCGTCACTGCCTCTCCGACCGCCGCCATCCCGGCGCGTATCACCCAAGCGATTGATGAAACGCACCTGGCCCGCCTACAGGGCAACGTGCACCCGCTTGCCCGGCCAGAATTTGATCAGGGGCCGGTACCGTCGGAATTACCCATGCAGCGGATGCTGCTGGTGTTGAGGCGGAGTATGGAGCAAGAATCGGCGCTCGCACAATTGATGGTGGACCAATACAACATGGCCTCAGCCAACTACCACAAGTGGCTAACGCCGGAAGGGTTCGGCGCGCAGTTTGGACCCGCCGACGCGGACATTCAGACAGTTACCGCCTGGCTGCAGTCCCATGGCTTCCAAGTCGCGAAAGTAAGCAAAGGAAAAGTTGCCATCGAGTTTTCAGGGACTGCCGCGCAGGTACTCGAAGCCTTCCACACAGAGATTCACAAATTTGTAGTGAATGGGGAGACCCATTTTGCTAACACGAGCGACCCACAAGTCCCGGTGGCGCTGACCCCCGTGGTGCGCGGATTAGCTCCACTTAACAATTTTAGAGCGAGGCCGGCGCATCGCATTGCTGGCGAGTACACGAGATCGGCAGGAAACACCGAAGTGAAGTCAGTTAACCCGGAGTTCACAACGTCGGGAGGGTTTTTCGCAATCGGGCCGACCGATTTTGCAACCATCTACAATGTTGCTCCGCTGTGGGCAGCCGGAACTGACGGAACGGGCCAAAGCATCGCGGTCATCGGCGACTCCAATATCAATCAGCAGGACGTTACCGACTTCCGGACGCTCTTTGGTCTGCCAACAGGAGGGGCTGCAAATACGCCCATCGTTGTCATTGATGGCGCCGATCCGGGAATCGTCAGCGGAGGCGCGGAGACCGAAGCGCTCCTCGATGTTGAATGGTCAGGGGCTATTGCCAAAGGCGCTCAAATTCACTTGGTCATTGCCGCGGATACAGACATTGCTTCCGGCTTCCTCCTTGCCATCGTCAATGTCATAGACAACAACTCCGACCCCATCTTGAGTCTGAGCTTCGGCGACTGCGAACCGCATGAAGGCGCAAACAACACTGGGCTTTGGCAGGTTCTGTGGGAGCAGGCGGCGGCCGAAGGCATCACCGTGACGGTGGCCTCGGGCGATCCAGGCTCGGCCGGATGCGAGGACCAGAACGCTCCTGCACCCAATCCGGCAACCACAGGGCTTCAGGTAAACGCCTTCGCATCCACGCCCTTCAACGTTGCCGTGGGTGGAACGGATTTCAATGATGGTACGACGCAAACCACATACTTCAACGCTACCAATGACCCCAATACCCTGGCGTCGGCGAAGGGCTACATTCCAGAGAGTACCTGGAACGAGTCCTGCACAAACTCGTTTTTTGGAACTAATCCGGAGGCCAACTGCAACAGCACTGTGGCCGCAAACAAAGCGGCGGTCTTTACTGTGGGTGGCGGCGGCGGTAGCAGTCATTGCTTCGCGCTAGTGAATAACGTCTGCAGCGGCGGTTATGCAAAACCAGCGTATCAGTCGTTTATCAGCGCCACCAACGGCATGCCCGCCGATGGGGCAAGAGACCTTCCCGACGTGTCTTTCTTTGCCAGCAGCGGATTCAATAAGAGTTTCTACGTGGTTTGCCAAGCGGACACCGTTTCTTCGCCTTCCTGTGCGAAAGGCCAGGTTTTCCATTTCCTTGGTCTTGGCGGTACATCTGCCTCCACGCCGAGCTTTGCGGGCATCATGGCGTTGGTGAATCAGAAAAACGGTCGGCAGGGTAACGCAAATTTCGCGCTTTATAAGCTGGCGCAGACGCAATATGCGGCGGCGACGGCCTGCAATTCCATGGCGAGTCCACTCCCCGCAGCAACTTGCACATTCAATGACGTCACCACGGGCACGATTGCCGTGCCCTGCACGAAGGGCAGCCTGAACTGCAACGTAACTGTGGGGACCGACACCATCGGCGTCCTCAGCGGCTATGGCACGACGGCGGGTTATGATTTGGCAACAGGACTCGGCTCAGTAAATGCGAACAACCTTGTAAATAACTGGAACACCGCACTCACGGCCTTTACACCGACCACGACGAGCTTGACCTTGTCTCCTCTGACTGGAATTACCGCCGGACAGAGCATAACGGTGAACGTTACCGTTACGCCGAGTGCCGGCACGGCAAAGCCGACGGGCGACATTGCTTTGGTCTCGAACGCTTCGACGGGAGATGGCGTTGACGGCTTCACTCTCAATGCTAACGGGTCCGTCGTCAACGGCACGACCACCCAACTGACTGGGAACAATGGCACGAGCTATCAAGTCACGGCCCGGTATTCGGGAGACGGAACATTTGCGCCGAGTGTTTCGGCCCCGGTGACAGTGACCGTTACGAAAGCGGGCAGCACCACAACCGGCAGCGTGCTCGTTGCGCTGGGCGCTGGATTTGCAACGTTCACCAGCGGGCCGGCACCGCAAACCCTATTCCTGCGGTCCAGCATCAGCCCAACGGTCGTGGCGAACAACAGTCCACTCTCGCCGACTGGTACGGTAACTTTCGTGGACACGTTTAATGGAACGCCCTCAACAGTAGCCAGCAACGTGCCCGTAAATTCGGCTAATGAAGCGTTTACTGTTCCAGGGATTTCCACGTTTGGGGTGGGAACTCATTCCATCGTCGCGAACTACAGTGGGGATGCGAGCTTTAATGCGAGTAGCTCGCCTGCAGTAGCTTTTACGATCACTGCTGCCAATAATCCGGTACCGACGATCACCACGCTTGCACCGAGCAGCGCAACGGCAGGAGGAGCAGCGTTCACGCTGACAGTGAATGGCACGAACTTTGTGAATGCCTCGACGGTGAACTTTGCCGGAGCCGTGAAGACGACCGTCTTCGTCAGCGCGACTCAACTGACGGCCTCTGTCCTGGCAGCGGACATTGCTACCGCCGGGACACCGGCGGTGACGGTGACGAACCCAGCTCCGGGGGGCGGCACTTCCAATAGCGTCAACTTCACGGTGAATGCCAATACCGGCACTTTTACCTTGGGCGGGAGCGCAGTGACGGGTACGGCGGGAGCCAGCGTTATGTCTACCATCACGGTGACGCCGAGCGGCGGGTTCTTAGGCAACGTGAATGTGACTTGTCCCGCAGCTGGATTGCCCGCTGGTGTCACGTGCTCACCGAGTCCCTTGGCCATCAACGTGACGGGTGCAGCGGCGGTGACCGGCCAGCTGGCCGTAGCCGTGGCAGCGCCATCGACGACGCTGACGGCTTCGGCCCCACCGGCAGAGCGCACACTCTATGCGTCCGGGACGATTCCTCCCGGCGGAGTCAAGGGCTGGTGGACGTTGAGCGCAGGCGCCGGCCTTGCCGCGATGCTCGTGCTCGTCCTGCCCGGGCGCAAGCGTTATCGCGCCGCGCTGGGGCTCGGCCTTGTGTGCGTGCTGAGCTTCACGCTGGGTTGCGGAGGGTACGGCGGCGGTGGTGGTGGAGGCGGGCCCGTAGCCACGGCCACGAAGATAACCGTGAATAGTGCCAAGTTAGCGTCCAACGATCCGACGGGCTTCAAGTTCACCATCAACGTCACGGCGTCCGTGGGGGCCAATGGGCAGGTGCAGCTTCTTGATGGATCGAGCATGCTGGGCTCTGCCGTGACTGTCTCAAACGGGACGACCACGATTACAACTGCTGGCTTAGCACCGGGAACACACTCGATCAGCGCACACTATCTGGGCGATACGTATACCCTGGCGTCAAACAGCGGAACGCTGAATGTCACTTCAACCGGCGCGACCACGTTTGCAGTCATGGCGACGCCGGCGGCGTCCAACGGCTCGCCGACCGTCAACATCACTATCAATTAACTCAGAACGTTGTCAGCAAGGACGAGCGGCCCCTATGTTCCGGGCCGCTCTTTTTTTTGTCGTCATTGCTCGGAACCAAGAACTCTCCTGCAACAATTTCGTTTTGGATTCTCCCGTGGCATAGCGCTACGGCCCGCCCCGAGCCTTTCGCGGAGGAGCATCGCAACGATTGAAGATTTGGCTCTGCCGGAAAGGAACTCTACTCACATGCCAGGAAGCGACTATCGGGTCGTCAGTTGATGTTTGGAGGGAAGAAAATATTCCAGAATTGGGGCGCGGGGGTCAGGAACTCTATAGGAACGAGTGAGCCTTCCTGATTCATCTGCGGCGAACGGACAACGTTCACCTCGACGCGCTGCTGCGTCTTTGGATTTTCGAGAGTGAACTTGGTGCCCTGGGCAAAACCCTCGGGAAGTATGATCATCCCGCCGGTAGCGCTGACCGTATGCGTAAAGCCCTTCATGGGCTCGGGTCTTTTGGCGATGTGGACGAGCACGGGCATACGCAGGAGGACACGCTGGGCGCGGCGTCGTTCCTCTGCGGTGGGCTGCCGCGCGATCGCGGGGCGCACTGCGTGAGTGAGCACAGGTTTTATATTCGTGGCGGGCTTCACAGGTCCAGCCCCCAGAAATCCATTTCCGGGGCGACCAGTTCAACGCCGTATTCCCAACCGTCGGGGCGCTGGTTGCCTTTCCACACGATAATCGCGGCATTGCTGGAATCGGTAGCGAGATTGTTGAGGGCCAGGCGGTGCTCGAGATTGAGCGACTGCGAGAGAACCACCATGCAGCCGTAAGGGTTGACGACCCGCGTGTGCCCTTCGATACTGATGCGCTTCCCGGCTTCGTCGTCCCATTCAAGGCGCACGGGTACCCGGGAGTTCATGCGGCGGCCACGGCGCTTCTCGTGGTGCCGTGAACCAAGGCGCTTGGATTCACGCAGCTTTACCTTCATTTTCGCCTCTATAACGACATGCTAAAGTTGAGGGTCAAAACGGTCAATGGTACGAATACGGATGGGAACACGAAAGAGTAGCTGTCCGAAAGGACAGGTGAGCACGCGGGAGCAGGACAGGCGGTGAAGAATCTGATCGTCAATGCGGATGACCTGGGGTGGACGGACGGCGTAAACCGCGGAATCGTCGAGGCGTTTCGTCACGGGATTGTGACCAGCACTTCGCTGCTGGCCAACGGCGCTGTGTTTGCTGGGGGTGTGGAGGCGGCGCGGTCGGCGCCCGGTTTAGGGGTGGGCGTGCATTTGAACTTGAGCGATGGCCCGCCGGTGGCCGACCGGGAAAGCGTTACCAGTCTGCTGAATGACGGCGGCGAGTTCGCGGGCGGACCCGAGAGCCTGCTTCTGCGTCGCGCGCGGCGCGGGCTCTCGCTCGAGGAAGTGGAGACCGAATGGGAGGCGCAGATTCAGAAAGTCCGCGACGCCGGGATCGCGCCAACGCACCTCGACGGGCACAAACATGTACATATGCTACCGGGGCTGTTTGAGATCGCCTTGCGGCTTGCGAAGCGGCATGACATCGGCGCGATTCGAGTTTCGCTGGAAGCGTCCAGCCTGCGCGCAGCACTTTCTTCCGGCTCACGACAGCACACCGCGGTGGTCATGAAACAAGGCGTGCAGGCGCGCGGATTGAAATTGCTGGCGCGCGATGCGCGTGAGCAAGCCGAGCACGCAGGTATTTCCACGGCCGATCATTTTTGCGGGATTGCGCAAACCGGAGAGCTGACCCTGGAGGGCGTGGCTCAATTGGTGAAGAGCCTGCCGGACGGCACGACCGAGCTGATGTGCCACCCCGGCTATGTTGATGCTGCGTTGCGCACGACAGAGACCCGGCTGCAGGATTCTCGGCAGAGCGAACTGCAAATCCTGACGGACACGGGGATCCGAAATCTTGTCGCCTCACTGGGGATTCGCCTGATAGACTATGGCTTCGTGGCCCAGGAAGCTTAAGAAAAGGAGTTCGCGAAAAAGAATGGCAAGCGATTCTCCCATTCGGTATTCCATCGTCGTTCCGTTCTACAGCGAACAGGAAAACATCCCACCTCTCTACATGAAGTTGACGGAAGTAATGGACGGGATCGGCGAACCCTACGAATTGGTCTTTGTGGATGACGGCAGCAAGGACGATTCGTTCAAGGTGCTCTCTGAAATTTATGAGCACGACCGGCGCGTGAACCTGGTGAGGCTGCGGCGGAATTTTGGGCAGACGCCGGCGTTGAAAGCGGGTTTTGATTTTGCCCGGGGCGAGGTCATCATCTCCATGGACGGCGACCTGCAGCACGACCCCGAAGAGATTCCACGCTTTCTGGAGAAAATAGAAGAGGGCTACGACCTGGTAAGTGGCTGGCGTCACCACCGGCGAGATCACTGGCTGATGCGACAGCTTCCCAGCCGCATCGCCAACTGGATGATGGCCAAGCTATCGGGAATCGACCTGCATGATTTTGGCACCACGTTCAAGGCCTACCGCCGGGAGATCATTCAGGAAATTCAGCTCTACGGCGAGCTGCACCGGTTCATCCCCGCGCTGGCAAGTTCGACGGGCGCAAGAATCGCGGAAGTGCCCATCGAAAACCTCCAGCGAAAGAGCGGAAGATCCAATTACGGGATTGGGCGCACCATCCGTGTATTCCTGGATTTGATTATCGTGAAGTTTTTGCTGGATTATTCGACGCGGCCGCTGCAATTTTTCGGGTTGCTGGGAGTGGCCGGGGCGGGGCTGGGTTCCCTACTGGCGTGCTTCCTGGCCTACGAAAAGTTTTACCTGCACAAGGCCATCATGGCGGAGCACGGGCCACTGATGCTGCTTGCCGTGGCACTGTTTATTAGCGGCGTGCAGTTTTTCTCCATGGGATTGCTTGGCGAGATCATCGCGCGCACGTATTATGAATCGCAGAACAAACCGATCTATGCACTGCGCGAAGTGAAGAGCCACCGCAAGGAGATGGGCGATTCGACAGAATCACCACGGCCTTCCGGCAGTTCCGAACGCTAGGAATTTTTCTCGAGACCGTTTTCCCGTGAGCCCCAGAAAATTATCTGGTCCTCAGGCTTAGGAGTGGCGAGCGATTTTTCGATATTCGCCGCGGAAATATACCAGCGGCTCGCCTTCATTCATTTCCGCGTCCTGTACTTCCCCGACAAAGATCGTATGGTCGCCAGCCAAATGCGAGGCAGTCACTTTGCAACTCATCTGCAGAAGCGCGCCATCGATGACCAGAACTCCCCCGAGTGTCCGCCGCATATGAATTCCCAGCCGCTGTTCCGCTTCGAGGCTGTGTTCGCGTTTTGCGAAGTATTCAGAAACGGCCTGCTGGTTTTGTTTTAAGACGCTTATGCCAAAACGTTTTTTCTTCTGCAGCAGTCGAAGCATCTTAGCGCGCTGGTCGACACAAACGAGAATCAACATGGGGTCGAGTGAGACGGAGGTGAACGAGTTGGCGGTCATGCCGTGGATCTTCCCGGGCTCGCGCTCGACGGTAACCACAGTCACGCCGGTTGTGAAATGGCCGAGGGCTTTGCGGAATTCGAATGACGAGAGTAAGGAGTTTGGCATCTTGGAAGTTTTTGAAGATACCATACTGGGTGCGGGAAAAGCGAAGCAGCGGATTTGAAACGGGGTGAAGAGTAATGGCGCGAAAGATCGCAATTCTGGGCGGAACGGGGGCCGAAGGTTCCGGGCTCGCCTACCACCTGGCGCAGGCCGGGGAGAATGTTTTGATTGGTTCGCGCGACGCGGCTCGGGCACAGGAAACGGCGAAGCGGTTGCGCGAGCGGATTGGCGGGGATTCGCGGATCGAAGGGATGGATAACCCTTCGGCGGCGGCAACTTGCGACGTAGCGATTTTGACTGTTCCCTTTTCGGGCGTTTCAGCACTGCTCAAACAATTGAAGAGTGTTTGGAAGCCGGGAACCATGGTAATCGATACGACCGTGCCGCTGGCGGCGGCCGTGGGCGGCGCAGCGACGCGGGTTCTTGGAGTGTGGCAGGGCTCGGCAGCCGAGCAGACCAAAGAGCTTTTGCCTCCCGGCGTGAGTCTCGCAGCGGCGTTCCAGAATCTTGGAGCGGAGTCGCTTGCCGGAAACGAACCTGTCGATTGCGACGTTCTGGTGTGCGGCGACGATGAGAAAGCCAAGCAGGTCGCTTTCGAGTTGGTCAGTAAGATTCGCGGGGCGCGACCGCTCAATGGAGGAAAACTGGAGAATGCGCGCATTGTGGAATCACTGACGGCGCTGCTGATTGGATTGAATATGCGTTACAAGGTTCACGGTGCGGGGATTCGATTTACGGGATTGCCTTTGAGATAGCGTCCGGACGAAGTGATGACCAAGTTCTGGAGTGGCCGCGATGGAGAGTCGTTACTTGCGGATCGCGCCAAGCATGAGCGCCGGCTGCGGCCCTACCGGGGAAAGGACAGGAGAGCGCTGGCGAGTTTGCGCTTTTGCGTGCGCGTGGTCATGACCGTCGGAAGAATTACAACTTTCATGCCCATAGCGGCGATCGCGGCTGCCAGCGATCTGTCCGCGGGATCGATTACCAACGCGCCGGTGAAGTCAGCGTACAGTTTGGTGACGCCCAGGGCGGTCGGCTCGTGGCCTAGCTGGGCAAGCATTTTGTCGGAAGGGCCCTTCAGTGATTTCCCGCCCACAATGGGGCAAACCGCGTAAACTTTTTCTTTGTGAGCTCGCAGTTGGTCGCGGATTTGGGACACTGCCAGAATCGGGCCGATGCTGATCAGGGGATTGCTGGGGCAGATGACGACACGGTCGGCATCGCGAATGGCTTCGAGGACCCCCGGGGCGGGCTTCGCTGATTCCACATCCGCAAAGCGAATACCGCTGACGACTGGCTCGGTGCGGTGCTTCACTAGGTATTCCTGAAAATGCAGCAGCCCTTCGTTCGAATCGATCATCGTAGGAACGGGTTCGTCGGACATCGGGAGGATACGCGATTTTACGTGCAGGGCGGTGCGAATGGAGTCCGCGGCCTGGGACAACGTCTTTCCCTCGGCCAGCATGGCCGTGCGATGGATATGCGTGGCGAGGTCACGATCGCCGAGATTGAACCAATCGGGGCGCCCATAGCGGGCCAGACGTTTGAGCGCATGAAAAGTTTCACCTCGAAATCCCCAGCCCTTTCGAGTATCCACAATTCCCGCGAGCGTGTAAGTGACGATGTCGAGGTCCGGTGAAATCTTCAAGCCGTGAAGGACGATGTCGTCGCCGGTGTTGACGATGATCGTCAACAAGCTCGGGTCCATCACTTGGTACAAACCGAGGAGGAGTTTTGAAGCGCCAACGCCGCCGGCGAGTGCGGTGATTTTCAGTTTTCTCGCTGAAGACATAGACAAATCAGATGCGGGCGGCGTAGGCAGCGTCACGCGCGAATCCGTCGGTCCCGGCTACTTCTCTGACGCGCTTGCGGACGCGCAAAGAGAGGAATTCGTCGCGATGGACGAATTCCGGATAGAGCGCTAGGCGTTCGCGCAAGGTGAAGCCGCGGGACTCCGTCTCGCTTCGCAGCCGCGCGACCTGCGGCCAGGCCGCTTCCGGGTTGATGAAATCCCTGGTCACCGGGGAAATCCCGCCCCAATCGTTGATGCCGGCATCGAGCAAACGGGGGAAATCGTCGTAGCTCAGGTTCGGCGGGGCTTGGACGTTGATTTGCGGGCCGAGGATCAAGCGGGCGAGAGCGATCGTGCGCAGCATATCTTCAAGAGACGGCTCCGGATGCGCGGCCATGGGGATTTCCGGCTTGGCGCGGAAATTCTGAATGATGACTTCCTGAATGTGACCGTATTTTTCATGGAGCGTCCGAATCGCGAGGAGAGAGTCGATGCGCTCTTCCATGGTCTCGCCGATGCCCATCAGAATTCCAGTGGTGAACGCGATGGAGAGTTTCCCCGCTTCTTCGATGGTGCGGAGGCGCAGCGCGGGCACCTTGTCTGGGGCGTTGGCGTGCGGCAAGCCATCACGCATCAGCCGCGGGCTGACGTTTTCCAGCATCAAGCCTACGCTGGCGTTCGAATCTTTCAGACGTAGTAGGGCGGCGCGGTCCATGAGGCCGGGATTGGCGTGAGGAAGGAGTCCGGTTTTCTCCAGAACGAGTTCGCACATAGCCGCGAGATAGTCGAGCGTGCGCGAATAACCCTGGGTGCGGAGGAATTCCCGGGCTTCGGGGAAAATCCGTTCGGGCTGGTCACCGAGGCTGAAGAGAGCTTCCTGGCATCCGGCGCGACGGCCGCGTTCGGCGAGGGCCAGGACTTCGTCGGGGCTCATGAAATGAGCGCCAGGCTGGCCGGGGTCCTTGCGAAACGTGCAGTAGTTGCAATAGTCGCGGCAAAGGGTGGTGAGAGGGATGAAGACTTTTTTTGAGAAGCTGACGACACTTCCCTTCCCGGCGGCGCGGATTTCCGCGGCGGCGGCCAGCAGGTCTGACAAGGTGGCTTGTTCCGCAAAGAGAAGGGCGGCTTCGCGGGCGATGGGATGGAGTGGAGTGTGCATGGGCAGGCAAGCAGCGGTACCAAGGAATTTAACACAGTGACGCGGAGAGGAGGAGACGGTTCGAGGAAACCCCAGCGAAGGATTTCAACCCAACGCTTACGCCGAGGTGTGGATCAGATGAGGGCCTTCGCTTCGCGCGGTGAGAAATGGGATTACCGGAAGAGGTCTTCGACAGCGGGACGGATGATGCGGGCCGCCGGCTGGTCTACGGACGCGTAACGATAGCCACGAACGAGAACAACCGGGGAGCCCTCCGATTTGCCCATCAGCAGACCGGCGGCTGCGGCGAGCTCGTCGGCGACGGCGAGAATCGTTGCGGTAAGAGGCTTTCCCTGACGGTCTCGCGTACCCCGCAAATCGCGGAGCACCGCAACGCCTGACGCCCCGATGGCCACGTTTGTCAAGCCTAGGCGCCAGGGTCGGCCAAACGTATCACTGATGATTACCGCTACGCGTTTGCCAGTCCTTTTGCGCAGCGCGGCAGCGAGTTTTTTTGCGGAGCGATCTGGATTTCGCGGAAGCAGTGTTACAACATCGTGGCCCGGGACGTTCGAATGGTCGACGCCTGCATTGGCGCAGACGAAACCGTGGCGGGTTTCGGCTATCAGCACATGATCGCTGCGGACCATGCGCCGCGACTCCCTCAAGACCACTTCGACCGCGCGAGGATCCTTTTTCAGACGCGCAGCGAGCGCGCGGGCCTCCGGCGAAGCCTTTACGCTTGCTAGCCGAACCAGGGCGCCTTCCGCCTTGGAAACAATTTTCTGGGCGACGACGAGAATGTCTCCATGTGCGAAGTGGATGGCGGCTCGACGGGCGGCGCTGGTCACGCATTTGACGAGATCATTGCCGGGGCGAATCTCCGGAATGCCTGGAATTGAAAACAACCGCAACTCCTGAGCGCCAGCCGAGACGACAGCGGAGGGGGCGCGGGATTTAGATCGTTTCGCCATGAGCCCGGAAGAGGAATCTTACGCGACACGGCAAAAGCTTTCATCTATCAATCCCCCACCCTCCAAAAACCGAGAGGTGGCACCCCCTGCGGAAAATCAGACGAGGCGGGAAGACCTTTCACCAGCGAAAAATGGGAGGTGCGAGAAACGAAACGGGCAGGCGCCTGATTTTCAACCAGCGCCCGCCCGGGATGATGCTCGTGAAATAGTCGCGCCAGCCTCAATGGGGAGGCTTGTCGTCCTTCGGCGGCTTGCTGGACGGCTTGTCTTTCGGACGTTCCTGCTGCTTCTGTCGTTCCTGCTGCTGTTTTTGCTGCAGTTTCTCCTGCTGCTGCCCGTGTTTTTGTTCGAGCTGTTGGAGCTGCTGTTGTTGTTTCTGCTCGACTTGCTGCTTTCTGCTGTCTTCGGCATTCTTCTGTTGAATCTTCTGTTGCTCCTGGACCTGCTTCTGCTCGATTCTCTGGCGTTCCTGATCCTGTCTCTGACGGAGCTGTTCCAGTTGCTGCTGATGCTTCTGATCGAGCTGTCCGTTCACCGCGGTGTTCGGGCTGCCGCCGTCCGGCCTTGCGGTTGACGGGCGGTCGTTGTACGACTTGTTCCGTCCGTTGTTTGCGGGCGGATTAACCGGTTGATTACCCGGGGGAGGCTGTACAGCGTTGTTGGGAGTTGGCGGCTTATTCGAATTATTCTGAACGTTGGTTTGTTGCTGCCCCGGACGATTGACGCGGTTGTTCTGTACCGAGCCGGGCCGGTTGGCCTGGATGTTTTGCGGCATGCCAGCATTGGCGGGCGGTGCGAGCTTGATGTTCGGACGAGCCTGTGGCGCGTTCTCGGTCTGCGCTTGACGCATCTGGGAAACGGCCGGCGGCAGGCCGCCGTTGGCTTGAATGGCCTGCTGTTGCTTTACGAAGGATACCGGAACGGGCGGAGGTGGCGTCCTGGCCACGACGGGGCGTTCCTGAAACCTCGCTGGAGGTCTTGCCGCACCCGCAGCGCCAGCGCCAAGTACGCTTCTTTGTTGCGGCGCTACCGTTGGAGTGGTCGGACGGACCTGCGCCGAGGCTACTTCGCGCTGATCGACCTTGATCATGTTTCGTCCGACAGGCTGCGCCGAGGTGAAATTCTGCTGCGATGTGGCGGTTACCCCATTAGGCGCCGTCTGGTTCACATACTTGATGTTCGTAACGTTTTTGTTAACCACCACGTTGTTGTAGTAATTGTTTACGACGGTGTTGTTCACCGTCGTATTGGAGACGTTCACGTTTGTCACGTAAGTGCGGCTTACGTGATAGGAAGGCACGAAGACCTCACGCGGCCCAAGTGGGAACCAGGCCACGCCGACTCCACCGCCTCCTCCGATGCCGATGCCTACGCTGAAGTGTGGTCCGCCAACCCAGGCGACAAGCGCCGGAGCGTAAACCGGACGCACATAGGCGACACCGACGACCGCGCGAGGCGCGCATGGCACCCAACCCCAAACTCCGGCGACCGTCACCCAGCGGCCGTAATGGAACGGCGCAAAACCCCAGGGAGCATCATCTACCCAAGTCCAGCCCCAGGGCGAAATCCACACCCAGTGGCCGTAGCGATAAGGCGCCCAACCGACAATGACGGTGTGGGGGAACCAAACGGTGCCGTACTCGGGCACCGTGCGCCAGCCTCCGTTGTCGTCGAGGTCTTCGTAGCCAATCACATCGGAAGAGACGTAGCGCGAGGATTGCGAGCGATCTTCGCGGCGGTCGCGGTCACGGCACCAGTGGTCGAAGTCGTCATCGTTATCGCCGAATCGCTGAATGTCGGCATCAAGTTGGTCGGTGCCGGTAAACGTGCCGGTTTCTCGAGGATGAACGGTATAAGCAGAGCCGCCACCTGTGACTTCTCCTTCACCGTCGCGCACAACAACGAAAGTGGAATCGCCTGCTTCGTTGACGTTGATCTTGTAGTTGCCCGGACGGAGGATGGAGAAAGCAAGGTTGGGGGTATCGACTTCGATAGATTCATCCTGTTCGAGATGCCGCACGCGCAGGTTAAGGGTGCCTTCGGTGAGCCGGATCTGCGCCATGCGATCATCCAGATTCAAAAACGAAAAACCAGTGTTGCCGGAAAGGCGGATCGCTGCGGAGCCGATGTGCAGCTCGGCGCGTGCGCCGTTGTCGGTCCAAAGCTTGTCGCCGGTAGTAATGGGCCGGTTGACGACCGCGGAAACCCAATCGTCGGTGCCTCCCGGATTAAACGAAACGGTGCCGCTAGCGTAGCTCAGTCGCGCCACGCGGCTTGGCGGATCGTCATCATCATCAGCCGCGGCGCGTTGCGGCGCAAAGAGAGCCGTGGCCAGCAGAACGCTGAGAAGGGTCGCCAATTTGAGCACGTGTTTTCTCATTTCTAAATCTCTCCTGAATCACGAGCGGCGTCTCTTAGATTCCGCCGCATTTTTCTCGTGGCCTTGTACCTGGTTTCTATCCCTTTGGCACACTAACACTCCATCGGGGTAGCGCACCTGTCAGGCCATTTCTGCATGTCGAAACAGGAAACGCCTGACAGGAGGTTCGTCACTTCATCTAACACATGACAATAGAAAGAGTTGTGGCGGACCTATTTCTGAAGGGCGTATGCAACCGTCGGATCTGTACTAAGGACTGGGACTAGAACGAAACTCCGGGACCGGGAGATTTTTAACAACTTCAATCGGCGTGGAAACAAGAGTGTCAAAACATCCTCCCAACAGAAAGAACCCGCACGGGAAGATCCGGACGAGCTCCTGAGTTGGCAAAGAGATTAGTGACGGCCGTGAGACGTGGAGCTCCCGCCGCCGTGCGGGCTTCCACCGCCACCGCCGCCTCGACTGCCGCCACCACCGCCACCGCCGCCTCGATTGCCGCCACCACCCCCACTCCCGCCACCATTGCCGCGACTCGGTGCGGAGTAGGAACGAGACGGAGCAGGATAGCTACGGCTAGGGGCGGAGTATGTCCGCGGCGACGAGTAAGACCGCGTGGGAGGCGGGTTGTACGACCGAGGCTGCGAGTATCCGCGGTTCCCGTAGGACGGCGAGTTGCTGTAGGTCCGTTGCGGAGTGTAAGAACGGCCGTTGCTGGAAGAGCTTGGGCGGTCGCCGTTGTAGCTTGGCGCCGAAGGCCGTGAACCTCGGCCACCGACGGCTGCAGACTGCGAATCGCCGCGTGCCCACGGCGGACGGTTGCCGGAAGCCTCGTGGGCCGTTTGCGCCCGTGGGTTTCCCTGCTGATTCGAGCTTCCGAAACCTGCCGGCGCGCGGCCGCGATCGGTTGTATTTCCCTGCGCTTCCCAGGTGCGTGGGCTATTGTCGGCGCGCCGCGACGCGGTGTTACCAATAGCAGCGGCCGATGTCCGGTTCGAGCCCGCCATCGACGAAGGCGGCCGGCTCTGCGACAGCTCCCGTTGCCGGGCAGTCATCCCGGACGTGTTAGGAGTGTTGCGAGATGGCAAATTTGCTGCACCCTCACGCTGATTCAGACCGCGGTTTCCAGGCTCATTGCCAACGCGGCCAGTGCTATTGAACGTGCGAACATGCATCTGGGAAGCACCTTGCGCCGGCGCTGTGCGCGCGACCACGGTGCGGTTCTGAACCGCCGCCGGCGGCGTGGCTACATGCGATCTGATATTTACCGCTCCGAGCGAGCTGCGCTGCGTCGGCTTGATCCCGACGGAGTTGGTCACTTGCGCGCCTCTCAACGAAGCGGCCGTGAGGCGGGTAGCCCCGCGGTTGATGGCTTGGCCGTTCATGAAGGCATTGCGATTCGCCACGGTCACGGCATTCACGTTGCGAGCATGTACGAAATTGAAATTGCGAGCGCTGCCGTTGAGAACGCTCCTATTGCGAATGAAGGTGTTGTGGATGTTGATCCGCTCGATAAACTCGTGGCGGCAGTGGAACCACGGAAAGAACGGTTCGCCAAAGCCCAGCGGAAACCAGCCAACTCCAAATCCGAAACCGCCGCCAAAAAAACCTACAAACGCAGGCCCATAAATGGGCGCGCCAAAAATCGGGCCCGGGCACCAACCCCAAGCGCCGCCGACGAACGCCCAACGGCCGTAGTGGAATGGAGCAAAGCCCCACGGAGAATAGTCAACCCAGGTCCAGCCCCACGGCCCAACCCAGTTCCAATAGCCATTGCTGTAGGGAGCCCATCCGGGGTCAACCGCAGCGGGATACCAAACGTGTCCGTATTCAGGCTCATCGCGCCAGGTGCCGTAGTCGTCGAGGTCGTCATAACCGACCATGTCGCGCGATACGTAGCGCGCGGAGGCCGAGTTGTCTTCTTTGCGGTCGCGCTCAGCGGCCCAGCTGTCGAGGCCGTCGGGACCGGGAGCTTTTTGAATGACGTAGTCGATGCGGTCCGTACCGGTGAATTCCCCGCGCTCACCGGGATGCACTTCATAGGTCTTGCCGCCGGCGGTAACTTCCCCCTCGCCGCGAATCACGGTCACACGCGCAGAGTCGCCGTTTTCATTTACGTCAATGCGAAACGCCCCCGCCTGCTTCACGGTGAAAGCCAGGTTCGGGGCGTCAACTTCGTAAAGGTCGTCCTCGCGCAGTTCACTGACGCGGAAGTTGATGCTGCCTTCCGCAAGGCGCATCTGCGTGATGCCCTGGTCAAGATTTAGGAACGACAGAGCGGTCATACTGCCGAGATGGATGGCGGCTGTGCCGGCTTGCAATTCAGCGCGGGAATCTTTGTCAACCCAGATTTTGTCGCCGATGGTCACCGGACGATTTTTCGCGGCGCTGCCCCAATCGCCTTGTCCACCGGGCTGCAGGGAGACGGAACCATCGACGTAGCTGATGCGTGCGACGCGTGTGGGCGGGTCTTTTTCTTCATCTGCTCGCGCCTGCGAAGCCACCAGGATCAAAACACCGGCCAAAAAACCCACCAGCAAGCCTCGCCTGCTCTTACCGGTAAATGTCGTCATGACAACCCTCGGTTCTGCGGCCGGGCGGCCAGCCTAGGCTCGGGCAAATGTTCCGGCCGATGGGAGCGTAACATCTTATGGCTCCCATTAGGTAGAACACCGTAATGGGAAAGAAGTTGCCCACCCGCGGGATGATGCTGCTCCCCCGTTGCGCGGAGGGAACCGGGTTTAGCCCCATTTGTTTACGTAAGTTACTTGATATCTATACTTTAGGCCAGGCGGACCTTGGTCGTATTAGCACAGCGCAGAATACAGGGTGCGCTTCCACCGCGCATTGTCGATGGTCCAGTGGACCTTGGCTTTCTCGCCTCGATCCAAAATCGGCGCCCAAACCGCACGATTGCGGTCGTTCCCTGCCACGTTGAGACGATCTACCACGGTCATTCCCAAAGTCAATTCGCTGGAGGTTTCCACGTCCACATAATTCTCGGTTTGCTGGGTGACAATCGCCGGGTCCAGCGCGATGGACATCGCCACAGGGTCCGGCAAGGAAATTCCACGTTCACCGGTCTGCTCGAAATAGGCTTGTTGAGCACGGCTGTTGCATTCAATGGCGAAGCGCGCCTGCGGCGTGCCAAGGCTCAGCACATATTTGATGTCCTCTGGGTTCAATGCGGCTTCACCTCGGCAGAGGTGCCAACCCACCAGCTCCACCGGAAGTCCACTGTGCAGCACGATTCGCGCAGCTTCAGGATCGCACCAAATGTTGTACTCGGCGGCCGGAGTCACGTTCCCCTCGCAACACGGTGCACCGCCCATCACCACGCAGCGGCCGACCTTGGCGGCGATGTCTGCTTTCCGCTGCAAAGCCAAAGCCACATTCGTAAGAGGTCCCAAGGTCACCAATACCAGGCCCGGGTTGGATTCGATCGTTCGAACGATGGCTTCGGCGGCATGCTGTTTTTCCGGTGCCCTGCGGGGAGCCGGGTAATCATGGTCTCCCAGACCATCCTGGCCATGAAACCAGTGCGCGCTCTGGTGCGCGCGATTCAGCGGTTTTTCCGCGCCCATGAAGACGGGGACGTCCGAGCTGCAGAGTTCCGCGGTGAAGAGCGCATTGCGCGTGGACTGCTGAACGGCTACGTTCCCCGCAACCGTGGTAATGGCCAGCACGAGTACTTGAGGAGAGCGCAGTGCCATGATCAAGGCCACGGCGTCATCGGAAGCGGTGTCGGTATCAATCAGGAAAAGAGGTTTCACGCGGCGTAGGATAGCAAACTCGGCGCGAGGCCGCGCTCGAAAATAATTTCCCGGAATGGAAATTGAATGCGGATTTCAGTCCGGCGATTGAGCGCGCCGTCCGTTTCCGCCAATCTGGTAGCCGACACCCCGAATGGTTCGAATCAGAGCCCGGTTGTATCCGAAATCCACCTTGCGGCGAAGATAATTGATGTACACGTCCACGACATTCGTTATGGCGTCAAAATTGAGTTTCCAGACCTGCTCGACAATGGCCGCACGTGAAACCGGTCGGCCTTCGTGGCGCATCAGGAATTCAAGCAAAGCGAATTCCTTTGGGCTGAGTTCGATGTTGTGAATTCCACGCCGCACCGTGTGGCTGACGCGGTCGACCTCCAGGTCTTCAATCCGCAGAATCGCGCGCGCGGGCCGGTTCCTTCTGCGCAGAACAGCGCGAATGCGCGCGGCAAGTTCGACAAAGGCAAAAGGCTTGGCGACATAGTCGTCCGCACCGGCATCGAGCCAACGGACGCGTTCCTCAACTATGCTCGCGTCCGTCACCATGACCACCGGCAAATCCGGCCATTTGGAGCGAATCCCGCGAAGGACATCCAGCCCGCCGGCTCCTGGCAAATTGAGATCCAGGATCACGAGATCATAGGGCTGCTCGGAGGCCAGCCGTTCAGCCTCCGCCCCATTGGAAACCAGTTCTACCGCGAATTGCTCTTGTTCCAGCCGCTGGTGCAGAAATTCTGCAAGCGGCGCGTCATCTTCGGCGACAAGAATGCGCATCGGCTCACACGAAACACTTAGATTTGCGAGAAGGGGGAGATTCAGTTTGGATGGAGTGCCAAGGAGTGTCAAGACAATGTGAGCGCGTGTTTGCGCAAAGAGCACCACCGCTCTAGGGCGGGTAAAAGTTGGAATCCCGGAATCCGGCTTATATGGCTCGCCCGCTATTTTTAATACTTTGCAGAACCGAAGGTCACGGTCTGTTGCTTATGCGCACTCGTCCGGGCTCCACTACGGTAAAGGCATCTCGCAGCCGCGAACCTAACCTGGACACCGCCTCAATTACTGTCGCAGACTTAGCACGGCGAGCTCGGCTGGGAACCTTACCAGGATTACCCCGGCTGATAAACGACCGCGTGCGTAAACCAATTCGCCGAAATCGCGGTCCTCTGTGATGAGCACCTCTGCTCCAGCACTTGGTCATCAGTCGCACCCCTCGCAATTTCGGCGATGGCAACCACGTCGTGACCCGCTTCGCACAACGCCTGGATTACAGGCCTGGCACAGCTTTCGTCGGCCAAGAAGTTCATGCGCTAGGGTTTGCTCGCGAGTGGCTCGTTTGGAAGCAACGCCACTTCCTCGTGCGCGACGCTTGCCGCACCATAGGGTACTGCTGCCCGGACGTCTTCCGTTGCGATGTACGGGTAATCTTCCAGAAGATCACCCTCGCTTGTGCCCTCGGCGAGTTTACGTAGGATCAGCTCGACGGTGATTCGCGTCCCTCGAATCACTGGTTTCCCCATCATAATCGTCGGGTCAATGTCGATTCGCTCGGTCGTCATTGCAATCCTCTTCACAAATCATATCGCCCTTGCGAAAACTGTGCCATAAGTGTGACACAAAACCTGCCGAAGCTCGCAAAACTGACTTCTTTGACAGACCACCTCTATTGATTCTACGGAAGTTATTGAAAACACAAGAGCACCCGAAGATTCCGGCTTTTCGTTCTATTGTGCGACCGCATCCGTCAGGTCAGCAGCAGTACGGCATCAGTCGGTAGCCATCCAGTCGGTAGCGGAGAGGAGTTGGCTAATGCCTGGCCCCTTCTCTACGGACCTCTGTTACGACGTCGCGAATCGCAGCAATCACAACATCTGGTGGAATACTACCGTGGTTGCTGTTCTGTACGACGATCTGTCGTCCGCGAGTGGCGGAGCGAGATACCAGCATCAGCAAGGAGTGACAGCGCGCCCCATGTCAAGCCTTCGTTTCTGTAGCTCCCCAATGCGGTGAAAGGGATTCATCAGTTAGGTGCCGCGGGCCAGGAGAATCGTAACGAACTTGGATTCAGTGGCCGTAAACCACTATAAATTCAAACAGTCCTGAACGTCTGAACACCATCCGGAACATAACGCCGATCTTGTTCCCGGGAACAAAATTCGAGCATTTGACCAATGTGACCAAGGCAAATTGACTTCACAATGGATGAGAGTATGTTTGAAGAATACGGTCCAGCCTGTGGAGGATTTGATGAATCGTCGTCTCGATACAATCTGGTTGTCTGCTTTATCTGTGGGCATGCTGGTCGCAGGGTGCCAAAAGCCGGCTGACCAGCAAGCCGGCCCGGACGCTAGCTCTTCTCCGTCCATAGCAGAAGCGGCAAAAACCGCCGTGAAAAAAGCCATCGAACCAAGACCGCTGGTCGTTCCCGCTGAGACCGTTATCACCGTCGTCCTGGATCAAACCATAAGTTCGAAAACAAGCAAGTCTGGAGACAAGTTCTCAGCGACCGTCGAGTCTCCCGTTGAAGTCGACGACAAGGTTGCTATCCCGAAGGGTGCGCGCGCCGAGGGAGTCGTAAAGGATGCGAAAGCTGCGGGACGATTCAAAGGCGGTGCTACGCTGGCGCTCACACTTGAGAGCGTCACCGTAAACGGGAAGGATTATGAGATTCAAACGTCCGCACCAACTATGTCCAGCAAGGGAAAAGGCAAACGCACTGCGACCATGGTAGGCGGTGGCGCAGCCGGCGGAGCGGCTATCGGAGCGATCGCTGGTGGCGGCAAGGGCGCTGCCATCGGTGCGTTGATCGGTGCTGCAGCGGGTACCGGTGGTGCGGGATTCACCGGCAATCGCGAGCTCACGCTAGCTGCGGAGACGGCACTCGATTTCAAACTGCTTCAGCCTGTTGAGATCAAACGAAAGTAGCCGCTGGGCTTCCCGGTCCTCGAAAGCGTTTTCTCTGCGGGCGATACCTGCCGACGCAACTTGGTTCCCTTGATCAGGCTTTGAAGATTCGTTTCAAGGGAGCCAAGAAAATCGCCTAACAGCTGGGTCCTTGGCGCGGCCGGCGACGTCTCCTTCACCGTTGGACTATACCCGCCGCGCGCGGCGCGCCTTAATCCTGTTGAAGCTCCCAGCAACAAGTAATTCATGGCTCTCGGAGAGCCACAACAAAGGATGAATACAGCCCACGGCTCGGTCTTGCCGAATCAACGACGTAGGGCTTCCTTCCCTGGGAAACTTCATGCGCCTTCGGCGCACCCACCTGGCATGAAAACAAGGTGGCTCCAGAAGGACGACGGAGCTCTCGGCCAACGAAGTAGTGACCTGGTCCAATTCGGCAAGATGAATGTTCGGGTAGCGCGCGCCGCAGCCGTTGCGTATAAACTAGAGTTGGCGCATTCTCCTCTCCCAAAAGGGAGAGGATTCCTACGGAGCCGGATGTTGGTCCGGTGGGTTCCTCCCACAGCGCCCTTACTTCAGGCGAGGACAACGAAGAGGCTTAACTTTTGGGCTATCCGCCCATAGGTCTTTTGGACGCGAGGCTGATAGAACAAACCGAAGAAAAAAGTAAGGATATCCCCGGTCTGAACGCCGGGGCTCTACGGCTAGGACGGGTAGGAGGAAATTCCAAGGATAACCATGGAGACTGCATACATCTGCGACGCCATTCGAACGCCATTCGGACGGTACGGCGGACTCCTTGCGGCGATTCGCGCCGATAATCTCGCGGGAATACCGATCAGAGCTCTGATTACGCGCAACCCCGGTGTCGAGTGGAGCATGGTTGATGACGTCGTCTATGGCTGCGCCAATCAAGCAGGCGAAGACAATCGAAACGTTGCCCGGATGGCGCTCTTGCTAGCGGGCTTGTCGAAAGAAGTGCCGGGCACCACGGTTAACCGGCTTTGCGGTTCGAGCATGGACGCCATCGCGACTGCCGCGCGAGCCATCAAATGCGGCGAGACAAATCTCATGATTGCCGGGGGCGTCGAGAGCATGTCGCGAGCACCCTTTGTGGTCGCGAAGGCGGATGCTGCGTATTCGCGCTCGATGAAAATGGAAGACACCACGATCGGCTGGCGATTCATAAACCCCTGTATGAAAGCAACATACGGTGTTGATTCCATGGCGGAAACCGGCGAGAACGTCGCCGAAGAATTTCATATCTCTCGCGAGGATCAAGATCTGTTCGCACTCAGGAGCCAGCAGCGCGCGGCCGAGGCCATCCGGAGCGGCAGGTTGAAACAGGAAACTTTGGTCGTGCCGATTCCACAAAAGACGGGTGAACCGTTTCTTTTCTCAGAGGATGAGCATCCCCGGCCGGACACGACGCTGGAGGCGCTTTCGAAACTGAAACCCGTGGTGAAACCACATGGCACGATCACTGCTGGAAATGCTTCTGGAGTGAATGATGGAGCTTGTGCATTGCTGCTGGCTTCAGAGGCCGCGGTGAAACGGCACGGATTGACGCCAAAAGTCCGAGTCGTTGCGGCGGCGGCGGCGGGCGTCGCTCCACGAATCATGGGTATGGGTCCAGTTCCTGCGACGCGAAAAGTTCTGGCGAAGGCAGGATTATCGGTTGGGCAAATGGACGTCGTGGAATTGAATGAAGCGTTCGCGTCACAAGCGCTGGCGGTCTTGCGCGAATTGGGAATTCCGGACGATGCGACCCACGTGAATCCGAACGGTGGCGCGATTGCACTCGGGCACCCTTTGGGTGCCAGTGGCGCACGGCTAGTAACCACGGCGCTTTATCAGCTCTTGCGAACCAATGGCAGATATGCGCTCTGCACCATGTGCATCGGCGTGGGGCAAGGAATTGCCCTAATTCTCGAACGCGTCTAGCATGGGCTGGAGTCCCTCTGAAGCTTGCATTTCCTTCAAGCAGGAGATCTGTTTCATCAAGAGCGCGAGGAAACCGTTTTCATTGTCTGCCCGGAGTGATTACACTCATCGCATGAATCTTCTCGATCCCCTTTTCCACTCATCAGCCGTCGACAGCCTGTTCACCGATCGCGCCACGCTCCAAGGAATTCTCGATTTCGAGGCTGCGCTTGCGCGCGCTGAGGCCCGTGCCGGTGTCATTCCAGGCGCAGCGGCGGCGGTGATCGCTAAAAAGTGTAGGGCGGAGCTCTTCGATGCTGCCGCGCTGGCCCAAGCGGCTGCTCACGCCGGAAATATTCTGATTCCTCTCGTAAAGAACCTCACGGCACTGGTGGCGAAAAAAGACAAACAAGCCGCTCATTTCGTGCACTGGGGTGCAACCAGCCAGGATGCCATCGACACTGGCCGCATACTCCAATTGCGCCAGGCGTTGGACCTGATCGCGCGCGATTTAGACAGCCTGGCGCAGCCACTGGGCGCGCTTGCCGAGAAACATCGGTCAACGCTCATCACCGGCCGCACTTGGATGCAACATGCATTGCCGACGACGCTGGGGGTCAAGATCGCGGGCTGGCTGGATGCTGTTATGCGGCATCTCGCGCGGCTGACCGAGACAAGAAAGCGCTGCATCGTGGTGCAGCTCGGCGGCGCCGTGGGAACACTGGCTGCGCTCGGAAGCCGCGGTCCGGATGTTGCAAGTCTCCTGGCCGCGGAACTGGGGCTCGGATTGCCCGATCTCCCTTGGCACAGCCACAGAGATCGCATCGCCGAAGTCGGTGTCACACTGGGCTTGTGCGGCGGAACCGTGGGAAAGATTGCGCGCGACATTTCTTTGCACATGCAAACCGAAGTTGCAGAAATCTTTGAGCCCGTCGGGGAGGGACGCGGGGGCTCTTCAACCATGCCGCACAAGCGCAATCCGGTGAGTTCAGCGGTGATGCTTCAGGCTGCCATACGCGTTCCCGGACTGGTCAGCAGTTTGCTCACGGCGATAGTGCAAGAGGACGAACGCGGGCTGGGCGGTTGGCACGCTGAGTGGGAAACTTTGCCGGACATCGTCCAATTGACGGCCGGCGCAATCCATCACTTGGCTACCATAGTGCCGAAACTTGAAGTCGACGTGCCACGCATGCGCAAGAATCTCGACCTAACGCAAGGGTTGATCTTCACGGAAGCGGTCAGTATGGCGCTTGGCGAGAAAATCGGCAGAGCCCGGGCTCATGAAATCGTCCAGACGGCGTGCGCAACGGCGCGCAAGGAGAAGCGCGATTTGCGGACGATTTTGAGCGCCGATAGGAAGGTCGGAGCGCAACTTTCGACGCGTGACCTGGATCGCTTGTTCGACCCTCGCAATTACCTGGGGGCAGCGGAAGAATATGTCAACCGCGTGGTCGCCGCGAGCCGGGGCAAAATCCCTAGAGGAGAAAAATAATCCCTATGCCCATCGTGAAGGCGGGTGCAGCCCGAATTCATTACGCGCTCGAAGGTCAAAGTGGATCACCCGTACTGGTGTTCTCGAATTCGCTCGGCGCAAATTATTCCATGTGGGACCCGCAAGTTCCCGAGGCTCGAAAGAAGCTCCGGGTCTTGCGCTACGACTCGCGGGGTCACGGACAATCGTCGGTCACCCCGGGCCCCTACTCGATCGAGCAACTCGGGGGAGATGTCCTTGCGTTGCTGGATGCATTGCGGCTGGACCACGTCCATTTTTGCGGACTATCTATGGGCGGAATGATTGGCATGTGGCTGGGAATCAACTCACCCGAACGCCTCAAAAGACTCGTACTCTGTAACACTGGCGCAAGGATTGGAACTCCAGAAACTTGGAATGCCCGTATCGAAGCGGTTCGAAAAAATGGCATGCAACCGGTCGCTTCCGCAGTGGTCGAGCGATGGTTCTCGCCCGCTTTCCGCCAGAAGGCGCCGGCAACGATTTCAAATACTCAGAAAATGCTTGAGGAAACAAACCCAGATGGCTATGTGGCGTGTTGCGCTGCCGTTCGCGATTTCGATTGCCGCGACCAATTAAGCAGGATTCGCATACCAGCGTTGGTGATCGCCGGTACGCACGATCCGGCCACGCCGCCCGCGGACGGACGCTTTCTCGCAGATCAGATTCCAGGTGCGCGATATATTGAGCTCAACGCTGCGCACCTCTCCAATATCGAAGAGCAAGACCGATTCAACAATGAAATTTCCGCGTTTCTGCACTCCTGAGGAGGCCGGCCGATGGATGAGCGCCAGCGCTACGAGCAAGGAATGAAGGTGCGGCGTGCCGTGCTGGGGGATGCGCATGTAGATACATCGCTGAAGAATCGGACTGAATTCGACGAAGCGCTTCAAGACCTGATCACGCGTTACGCCTGGGGAGAAATCTGGAGCCGTCCCGGCCTTCCCCGGCAGACACGTAGTATGCTCACTGTGGCGATGATGGTGGCGCTGAATCGGCCTGAAGAGCTTCGCCTGCACTTGCGCGCCGCGTTGAACAACGGCGTGACCCGCGAAGAAATCCGCGAGGTTCTCCTGCAAACGGCTATTTATTGCGGCGTGCCTGCTGCGAACTCGGCCTTTCATCTTGCGCAAGAAGTGTTTGCGCGGCAAGACGAATAACCTCAGATTCGCGGCTTCAGGGCTGGGCTGCTATCGTCCGGACCGGCACAATCTCGTCATTACGCTGCGCTAAAGCCGACGAATCTCTTTCGCGGCATAGTTATTTCAAGAGATGGAAAGGCGGAGTTCAGAGAGGACCGAGCATGCTGGTTATCTTGAAACGCGACGATGAAGAAATCAGCCGGCAGGCGGCACAACTCATCGCCAGTGCGGTGCGCAAGAAACCTGCGTTGGCGCTTGGATTGGCAACCGGCGGCACCATGGTCGGCGTCTACAAATATCTCGTGGATCTTCACAAACAGGGCTCACTCGATTTCTCTCGCGTGGTAACCTTTAATCTGGACGAATATCTTGGACTTCCCGCCGCACACCCTCGGAGCTTTCATCACTTCATGTGGGAAAACCTCTTCGCGCATGTCAACGTGAATCCCAGCAACATCCACATTCCCGACGGAACCATCCGCGGCAATTATGATCTGTACTGCGCTTCCTACGAAGCGGCAATCCAAAGCGCCGGGGGAATCGACCTTCAGCTCCTGGGCATCGGACGCAACGGCCACGTGGGCTTCAACGAGCCGACTTCCAGCATCGGCTCCCGCACGCGTTTGAAGGTTTTGAGCCAGGAAACGACGGACGACAACTCTAAGTTCTTCGCTCCTGGTGAGGAGAGTCCACGCTGCGCCATCACCATGGGCATTGGTACGATCTTGGAGGCACGAAAAATTCTCTTGCTCGCCACCGGCGAGGCCAAGGCGGCTGCCGTCGCGAAGTCCATCGAAGGGCCGATCACCTCCGCCGTCTCCGCCTCCGCTCTGCAACTCCATCCCGAGGTCACTTTCATCATCGACGATGCGGCGGCCTCGCAACTCACCCAGCGCGACTACTACCGCCGCGTCCTCGAAATGACCGCTCTCTTGACTCCCGATCGACTCTCGTAAGACCAAATTTCCCGCGTTCACGGCTTGATCGTGAGTACAATAACAGCTCAGATTTACTTTAGATTTGATGGCCGGACGTCAGCGAATGGCGCGCTCCAGTAAGAGAATGAGATCTACAAGACTCTTCCCCATGTTCCTTAAGCTTTCGGCGCGGCCTTGCCTGGTGCTCGGAGCGGGAACCATTGCTGAATCCAAGATTGCTGGCCTCCTGGAAGCCGGCGGTCGCGTGCGTGTGGTGGCGCCTGAAGCGACCCCGCAAGTGCGCTCCTGGGCGCAATCGAACAGCATCGAATGGCATCAGCGTTCTTTCCAACCGGACGACCTGACAGGAATGTTCTTGGTTGTGGCCGCCACATCGTCTGCGGAACTTCACCAGCGCATATTCGAAGAAGCGACGCGGCGCGGCGTGCTCTGCAATATCGTGGACGTTCCCGTTCTTTGCGATTTCTACTATCCCGCCGTGGTGCAGCGCGGAGCGCTGCAGATCGCCATTTCGACGGCGGGAAAAAGCCCGGCCCTCGCTCAGCGCCTCAGAAAGCAACTCGAAGAACAGTTCGGCGCGGAATTCGAAGAATGGCTCGCTCAATTAGGCGAAGTTCGCGACAGGCTGCAATCCTCCAAGCTAGATCCTGAGGAACGGAAACGGCTGCTGCACGAGGACGCCAGCGAGGAAGCCTTCGAAGCTTTCCGCCGAAAGCGCCGCCAATCGAAATGCTCCGGTTGACCTTTTGCAATCCTGGCCTTCCCCACCGTCAACTATCAGGAATGCCGATTCAAAGAATTCATTCTTCCGCACCTCGCCGGCCAGCCATAGTGCTAGTGTTCTAGTGCGGTATTAGCGGAGAAAGGCCGCCGGCTAAAGCCAGCGGCGGGATGGCATCCCATGTCGGCACCAGCCATGAAGGGGAAAGTCTATCTGATGGGAGCCGGTCCAGGAGATCCCGATCTCCTGACGGTCAAAGCCCAACGCGTACTTCGAGCAGCCGAGGTCGTTTTGCACGACGACCTGGTTTCCTCAAAGATTCTCGATTTGATCCCGGCTTCGACACAGGTCCGCAACGTGGGCAAACGTTGTGGACAGGCCGCAATTTCACAAGAGAAAATTCATTCCTTGCTCATCTCCGCTGCCCGGGAGGGCCGTCAGGTCGTGCGGCTCAAGGGTGGCGATCCTCTTCTGTTCGGGCGCGTCGGAGAAGAAATGGAAGCTCTTTCTCTGGCAGGTATCAATTTTGAGGTTGTGCCCGGGGTTACCTCGGCCATGGGAGCGGCAGCGGCGGCAAAAATTCCGCTAACGGACCGGCGCTTCGCGTCGAAACTGGTTTTCGTCAGCCATCATGCAGCCGGTGACACGCCCGCCGTGTGGGATGACGTGATCTCCCAAGATGCTACTCACGTTGTGTACATGCCGGGAGCGGATTACAGCGAGATCGCTGCCAGATTGAGCGCTGGCGGGCTCAACGGCCGGACACCCTGCCTCGTGGTGGCCAACGCCACTCAGGCAGAGCAACAAATTCATCGAACCACGCTGCACCAATTGGCGTTGGAGCCGCACCTGCCTGCTCCTGCTCTGCTCATCATCGGGGACGTCGCTCGCCCACTGCCACATTTCGAGGAGGGCGAAAAAGCATCGCCGCGCGCGGCCAGCAAGCCACACGAAGAGGTTTTGCACTTAGCCGATAGGCCGATCCGGGCATGAAGAAGCGACTTGACTGATGGCTAGGCACGGCCTTATCCGGGGCCACTCCCCGGCCGCTTCCGGCGAAACAGTTCCGCGGATTGCTCAGCGGTTTCCTTCACCAGGAAACCCATCTTTGGATGCGACGGCTCAAGGTCGGCTCGAATCCCCTGTCTCTGCAGTTCTTCGGAAGTCGTCGGCCCAATCGAAGCGACAATCGTACGGCTCAGACCCAGTCGCAGCGGCTCTTCCAGTTTCATCTCCGCGGCAATTTGCAACAGATGCGCAACTTGGACGCTCGTGGTGAAGAGCACAGCATCAATCTCTCCATCGGCAATTGACTTAACGGCAGCTCGAATGGGAGCGCAGTCGCTTGGTAACGCCCATTGGTAGACCGGCACCGGTGTAACCGCTGCGCCTCGTTCACGAAGCCCGCTCAGCAATTCGGGATTGGATACACCATATTCCTGGACAGCAACACGCGCCCCACGCAAGCGCAACTCCCCATGGGAAGCGCCCGCCTCGTCTAGCGCGAGCAGAAGCTCGCGCCAAGTATTTGGTTCGGGAACCGTAATGGCAGGAGTCACGCCGAGTTCACGCAGAACAGCGACCGGTTTCGGCCCGCGCGCAACCACTTTCACACGCTGGAGGGAGGCGATGTAGTCGTCGCGTTTGTACGCCGTCTCGGCGACGCTAAGAACTGCCCGCGCGCCGACGCCGGTCAGGAAAATGACCATGTCGAATTCGCCAGCGAGAAGAGCCGCCGCAAAGGACAGTGCTTCCCTGTTGGATTCTAGCGGTACTTCGCGCATTGCTGGCGCAACAACGGGCTCGCCGCCGTAAGCGGAAATCAACTTGGCAAGCTCTGGGGCGCGGCGGCTTTCGAGCGCTAGTACTCGCAATCCGGCAAATCCGCTCATGACATTGAATTGTCAACTAGAAATGTCCCCGCCGCCAGCCCCATTTATCGGCGATCCTTACAAAACAGGGCTTGGGGAATCACCCAAACAAGCGCGGTTCTGTTCTCCGCAAGAAAGTGGACGTTCTTCCATCTCTTGGGATGCCTCTGGGACTTCGATAAGAACGATACCCGACTCGATGCGCGTGCGATACGTCGCGACGCAGGCTGGGTTTTCGTTTGGCTTCGAAATACTTCCCGTTTCCAGGCTGATTTTCCACGCATGGAGGGGACAAACCACTGTGCTGCCGGTAACAATTCCTTCCGCCAACGGGCCGCCCTTGTGCGGACAACGCCCATCGATGGCCAGCACGCGATCGCCAAGATTGAAAATCGCAATCTCACGGCCGGCGACGTTCACCGATCGCCCCTCCCGCAGCGGGATATTCTGCATCGCCGTGACACGAATCCATTGTTTATTGTTCACCCCTGCACCTTTTCGAGCGACTCAATTTGAACGAACTGCGTGGGATGCCGCGGCGCATCGCCTTCCAGCCACGCATCTCGCGAAATGCGCTTGGACTTTCGCAGCCGCTCTCGCAAACCCTGCTGGATCGCCAGCGGCGCATAGACCGTGTCGCGGCGAACATTTTCAATTCCCTTGCGCTCGACGAAATCGTAGGTGCGTTCCAGATAATTCGCGTTCTCCCGGTAGTACTGGAAGAACAAAGTAGCCGCCTGCAGCGCTTCCTCCGTCGACTCAACGGTGATCAGCAGGTCAGCCTTGCGAACCTTCTTACCGGCGGCGCCGCCTACCACCACCTGCCAGCTCCCCTCCTGTCCGACCAGGCCGATGTCCTTTACGGTCGCTTCGGCGCAATTGCGCGGGCAGCCCACCGCGCCCATCTTCAGCTTGTGAGGCGTGTATAAATTTTCCAGCCGCCGTTCCAGCTCGACGCCTGCCTTCGTCGAATCTTGCACGCCGAAGCGGCAAAAATCCGTGCCTACGCAGGTCTTCACCATGCGCACGCCTTTGGTGTACGCCTGGCCGGAGGGCATTCCCAAATCCGCCCAGATCTGCGGTAGATCCGCTTTCTTGACGCCGAGCAAGTCGATACGCTGGCTGCCGGTGATCTTCACCATCGGCACGTTGTATTTTTCGGCCACGTCCGCGATACGCCGCAATTCCTTCGCCGAGGTGACGCCGCCGCGAATGCGCGGCACCACGGAAAAGGTGCCGTCCTTCTGAATATTGGCGTGCACGCGGTCGTTGATGAAACGCGCCGAACGATCTTCATCGTGGTCGCCGCACCAAAGCATGTCCACCATGTAACTCAGCGCAGGTTTGCACACTTCGCAGCCCACT
>Ga0209267_1000017_pt1 | contig 107371 bp, 84 predicted proteins | sample GraSoiAngelo_137_FD_185894 | JGI IMG/M metagenome (GOLD analysis project Ga0209267, IMG submission 185894) | Grasslands soil microbial communities from the Angelo Coastal Reserve, California, USA - 14_0929_09_30cm (SPAdes) (version 2) | ecosystem: Environmental > Terrestrial > Soil > Grasslands... | reverse complement strand
TGCGTGCGTACTGATGTTTCAGACCCATTGCTACGACTCCTGGATGAGCCCGGAGGCCAAGAAATCGTCGTCATTGACTGCGTGGTCCAAACTGGGTGGAACGTTGCCGGCGCCGCTCTTCATTTTCTTGGCGGGCGTGTCTTTCGCGTTGGTGACGGAAAAGTTGCGCGAAAAGGGAATCGAGCGCAACACCATCGCGAAGCAAACGATTTTGCGCGGGGCGGAAGTCTTTGGCATGGGCCTGTTGTTTCGCATGCAGGAATTTGCGCTGGGTTACCCGTGGTCGCCGTGGACGGATTTGCTGCGCGTCGACGTTCTAAACATCCTGGGCCTTTCGATGATGCTCATGGGTCTGTTGTGTTGGAGCGCCGGGGCTGGCGATGCCGCCGCGGCAAGGACGCGCACGCTGGTCGGAGCGATGGTTGCGGCGGCAATCGTGGCCATGGCCACGCCACCGCTTTGGACGACGCATCGGCCGAAGTTCCTGCCGTGGCCCATCGAGTCCTACATCAACGGCGTGCACATTTTCGATCAGCCGCAGCCGTGGCTCTTTCCGCTGTTTCCCTGGTTGGCGTTCGCTTTCGCCGGACTCGCGGTGGGTTTTTTCCTTTTTTCGGACTTTGCCAGACGCCAGGAGGCCCTTGCTTTCGCGACGCTCGGCGGCGCGGGAATCCTGGCAATCTTGCTTTCGGTGCTGTTTGATTCCTCACGCATGCGTCTGTATGCCGTCTACGACTACTGGCACAGCAGTCCGAATTTTCTCCTGATGCGCTGCGGCATCTTGCTGACCATTCTTTTTCTGGTTTACGCGTGGTGCCGGTGGGGACTTGCGCAAAAGGGTTTTGGCCCCATTATCCAGCTCGGGAATACTTCGCTGCTGGTGTATTGGGTGCACATCGAATTTGTTTATGGAAGGTTCTCTATCCTGCCAAAGGGGCAGTGCGGCGCGCTGAGGGCCACGGCGGGTCTGATTACGATTTTCCTGGCGATGCTGGGACTTTCGCTTACGCGCACGACGTGGAAAAAGTGGAGGGTTACGGCTTCGCAGTAGAGTCCTGCGGCAACTGCTGGGACCGCGGGATTTTGATGATGACCTCGCCAGGCCGGGCCAGGCCAAGCTCATCACGCGCGATCTTTTCGATTTTGTGCGGGTCGGTTTTCAGCTCTCTCACTTCCTGTTCGAGCTGCAAATTCTCCTTGTTCAACTGATCCAGATCGGCATTTACCTTCTTGATTTCCTGCTGCGTGCGGCGCATGGCCAGGTAGCCGTGCGTGCCGAAAATGTCGTGCACTACGAGGACAAGCACCAGCAGACCGAGGAGCGCGGGTCCATACTGGCGCAGGAGCGACGGGATTCTCTCACTGGCAGCCTTCTTGTTCAGTTTTCGAGTACCCATTGTGATGCTTCCTGCGTCAACTTCGAGGATGCGGCGGCGCTTTCCGCTTCAACGTACAGGCGCATCAGCGGCTCGGTGCCGGAAAGCCGCAAAAGCATCCACGAACCGTCGTCAAAAACAAATTTTGCACCATCGGTGCGGTCGATGGATATGACTTTTCGGCCCGCGAGTGTCGAAGCGTCCACGGCCACCCGCTTGACCGCCTTTGCTTTTTGTTCGTCGGAAAGATGAAGATTCTCGCGCACCGGCCAGAATTCTCTGCCGAGCTTCTTGTACATGCTGCGAACTTGCTCGCCGATGGAGGCTCCGCGCGCGGCGATCATTTCCGCCACCAACAGGCATGCCAGAATGCCGTCTTTTTCCGGGATGTGGCCTCGAATGGTGAGCCCGGCGCTTTCTTCACCGCCCAGCGCAATTTTGTCTTCGCGGATGAGCTGGCCGATGTACTTGAAGCCCACGGGCGTCTGATGAACGGTTTGGCCGTGCAACTTGGCCACCGCGTCGATCATTTGCGTAGTGGCGACGCTGCGCGCCGCGGGCATTTTCCATTTGCGCGTTTCGACCAGATAGTCGTACACAAGCGCGAGGATCAGGTTGGGCTGGATCCATGTGCCGTCAAGATCGACGAGGCCGAAACGGTCGGCGTCGCCGTCAGTAGCCAGGCCGGCCGTCGCTTTCGAATCAACAACGGCCTTCGACAGCGGCGCGAGATTCTCTTCGGAGACGTCCGGGCCGGTCCCATCGAACAGGCAATCGCGTTCCGCGCGCATGCTTCGCACCGTGACACCGTGATCGGTAAGTGTGCGGTCGAGATAACCGGCCCCGCAGCCGTGGAGCGCGTCGACGACCAGAGAAGGCTTGGCCCTGCGCAGCGTCTCGAAATGGACGAGTTCTTCGAGCCGCTTCAAGTAGCTTTCGCGCAGATTGACTTTTTCACTGGCTGACTTTTTGCCGTGACTTGTTGCTGCGGGAGATATCGGAAACCGGCCCTCCTTCGCGATCATTTTCTCGACGCGCGCTTCGATGTCTTTGGTGACCTCAGGCAGCGCGGGGCCCGCGTCGGCCGAGGAAAATTTCAGGCCGTGATATTGCGCGGGATTGTGGCTGGCCGTGAAGTTGATGGCGCCGTCTAGTTTGCGGCGCATGATTTCGAAAGCGACCGCGGGTGTGGGAGTAAATGTCTCGCATAACAGCGTTCGAATACCGTGATGCTGAAGGGTGTCCACCGCGAGCTGGGAGAATTCTTCGGAGTAGAAGCGCGTGTCGTAGGCCACCAGGATGGTGGGCTCCTTGGCCTTGGATTTCACGTGTTCGGCGATGGCGGTGACCGCCAGACGCACATTGGCGAAGGTGAAATCGTCGGCGATCAGGCCACGCCATCCCGAAGTCCCAAACTTAATCGGAGAGTTGCTCATGGGGCGCTATTCTAGCCCGGAGTGCCGGCCGCGAAAAGGGCTGCGAAGCGCTTTACAGCAACAGATCGATTCTGGGACCGATCCCGATCAGAGGATGAAAATGTAACCGTAGTTGGACGGCACGGTTATGCGTTGGGTGTCTCCCGGGGAGGCCACGCTAACCGTCAACGGCGCACCGCGAAAGGACTCATCCAATTTTTCGGTCCACACTCCAGCCTTTGGAAAGGGCACCTCGATCGTATCGGCGGAGCCGCTGAAATTCAGGATCACCATGGCGTACTCTTCGGGGCCGGCTGGACCAGCAGGCGCATGGCGGTGAAAGGCGATCAACTGGCTGCCCTGCAACGACTGCTGCCAGTAGTAGAACGACTCGCGGCCGCGCAGAGCCCGGCTCACGCGACGCAGTTGACCGAGGCGCCGGTAGACACTAACGAGCGCCGAGCCAAATTCATCATAGAAATATTCCCAGTGCGTGTCGCGCCGCAGGTCCACGCGGGCAAAACCGTCATCCGGCAGATTGTAATCGTCGGCAAACTCCTCGCCTTCCCAAAGCATGGGAACGCCTTGCGAGGTGTAAAGCGCTATCGTCAGGGCCTGGAGACGCCAGAAATGACTGCGGTCCCCCGGTGGAAAAGGGCCGCTGCCGCTTGTGCCCGCGAAAACGATCAGGTGGCTGTGGTCGTGTGAATTCAAGTATTGGAAGGGAGCGACAGGCATCTCCATAGGATTACCAGCGGCGTTGACTACCGTCCTCGTCGCCGGATAGCGGCCGGCGAAAAATGGATCGAGCGCGTGCCCAAAGGCTGCCGTGGGTGGAGCCCCTGCGGCAATTGCTTCGGCTTGATCGAGGAGGTCATTCTGCCACGCGCAGTTGGTGTATGTGTTGCGCAAAACGTCCGGTGCTCTCCATAGCGCTTCGGCGCACTGGATTATCCTGCTGTATCCGTTGGCGTCTGGGAAGAAGCGGGGAATGCCGAGCGAAAAGCGATAAGTGTCATAGGCTAGTTTCGCGTAGGCCGTGTCCGTGGGGCTGGCGTAGAGATCGGTCACTTGGTCATAGCGAAAGCCATCGACGTGATATTGCTCGAGCCAGTGGCGGTTCGCTGCGGCAAAATATTCCTGCGTGAACACCTGACTGAAATCGGCTTGCGGCCCGAATAATCCGCCGGCGCCGATCATCGGACTGCTCACTCTGGGCGCCCCCGGAGTGCCGTTCACGTCATCGTAGACCAGTTTGTAGGCAAATCCCGGATCGACATGCTGATAGACGACGTCCAAAATGACCGCCATGTTCACGCCATGGCAAGCATCGACGAGGCCCCGCAGGCCGTCCGGCCCACCAAGATGAGCGCTGGGCGAAAAGTAGTGGAGCGGCCCATACCCCCAATCGAAGTCCAACTTCGCACTGGCGACGGGCATCAATTCCAGGCAGTTGACGCCGAGACTTTGGAGATAGGAGAGCCGATCAATGACGCCGTCAAAGTTGTCGTTGAATTCCTCGACCTGCACTTCATAAACGATCAGGTCATCAAGCTCCGGCGTTTTATACGCGTCATCGGTCCAGGCAATGGGCGTGGGGTTTCGCGAAAGCATGACCGCCGAGAGAAGTCCAATATCGGTTTGCCGCGCAAATGGGTCCGTGAACCAGCGCGTAACGAGCTGCCGCTGGCCCCCCGACGGCGTCCACCAGAGCTGAAAGCGGTACAGATAAAGTCCTTCGGTACCGAAATGTGTCGCTGAAACCGGCTGCACCGGCACCGTGGCGCCCCAAAGGTCCAGCGGGTGGTCGTTTTTCCAAACAAGGTGCGAATCTTGCGGTTGAATGGCGGGATCGAAGCGGTCCTCACGGTGAATGACGCGCACCACGACATCGAAACCGTCCGTGGCGCGAATTCCGGGAAGGTAGACCCCGAAAGTGATCTGGAATCCACCGGGGATCGCGGTGGGAAACGCTCCAACTTCGGAAACGTTGATCACAGCAATTATGATAACTTTTCCCCGCTCCTCGGCGCATTAAAGTTTTGTTAACGATAAATTCTATTGCTGATGCAAGTAGGAGGACACCCATGAGGGCCAGTGGACGAAATCGAGTCGTGCTGGTGATGTGCCGAACGCTGACGGAAGGCCGGTGGATCGCGCGTCGAGTGGTTTCGAACAGGCTCGCGGCGTGCGTCAATGTTGTTTTGAGCCCGGCCGAGTCATTTTACACGTGGAAGGGCAAGCTTGAGAAAGCCAGGGAGTATCTGCTGGTGATGAAGACGGCGGCGAAGCATCTCGCCGAATTGGAGAACGAAGTGCAGCGTCTCCACAGTTATGAGGTGCCAGAGTTTATCGCCCTTCCGATCACCGAGGGTTCGAAAAAATATCTTTCATGGCTGGAGGAAAGCGTCACCAAAGCGCGCCAAAGGCGCAAATAGGTTCGGCTATTCGTAGCGCAGAGAAACCATCGGATCGACGCTCATCGCTCGCCGCGCGGGGAAATAGCCCGCACCGAGCGCCACGAGCACCAGAAGGGCTGTGAAGCCACCCAGAATCGTGAAATCCACGCTGACCACGCCGAAAATCAAGTGTGCCATGGCCCGGCTGATGGCCACGGCACAAGGCAGTGCAATCACCAGGCCGATACCGGTGAGCTTCAACGCTTGCCCAAGGATCAGTTTCATCAAGTCGCGCGGGTCGGCGCCCAACGCCAGGCGGATGCCGATTTCATGCCTTCGTTGCGCGACGCTTTCCGACAGCACGCCGTAAACTCCGATCGAAGAAAGCGCCAGCGCGAGCAGTCCGAAAATCCCCATCAAAATGCCCATAATGCGGATGATGGCGATGGAATCCGCGATCTCTTCTTCCAAGGTGTTGATTCCTCGCAGAGCGATTCCCGGATCCATTTGGCGGACCACATCCCGCACGGCGGAGACGGAGTTAGTCGGATTTGCAGTCGTGCGCACGAGAACGGTTATGGAGCGTTGCGGCGACTGTCCGAACGGCTGGTAAATAACTGGGCGCGTCAAAGAATTCCACCAGTTCTGGCGAACATCGCCGACCACTCCCACAATGGTGAGCCATGGTTCCGCCGAGTCCTGCGGGCCGAGTTTGATGCGGTGTCCAACCGCGTCTCCCTTCGGCCAGAAACGCGAGGCCATCCCGCGGCTGATCACCGCTGCCGGCGCTGAATTCGCGCCGTCCGTGTCGGAGAATATGCGCCCCGCAATCAAGGAGATTTTCAATGTATCAAAAAAGTCAGAACTGGCGATTTGCAGATCGGCGGAGGGTATTTCACTGATTTTGAGCGCCGCTTGGCCTTCCATGGTGAAAAAGGTCGTTTCGCTGTCGACGTTGCTGGCCGGAGGATTGGTGACCAGAGATGCGTGCTGAACCCCGGAGAGCGACGCCGTGGCGCGAAGAAGCCGGTGATAGAAATTGGTGATCTTTACGTTGTCCGAATAGAGCTTTTCAGGCAGGGAAATCTCCATCCTCAAAACGCTGGCCGGTTCGAATCCACGATAGACGGTAGCGAGCCGCACAAATCCCTGAATCGTCAGGCCCGCGCACACAAGCAAGATCAATGCAAGCATGACTTGCGCAACCACTAAGGCGCTGCGAACTCTGCGCTTGGCAGGCGTAGCAGTGCCCGAGCCGGTTTCTTTGAGAGTCTTGTTCGGCTCCACCCGGCTGGTGTGCAGCACGGTAGCCAGGCCCAGAAAAAATCCGACACTTAGTGCGACCAGTATGGTGAAGGCCAGAACGTTGCCGTCGACGCGAATGCCATCCCAACCGGGAACCCATTTGGTCCATCCCGCCGGAATACTGGTGCGCAGTGCGCGCACGATGGCGAAGGATGTCGCCACGGCTAGAATTCCCGCGGCGGACGAATACAAAAGCGTTTCAGAGAGAAAGAGTTGCCCCAGGCGCCCGCGCCCCGCACCGAGGGCCGCGCGCAAAGCAATTTCTCTGTGCCGGCCGATCATCCGCGCGAAAACCAGATTCGCCAGGTTGGCGCAGGCGAGGAGCAGAACGCACCCGGCCGCCGCCTGAAGCAGGAGAAAGAGGGGAAGCGTAAACATGTAGAGTTCTTTCCGCATTTGGAGAAGAGTCGTTGCTCTGCCGGCATTCGTCCTTGGATATTGCTGTTCGAGCCGGTGAGAAAAACCGGCCAGTACAGTGCCGGCCCGAGAAACGGTGACTCCGGGTTTGAGCCGGGCAAGGGCACTAAGTGAGAGTTGTGTGCGATCCCCTTTCTCCGCGGGGGTGAGGGCGAGCGGGACCCACAATTCCACAGGCACCGGGTAATCAAAATTCTTCGGCATGATTCCAATGATGGTGTAAGCGCGGCTGTTCAATGAAATTGTCTTGCCCAACAGCTGCGAATCACGGCCAAAGCGCCCCTGCCATGATCTGTAGCTCAGGATGGCAACCTGATCAGCTCCCGGCTGTTCTTCCGCAGCGCCGAAAAGTCTGCCGGCCGCCGGAGTGATGGCGAGAACATCAAAGAAATTTGCGGACACTCTGCACCCGAGGATGGGCCGGAGGTCTCCTTCCTTTCCCAAACCAAAGGATTGGAAGGCGTAAGTGGCCAGGCCTTCAAAGACATCATTCGTCGAGCGGAGATCCTGGGCATCCGCTGGTGCCATATATCTCGCGTCGTAGCCCTCGTCGATGCCGCGATCTTCCCACACGCGGACAAGAGCGTCGAGATTGCGAAAGTTGTAGGGATGGAGAAGCAGGGCATTCACCATGCTGAAGATGGCGGAGTTCGCGCCGATGCCCAGGGCCAGCGTCAGTACGCTCACAATTGTGAAGCCGGGACTCCTTCGAAGCGTGCAGAAACCATAGCGCAGATCGGCGAGGAGTGACTCGATACGCTTCGCGCCGCGAGCTTCGCGGCACTCTTCCTTGAATTGTTCCACACCGCCGAATTCGAGCAAGGCCTCGCGGCGCGCTTCTTCCGGAGACATCCCGGCCGCGGCGTGCTCCGCAATCTGGCGCTCCAGATGAAAGTGCAATTCCTGGTCGGTTTCCCGTTCAACCGCGTCTTTGTGAAACAAGTTGCGGAGCCGATGAGAGATGCTTTGCAGCCTGCGCATGGTCAACCTCCTTACTTCACGCGGTGTTCAGGACCAATCCGATCGCCGCCGAGAGTCGCTCCCAGTTTGCTTGCTCGCTCTGCAGGTACTTTTTTCCGGACTTCGTAAGGGAATAATATTTGGCACGGCGGTTATTCTCGGACTCGCCCCACTCGGCGGTGATCCAGCTCTGTTGTTCCAAGCGGTGGAGCGCGGGGTAAAGCGCCCCTTGATTGACCTGCAGCACCTCTTTCGAGACCTGGCGGATGCGCTGAGCGATGGCCCAGCCGTGCATGGGCTCGACAGCGACAGTCTTGAGGATCAACAGATCGAGTGTGCCCTGGACGAGATCGGTGGGTTTGCTCATGACCTTCCTATCAGTTACTGAGGGGAGAGAGTAACGCCGCTCCTGTCAATAAGCAAGGGGAAGGATTCGCGAGGCGGCGCATCAGGTTCCACTACGCGCGTTCTACGGACAAGTGCATCACCTCCGCGTCATGATGCGGCGCAATCCCGACAGAATTATAGAAAGTCCCGGTACGCTCGGGCAGAATTCTTAGCGTGTCAAATTTGTCGGCAGCCGGACTTCCCACGCACAAAGAAACGAGGGTGAAAGGCGGCCGATCTTGTGGAATGTTCAGACGTAGAGCAGCGCCTGGTCGAGGTCGGCGATGATGTCTTCGACGTCTTCGATGCCCACGGACAAACGTACCAGGCCCTCGGTGATGCCCACGCGATCCTGAACCTCCTTAGGCATGGATGCGTGGGTCATCATCGCGGGAAGCGAAATCAAAGTCTCGACGCCCCCGAGGCTTTCGGCGAGCGAGCAGAGCTTGACGTGATTTAGGAAGCGCCGCGCGGCCTCCAGGGAACCTACATCAAAGGAGAGCATGGCGCCTGGGCCCTTCTGCTGGCGGCGGGCCACTTCGTGTTGCGGGTGAGACGGCAGGCCGGGGTAGAAGACCTTGCGGACTTTGGGATGCGCGTCGAGATGGCGTGCCACGGTGATGCCGTTGGCGTTGTGCTGGAGCATGCGAACGGCCAGTGTCTTGATGCCGCGCGACACCAGGAAGCAATCCATGGGAGAGAGGCCCGTGCCGGCGGAGCGCTGTATGAAATAGATCTTTTCGGCGTCCTCGGGACGCGTGAGCACAACTGCCCCTCCCGTGGAATCGCTGTGGCCGTTCAAATATTTCGTCATGGAATGAACTACGATGTGCGCGCCCAGTTCGATGGGGCGCTGCAAATAAGGACTCAGAAATGTGTTATCGACCGTCACGGAGAGGTGGCGCTCGCTGGCCAACTTAGAAATCGCTGCGATATCGGTGACGCTGAGCGTGGGGTTGGCCGGCGTTTCGATGTAGATCATTTTCGTATTTGGACGTAACGCCGCGCGCACGAAATCCGGCGTGGAAGTGTCCACGAAGCTGAATTCCAGGCCGAAGTGCACGAGGAGCTGTGTTGAAAGGCGGAATACGCCACCGTAAACCGCTTCTGAGAGGACTATGTGATCGCCCGGACGGAGAAGCCGGAACACAGCGTCGATTCCTGCCATGCCGGATGAAAAAACATACGCGCTATGTCCGCCCTCAAGCTTGGCAACGGTCCGTTCGAGCGCTTTGCGGTTGGGGTGATTCGTGCGCGCGTAATCGTAGCCTTTGTTTTTGCCCAGTTCTTCGTTTATGTACGTGGAGGTTTGATAGATGGGCGCGACGATGGCCCCGGTGGCGGGATCGGGTTCCTGACCCACATGAATGGCGTTGGTGGCAAAACCCATGATGCTCTCCTTGCGATTCCTGTTCTGATTGTATGGCAGTCAGTTTGACGTCCTGCGCTGACCGTTCGGGGTGAACTGCATTCTTGAGGCAACCCCAACTTGCCAGTCGGGCAGTTTCTTCTGAACTTACCGGAGCTAAATTGATGAGTCAAATGGCGGTCGGCCGCGATTTCCACGGCAGAGCATCGGCCGGGGCAGCATCCCGAACGTAAGCAGCATCCAATCTTAGCACGGCGAGACCTTGACCCAGGCTGCCGTTCCGTGGACCATGGAGTTTAGCCATTTATGCGATTCTCGACAAATTCTTTTGCATGCCTGTGCCTCGCCGCTTCGGCGCTGGTCGCACAACAGATGGCCGCCCAGAATTCACCGGCATCGGCATCTAAACCGCAGACGCCGCCTCCCACGAGCAACGTACAGACTCGGATCACCATTGAAGTGACCGGCGGCGACAAGAGTGTTCCCGTCGAGAACGCCAGCGTGTACGTGAAATTTATCGAAGAGCACTCGCTGAAGAAGGACAAGAAACTGGAAATGAATGTAAAGACCAGCCGCGAGGGCATCGCCCACGTTCCGAACGCGCCAATGGGTAGAGTTTTGGTACAAGTTGTTGCCGAAGGATGGAAGACGTACGGACGCTGGCTCGACATCACCGATCCCAAGCAGACCATCAAGGTGCATCTCGAGAAGCCCCCCAAGTGGTACTGAAGGAAAATCCGCCGCCGCTCGTTGAGAATCAACAGTTTAAGAAAACAAGAGAGGATAATTACCCTTGCTTCTTCGCTCCGAAATCTTTCGCGGAATTTTTTCTACTGTGGAACAACTTTCAGCCGGACAGATATGCCCGTGAAAAAAGCTCTGTTGCACACAAATGGTGCAAAGAGGATAAGAGTGTTGACGGGTGAGAAGTTAGCGCGCGCGGGCGGGGGATTTCCACATACTTATCAACATTTGTGTTGAAAACTTAACCCAGCATAAACATTTTTCCCGGACTTCGGCACGTGTATTGCCTTTGGACCTGCAAGGTAGTTTTGACCGGCGCGAAATTGAGATGATAGAGTACAAAATTGGTTGCGTTCGATGACGGAAACCTACGACGGACCATTTTCCCTCTTGCAAATGTTTTGGGGCAGCATCACCGCCCGGCCGCTGCGCAGTTTTTTGAGTGTGATTGCCATTGCCATCCAGGTGATTCTCGTTCTGATGATTGTAGGTCTCACATCTGGTGTCATTTCCGAATGGGGAAAGCGCGTTGAGGGTGTTGGCGCGGATATCCTGGTTCAACCGCCAAACTCCTCGATTTTTTTCGCGTTCTTAAGTGTGGGGATGCAAGAGTCGCTCGGTGGACAAATCGCGGCGTTGAGCGGCGTGGATGAGGTGGCGCCCACGGTCATCCTTACAGAACCAAAGAACTTAGTGATGATCTATGGAATCGATTACCAGCGCTTCAACGCGCTGAGCAAGGGTTTCCTGTTCCGCGATGGGCGTCCCTTCGAAGGGCGGGACGAGGTGATCGCTGACGACATCATTGCGCAAACGCGCCACCTGAAGGTGGGCAGCCAGATCACGCTGTTAAATCATGCGTTTACAGTCTGTGGGATCGTAGGGCACGGGAAAGGCGCGCGATACTTCATTCCCATTCGCACGGCCCAGGAGATCGCCGGGGCGGAGAAGCGCGTTTCAATGTTTTATGTGAGAAGCAAAGGGGATACCGAAGGCACGCGCGCCCAGATTCTCAAGTTGATGCCGGAGAATAGTATCCGCTCCTTGTCGGAATACGTGACCCTGATGACTTCGTCGAACTTGCCGCAGTTGCGTCCCTTCACGCGCACCATGGTGGCCCTGGGAATTGTGGTGAGCTTCCTGGTGGTGCTTTTGAATATGCACACCATGGTGATGGAGCGTACGCGCGAGATCGGGATTCTCAAAGCACTGGGTTTCTCCCGGCTCGACGTCGTGCGCATGTTGTTGGGTGAGACCCTTATCCTTACACTGATGGGAACCGGTCTAGGAATAGCGCTTAGTTTTCTGACGCAGGCGATTTTGAAGCAAACCAACCCAGGCTTGACGATTCTGATTTCCCCGGCCTGGATTTTTTCCGCGATCGCGCTCGCACTCGTGGGAGCCGCAACCGGGGCCGTCTACCCCGCGCTCCGTGCCGCCAGCTACGACCCAGTCGTCGCTCTCGCCTACGAATAGACCGGCAGTCCAAAACGCTTGCGGGCTTATCTTTTTAGTTGCTTCCTCCAAAACTCATCTGACAAAGGATTGCTCTGCGGGCAGGAAATTGATAATTTCTAATTCACCTGGCCGCGCCCAGGCGAGCGACTCCGCCGTCTCGGTCGTGGTTCGAGATGTTCACTTCTCAGGAATTGGGGATGGGCTGTACGGGAAAATGAAGTTCCGGGCGGAGCTGGAATGGGCCCCGCCCGTTATCGTTTTGGTGAGATGAATTTGAATCCCCAGGGAGAAAAATAGATGGTCGCCTCCCCAGACAAGCACTATCAAGCCCGGATTCTTGAGCGACGGGACCTTTCGAACGATCTGTGGATCGTTCGAATCGACCCCGGCGGACCGTTCGAATTCCGCGCTGGACAGTACGCCACCCTGGGTGTCGAGCATGACGGAAAGCGCATCGAAAGAGCGTACTCCATCGTTTCCTCGCCTTATGAAGAGGCGCTCGAATTCTTCGTGGAGTTGGTCCCGCAAGGGGGTCTGACTCCGGACCTGTTCAAGCTAAAAAAAAGCGACACGCTGTTGTGCAGAAAAATCGCCAAGGGGCGGTTCACGCTGGATCTGCGGAGCGGGAGGACGCACCACCTGCTGCTCTCCACGGTGACGGGGATCGCCCCGTTTGTCAGTTACGTTAGAACACTTTATCGAGACTGGAAGAAGGGCGATTCCCCTCTACCCGGGGACCATAAGCTGTACTGCCTGCAGGGCGCGAGTCGGTCGTGGGAGTTTGGGTACAGGGAAGAGTTGGAGCGGTACGCGGGGGAGGTGCCTTGGTTCAAGTATGTGACTACGGTGAGCCGGCCGTGGGAGGACCTGGCCTGGAAGGGGGAGACGGGGCGCGTGGATGATCTCTTACGGAAGTATGCCGATGAGTGGGGGTTGCGGGCGGAAGATACGACGGGATACTTATGCGGTCATCCGGTAATGGTGGAGAACGGGCGCGGCATTCTTGAGAGAGCCGGTTGGAAGAAGGATGCCTTGCTTGAAGAGATTTATTTTCAGCAGGCCAAGACAGACGGAGCCCACAGAACCACAGAATCGGCCTGAGCCGCGGCAAGAATCAAAAGATAATGTCTCACGGGCTCCTTCAGTCATCCGCCATGGGCCTTCGCGAAATGAATTCTAGGCTGCCGGGCTGCGCTCTTCGAGCTGGCTGGTGACGTCTTCGAGGGCCGACAACGGGCAGAGAAGGTGAACTTTCTCGTCCGGCGCGTCGACGTCAATCTGCAATTTCCCTCCGTGCGTGCGCACGTGCACATGCTGATCATCATCTACAACTTCAACGAGGTCGGCATCCGGATATTTTTTTAGCTCCTTGATGATGGCATGAAAAACGGGCAGAGCTGCGCGCGCCTGCTCGGAGGCATGGCGCATGTGCTTGCTAGGAACGAAATGCATGGCCATGGAGACGGCCGCGGCGGGAACCCACATATGAACGTGGGAGCCGCCAGAGCGGTATTCGTCGACGTCGACCCGGATCACGCCTTCCCGCATGGTATAGGCGCCCGCGAGTACCAGTGTTCCGCCAAGTCCGAGAGCTGCTTTCGCCAGTAGCATCATGTCGGCCTCCTGACGGTCCTAGTCGGTGACGTTTTTGGAATCGAGCCAGACGCGGACGGTATTCTCATGATCCTTCACCGAGACAAGCTCCGTATCGCCCTGCCCGGAGAGGGCGTGAAGCGCGGCCACGAGGTCCAATTCATCCTTGCCGGCGGAAAAGAGGGCATCGATAACCTTCATGGGAACCTTGACTTCTACCTCAGACTTCTTGGAGTTCTGCTTGTCGAGCACATGAACGATCAGGTGATTGTTCTGTTTGGCGACACGAACGTCCGAATCATTGCTCTGCACGGTGACGAACTCGCCGTCCTTGGCGGTGCGGATAGCTTCGACCAGGGCGCGGAGGTCGACATCATTAACATGGGCATTGTCGATCTTGACCTTGCCGTCGTGGAGGCGGTCTTTGTTGATCGTGGGGAGAACCCTTTCCGCTAGTTCCAGGGGAACGTTGACGCGAACGGTCTCACCCTTGGCGTCCGAGCTGATGACGCGAACATGCAGCCAGCGGTCCGAAGACGACGAAGTAGATGAGGACTTAGATGAGCCAGAGGATGACTGCGCAACCACCCCAAAGGGTGTGAGCAACAAAAGGGCGGTGGCGGCGAGAGCAGACTTGGCCAAGAGACTCCGGGAACAGTTGGACATCATGTCTTTGCGGCTAGACATCTTTCGGCTGAGGTTGGACATGAAACGTTGCCTCCCGGCCGGCGGCGGGCCGGCGCTTGGAGATAGGTACGAGAGTGTGGGAAAGAAAGTTTCCTGAAATATGAGGTCGAGGCCAAGCAACGCAATAATGAGAAAAGTGTGTAACCAGATGCGGTAACCCTGATGGGTGAGGGGTGGGCAGTGGGTAGAGAAGAAAGAATCGGCCGCACATTCCCATGAAAATTGATGGTATCCGGAGGAAAGGAGTTGTGCTCCGGGCCATTTGTAAATGATTGAAAGGAAAGAACGTAAATGGAACGAACAAACATCTATCTTTCGAAATGTAGGTGTCCGCTCGAGGCCAGTCTGGCGGTGTGCGCCAACAACTTGAAAGCGCCAGTAAACCGTTAGCTTGCCGCACAATGTCGGAAGAAGCTAAGCCGCCACGCCTGGTGGTCCCGATTACGCTTGCGCTTTGTACCGGAACCTTGGCCTGTATCGGGAGCTCTCGTGACGCGCAGATTCTTGGTGCTGTTGGGTTCTGTCTCGGCCTTGTTTTTACTTTGTCTCTACCGCCGGTGGTGGCCAGGTGTGCCGTTCGTCCCGGCACGAAGAAAAATCGTACTTGTTCTCGTGGGCTTTCTGATTCTCGTGGGCGCCTGCTACATTATTGCACGACTCGACGCGTCGCTTAGAACCCATGGGTTGTTGTGGGGCGAAGCTAATCGTTACGCGCCGCGGAATGGAACCGGCAAACATTTGGCCTGGCTTGCATCGAATTCGCGCGCTTCCTACAGATCCTACAGACTGCTCCAAGCAAGGGACTGTCTGCCTGCCACGCGCCGGCATTTTTGCACACTCTTCCACAGATTTGCACAAAGGTTCGATCAGAATTTGATTGACGGCGCGAACGGGACCCTCTATCTTGCGCGTCAGATTGAACCGGGAAGCTTTGGAACTTTACGGATCAATTTAGAGGGCGCAGCAAGCTTAACCGCGGCTGCGCCGCGAGATTGAATCGTTGAGCTCGAAGCCTTCAGGGTTCTGTTTGGAAGGCGCGGCAAGCCTAACGGCGGTTGCGCCGCCAGGTTGGTTCAGGAAGGTTAGAAACTTTACGGTTCCATTTAGAGGACGCAACCACTTAACGGCGGTTGCGCCGCGAGATTGAACCGCGAAGCGTGAAGCCTTTAGGGATCGGTTTGGAGAGCGTAACAGCCTCACGGCTTTTACGACGCCAGATGGAATCGGGAAGGTTAGAAACTTTACGGCTCAGTTAGAGGGCGCAACCCGCTTAACAGCTGGTTGCGCCCTCAATATTTTGGGCCGCCATTGGAGGGCGGAGCGGGTTAAACGTCGCAAAGGTCGGCGGCTTGGCGGAGGGAAGTGAGGGGGTCGCGGGTGGGGACGAACTCGTGGGCCACGTAGCCCCGGAAGTTCGTGGCCGCGATGCCGCGCATCACGCCGTCCCATTGGACTTCCTGGGTGCCGTCAAGTTCGTGTCGGCCGGGAACGCCGCCAGTGTGGAAGTGGCCGATCCAATCGATGTTTTTCTGAATGGTGCGGACCAAGTCTCCTTCCATGATCTGCATGTGATAGATGTCGAAGAGCAGCTTGACGCGAGGTGAGTTGACGGCCTGGACGACCTGTAAACCCCAGGCGGTGTGGTCGCACATATAGTCGTGGTGGTCGACCTTGCTGTTGAGTAGCTCGATGCAGATGGTCACGCCGTGCTCCTCGGCGATTTTCTTGACGCGGTTGAGACCGGCGATAGTATTTTTGGCGCCCTCTTCGTCGGACATTCCATTGCGGTTACCGGAGAACGTGATCACATTGGGCAGGCCGGCTTTGGCGGCGAGCGGAATGTATTTGCGGAATCCTTCCTCAAGCTTGGCGTGATTTTCGAGGCGGTTCATGGCGCTGCCAATTTCGCCACCGCCACCGTAACCCATGCTGCAGACCAGACCATAACGCGCGGGCACTTCGAACTCGTCGGGATTGAGCAGGTCGACGCCCTTCAAACCAATCTCGGCGGCGTAGGCGCAAAGCTTGTCGAGCGGAATCCTCTGGTAACACCAGCGGGAAACGGACTGGCGGATATTGCCTTTGCGTTTTATCGGAGCAGTTTCCTGTGACCAGGAGACGGATGGTAGAGAAGCCAAGGTGGCTCCTGATACCACCTTCTTGAGCACGTTGCGGCGCGATAGTTTGGACATGGTGGACACCCGAGTGTACCGGAGAAAAGCAAGATGAGCGATGAGAAATTATTTTTTCGGGGGTGGGACCGCGCCGGTCTTGGGAAGTTCGATGCGCCAGATGTCTTTTTCGGCCTGGAGGCGGAAGACGCCGATCTGATTGGTCTCGGTGGTGCCAACTTGGCCGATCCAGACGACCCGGAAGCGGGCTTGGCGCCAGCGGCGGCGGACTTCGATGGTCTGTCCCGGGGAAGTCAAGAAGCCGACGCCGTCCAAACGCGCGCCATCCTGGCTGAGATCGACGGTGTAGGCGCTCTGGGTAAAAGGATGACCGTTGTGGTCCGTACCTTTGACGAGGACGCGAAGAGTTTTGGGAACGCGAGGCTTTTTGCGGTTTTTTTTCCAAAAGTCGGAGATGGTTTTTTTGAAGGCTAGACCGACGCGAGTTTCGAGGTAAGAGCAGTCCATAAAGACCACACGGACTTCCTGCTCCTGGCGGCTGCCCTTGTGCATCAGAAAAACGATGTCGTCCAACGCCAGTTTGGTCTTCAGGGTGACCAGGGCGCCACTGTAATTGACGATGACCGTCTCCGTATCTTCGTGGAAGGCGCCGTCTTTGCCCGCATAACCGTAAATCACGACGGGTACGCGTAGCGAGACGCGCTCGCTGGAGCGGGGTACTTTTTTTTTGGAGACCGCGGTGAAAGGGACGGCCGGGGTTGGCTGGGCTTTTTGCGGGGGATCCGGATCCTCGAGGGGAGCTACCTCCATGACTTCTTGGGGAATTCCTTTTTGTTGGCCGTGCTCGCGGCACTTGAAGTCCCAAGTCTGCTGAAGAATTTGTTCAAGGGATTCCTCGCGGTTCGAAAGGGTGACCCAGGAGTCACTGTCCCCGCGAGGACACCTGAGCCGGATAGCGAAGTTGCTAGGCATAAGAGTTCCCTACGCATTTTGATGATACCCGTTTGCCGGGAGTCCGGCTGCGGGCCACCGGGGGCGTTCCTCGAAAGGTAAACGGGGCTGATCGCCTTGGTCCTGCGGGCGGTAACCTTTGCCGGGTTGCGGACTCCTATGGGGCGAAGGGGATGACAGGGCGGAAGGATTGGCCCTCTAAACTCAACCTACAGGAGAGCTTCGCATGGTTCCTACGATCAAGGCAGGTTTGGCATTTGCGGCGCTGGCCGGGGCGTTTCTGCTCCAGCCATCAGTGCACGCGCAAGACAATATGGGGCAAGACCGCATGAAACAAGACGCCATGAAGCACGACAAGATGCAAGACGACAAAATGATCCATGAGGGCGGGGCCCAGACGCTGGAAACGGGGAAGTTCCACGGCAAGGTCCACGCGACTTCGGGCCGCGCGACGGTGTATCAAGAGGTGGATGGGAAGCTGGTGCTGCGGCTGACCAATTTCAAGACTTCGAACGGGCCGGATGTGCACGTGATCCTGGTGGCGGCGAAGGATGCGATGGATGACGCGAACTTCCTGAAAGACAACATGGAAAAAGTGGAGCTAGGGAAGCTGAAGGGGAATGCAGGTAACCAGAATTACGAAATTCCAGCGGGAACGGACCTGACCAGGTTTCGGACAGTTTCAATCTACTGCGAGCGGTTCAACGCGAACTTTGGCGCGGCGCCGCTGGAGAAGTTCTAGGATTCCCTAGAGAGGGAGGAGAAAGCGGGCAGGTCACCCTGCCCGCTTTTTTCTTGAGACAAAAAACGATGAATACGCATACAGGTTCATGGTTGTCACGCAACAAGTGGATTCCGATCCTGATGGGGATTGCGGTTAGTGTGGCTGCCTGGTGGGCGTTCCGGCCGGAGAAGCTGTTCATCAATCAGAAGGTGAATGAGGCAGCGCCAGCCGCGTTGAGCTTGGAGCCCGAGGCGTTGTACACAGGAAAACTGGAAGGGAAGGTTCACCACACGAGCGGACGGGCGACGGTTTACAAGACCGCGGAGGGGCAGGAGTATTTACGGCTTTCCGATTTCACGACATCGATTGGGCCGGATGTGCATGTGCTTCTGGTGCGGGCGGAGGACCAGGCGCTTGACGGGGAAATTGTGAAGGGCGAGTTTGATAGCGTGGAACTCGGATCGTTGAAAGGAAATCAAGGTGACCAGAATTATGCTTTGCCGGAGCGCGCGGATTTGAACAAGTATCACGCAGTGGCCGTCTACTGCGAAAGGTTCCACGCGATTTTTGGAGTGGCGAGGCTGGAGAAGTTCTAGGGGAAGAAACGAGACGTAGCCCCGGAGCCTTTCGCAGGATGCCGAGGAAAGATTCTTATGCGGACGACGGAGACACATGAGGCGGGGCTGATCGCGCGTGTGCTGGCGGGCGAGAAAGAATTGTTTCATGAGTTGATCCGGCCGTACGAGCGGATGGTGTACCTGACGTTGTTTTCGATCGTGAAGAACGAGGCGGAAGCCGGGGATGGGGCGCAGCAGACGGTGATTAGTGCGTACCGGCATTTGGCATCCTTTCGAGGGGACGCCAAGTTCAGCACCTGGCTGGCGACCATTGCGATCAATGAAGGGCGGAAACGACTGAGAAAGGCGAAAGGGGCCGCGGAGGAATCGCTTAAGGAGCAGGCAGCGAGTCACGAAGGGGACTTCACGCCAGCACCGCTCACAGATTGGCGGGAGATTCCGCTGGAAGCCCTGGAGCGGAAGGAACTGCGAGAAGCGCTGCGAGTTGCCGTCGCGGAGCTGCCCGGCATTTACCGGCAAGTTTTCGCATTGCGAGACCTGGAAGAACTGAGCGTGGAGGAAACGGCCCAGGCATTGGGAATAAATCCTGGTGCCGTAAAAGTGCGGCTGCACCGCGCGCGGATAATGCTGCAAAAGCGCCTGGTTCCATTTCTGAAAACGACAGCCCCGGCGCGTAGGGGGTTCTTCAGGAGAGCGCCATGAAACTGAATTGCAAACATGTGTGGGAGCACATTTCGGAGTACATCGACGATACCGTCGATGCCAAACTGCGCGAGGACATCGAGCGGCATCTGGAACACTGCGAAATCTGCTCGGCGATACTGGATTCGACTCGAAATATTCTGGTTTTGACCGCGGACGACCGGACATTTGAACTGCCGGTGGGGTACAGCGAGCGGCTGCACGAGCGGCTGGCGAAAGAAATGGAGAATTCGGAGAAGGATTCGACGAAGGAATAAAGGAGCGCCGTGGATATCGTTGTCAGGGGACGCGGTGGATCAGGGGATGAATGATCCATTCGGCGGCCAGAAGAAACAGCGTCAAGACGGAGAGGGCGATCTGAAAGCGCTCGGAGCTGAGTTTTTTCTTCGTCACGGGCTGTTGGCGCCATTGTGCGGCGGGTTTGCCGCGCAAACTGCGTACTTTCCAAATTATAAATAAGTTGAGGAAGGCGCCCAGAAAGGCCAAGACCATCATGGGGATGCGAATGGCATCCTGATGGAAGCCGTGAGCAGGTGTGTGAATGCCTGCCGCGGCGGCGAGAGCGCTGAAGCCGATGGCGACGCGCACGCCGCTGACGGCAATGACGGCGGTACAGGCGCTCTGCATGATGGCGAAGATGATGCTGGACAAATTGATGAGCCTACTGTTGACAAGCAGCTTCTTCGGCCATGAGCCCTCCGAGCTGGTCTGAGACATATCTGCGGGGATTTGAGCCTGTCCGGCCATCGGCGAACCCAATCCATCCTAGCCAGATTCCGGCACGAGACGCAAGCCACGGCCATTATTGAGGGCAGGCCGCGCCGCCTTCGATCCAAATCTTCGTCTGCATGACAGTGTCCAAGCGTGAAAGCGGCGGCAACGTACGCCCCGGGCCCGGGTCCCAGGCCCAGCCCACAAGGTCATCGGAGGAAAGATGCTTGAGCAGCTGCTGGAGCGAGCGGCCTCCGGTTTGTTTTGAATCCTTGAGCTGACGGCAAAGCTCAGCGGGGGAACGGCCGACGAAAACCATTTTGTGCTCGGGGGATGGGAGAGACCACTTGGTGTTACCGGGAGGCATGTGCTCCCCGGGAAGATTGGTGGTTTGGTGGCAGGTGTCGCAGCGCATACCGTAAACGCCGTGACCATCTCTGCCACGCTTCACGTTTTGCGTGTGCACGTGGCTGTCATCGCCCTGCAGAGGCGCGTCACCCGCGGGATGACAGTTCTGGCAGCGGGGCGAGGTGAACACCTTGTAGATCTCGAAGAATGCTTCGCGCGAGGCGTTGGCATCTGGTTTGGGACTTCGAGGTGCACCGCGAAGTGAGGCCACAAACACACCCAGGACCAACGCGCACGGCGCCGCGGCCAGCGCAGTCAGCGACCGAGAGCCCATTTTTCTGATCGCCGTGCTCATGATTTCGCCTCGTTTCCACCAAGCAGATCGCTCGCTCGTATCGGGAGACGTCGTACACGCTTGCCGGTGGCCGCAAAAATCGCGTTCGCTAGGCCAGGAGCGACGGGCGGAACACTGGGTTCGCCGACGCCGGTGGGATTCTGTTCGCTGGAGACGATGTGAACTTCAATCTCCGGGGATTCGAACATTCGCAGCATGGGATATTCGTGGAAATTGCGCTGCTGCACGCGTCCATCTTCCAGAGTAATTTCCGTTTTGAGCGCGGCGGTTAATCCAAAAATGATTCCGCCTTCCATTTGAGCTTTCACGATATCGGGGTTGACGGTGCGGCCGCAATCGACGGCGCAAACCACGCGATGAACGCGCACGGTGCCGTCTTTGTCCACTGCTGCTTCGATGACTTGAGCTACGTAACTGTCGAAAGAAAAGTGGGTGGCAATGCCACGGCCACGTCCCGGCGGGAGGGGTTTTCCCCAGCCAGCCTTTTGGCCGACCAACTGCAGAACGGCGCTCATGCGGGGCTGGTTGGCGAGGAGCTTGCGCCGGAGTTCGTAGGGATCTTTTCCTCCGGCGTGCGCCACTTCGTCGAAAAATCCTTCGACGGAAAATCCCGTGTGCGAATGACCAACAGAGCGCCACCACTGTACGGGCACGCCGATTTTCGGGCTGTGCAAGTCGACCTGCAGGTTGGGAATGCCGTAGAGAAGGTCAGCGGCGCCTTCTACGGAAGTGCTGTCGACGCCGTCCCTGTTGATGGTGTAGGCGGCGAAGGGGGTACCCTCGGTGATGGACTGGCCGACAATCGTGTGGGTCCAAGCGATGGGATAGCCCTGGGCGTCGAGTCCTGCCGCGAAGCGGTCGTGCCACATCGGACGATACCAGCCGCCTGCGAGATCGTCTTCACGCGTCCACGCGACCTTCACAGGAGCTCCCGCGACCTTGGCGACGTGCATGGCTTCGACGACAAAATCCGAGGCGGGATTGGCGCGTCTGCCGAAACCGCCGCCCAGGAGGGTGGTGTGAATCTGGACTTTTTCCGGGGGAAGCCCGGCAACCTGAGCCGCGTTGGCGCGGTCGACGGTTTCGAATTGCGTGCCGGTCCAAATTTCGCAACTGTCCGCGCGGAGATCAACGACGCAGTTCAGCGGTTCCATCATGGCGTGGGCGAGGTAAGGCACGTGGTATTCCGCGGTGATGGTTTTCGCAGCGTTTGCCAGCGCAGCCGCCGGGTCCCCGGTTCTCTTCGCAACGGTCCCTGGAGAGGCAGACAACCTGGAAAAATCATCGAGCATTTGCGACGTTGAAAGCTTTGCGTTGGGACCATGGTCCCAGGAGATTTTCACCTTCTCGCGGCCGAGCTTCGCAGCCCAGAAGCGCTCGGCGACAATCGCGACGCCCGAGGGGATCTGCTGCACGGCGCGCACTCCGGGAATCTTAAGAGCTTCGCTGGCGTCGAAACTCAGCACTTTGCCGCCAAACACTGGTGGCCTTGCGACAAGAGCGAAAAGCATTCCGGGCAGACGGACATCCAGGCCGAACTGTGCGGTGCCGTTCACCTTGGAAGGCGTGTCCAAGCGGCGCGTTGGTTTTCCGATCAGCGTGAACTGCTTTGGATCTTTCAGTACTACGTTTGCGGGTGGTTTCAGCTGCGAGGCAGCGTCCGCCAATGAACCGTAGCTAGCTTTCTTGCTGGAGGCAGCGTGGATGACCACGCCCTTCTCGGCGTGGCATTCGGAGGCCGAGACGCCCCACTTATGTGCAGCGGCGTCAATGAGCATTACCCGCGCCATCGCTCCCATTTTGCGAAAGCGTTCCCATTCCGAGGGCGTGGTCGTGCTGCCGCCGGTCATCTGCATGCCGAAAACGGTGTGGTTGTAAGCCGCATCCACGGGCGCGGCCTCGACTTTTATTCTTGACCAGTCTGCTTGCAGTTCCTCGTTAAGTAACATCGGCAGACTGGTGTAGATGCCTTGCCCCATTTCGGAGTGGTTGGCGATGACGGTTACGGATTCGTCTGCGGCAATTCGCACGAAGGCATTCGGCGCGAAGACCGTTGCGTTGGCAGCCGGGTTCGAAACCGGACGCGCGGCGAGCTCAGGGACAAAGGCGGCGATGCACAGTCCGCCGCCCGCAGCAGCGCTGGTCTTCAAAAAATCACGGCGAGCAATCCGCGTGGTTTTTGGGGAAACTACATGGGAGGTGTCAGCCGTCGGGAGTTTCCGTTTGGCTTCCAATCGCTCATGGAGACGGCTCATGACGACCTCTTTTCAGCGGCGATTTCGGCTGCGCGGTGGATCGCGCGGCGGATGCGCGAATAGGTTCCGCAGCGGCAGATGTTGCCGGACATGGCCTCATCAATGTCTTTGTTGGTTGGCTTGGAATTTTCCTTCAGAAGTACGGCCGCGCTCATTATTTGTCCGGACTGGCAATAACCGCATTGCGGCACGTCAATTTCAATCCACGCGCGCTGCAGCGGATGGGACAGATCGCTCGAAAGACCTTCAATGGTGGTGACCTGCTTGCCTGCGACGCGAGAGAGTGGCGCCACACAAGAACGCATGGCGTTGCCGTCCAGATGGACGGTGCACGCTCCGCACAGGGCCATACCGCAGCCGAATTTTGTCCCCGTCAATCCCAATGAGTCACGGATAACCCAGAGCAAAGGCGTCGAAGGATCATCATCGACAGTCACGGATTTTCCATTCAAGAAAAAGGAAGTCACCGTCCCCTCCAAAAAATTGCCGTTCCATCCAACGCGAAAGATAAGCCGAAGGCAGGGTCACCGGCCAGCAAACGGCTCTGTGCGCTTTGGATGCAACTACCGGATGTCTCGTGACATGAGAAATTGCTGTTAAGCGGGAAGCCACTTCAGAAAAATGGCGGCAAGCGGTGGGAGGGTGAGGACCAGAGAATACGGGCGGCCCTGGGCGGGGTGGTCGGCGGCTTGCTGGCCGCCCATGTTGCCGACGTTTGAGCCGCCGTAGTGGGGCACGTCAGTGTTGAGGATTTCGCGATAAAAGCCCGAGTTGGGGACACCCAGACGATAGCCTTCGCGGACTACCGGAGTGGCGTTGATGATGGCGACGATGAGGTCTTCGGGGTTTTTGCCGCGGCGGATAAACGTAAGGACGCTGTTGTCGGCGTCGTTGGCGTCAATCCATTCGAAACCGTGCCAGTCGAAATCGACTTGATGAAGGGCTGGCTCGGCGGCATAAAGACCATTGAGGTCGCGGATGAGATGCTGGATGCCACGATGGGAATCATATTGTAGCAAGTGCCAATCCAGGCTGTGGGCTTCGCTCCATTCGCTGCGCTGGGCCAGCTCCTGACCCATGAAGAGGAGTTTCTTTCCCGGGTGCGCGTATTGATAGGCGTACAGGAGGCGGAGATTGGCAAATTGCTGCCACATGTCTCCGGGCATTTTGTGCAGGAGCGAGTTCTTGCCGTGGACCACTTCGTCGTGCGAGAAGGGCAGCAGGAAATTTTCGGTGAAGGCGTACAGGAGCGAGAAGGTAAGTTTGTTGTGTTCGTATTTGCGGTGGACGGGGTCGTGGGAAAAATACTTTAGCGTGTCATTCATCCAGCCCATGTTCCATTTGAAGCTGAAGCCCAGGCCGCCGAGATAGGTGGGGCGGGACACGGCGGGCCAGGAAGTAGATTCCTCGGCGATGGTGAGAACGCCGGGAAATTTGCCATGCGCGACTTCGTTCATGCGCTTGAGGAAATCGATGGCGTGAAGGTTTTCGCGGCCGCCGAATTGATTGGGAACCCATTCGCCGGGCTTGCGGGAGTAGTCGAGATAGAGCATGGAGGCGACGGCGTCCACGCGAAGGCCGTCGATGTGGTATTTGTCGAGCCAGAAGAGTGCGTTGGAAATTAGATAGTTTTGAACTTCGTTGCGTCCGTAATTGTAGACCAGCGTGCCCCAGTCGGGATGCGCGCCCTGGCGCGGGTCGGAGTGCTCGTAGAGATGCGTGCCGTCGAATTGGGCGAGGCCGTGAGTGTCGCGCGGGAAATGCGCGGGCGTCCAATCGAGAAAGACGCCGATGCCGGCCTGGTGACAGCGATCCACGAACTCCATGAATTCTGCGGGAGTACCGTAGCGGCTGGTGGCAGCAAAATAGCCGAGAGTCTGGTAGCCCCAGGAACCGTCGAAGGGATGTTCCATGATGGGGAGCAGTTCGATGTGCGAATAGCCGAGGTCTTTGACGTAAGGTATGAGTTGCTCGCCCAGCTCGCCGTAGCTCAACCAGCGATCGTGGTCTTCCGGCGCGCGGCGCCAGGAGCCCAGATGGACTTCGTAGATGGAGATTGGTGATTCAAACCAGTTTTTCTGCGCGCGGTAGGAGATCCAGCCAGCGTCGGTCCATTTGTAGTGATCGAGGCGGGCAACGACGGAGCCGGTATTGGGGCGCAGTTCGGAGCGAAAAGAGTAGGGATCGGCTTTGAGCGGGAGAATGTTGCCGCTCGGGCCGACGATTTCATATTTGTAGATGGCGCCTTCGTCGAGCTCGGGGACGAAGATTTCCCATAGCCCGGAAGAACCGCGGGCGCGCATGGGATGGACGCGGCCGTCCCAGCGATTGAAGTCGCCCACAACACTGACGCGCCGCGCGCTGGGGGCCCAGACGGCGAAGTGCACGCCGCGGACGCCTTCGAGTGTGATCAAGTGGGCGCCGAGTTTCTCGTAAGTATCGTAATGGCGGCCCTCGCCCATCAGATACAGATCGAACTCGCTGAGCACCACGGGAAAGGCATAGGGATCGAAGATTTCGAAGGACTCGCCGAAGGGCGTGCGTCCTTGAATCTTGTAATTCGCCGGGGCGGGGGGAACGGATTGGCTCGCAGGCCAGGTGGCTTCGAAGAAGCCTTCGGGACGAAGTTTGACGGCGTCGCTGACTTTTGCGTGGGGAAGCGTGGTTCCTTCAACGGCGGGAGGCTTCAAGGAGATCGAAGCTTCCGCGACCCACGGGAGGAAGAAGCGCACCGTCCAGCGGCCGTGGACGGGATGCGGACCGAGGAGGGCAAATGGATCGGAGTGGCGGGCCGCAAGGAGGGCATCGATCTGCGCGTTGAGGCGCGCATCGCCGGGAGCAATCGATGCCCCATCGTGCATAGCTGGGCGCTGCTCAGACAAGCGTTGGTCTCCGCGACGTGGGAAACGAGGGATCCCGAGATAAGCTTAGCCCGGGTGCTGACCCGCGTCCTCTGAATTCTAGGGCGTTCGCCGGAAAATGCCAAACGATCTGTGATGGGGGCGTCCATGCGAGAATGGCAAGACCGAACGGTGCTCTATTCTCCCGAAGGCCAAGCAATGGCAGATGCTTGCAGATGCTCATCGCACGGGTTAGAGTGCCGGAGATCGCGCAACTTCTCCTGCGGACGCGGAGTTCAAAGGAATTGACGACGGAGCGGAGGAAGACGATGGGGATTTCCCGCAGACTATGCGTTTTCCTGTTTGTACTTAACGGAGCGGCAATGCTGATGAGTGGCCAAGTGAGCGAGGCACAGGACCGTTCGCAGGGGCGGTCGATGGTGATCTCGCGCAATGGGATTGTTGCGGCGGAATCGCCACTGGCGGCGCAGGCAGGAGCGAGAATACTGGAGCGCGGCGGGAATGCGGTGGATGCCGCGATTGCGACGAACGCGATGATGGGTGTCGTGGAGCCGATGATGAATGGCATCGGCGGCGATCTGTTTGCGATCGTGTACGACGCGAAAGCGAACAAGCTGTATGGTTTGAATGCCAGCGGATGGGCGCCGAAGGGATTGACGATCGAGTATTTGCAGAGGCAGGGCATTCGGAGCATGCCGCAACAAGGAGTAAATGCGATTACCGTGCCGGGCGCGGTAGATGGGTGGCAAAAGCTTGCGGATAAATTCGGGAGAAAGAAACTGGCCGAGGATCTGGCGGCAGCGATTCGAACGGCACAAGACGGGTTCCCGGTTCCCGAATGGACGGCGGCATACTGGGCGGCGGAACTAGATTACCTGCGGACCGATGAGACGACAGCAAAGACCTATCTGCCGGGAGATCGCGCGCCGAAAATGGGTGAGGTGTTTCGCAATCCGGAGTTGGCATGGTCGCTCGAGCAGATCGCGCAGCACGGCCGGGAGGCGTTTTACAAAGGCGAAATTTCCGCGAAGATTCTGGACTCCACGAAGCGGCACAACGGACCGATGATGGCGCAGGATCTAGCCGAATACTCGAGCGAATTTGTCGAGCCGATTTCCACTAGCTATCGCGATTGGACTGTCTACGAGCTGCCGCCCAACGTGCAGGGCATGGCGGCACTGGAAATGCTGAACATTTTGGAGACGTTTCCGCTGGGGCAGAAGGATTGGGGCTTCGGCTCGACGAAAACCCTGCACGCCATGATCGAGGCAAAGAAGCTGGCGTATGCGGATCTTGCGAAATACATCGGTGACCCGCGGAAACAGAAACTGCCGGTTGCGACGCTGGTTTCGAAAGAGTGGGCGGCCGAGAGGGCCAAATTGATCGATGCTGACAAGGCGAACTGCGACGCGACGGCGGGTGAAATCCCGGTTGGGAACGACACCACGTATCTGAGTGTCGTCGATAGTGAGGGAAACATGGTGTCGCTCATCCAGAGCAATTATGAGGCTTTTGGATCGGGCATCGTTGCAGCGGGCACCGGGTTTGCTTTGCACGATCGCGGCGGGCTTTTCAGCATGGATCCAAATTCGCCAAATGCGTTGGCGGGTAGAAAGAGGCCGCTGCATACCATCATTCCAGCGTTTGCCCAAAAGGGAGATGTGCGCGTGGCTTTTGGGATCATGGGCGGCTGGAATCAGTCGCAGGCGCACGCGCAGTTCGTTGCGAACCTGGTGGACTTCAAAATGAATATTCAGGCGGCGCTGGAAGCCCCGCGGTTCAGCAAGCACACCTTCAGCGGCTGTGACGTGATGATGGAAAACCGCTTCGGACAGAACGTGCGGAATGAACTGACCAGCAAAGGTCACAGGATTGAGCTAAAAGGCACCTATTCGAGCGGTATGGGCGGTGGACAGGCGGTCATGCGGGACTTCTCGGCGGGAGTGAATTATGGGGCGTCCGACCCCAGAAAGGATGGCCAAGCGGTGGCGGAATTGCCTCTGGAGTGAGGCTCTCGAGCGGATCAGAAAGGCAAAAGCGCTGGTGCGGACGGTGCAAAAGAGTTCCCTCGGAAGCGCTAGGAGGGGAAGTATTCTGTCCACGCGATCATCATGGCCGCTCGGCCTGTTTGTAAATTGTTGTAAATAAACACGTTACTGCAGGTCCCGTTGGCTCGGGAATTGCACCTGTACCAATGGCCAGGGACCGCCGCCCGCAGCCAAGCGACCTGGATGTGGAGATCCCATGGGGTATGCCCGGGTAGGTTTGACTTTGGCGCGTTGCATCGCGACTGCTGCCCTTGTCGTTTTCCTCACGCCTCAAAGCCAAGCGCAAACCGTGGATCTTTCGGGACGCTACCAGTGCCTACAGGCGAAAGTTCGCGGGAAAGTAATCCCCTGCAAGGCGGCGCCGCTAATCTTAAAGAACGACGGGCGTTTCGAACTGCGCGGATGGGAAGGAAGTTATCTGGTGAACGGGGAGTGGGTGGAGCTTTCGGATTCCCTGATCAAGACACGCGCGAAGATTGCACCAGGACACAAAATCGTGTTGCGCTACTACGGAAAGCACGGCCTAGTGGAAATGACTTATGAGCGACGAGTGGCGGAGATGGGGAAAACCTCACTGAGCTGAGAGGTTTACACTTGTCGGTCAGCACTAAGAATTGATCACCTGCAGAACTTTTCGGACATGCACAGCGCCTCCCTGGGGTTTCCTCGTTTTTGAACTAGACCTAGCCTTCACCTTTTTGAGCAAGATGTAGGGCACCCTGCTTGAGTGCCTTCCGAGCTTTGGCCGGGTATTCCTGCTTTTGGGCCTGCGCATAGAGGAAAATCAGCAGTGCACATGCCTCCCATCACTGATTCAACCGCGCCACTAAACTAATGAACCGGCGTTAGCCCATGGCCAGAGTCGAGCATTTCGAAGGGTGCATTCAAGATCGGATATTCTCTCCAATCCTGGTAGTCAAAATGCCACCACTCGGAGTCGTATACCGCAAAGCCATCGGATTCCATGGCGCCCCGGAGCAGATCACGGTGCCATCGCTGTAGCGACGTGCCGCCGGTATAGTCGGGGAAGGAGCGCGGCGACATCTCGTCATAGGTGCCGGGCATATCGATGGGTTTCCCGGTGGCCAGATCGTACAGCGTGAGATCAACAGCGCAGCCGCGGTTGTGGCGAGAACCTTGCGCGGGATCGGCGACGAAGATCTTGCCCTCAGGAGGTGTGGCGTCCCAGAATATTTTCGTGACGTACCAGGGGCGATAAGCGTCGAAGATAAGCAAGCCGTAGCCAAGCGGCTTGAGTTTTTGTTGAACGCGAAGCAGCGCTTGGGCAGCTGGGCGTTGCAGAAAGGCCCGGGCCTCGGTGTAAACCGCTGTTCCGAGAAAATCGTGCGCCGTAGCATAGCGAATGTCGAGATGGATGGAGGGGGCAAGAGGAGCGAGTTCGACAAGATCAGGGGTGCGAAAACTGCCTTTTTCGTTTGGGGGCCGAAGAGCGAGGGCTGCTCTACGTAACTCATCTATACGGCTTTGCGTGGCGATCTTGGGTGAGAGCGGATCGTCGGTGTCGAAAGTTCTGAAGCGAAAGCGGACATCTGAAATTCCAAGATAGAGAATCCCAGTGCTGCCGCGGCCGATACTGAGGTCATCTAAGCCTGAAGATGCAGGATGAACGACCGAAAATTGGCCGGGACTTTTTTGTTGGATCTGCCAAAGACCCTTGTCCTTGATGGAGAGCCAGAGCTTGCCTTCGCGCTCGAAGACTGAATGAAGATCTCCATCCGCGCCGTATTCGCCAATCCACTGTTTCCATTGCGCGGGTACATCCGCGGGCTGGGGGCCCGGCAGGAGCGAAGACTGAGCCCCTGGGTGGGGACTGCTTAAGCCCGGATAGAGAAACCCGAGAACCAGGAGAGCTGCGGCCCAATTGCGGACATGAAAATGTGAAGCTGGAGATGAACAAGACCAGTGTTGATGGGGATCATCGGGCACGCCAGGTTTCCTTTTCGGTGGTCCAGCGTTCAATCAGGTCGCGGCGAACATGATAGCCGAGTCCGGGTGAGGTGGGGACCTGAATTGTGCCGCGGGGTGAGACTTCGACGGGCGGGTCGATGACGTCCTCTTCCCAGTACCGTTTGCTGGCGGAAACATCGCCAGGCAGAGTGTAGCCGGGCAGGGAAGAGGCCGCGACGTTGTGAGCCCGGCCGATACCGCACTCCAGCATGCCGCCGCACCAGACCGGGATATTGCGGGCGAGGCAGAGAGCCTGGATTTCTCGGGCGCTGGAGTGGCCGCCGACGCGGCCCACCTTGATGTTGATGATGCGCGCGGCGCCGAGGTCCAGAGCAGTTTCAGCATCGCGGACGTGGCGGATCGACTCGTCGAGGCACAGGGAGGTCTTCAGATGCCGTTGAAGTTTTGCATGATTGGCGATGTCATCCCACCAGAGAGGCTGCTCCATCATCAAGAGGTTAAATTCGTCGAAACGCTTCAGATGTTCCAGTTCTGCGAGGGTGTAAGCCGAATTGGCATCTACGGACAGAAGAATGCCGGGGTGAACATTGCGGACGGCGCGCACAACTTCCAGATCTTTGCCCGGTTTGATCTTCAGCTTGACGCGCTGATAGCCGGCGCGAAGCTCAACGGCGACTTTTTCGAGAAGCACTTCAGGAGTGACTTGCAGGCCTAAAGAGACACCGCATTTGATGTCTGATTGCGTGCCGCCGAGCAGGTGAGCGAGTGAGAGATTCTTTTGCTGCGCCTCGACATCCCAGAGAGCGTTTTCGATCCCCGCGCGGGCCATCTCGTGACCCCGAATGGCCGACAAAATACGCGGAATTTCCGCGGCGCAGCCGATCTCCTTCCCAAGAAGCAAGGGAACGAGAAATCTTCGAATGATAAGCCATGCCGTGTCTACGGTCTCGGAATTGAAGAAAGGATCTTCCAAGGCAGTCACTTCGGACCAGCCGGTGAGGCCGTCAGCGAGGACTTCAACGAGAACGACGGTGCGGTCATGGGAGGTGCCAAAGCTAGTTTCAAAGGGAGACTTCAGGCGCATCTTGAGTTTGCGCAGGGTGATCGATTCGATCCGCATGGGGCTCCAAGAAATGAATCAAGAGTTCTTCTGTAACAAACGTTGCAGACCGAAGTGAATTCGCCAATGCTCAACAGTAAGTAGCCCCAAAAGACTTGTCAAGGTCTGTAAATTAAAGTGTCAAAGCTCTTTTAGAAATGTCCCCTTTTTTCTGTTCTGGTTCTTCGATCTTTTGTCTCCAAATTAAAGATGTCTCTAAATAAAAGTCGATTGCCGGACGCGCGCAGTGAAATATTCGTTACCGGAACGAATGATAGGGAGTCAGGACATGTACCAGCGGAATCCTTTGCGCTGTTCTTCGGCGAGTTCCTTGGCCAAGGCGAGTGTTTGCGCCCGACGATACTGACCGACGGCCGCAAGGATGGCATTCAACAGAGCAATGGGGGCGGCATAGGAGGCGCCGAAGGAAGTTGACTGGATCGAAGCCAGGAATACTTCGTCACATTCACGTGCCAAGGGGGAAACATAGGTGTCAGAGATACCGACGCAATAAGCGCCGCGAACGCGTGCTTGCTGGGCCCCCTCGATGGTTTGCCGAAGCCCGCGGCGGAAGCTGATGGCAATGACCAAGTCCTGCTTATTGACGGATCGGACGAGATGCACGATCCTCCCCGCCGAGGTGGCGGCAAAAACCGGGAGGCCTAGAAGACTGGTTTGATATTCGAGGTAGTGCGCGAGATGCACTGCCAGGTCGCCGGCGAGCAGAACGATCCGACGGGCCGCGTAGAAGCGCTTTGCCAACGCGACGAGGCGCTGTGCGTCGAGACTGTTTTTGAGGCCCTGCAGGTTTTTTAAGTCCTGCTCGAGAGAGTCGCGTACGTGCGACGGCCTGCTCCCCTCGCGGCCGCCGGATTGCATGGTGTCCAGGGAGGTAGCGTAGGCGAGCGAGAGCTCGTGCAAATGACGCTGGAACTCGCGGTAGCTGCCGAAGCCGAGCCCGCGGACGATGCGGACGATCGTTGCGGGATCCGTTTGAAGGCGCGTGGCCATGGCGCGCACGCTGAGGAGCACGAATTCGCGCGGGTGCTCAAGGATCGGCCGGATGATTTCCTGCCTCTTGATGCTGAGCTGGTCGATGCGTTCGGCGAGATGAGGGTTGGAAGGGGCCTCTTTGCGTTTCATCACGCGAGAGGATTGCTCAATTCCAGCCACGTGTCAACCGCGTCCGGTGCGACCTAGGAACGATGGGCAAGTAGAGCGTTCGAACTTTATTTTTTCGACGCGGCCGCTTTGTTTTCGAGTCCGGGCGCGATCACCGGTTGCAGGAATGGCATCATGGCGCGCAGTTTGGGGCCCAGTTGCTCGATGGAGTGTTGTTGTTCGCGCTGCCGAGTGGCCAGGAAATTGGGGCAGCCTTTTTCATTTTCTTCGATCCAAGCCTTTGCGAAACGGCCGTTGCGGATCTCCGTGAGGATGTTGCGCATCTCTTCTCGCGTCTGCTTGGTGATGATGCGCGGTCCGGCGCAATAATCGCCTTGCTCGGCGGTATCGCTGACGGAATAGCGCATGTAGCTGAGGCCGCCGCGGTAAATCAGGTCGACGATGAGCTTAAGCTCGTGGAGGCACTCGAAGTAGGCGACCTCGGGCTGATAGCCTGCTTCCGTGAGCGTCTCGAATCCTGCCTTGATCAATTCACTGACACCGCCGCAGAGTACGGCCTGCTCTCCAAAGAGGTCGGTTTCGGTCTCTTCGGTAAAAGTGGTCTCCAGAACGCCGGCGCGCGTGCAGCCGAGTCCTTTGGCGTAAGCCAGGGCAAGCGCTTTCGCGGTGCCACTGGGATCCTGTTCGACGGCCAGGAGCGCGGGTGTTCCGCCGCCCTCGATGAAGACTTCACGGACGCGGTGACCAGGAGCTTTTGGAGCGATCATGGAGACGTCGACGGCGGCTGGAGGCTTGATCGTACCGAAGCGGATGTTGAAGCCGTGTGCGAACATCAGAGTCTTGCCGGGCTTGAGATTTGGCTCAATGGCCTCGCGATATAACTTGGGCTGCTTGGTGTCCGGAACAAGGATCATGATGACCTCAGCCCAGGCAGCGGCTTCTGCCGGCCGGTGGACAGTCAAGCCTGCCTTTTCCGCTTTGGCGCGTGAGGCGCTCCCTTCCGGGAGGCCGACGCGGACGGAGACGCCGCTATCACGCAGATTGAGGGCGTGCGCGTGACCCTGCGAGCCGTAACCAATGATGGCGACTTTCTTTGCTTGGATCAGTGAAAGGTCCGCGGAATTGTCGTAATAGAGATTGGCCATTCTTTTCCTCTCGCCGGCCGCCATGCGGTCGAACATTCGCTTCCATGGCGCGGGATTATTTTGAGGACGCCCGCGCTGGGCGTCCGGATCATGGGTAACTTTCGTTTCTCTACCAGCGCAATCAAGTTACGTTTGAGCCAGTGGACTCGAATTCGGAGCCGGAGGTTCAGAAACCGGCGGTTGCAGTAAATCGCCGCCGCGGGTCATGGAAATCCGTCCGCTGCGAGCCATTTCAAGCACACCGAAGGGCCGAAGTACTTCGAGCAATCCATCGATCTTATCGACAGTGCCCGAGACTTCTATGATGAGCGATTCCGGAGCAACGTCAACGACACGCGCGCGAAAAACCTTGATCAATTCCATGAGGTGAGGGCGATTCTGCTGATCCGCGGAGACTTTGATCAAGGCCAGGTCTCGCTCGAGAAGCGCACGAGTGGAGACATTTTCTGCAAGGAGTACATCGACGAGCTTTTCGAGGCTGGCTTCGAGGCGATGTGCACCTCTTTCATCGGTATGCGCCACGATGGTCATACGGGCGATTTCTTCATTCTCGGTTGGACCGACGGTGAGTGAATCGATGTTGATAGCCAGCCGCCGCGCCAGAGAAGAGACGCGGTTGAGGACACCGGGTTTGTTTTCGACATAAGCGACAAGTGTTTGCATGGTTTGCTGGGTTTCTCCTACGGTTCGGTCGCCGTTTCGACCAGCGGATTGTTGGGGCGGCGGATCATGTCGCTCAAGGAAGCGCCAGCAGCAACCATGGGATAGACGGAATCCTCCTGCTCGACGCGGAAGTCAAGCAACACGGTTTCGGCTGATTCACGCGCGGAGCGGATGGTGGGAACCACTTCAGCGCGCTTGGTGATGCGCTCACCGCGAATGCCGAAGGCATTGGCGAGCGCGGCAAAATCCGGCGCCACGAGCGGCGTCGCGACATAGCGCTTGTCGTAAAAGAACTCCTGCCATTGTCGGACCATGCCCAGAAAGCCGTTATTGATGATGGCGATCTTGATGTTGATTTTTTCCTGGACGATGGTAGCCAGCTCGCTCATGGTCATCTGGAATCCGCCATCGCCCACAACAACCCAGACTTCGGAATCGAGCTTCGCGAATTTGGCGCCGATAGCGGCGGGAAGAGCGAAACCCATCGTACCGAGTCCACCGGAGGTGATCAGCGTGCGGGCGCGATTGTGGTGGTAATACTGCGCTTCCCACATCTGGTGCTGGCCGACGTCGGTGACGATGATAGCCTCACCTCGGGTTTCTTTCCAAAGGTCGTTGATGACATGAGCAGCATAGAGGTGCCCACTATCCGGCAGGCTTTGAATGTCGCGGACGGCTGAGTCGCCCTTTAATTCCGTGATATGGCGAACCCATGAAGTATGCTCGCGGGTTTCGATGTGTGGTGTGAGCCGTTCGAGCACCTCACGCGCATCGCCGACCAGCGCGGCATCAACCTTTACGTTTTTGTTGATTTCGGCACGGTCAATCTCAATGTGGATTTTGCGGGCGCTCTTGGCGTAGGTGCGCAGGTCGCCAGTGACGCGATCATCAAAACGCATGCCCACGGCAATGAGCAGGTCGGCTTCCTGAATGGCGTTGTTGACCCAAGCTTCGCCGTGCATACCCATCATGCCGAGGTTGAGGGGATTATTGGCAGGAAAGCAGCCGATGCCGAGGAGTGTCATGGCCACAGGATAATTGCCGGCGTGGACGAACTGCTCAAAGGCGCGCATCGCGCCGGAAACCATGATGCCATGGCCGGCGAGAATGACGGGGCGTTTGGCGGTGTTCAGCATCTCCACGGCGCGGTCGAATTCTGCCTGGTCATGATTGTTGCGCCGGCGCTTGGGGGGGAGTTTTGGCACCGACGCTTCCCAGTTGAATTCAGCGGAAGCTTGTTGCGCGTCCTTGGTAATGTCGACAAGGACAGGGCCGGGACGTCCACTCTTGGCGATCAGGAAGGCTTCACGGAGAGTGCGCGCAACATCCTCCACTTTGGTGACCACCACGTTGTGCTTGGTGATGGGCATGGTGATTCCGGTGATGTCGATTTCCTGAAATGCGTCGGTGCCCAGGACTTTGCTGCTGACCTGCCCGGTTATGCAAACGACCGGAGAAGAGTCCAGCATGGCCGTGGCGATACCGGTAACCATGTTGGTGGCGCCCGGACCGGATGTGGCCATGGCGACGCCGATCCCACCGCTGGCGCGGGCGTAACCATCGGCCATATGTGTGGCGCCTTGTTCGTGCCGCACCAGGACGTGGTGCAGCTTCGATTTACCGAGCGCGTCATAGACCGGAAGAATGGCGCCGCCGGGATAGCCGAAGATCTCGCGAACCCCGAGACGCGTGAGCGATTCGCAAAGAATTTCCGCACCGGTGAGCTTCATAGAGTCCTCGCGTTCAAGCCAGGTTGACCCGTTTCCGAAAAGGAGGCAGGCACGACGGTGACGGCTCCGAGAGAAGCAGAAGAAACTAGCAAGGCGTACTTGGCCATGACCCCGCTTCGGAAGCGCGGCGCGGGCGGCTTCCACGTAGCGAGTCGCTTTTGGATGTCCGCAGCGCTGAGTTCGACACGCAATTGTCTGTTGGGAATGTCGAACACGATGATGTCCCCGTCCACGACTGCCGCTATCGGGCCACCGCTGGCGGCTTCCGGCGCGACGTGTCCAACCATGAGCCCGTGGGTGGCGCCGGAAAAGCGGCCGTCGGTCAGGAGAGCAACGGAATCGCCGAGACCGGCGCCCACCAGTGCGGCGGTAACGGCGAGCATTTCACGCATGCCCGGCCCACCTTTCGGACCCTCGTAACGAATGACGATGGCATCCCCAGTCTTGATGATGTTTTTATCGACGGCGGCAAAGGCTGCTTCTTCGTTGTCAAACACGCGAGCAGGGCCGCGAAAATTCTGCACACCGTGACCGGCAACTTTTACGACGCAGCCTTCCGGAGCGAGATTTCCTTTCAGGATGACGAGTCCGCCGGTCGGCTTGAGTGGCTCCTCGAGCCTGCGGACAACTTGCTGCCCAGGCGCTTCCTTGGCAGCGGCCGCCTCTTCGGCGAGAGTGCGTCCGGTAACGGTGATGGAATCGCCGCGAAGCAATTTAGCTTCAAGGAGGCGCTTGGCGACAAGCGCGGTGCCTCCTGCTGCGTAAAGATCGGTGGCGACAAAACGTCCTCCGGGTTTGAGATCTGCGAGAATGGGAACCAGTGAGCTGATGCGATCAAAATCCTCGATGGAGAGCGAGATCTTCGCTTCGTTGGCGATGGCCAGCAAGTGCAGTACGGCATTCGTCGAACCGCCAGTTGTGGCGACACCGGCGATGGCATTCTCGATCGCCGCCTTGGTGATGATTTTCAAGGGGGTGACATCGCGGCGTAGAAGATCAAGAACTAATTCGCCCGCGCGATGAGCGGCGTTTGCTTTGCCCGCATTGGTGGCGGGAACGCTGGAAAGTCCCATCGGGGCAATCCCAAGAAATTCGCACACCAGTGCCATGGTGTTGGCAGTGAATTGCCCGCCGCAGGCACCGGCCCCGGGACAGGCAGCGCCTTCAAGCGACCTGAGCTGAGCGTCCGTCATTCCACCGCGCGCGTGCTTGCCGATCGCTTCGTAAACATCCTGAATCGTCACGGAGTGACCCTCGAACTGGCCTGGCGCGATCGAGCCGCCATACAAAACAAGTCCGGGAATATTGAGACGCGCCAAGGCCATCACGGCGCCGGGAATCGTTTTATCGCAGCCCACGAGGACAATCAGTGCGTCGAAGAGATTTCCTCGTGTGACCAGCTCGATCGAATCGGCGATGACCTCGCGGCTTACCAAGGACGTTCGCATGCCTTCCGTGCCCATGGTGATGCCATCGGAAATGGAGACCGTGTTGAACTCCAGAGGAGTTCCACCGGCGGCACGAATGCCTTCCTTCACATGCTGCGCGAGTTCACGGAGGTGATAGTTGCAGGGACCGATTTCGATCCAGGTATTGGCCACTCCGATGAGCGGTCTCGTGAAGTCATCATCTTGGAGGCCGGCGGCGCGAAGCATGGCGCGTGCACCCGCGCGGTGCGCGCCGTCGGTTAGAGTCCGACTGCGCGGCTTGAGTAACGAGTCGCTCACGGCAGAGTCCCTTCGATGGTGGTCAACTTCTTCCACCCTGAAAATAACAAGTTCTGAAAAAACAAGGCCACCATCCAGATTCGGATGATGGCCCCGAAAGTTTCCGGTGATGCTGAACTAGGCCGCCATCATCCGCCTGTTGCTACACTTTCGGGAACAGGAATATTTCGTACCACAAGTCGGTATACGATCCGGACAGTTTTATCCTGCGCGAAAAGCCGATCGTTCACGATGGCGAGGCTAAACATAAGTCTTAGCCATCAAATTACCAGCATGGGGCGCGAAAGTCAATGAGTCAAATTAATAGTTATGCTAAATCCGATAAATTCAGCTTATACAGTTGTTCTGGAAGGCGGAAAGCGAGCCGACACGTGGCTAAAGAGCGGAAGTGGCGGGCATCTTCCCCAGCGTCTCAACATCTAACAGCTATACGTTTCGCTGGCCCAGAGCAGGGGCGATCCAAGGAGACGACGTGGGAGAAGCGACTGGTGTGCTGGTCATTGGTGGGGGCCCGGCAGGGTTGGCGGCGGCCCTCGCCGCGCGAAAAAAGGGGTTTGACGTAACCGTCGCGGACGGCGCGAAGCCTCCCATAGACAAGGCTTGTGGCGAAGGCCTAATGCCCGGCACGGTGACCGCACTCCGCGAACTGGGCGTAGCGATTGGTCCAGGCGATGGCCAGGCTTTTCGAGGAATCCGCTTCCTAGATGCGGGGACCTCGGCGGAAGCGAGCTTTTCCGGTGTCAGCGGTGTTGGCGTACGTCGCACCGTGCTCCACCAGAAAATGGTGGAACGAGCCGAAGGTTGCGGAATCACTCTGCTGTGGAACACTCCGGTTGCCGGCTTGTGCGGTGATGGCGCCATCCTCGGTGGTACGGTAGTGAAGTCGAGGTGGATCATCGGAGCCGATGGAATCCACTCGCGCGTGCGGCGTTGGATGGGCTTGGACGGGAATGTGCGGCAAGAAATGCGGTTCGCGCAGAGACGACACTATGGAGTGAAGGCTTGGACCGATTGCATGGAAATTCATTGGGGCCAAAAGGCACAGGCGTACGTTACGCCACTCAGCAACGAGGAGACCTGCGTCGCGCTGATTTCGCGCGATCCGCGAATGCGTCTTGAGGACGCCTGGCGGGAGTTTCCCAAGTTAGCCGGCCGTTTATGCCATGCGGAACCACACAGTGCGGAACGAGGGGCCGTGACGGTGACCCGTAGATTGGGGCAGGTCTACCGGGGGAATATTGCATTGACAGGAGACGCGTCCGGGAGTGTTGACGCTATCACCGGAGAAGGACTTTGCTTGAGCTTCCGCCAGGCGATGGCGCTTGCCGACGCATTAGGAAATGGAGAGCTTGAGAGTTACCAGCGAGCGCACCGCCGACTCGCGAGGCGGCCGCATACCACAGGCCGGCTTTTGCTTTTGCTCGATCGCTACCCGCCGTTAAGGAAGCGCGCGCTGCGAGGCTTGGCCGAGGATCCAGAGCTATTCGCGCGACTCTTGGCAGCGCACCTCGGAGAGGCTTCCCCGAGATTTCTGGCGGCTACGAGTTTGCGCCTCGGCTGGCAATTTCTCACCGCGCGAATTGAAAGGGTGAAAGATGAATGTGTTTCGAAGCCGCCTGGCAGCGGTCTTCTATTTCCTGGTAGCGGCGCCCGTGATGCTGTTGGTGCTGAGCGCTCTGCCTCAGCATGCTGCGCCGCAACCACCGGCAGGTGAAATTGTTCTCGGGCTTGATCCTGCTCAGAGCAAGGTTCACTGGGCACTGGGGAGTACCGTGCACACGGTTCACGGATCATTCGCATTCAAGAAGGGAAATCTGCATCTGGATACTTCGACGGGCAAGGCCCGCGGCGAAATCGTCGTGGACGCGACCAGCGGGAATAGCGGCAACGATTCACGCGACAAGAAAATGCACAAAGAGGTTCTCGAGAGTGGGCAATACGCGGACATTGTTTTTCGACCGGACCGCGTAGAAGGGGAAATTACGCCGAGGGGAGCATTTACCGTTCAGGTGCACGGACTTTTTGCTTTGCATGGCGGCGAACACGAACTGACCATACCCGTCCAAGCGCAGTTCGCCGGAGATCATTGGACAGCCAGCGCGAAGTTCAACGTGCCTTTCATCGATTGGGGCCTCAAGAATCCGGGCAACTTCTTCCTGAAGGTGAACCACGCGGTAGAGATCGAACTTGAAATGCAAGGCAGTGTGCAAAACCCTGCCTCGCCGTAATCCAGGTCACTCTTCAGATTCTTGCGTGACGATATGAACGTCCACCGCGGGCGATTCGCGCAGGAAGCGGTGAACTGCCGATAGGTATAGATACTTGCGCCAATCGTGAATCGCAGCGCGACCGAAGATCACCTGGGTGATATGTTTTGAGCGGACAAATTCGGCCACGCTGTCGGCCACGCTTCGGCCTTTCAGACGGACCACCTGAGCGCCGAGACTTTCCGCGAAACGCAAATTGGCATTGAGGGCGTCCTGTTTTGCTTCTTTGACGCCAAACTCGCGGTCCACGTGCACCACGTAGAGTTCGGCATCCATGCGGCGCGCCATGCGGGCCCCTCGAGCTATGAGGTACTGTCCCGAGGGATTCGATGAGATGCACACGGCCATGCGCTCCCGCACCGCCCAGTTTTTGCGGATCTCCTCGGCTTCCATGTAGGATTCGAGGCTGCGGTCAACCTGTTCGGCGACCTGCCGCAAAGCGAGCTCGCGGAGGGCAATAAGATTGCCGCGGCGGAAGAAATTCTTGAGAGAGCGTGCCACTTTCTCGGAGCTATAAACGTCGCCCCGCTTCATGCGGTTCTGCAGGGCTTCCGGGGTGAGGTCCACCATTACCGTTTCGGCGGCAGTAAGCGGAACCCAGTCCGGAACCGTCTCGCGCACGGTGATGCCGGTGATGGAGCGGACGACCGGCGCAATGCTTTCGATGTGCTGAATGTTGAGCGTGGACACCACGTCGATTTTTGCGGCCAGAAGCTCTTGCACATCCTCGTAACGCTTGCGGTGTTTGCTCCCGGGGATATTCGTATGGGCCAGTTCGTCGACCAGAACCACTTGCGGGCGGCGCGCTAGGATGGCGTCGACGTCCATTTCTTCGAAGATCGTGCCTTTGTATTCGATTTTTTGCCTTGGAACAGACTCAATCTGGGCGAGGAGTTCTTCGATGCCTTTGCGGCCGTGGGTCTCCACGACTCCGATCACCACATCCTCACCACGGCTTCTGCGACGGAGCGCCTCGCTCAGCATGCTAAAGGTCTTGCCGACACCCGGGGCATAGCCAAGGAAAAGCTTGAAAATGCCGCGCGACTTTTGAGGAGAGGCAATCTCCAACCAGTCTTCGGGCTTTTTTGGCAAAGGACTATCTTCTCCGCGACAGATCGAAGGCCGGCGTTAGAATAGACCAATGCAGGGATTTCTCGCCGGTCGGACGTTTGGCTTTGCACTATCCATCGCCATCGTCGCCGGTATCGCGTTTCTGTACCGCCATGTACTTCTTGTGAATCAGACCACCGTTGCGCTGACGCTGCTCCTCGCAATTCTAGCAGTTTCGGCGGTCTGGGGAATGGTGGTGTCCGTTTTTATGTCCCTGGCGGCGATGCTGGTCTTCAACTATGAGTTCTTGCCCCCGGTCGGGAATTTGACCATCTCCGACCCCCAGAATTGGGTGGCTCTTGCCGCGTTCCTAGTTACCTCCATCATGGGCAGCCAACTCTCGGCGCGGATCCGGAGAGAAGCAGACGAAGCGCACAGCCGCCGCCGTGAGATCGAACGACTCTACAAATTCAGCCAAAAACTGCTTGGGGAAGGCAATGTCATCCAGCTGATGAATGCCATACCAAATTACATCGTGGAGAGCTTCGAGGCGGGCGCTGCTGAGCTATTCCTTCCGCAGAAAGAAAAGTTCTATCGATCGGGGTATGGCGCTGCTCATCTCGATGCAGAGAAAATGAAGACGGCGTTCCTCCGCGATGAAATGACCATTGAATCGCAGCAGAGTCTTTACTTTGTTCCAGTGCGTCTTGGTGTGAGGGCCATCGGGAGCCTCGGTATTTCCGGAGCAAGACTCTCGCGGCAGACGCTCGACGCGGTGGGCAGCCTGGTGGCCATCGCCATCGAACGGGCGCGAGCTGTAGAACAGCTCAGCCTGACGGAAGCTGAGAGGCAAGGAGAGCGGTTGAAGTCCGCATTGCTGGATTCCGTCACGCATGATTTCCGCACACCGTTGACCTCCATGAAAGCGGCGGTGACCAGCCTCCTTGCCAGCAGGGAGGTGGCCGTTCCGCAACGTCACGAATTGCTGAGCATCATCAATGAAGAGTGCGACCGGCTGAACCATCTTGTCGAAGAGGCCGCGGAGATGGCGCGGCTGGAAGCCGGTGAAATCGAGCTGCATTTTGCCCCGACATCGATTGAAGAGATCATTCAGGGAGCGCTGGGACTTTCCAAATCTACCCTCGGAGCGCGGGAGATTCAGGTGAAAGTAGCCCCGGATCTTCCGCCCGTGGAGGCAGATCTTGACCGCGCCCAGGACATTTTGGTGAAACTCATCGACAATGCCAATCTGTATTCGTCAAAGGAGCAGCCCATCATTATCACTGCAGAACGCGCAGGCGATTTTGTGGCGACGAGTGTGGCTGACCGCGGCCCGGGCATCGACGATCTCGAACAGGGCATGATTTTCGACAAGTTCTATCGTGGGAAAGATCAGCGTTATCTCGTGCGCGGTACCGGAATGGGGTTGCCGATCGCCAAGGCGATTGTGACGGCTCACAAGGGAACCATTGGAGTTACCAGCCAGCTCGGTCATGGCTCGGTCTTCTCGTTTTCCCTTCCTGTTGCGCGCAGAGCAGAGCGAGCCATATGACGGACGCATCAATCCTGGTTGCAGACGATGAGCCGCAAATTCGGCGAGTGCTGCGCTCCACACTCTCCAGCCAGGGGTATGTGATCATCGAGGCCAAGACGGGTGAAGAAGCGGTGGAAGCCGTTCGTAAGCAGAAGCCCGAGCTGGTACTTCTCGATGTGAACATGCCGGGTATCGGCGGGATCGCCGCGTGCCGCGAGATTCGGAAATCTTCGGATGCTCCCATCATCATGCTCACCGTTCGAAACGCCGAACGAGACAAAGTGCTCGCACTCGACGCCGGAGCGGACGACTATGTGGTCAAGCCCTTTGGTATCGAAGAATTGCTGGCGCGTATTCGTGCCGCGTTGAGGCGGTACGCTCCCGGTGACACGCTGCCTCCTTTTGTTTCGAAGGACTTTACGCTGGATTTCGAAAGCCGGCAGTTGACCGTGCGCGGCCAGGAAGTGCACCTGACCCCGAAGGAATTCGAGGTCCTCAAGCACCTAGTCGCCAATCAGGGCAAGCCGCTGACCCATCGAAGGCTGCTGCAGTCCGTTTGGGGGCCGGAATATGGAGAAGAAACGGAAAATCTGCGCGTGGTCATCAATCAGTTGCGCAAAAAGATCGAAAGCCACCCGGCGCAGCCGCAGTACATCCGGACGGAACCGTGGGTGGGATATCGTTTCCAGCCGCCGCGCATGAGCCTCTCTAAGTGCCCTCCGCGAAAACAATAACGTCCAGTGGCTTGCGGTGGTTAACGAGATCGCGGGAGAGACGACCCGTCATTCGAAGAGCGGATACTCGGCACGGAGAAGAAGCGAGAGCGTGGCCTAGACTGGGAGACGAAGTAGGGCCCTGCAGCCGCGCGCATCGGAGCGGTTCTTCAAGGTTAGCTCACCGCCGTGCGCTTCGGCGATCTGCCGGCTAAGAACCAGACCAATCCCGGAGCCGCCCGGTTTGGTAGTAAAGAAGGGAACGAATAGGTTCGAGGTATTGGGAAGGCCAGGGCCTTCGTCAAGAACCCAGACGTCGAGTTGTGCGCTTTGCCGGGACCAGCCCACCTGAACGGACCCGCCAGTTTCCAGCGTCGCGTCCGCCGCATTGCGAACCAAGTTGATCAGCAACTGTTCCAATTGGTCGGCGTCGGCCGCAATGACAACGTCAGGACCCTTCAATAGGCTGACTCTTACCCGGGTCTCCAGTTTTATGCTCCGGCTTACCCATTCCGAGACGTTTACTGGTAGTAGCTTCGGCTGTGGCAGCCGCGCAAGTTGGGCATACGCGGCCATAAAACGCCCAAGCGCCTCGGTGCGAGAGCGAATGATGCCCAGGCCCTGCCGGAGATCATCCAGAATCGCAGCAGACCCCTCGCTCTGCAATTCAGAAGACCTGGAGGCGCTCAGGAGCCCGCTCTCCAGGCCTTGAGCCACAGACTGAATGGGAGCGAGCGAGTTGTTCAACTCATGCCCAAGAACGCGAATGAGCCGCTGCCAGGCTTTGCGTTCTTCGTCACGGAGCGTGCGGCTCAGATCGCTCAGAACTACGAGGTGATGAGGCAAGCCGCCCTGGCGGAACTTCCCGCGACGCAGCCCCCAGCGCCCGGAGCCCCCGGGAAAGGCCAGCTCCATGGTGTGCGCGGCTTCGCCTTCCAGGCAAGCTCCGAGTCCCAGTTCTTCCGCCGTAAATCCCAGCAGGCGACCTTCAGGACGGCCCAATAAGCGTTCGCCTGCGCGATTGACCAGCCGCAGCTTCGTGCTGTTGTCGAAGGTGAAGATGGCGAGATCAATCTCCTCCATCACGGTCCGCAAGAGGGCGGTGGCTTCCAGCGCTCCGAGGCGTTGTTGCCGAAGGACTTCACTGAGCGCATTGACTTCAATCATCACTTCGCCCATGGCATCGTCGCTTCGTGCCCCGCGGGCGCGCATCGAAAAGTCTTCTTCGCGCAAGGCGGCCAAGAGATTCGAAAGTGTTTGCAGCGAGAATACAACTCGATGCCGCAGCGAGAAAGCAAATCCCAGCCAGAGAGAAAAGATGAGAAAGGCAAGTGTCCAGACGGCGCCGGAAGAATAACTTCCATGCCACAAGAGAATCATGGCGATCAGCGAACCTGGGAAACCCGCCGCTAGCGCGAGGAGCTGGATGCGGCGCTCATAGGTCAGTCGCGTCATTCGAGTCCATGTTTTTGCAGCCGGCGATACATGGCGCTGCGGCTCAATCCCAGAGCCTTCGCCGCCTGGCTCACATTTCCTTCGTGGCGAGAGAGTGTGCGCTGGATGAGATACCGCTCAACTTCATCGAGGCTCATTTCCTCCAGCTTGGCCGCGCCGCCAGAGGCCTGCGCGCGCAAACCGAGGTCTGCCGCGCGGACCGAAGGGCCAGGCGAGAGGAGCACGCCGCGTTCCACCGCATGATCGAGTTCGCGAACATTGCCCGGCCAGGCATGCTCATGAAGAGCCTTGATGGCGGCGGTGTCGAAGCCGGAAATGTTCTTGCGATAGCGCTGCGCGTAACCGTGGAGAAAATGGTGTGCCAGGAGATCGACGTCCTCACGGCGGTCTCGCAGCGGAGGGATGTGGATCTCAATGGTATTCAAGCGAAAGAGGAGGTCTTGACGGAACCGACCGGCGGCGGCCTCGGCATTCACGTCGGCGTTGGTAGCCGCGAGTACCCTAACGTTGACACGCCGCGTCGTGGACGAGCCGACGCGCTCGAGATCTCCCGTTTCCAGAACGCGCAAGAGTTTGGCCTGCAGGTTGAGTGGAACGTTGGCAATTTCGTCCAGGAACAAGGTACTGCTATCGGCGAGTTCGAATCGCCCGACGCGATCGGCGCGCGCATCGGTAAAGGCACCCTTTACGTGACCGAAGAGCTCGCTTTCAAAGACACCTTCCGATAGCCCACCCGCATTCACGGTTACCATTGGCTTCGTCGCCCGCGCCGACAAGGCATGAAGGGTTCGAGCGACAACTTCTTTGCCAGTGCCATGTTCTCCGGTGATCAACACGTTGGCCTCCGAAGGGCCGATCTGCCCAACTAGTTCCAGGACGGGCGCCATGGCAGGGGATTTCGCCAGAAATGTCGGCCGCGATTCGGCGCGCAGGATGCGGTTTTCGGCTTCGAGACGCGATGCCTGCCTCAGTGCCTGCCGCAAATCGATTTGCGTGCGCAAAATGGCGAGCAGGCGGGTATTTTCCCAAGGCTTCTGGACGAAGTCGCGCGCGCCGCGGCGCATCGCCTCCACCGCCACTTCGATGCTGCTCCACGCGGTCATGACGATGACCGGCAACGTACTGTCGAGCATTTGGATGCGAGTAAGCAGGTCGAGCCCCTCCTGGCCCGAAGTGGTGTCTCGTGCGTAATTGAGGTCCATCAGGACAGCGTCAAATTCACGGGATTCTATGGCGCTCAGAGCCTCGGCCGGAGAAGCCACGCCCTGCGTTTCATAACCCTCACGCTTTAAGAGCAGGCGCAGAGCGTCGCGAATGTCCGCCTGATCGTCAGCCAAAAGAACTCGATAAGAGTGCGGGTTAGTCGTCTTCATTCGAATGTGTTTGTGAAGTTCATCCTACTGCCGTTTTCCAGCACGGTGGAAAACCATGGAAGCGACGCCTTCGGCCAGCAGGCCTCTGCTCAAGCGGGTTGTGCCGCGCCGACGTGTGCGCCGGCCGTAGCGCTGTCACCCACAACCCACCCGTCCTTCAGCTGGATAATGCGACTCCCATAGGCTGCGTTTCTCTCTGAGTGTGTGACCTGGATGATTGTTGTGCCGGCGTCGTTGAGTCTCTTGAAAAGCTGCATGATCTCGTCGCCTTGTGCGGAATGGAGATTCCCAGTCGGCTCATCGGCGAGGATCAACTTCGGACTAAGGATCACCGCGCGGGCGACTCCCACAAGCTGTTGTTGGCCGCCGGAGAGCTGGTTCGGGAAAAGATCTTTCTTGCCCACGATGTGAAATCGGTCGAGGGCGTCGCAAACCAGGCTAATGCGTTCCTTGTGCGGCACGTTCTTGTAGGACAGCGGGACCTCCAGATTTTCGAAAACGGTCAGATTGTCGATGAGGTGATAACTCTGAAACACAAAGCCAATGTTGGCTTTATGCAGTTCGTTCCGCTTCTTGACGTTGAGCTTGTGGACAGCTTCACCGAGGAAGTAGTAGTCCCCGGTCCAAGCGCCATCGAGCATCCCAATGATGCTCAGCAGAGTAGATTTTCCAGCGCCAGAAGGGCCCATGATGGTGACAAATTCGCTGGGCTGAATATCAAGATTGATTCGGCGCAACAAATAGAATTTATTCGGACCGGCCTCGACAACTTTTTCCAGGTTTCGTAGCTGAATCAATGGTTCCACATCGGCTCCTTGCGGTTCGCACAGCGCATCGCGCCTCTATCTTAGCGCATGTCGTTACGACAAGACTTCTACCCTACTCCAGAGCCATGACTTACTCATACCGCAACGCAACTAGCGGATCCACGCGTACGGCACGCCGCGATGGAAGATAAGAGGCCAAGGTGGCAACAGCCGCCAACACCAGCGGAAGCACGATGAATGCGACGGGATCAGCGACCTTCACTCCGAAAAGCAAACTGGATAGCGCGCTCGCCAGAGCGAACGCAACTGGAAGTCCGATGCCCATACCGATCAGCGTGAGCAATGCACCTTTTTTGAGGACCATTCGCTGAATGTCGTTGGCCGTGGCGCCCATGGCCATGCGAATGCCGATTTCGTTGGTGCGCTCGCTAACTGCATAAGACATTACGCCGTATACGCCGACCGACGCGAGCACCAGCGCGATGATCCCCAGGATGCCCATCATGACCGCCACATAGGCGATACCGACAATGGAGTCGCTGATGACCTCGTCCAAGGGTTTGATGCTGTACAGAGACAGCTCAGGATCTACCGCGACTACTTCGCTGCGAACATTATGGACGAGTGAGCGCGGATCTCCGGCGGTGCGCAAGACCAGCGAGGCATACAAAGACGGCGCTTGCCGATAGGTCCGATAGATTGTTGGGATGTCATCTTTGTTGATCCAACTGTAGTGCACGTCATCCACGATCCCGACGATTGTCAGCCACGGTGACTGCTCTGCGGCTTGCCCGACTTTCAGCCTTTTTCCCAGGGGCTTTTCTTCTGGAAAATACCGCCTGGCCAGGCTCTTACTGATAACTGCGACAGGTAGGGTGCCATCGCCGTCCGTGTTAGCCAGTTGGCGTCCCTCGTAGAGAGCAATGTGCATCAACAGAAAATAGTTCGGGCTGACAGTCTGGACGATCGCGCTGTTTGCTTCGCCGCGATCCCTTGTCGTGTGCCCTTCAGCGGAGAAGGCTCTGATGTCGGCTCCTCCCCCGTTTGCGTAGGGTACTTGGGTGACCATCGCCGCAGATTGAACAGTTGGAAGCGCCGAGAGCCTCTGTAGCACTTGCTCGTCGAAAGACACCCGGCTCGGCTGCGCCTGATAGCGCAGTTCCGGCAGGATGAAGTTCATCGCGAGAATGGATTCCGGGTGATACTTTTCATTCACGTTGAGCAGCGCCGTAAAGTTTTTCACCAGCAAACCGGCACCCACCAGAAGGACGAGGGAAAGGGAAATCTCGGCCACCACGAATGCGTTGCGCAAACGATGACGCGCGCGGCCGGCCGAAGATCCACGGCCGCTTTCTTTCAGTGTTTCGCTTAGGTTTGTGCGCGACGTCAGCAGCGCCGGCGCAATTCCAGAAAGGATACCGCTGAATAACGCGATGGCCAGCGTAAAAACGAACGCGTTTGCATCGAGGCTGATCGTCTTCCATCCGGCAACGAACTTGGCCACGTCTGTCGGCATGTGCGCGAGTATGAGAGTGATGTCCCATTTCGCGAACAGCAATCCTACCGCGCAGCCAAGCAGGGATAAAAGGATACTTTCTGTCAGCAGTTGGCTGACGAGACGGGCGCGGCTCGCTCCCATGGCCGCTCGTACGGCCAGCTCCTTTTGACGACCGGAAACACGCGCAAATTGCACGTTGGACACGTCCGCACAGGCGATGAGCAGCACGAACCCCACGGCACCCATGAGCAGCAAGGTGAACTGCCGCGTGATATCAGTGGTCGCAAATTCGCGCACCGGCATCACGCGCAGCCGCCACCCTTTGTAAGAATCCGGATACGCCTCGCTTTCTCGTTGCGCAATTGCGGTCATTTCTGCGGTCGCCTGATTGACCGAGGTATCCGGTCTCAGCCGGCCCAGAACCCACAGCCAGCGCGAAGTCCGCTCGGCTCGCTGCTTCACGGTAAGAGCCATGGGCATCCACAATTCCGCTGGCATCGGGAAATCAAACCCTTTGTTCATTACTCCTACGACCGTGAAGCTCTTGCCATCCACCTTCACGTTCTTGTTGAGGATATTCGGATCGGCCGCATACCGCCGCTCCCAGAGTCCATAGCTCAGAATGATCTCCTGATCTTTTCCTGGCTGTTCTTCTTCCGGCAGAAACGTACGGCCCATTTTCGGTTGAACGCCCAAAAGGCCGAAGAAATTTGCCGTTACGCAAAATCCTTGGGTTCTTTCCGGCTCGCGATTGCCGGTCAAGTTCACCTCATCCCAGTTGTAGGCGCCCAATTGTTCGAACGACTTTGCCTGGGTCTGCCAATCCCGATACGTTGCCGGAGACACGGGATTCGTCTCGATGTTCTGCTGCGGGCGCACATTCACGATGGCCACGATGCGGTCAGGGTTTTCGAATGGCACCGAATGCAATAGGAACGCCTCCGCTACGCTGAACATCGCCGTATTCGCGCCTATGCCCAGCGCCAGCGCCGTCGCGCAGACAAGCGTTGCCAGGCGATGCTTCCACAGCATCCGTGTGCCGTACCGGATGTCCTCGAAGATGGTGTGCACTTAGTAGCTCCTACTCCTCGGAAAGAAGCCCCCTATCTCACTGAAAATAACGGCTCTGCTGCGCACCGCTACTTTCATCCTGCGGGGACCATGACTTATTCGTATCGCAACGCGATCAGCGGATCTACGCGCATCGCCCGCCGCGCCGGGACGTAGCATGCTGCCAGCGAGACCGTCACCAGGAGCAAATTCACTGCTACGAAAATAAGGGGGTCCCTCATACTCACCCCGTAGATCATGCCTTCGAGTAGTCTCGTCAGCATCAGCGCCGCTGCGACGCCGAACACTACGCCGCTGGCGACCAGCTTCAACCCTTCCGTCAGAATCATCTTTAGCACATCCGCGGGCCTTGCCCCGAGCGCCATGCGCACCCCGATTTCACGCGTTCGCTCGGATACCACGTAGGAGATGACTCCGTAAATGCCCACACTCGCAAGCACCAGCGCGAGGCCGCCGAAGATGCTCAACAGCAGCATCATGAAGCTTCGCAGGGCCAGCGAACCTGCGAGCACTTGGTCCATGGACCGAACCGCGCCAGTCGGCACAAGCGGATCTGCCGCGGCCAGCGCTTCCCGCAGGGCTTGGTTAAGCATGAGAGGGTTCCCCGTCGTTCGTGCCACGATGCTTCGCGGAAACCAGGCCTCGAAGAGGCTGGAGGTTCCCAATTTAGCTTGCGCTGCTGGAATAAATGTGGTCGGTTCGGCGGGCTGATCCACGTAGCTCTTCACGTCGCCCACCACGCCTACCACTTCACAAAGGACGCCACTGACGTAGAGGTACTTTCCGAGGGAGCCTTGCCCCTGAAAATATTTGCGGGCGACCGCTTCGTTGATAATGACCACGGGACTCGAGAATTCGGAATCGGATTCCGTGAATCCACGCCCTTGCTTCCAGGGTGTTCCGATGGCCTGGAAGTACCCCGGTGTAATCTCCCTGTAATCCATGGAGATCCATTCCGATTCCTTGGGCCCGGCAATCCTCACGCCATTATTTCCCCCTCTTTCGAGGGGCAATCCCGCCGCAACGACGCCCGCAGCGGTCACGCCAGGCAAAGCTGCAATGCGCTGCTCGATGTCCCTGTAGAATCGAGTAATTTCCCGAGTGGAGTTGTATTTCGACCCGGTCATCCAGAATTGCATGGTAAGAACGTGGTGGGAATCAAACCCGGGATTTGCATTCATCAATTTTGCGAAGGTGGCGATCATCAGACCCGCTCCGGCCAGCAGCACGAGCGATAGAGCTAATTCTCCGATCACCAATCCCTGCCGCAGCCTCGCGCGGCCGACTCCCGCACTGGCCCTTCCCTCGCCTTCCTTAAGCGTCTCGCTGAGATTAGTCTTGGTGGCATAGAGCGCAGGCGCAATCCCAAACACCGCGCCCGTCAGAATGGAAATTAGAAGCGTGAATGCGAATGTCCAGGCATCGAGGCGGATATCGCTCAAGCGGGGCAAATTGCTGGGCGCCATCGCCAGGAGTGAACCCAATCCCGAGCCGGCCACAGCCAAACCGAGTGCTCCCCCCGCCAAAGCAATCAACATGCTTTCTGTGAGCAGTTGGCGGATGAGTCGAACCCTCGAGGCTCCCATGGCGACGCGCACCGCAATTTCTCGCCCCCGTGAGCTTCCGCGCGCGAGGAACAAATTGGCCACGTTGGCGCAAGCAATCAGAAGTACAAAGCCGATCGCACCCAGCAGAACCAGCAGGAACGGGCGCATCCCCGCGCCGATCATGGCTTGATACGGCCTGAAACTCATGATGAGCTGTTGCCCCACAACGTTGGGATAGCGGACTCGGAAATCCCGGGTGACGATGTCCATCTGCGACTGCAGTTGATCGCGCGTCACCCCCGGCCTCAGCCTGCCGATAACACTGATGTTTTCGCCGCTCCCTGCGGTCTTCGCCACCAGCGCCAGCGGAATCCACACCTCCGCCCGGACACCCGGACTCAGATCAGAATTGGCGCGCGGATCAAAGCCAGCGGGCATCACTCCGATCACCGTGTAAGCATCCCCATTGAGCAAAACCTTTTGGCCCATCGCTCCCTCAGCCCCGCCCAGGCGGCGCTTCCATAGGGAATGACTCAGTATGGCAACGCGCTGCCCGTCGGCTCGATCTTCTTCGGGAAGAAAGTCACGGCCGAGCGCGGGGCGAATACCAAGTACTTGGAAATACTCGGCTGAGACAGGCACACCACGAACATGTTCCGCTTCATTCCCGGTAGCAAAATTGAAGCCAACGTCGGTGTAACCCGCGATATGTTCGAAGAGTTTGCCGTACTCCCGCAGAAGCTCCAACTGCTCCGCCGTTAAACTCATCTCATCGGATAGTGTTTGATAGCTCTCGGCAAGCTGGACGATATGGTCGGGCTCAGGGAAGGGCAGCGGGCGGAGCAGCACTCCGTATACAACCGTAAAAATTGCAGTGTTGGCGCCGATACCCAGCGCAAGGGTCAAAACGGCCACGGCGGTAAACCCGGGACTCTTCGCCAGCATCCGCGCTGCGAATCGTAAGTCCTGCCAGAACGTATCCATGAGCCGCCTCGGCGTCAGGCGCCTACCGGCGCTTCCTGGGTCTCCTCGACGATGCGCCCGTCGAACAGATGAATGGTGCGTTCGGCGAAATTGGCGTAACGCTGGTCGTGCGTGACCATGCAAACGGTCGCGCCGTTGCGGTGCAGGTCGCGAAGGAGCTCCATCACGGCCTCGCCGTTCTTTGAATCGAGGTTTCCGGTCGGCTCGTCAGCCATCAGAATGAGCGGATCACCGACAAGCGCGCGGGCCACCGCCACACGCTGCTGCTGACCGCCGGAGAGTTGCGAGGGATAGTGGCGTAGCCGGTGCGCCATGCCCACACGTTCCAGCGCGTGCTGCACCTTCTGCTTCCGCTCCGCACCGCTCGTGCCCCGATACGTCAATGGCAGTTCAACGTTTTCATACACTGTCAGGTCGCCAATCAGGTTGAAGGCCTGGAAAATAAATCCAATCTCGCGGTTGCGGATCCGCGTGCGCTCGCTGATCGAGAGATTCGCGACCGGCGACCCGTTGAGCGTATACTCCCCGCCCGTCGGTGAATCGAGAAGCCCGAGAATGGAGAGCAAGGTCGATTTGCCGCAGCCCGAAGGCCCGGCGATCGAGATGTATTGCCCCTTCTTGATCTCCAGGTGGATCTCGGACAAAGCGTGCGTCTCGACCTCATCCGTATAGAACACTTTCTTCACGCCTTCCATCTTGATGAGTGTTGCGTTTGGGTCCGTCATTTGCTCTCCTTCTCGTATCCGATCTTGAAAGCTCTTTTCACCTGCACTTGGTCCTGGTGCTCACCAGACAAAATCTAGCTTGCGGCTATTCCTTAGAAAGAAACCGTAACCCCTTTATTTCCAGCGCACGCTCCTCGCTTCTTTCCTGGTTCGTCGTGTTTCGAAGAACCAGGATTTATTCGTAGCGCAGCGCCACGATGGGATCGATCCGCGTTGCTCGCCGCGATGGGAGGTAGCACGCTGCGAAAGCCACCAGGCAGATAATCCCCAACGATGCCGCATACACCAGAACGTCGCCCGCGTGCACCCCGTACAGCAGAGACTCGCTTAGCCGAGCTAGCCCGTATGCCAGTGGCAATCCCACCGCTGCGCCCACCAAAAGCATCCATCCAACTTCCTTGAACACTAGCCCTCTTACGTGTCCAGCCGGGGCCCCCAGCGCCACTCGAATTCCAATTTCCCGCGTCCGCTGCACGACCAGGTAGGCTAGCACCCCGTAAATTCCCAGTGCCGCCAGCAACGCCGCCAAACCGCCAAACGCCGCGGACAGCCCCGCGATCACGCGCTCAGCAAATAGATCTTCGTCCACTACGCGCTCGACTGTCTTTAGTTCGTACACCGGCAAATTAGCATCCGCTCCCCGGACCGTCTCCCGCAGCGTGTTGGCGATTAACAGGGGATCTTGTTGGGTGCGAACGTAAAAACTCATGCCGAAGAGTTTTCCGAATTGCGAATAGGGCTGATAGAAAAACGGCCGCTCGGCATCCCGGACGTGACCCTCTCTTACCGCTTTCACAACACCAACGATCTCTATATTTGGCTTGACGTTATTTCCCCCGCCCAGCGCAAAGTGCATGCCAATCGGATTTCTGTTCGGAAAGAACTCTTTTGCCATGGCTTCATTCACGATCGCCACCTTCGTGTTTGCCGCGGTGTCTCCGGCGTTGAATTCGCGACCGGAAAGCAGCGGAATTCTCATGGTCGAGAAATAGTTCGGGCTCACCGCGTCATAATTCACGTGCTGGTCATCGGTATCTAGGTTTTGACGGCCTTCCACGGTAATGTTCCCGCTCATATCGGTCCCCGTCAGCACCGGAATCTGCGACGATCCCACACCGAGCACTCCGGGAAGCGCACCCAGCCTCTCCCTCAGCCGGTCGACCAGGGCCACCGTTCTCGACGCGTCATAGCCGCTCAATTGCGGCGAAATCGAAAACGTCATCAGCTTCTCCGTGCTCAATCCCAGGTTTTGTGTCCGCAGGTTCCACAGCGTCCGGGAAAACAGCGCCCCGCCTGTCAGCAACAGCAGCGTGAATGCCACCTGACCTGCAACCAGGTACTTGCGGAATCGCACGTGGGCCGGCCCCGCCGATGTTGTTGATCCCTGGTCTTTCAGCGTCTGCGAAACCCCGGTTCGCGTCGCCCGCCAAGCAGGGATCAGCCCGAACAGCAGCGCCGAGACCGCCGTCGCTGCCGTCGCAAACGCCAATACGCTTCCATCGACCCGCGCGGTGATCCCCTGTACCATTGCTTCAGAAACGACGGCTTCCGTCAAAATGTTCATTATCCAGCCGCCCAAAATGAGTCCTAGAACGCCTCCACCCAGTGCGCAGAGAAAGCTTTCCACCAGCAATTGCCGCATCATCCGCCCTGGCGAGGCTCCCAGGGCGGAACGGATGGCAAACTCGCGCTGTCGTGCAGCTGCCTTTGCCAGCAGCAGATTCGCCACGTTGGTGCACGCGATCAGCAGCACCAGTGCCACCATGGCAAACAGCGCCATCAGACCCGGCCCGGAATCGCGCTGTACGACGGTTCTTCCCTGTGCTCCAGGAAACAGCTCAATCCTCTTGGCGAGAAACTTCTGACGGTCTTTGGCTCCCATATTGGGGTTGGGGATGGCCGCCAGCTGCTGTTCGAGCAGGCCCGGGTAGTCCACGTTGATTCCCGCCTGCGCCTGCTCCATGGACACGCCCGACTTCCGCCGCGCCAACACTGCCAAAAACGAATCATTCCAGTCGTCCAGCCCATTCCGGATCGGCGTCATCTGCCCCTTCATGGTCATGGGCACAAAAATGTCCGGCGTGTGTCCCACCTGGATGCCCCTGAATCCTGCCTGCGCAACGCCGACGATGGTCATTTCCGTGTTGTTCACCAGGATGGTGTGATTCAAAACTCCCGCATCTCCGCCGAAATGCTGCGTCCAATAAGCATGGCTCAACACGAGTACCGGATGGGCCCCCTGGACATCGTCATCGGCAGCCGACAGCACTCGGCCGAGGGCCGGCCGCACACCAAGCACCTCGAAATAGTTCCCCGTTACGAGTTCGCCCGAACCACGGTCCGTCTGTCCTTGACTCGCGATGCTTGCCGAAAATTCATATCGCGCGAGCACCCCGTCAAAAACCGTGGTGTTTTTTGCCAGCCCCTTGTACAGCGGGTAGGAAAAAATCTCCGAATCATCGCCGTCACTCCACACATGTCCATGTTTGGGTCCGGGCGACGTCAGCACCACCAACTCTTGGGGATTCTCGACCGGCAAGCGCCGCAACAGGATTTGATTGAGCAGCGAGAAAATTGCCGTGTTCGCGCCGATGCCGAGCGCCAGCGTGAGGATCGCAATGGCCGTAAATCCCGGATTCTTAGCCAGCATCCGTAGGCCGTACCGCACGTCTTGATAAAGCTCGGGCATCCTCTAGATCCTTAAAATCCTTGATCCCCAAACGGCCATCATTCGTAGCGCAGCGCCTCGATCGGATCGACGAGCGTCGCGCGCCGCGCCGGGACATACGCCGCCGTGCCCGCGACACAAATCAGGAGCAAGCACGCTCCCGCGTACGACAATAAGTCCGTGGGCTTGACTTCAAAGAGCATGGTGCCCAGCAGGCGGCTACCAGCATAGGCGGCCGCGACACCCGCAACAATTCCCGCGCTAACGACGATGAACATGTGTTGCAAGACGGTGCCAAGAATGTCTCCCCGTTGCGCCCCCATGGCCATGCGAATTCCGATTTCCCGCGTGCGTCGGGCGACGGCAAAAGCCACTACTCCATAGAGTCCTACGGAAGCAAGCAGAGTCGCGAGCAAGCCAAACGCGCTCGAGAGCCAAGTAACTACCCTTTCCTCGGTCAGCGATTCTTCCGTTTGGATTTCCAAGGTGGTTGTTCCGTAGAGGGGTAGGTTGGCGTCCAGGTCTTTGACTTCGGTGCGCACCAGTTCTGTAAGCTTTCCAGGATCGCCCGCCGTGCGCGCGTGCAGCGTCATGTCAAAGAGGCGTGGTTGTTGCGCCATCGGAGTGTAAAAGTGGCGGCGGGCCGCTTCCTGAAGATGAACATACTTCGCATCCTTGACCACTCCGATGATTTCAATATCCGGCTGAGCTTTTGGATCGTCGTTCGTACCGATTTTTCTTCCCATGGGATTCCTGGCCCCAAAGAAATAACTGGCCATCGTCTCGTTGATGATGGCTACCATGGGATGCGCGGCGTCATCTTGATCCCGGAAATCCCTTCCGGCGGTCAGGGGAATGCCCAGGCTCGCGAAATATCTCGGCGAGACTATGGTTGCGTTAATGCTCATCTCCTCGTCCGGCCGCGGCTGATAGCCCTCCACGCGGATGCCCTCCTGGTCCCAGCCACCGGAAAGCGGAGAATCAGAGGCCAAGCTTACGGCCTGCACTCCCGGCAAGCTGCCAACACGCATAAGCAAATCATGGTACAGGCCTTTGATTCTTTCCTGTGGATAGCCGTTCAGAGACGGATTGAGCTGCGCGAGGAACACATTTTCTTTTACAAAACCGGGGTTGATTCCGTGCAGGTTTTCGAGGCTATGCCAGAACAGTCCGGCGGCGATCAGCAGCGGCAGAGAAAGGGCCACCTGGAGGAATACCAGGCCGCTTCGCAGACTAAAAAGTCGCCCGCCGGAAGCTACCGAGGGAGCTTCATCCCTCAGAGCGCCAGAGACCGAGGAGTTCAAAAGCTGCCAGACTGGGGCGAGACCGAACAGGAGACCCGTCAGGAACGAAGCCAGCAGCGTAAATCCAAGGACGCGCAAGTCCAACGGCACATCCAGGTTTGCTGAATAGCTGGCGGGCAAAAACCCGACGAGCGCACTTTTCGTCCAAGCTGCAAGCAGGATTCCAGCAAAACCGCCCATGGCGGAGAGCATAAAACTTTCAGTGAGCCACTGCCGTATCAGCCTTCCTTTTCCGGCTCCGATCGCCAAGCGCACGGCGATCTCTTGTTTGCGCCTTTCCGTGCGCGCAAGCAGCAGGTTGGCAAGATTCGCGCACGCCACGAGCAGCACGATGCCGGTAACAATAAGAAGCAAAAGCAGCGGACGTTCCATCTCTGCGCGGAGATGGGCAAACCCTTGTTCACCGGCGACCAGTTCAATTCTTCCGCCCAGCGCGCGCTTCCTATCATGCTCGGTCAGGTTAGGTGAATTCTCTGCGAGCTCCTCAGCGAGCGTCTGACGATAGAGCACATCGACCGCCGCTTGCGCTTCCAGAGCAGAGACCCTTGGCCTCCGGCGCGCCAGGATGGTCATCCATCGATGGCGGGGGTTCTCGAGCCGGTTGGCGGGAACTGGCCTGAAAACGGTGGCCATCATCATGGGAACGCGAACACCCGGATTACGCGCCAATTCCGTGCCGTAAAAACCCGGTGGCGTGACCCCCAAGACGGTCATCGGTCTGGCGTTGAGAATGATCTGCTTTCCAACAATCAACGGATCGCCGGCGAACCGCCGCTGCCAGTAGCCGTAGCTCAGCACGGCCACGGGATGCCCGCCGGGCAGGCGATCGTCGTCATCTGTAAAGAGCTTCCCCAGCCAGGGCTGCACGCCAAGAGTGGTGAAGTAATTTCCCGATACCAGTTCACCGTAGAGCTGCTCGCTCTGCCCACCATAGCCGACGTTCAGTTCGACCCCGCTTCGCGCCAGCACTCCGGAAAAAGAAGCGTTCTTGTCGCGAATAGCCTGATACATCGGGTAGGAGAAATCTTCATTCAGTTGTCCTGATTGCGGGTCGGAGTATTTCAGGACCACCAGCTCTCCCGGTTTCTCGACCGGCAGACTCTTCAGCAGCACGGCATTCACCATCGAGAAGATCGCCGTGTTGGCGCCAATTCCAAGCGCGAGCGTCAAAATCACTACAGCCGTGAAGCCCGGACTTCTCGCTAGCATCCGCAGGCCGTAACGCACATCCTCGAAGAGCGTGTGCACCTTCACTCCCCCTGCGAGCGCCCGTTGCGGTTGCTTGGTGGGCGCAGAGATCGGGAATCACTGATTCGCAAGCCCCGGCTAAGTTCAACACACCTTATTACTTCAAGCGGATCCGGTCGAAGGCGTCCCAGGCGGACATATCGGAGAGAATCACTTTGTCTCCGACCTTTAGTCCCTGCACGATTTCGATGGTGTTCACCGAACTCCGCCCCAACTTAACATTGACGCGCACGGCTTCCGATCCGTCATCAATAATCTTGAAAATTCCGATCGTGCTGTCCGGCTGCCCATGTACCGGCCGGCCCACAAAAAGCACGTCCTTCAGATTCTCGAGAGTGACCGTGCCGTCCACGCTCAAATCCGGCCGCGCACCCAAGGGAAGGGGGTCGTCGATAGTCACGTCCACCGTAACCGTGCCGTTAACCACCGATGGATCGATCCGCGAAACGTGCCCGTTTACCACCCCATTCCGCGTATCGATCGAAGCTTTTTGTCCCGGCGTCACATCCTTGGCTTGCGTCTCCGGAATCTTGATTTCCGCTTTGAGTTTCTTTGGATCAGCTACCCGTGCCAGGTTTGTGCCGGGAGTCACGTGCTGGCCGACGTCCACTGGCACAAGCTGCAATACGCCATTGATGCCCGCGCGAACATGTAGCGCATCCACTTGGCTCCTCTTCAGTTGATAGAGGGCCTTCTGTTCATCGATTTTCGCCTGCTGCGCGGCGAGTCGGGCTTTCGCAGAATCGGCAGCCACCGCAGTCCTTTCAGTCTCCAGTTTTAGGCGAATGGCCAGCTGTTCTTCCTTCACTCTGGAGAGATTCCTGACGTGATCAGACCCGATGCCCTCCTTGAATAGCTTTTCGTCTACTTCATGTTGCAGGTGGGCCTGCTCGAAATCACTGCGTACGGCGGCTTCGTTCGCCTTCTGGTTCATCAGATCGCTGTCAACCTGCACCTTGAGATTTGCGTACTCTGCTTCCGCGCCCTTGAGCTGGAATTCCGCGTCAAGCGCGTCTCGCTGCAACGTTGGGTCACTCAGTTCCATAATGATGGAATCTGGCTTAACGACAGCCCCGGGACGCAATACCCAGCGCTCCACTCGCGAGTCCGTCTGCGCAGGGATCCAGCGAATGTCTTCGGGAACAAGGGTCCCCAACCCACGCACTTCCCGCAGCATGGGGCCGCGCTTCACTTCATCCGGCCAGATCGTGGCCCGGTCCACACTGGGCGCGGCCGGCCGGAGCTTCGACAGCCCATAGGTTACCCCTCCGATGATGATGAGTGCGACGGTGCCGTAAGCGATCCTTCTGATCTTCTTGGCCCGAGCGTTCGATGGTCGTTGGATGTCCATATATGTCGTCACCTTCTAGAACGCAACTCTCCGGCCCCAGGTTCCCTTCGCTAAGTCTATCTAGTTTCAATGAATTAGCCGGAATTCTTTCTCCAGAATCTCCTCAAATCGACCGGAAATGGGATTAACCGTCCCACCTTCGGACAAGCGGGCCGATGTCCGGTGTCTGGTTGTTACTCGCCGACTGTGCCGTGCCGGAATCAGTCCGGCCTGGCATTCTCTTCTTAGCGGGACGGCGGCAGATTCACCCAAGCCGAGTTTTGACGAGATGATTCCAGGACTCCGGAGATGAAACGAACACCCGCTACTCCGTCCCGCACATTCGGTACCAGCAGCGATGCGGGCAATGGAGCGCGCCCGGCGTTCCGTGCGGCGATCTGCTCAGCCAAGTCAGCATACAGTTGCGCGAAGGCCTCTAGGTATCCCTCCGGATGCCCGGACGGGATGCGGCTCGCATGCTTCGCCGACGCCGTGGCCGCGGCCCCGGCGCGACTGATCGTAACCGGCGGCTTGCCATACGGTGCAAAACGCAGATAGTTCGGATTCTCCTGCCCCCACTCGAGTCCCGCCTTTTCTCCATAAACCCGCAGCCGAAGGTTGTTCTCGTTTCCTGTAGCCACCTGGCTCGCCCACAACATTCCTCGCGCACCGCCCTCAAATCGCAAGAGCACTTGCACGTTGTCATCAAGGCGCCGCCCCGGCACGAATATGGAAACTTCCGCCGCCACCTGATCGCAGCGAAGTCCAGTCACAAAGCACGCGATGTTGTATGCGTGCGTTCCAATATCCCCAAGGGAACCGGCAGGTCCGCTCTGCGCCGGATCGGTGCGCCAAACCGCTTGTTTGTGCCCAGTAGCCTCAACCGGCGTGGTCAGCCAGTCCTGCGCGTACTCCACTTGCACGACGCGAATGCGCCCCAGCTCTCCGGCCAGGACCATCTCTCGCGCTTGCCTCACCAACGGGTAGCCAGTGTAATTATGAGTCAAGCCAAAAATCAGCCCGCTGCGCCGAACGATCTCCGCCAGCGCCAGGGCATCCTCCACCGCGGTGGTCAATGGCTTGTCGCAGATCACATGAATGCCGGCCTCCAAAAACGCTTTCGCCGGCTGGAAATGAACATGATTGGGTGTGACGATCGAGACGGCATCAATGCGGTCAGGCCGCTTGGCTTCGGCCGAGGCCATTTCGGCGAAACTCCCGTAAGCACGTTCCGGCGCGACATGCAGATCAAATGCAGCGGCTCGGCTGCGCGCAGGATCGGAAGACAAAGCCGCCGCAACCAGCTCAAAGCGATCATCGAGCCGAGCCGCCATGCGGTGCACCGCTCCAATGAAAGCGCCCGGTCCGCCTCCGACCATGCCTAGGCGGAGCCGCCGCTCTGTTGCATCACTCGCTTGTGGATTTTCTGTCATCGTTCTCGTCCCGTTTCCATCCCGTATCGCGCCCCAGGATGATTTCTAAGATTCGCGACTCGCAGTCAATTGTAGGAGCCGAGCCCGCCCGCCCGTCCGCGTCAACAGGTATGCAGCCTGTTTGCTGGAGACTACCCTAGTCCCAACATGCGCCGATTGGCGCGTTGATCCGCGCCCGAACCGGCGAAGTCATCAAAAGTGGTGCTCGCAGACTGGATGATATGCCGCTGAATAAACGGCGCCCCTTCCCGAGCGCCCTGCTCGCTGCTCTTGATGCAGCACTCCCATTCCAGCACCGCCCATCCCGGAAAGTCATACTGTGTCAGCTTGGAAAATATCGCGCTGAAATTAACTTGGCCATCTCCCGGCGAACGAAACCTCCCCGCTCGATTTGCCCATGGTTGATAGCCCCCGTAAACCCCCTGCCGGCCGGTCGGACGAAACTCCGCATCCTTCACGTGAAACATCTTGATGCGCGCGTGATACAGATCGATGAATTCCAGATAATCGAGCTGCTGCAGCACGAAATGACTCGGATCAAAAAGTACATTGCATCGCGGATGATGGGCGGTGCGCTCCAAAAACATTTCAAACGTGACTCCATCGTGCAAATCTTCGCCGGGATGGATTTCGTAACACAGATCTACCCCCGCGCTGTCGAAGGCATCCAAGATGGGACGCCAGCGCGCTGCCAGTTCATCAAAGGCCGTTTCAATCAGCCCGGCAGGTCTCTGCGGCCACGGATACAAGTACGGCCAAGCAAGTGCCCCGGAAAATGTAACATGGGCGCTGAGTCCCAGATTCGCGGACGCTTTCGCCGCGAGCAATAACTGTTCAACCGCCCAGGCTTGCCTCGCTTTTGGGTTGCTTCTCATCTTCTCCGGCGCGAATCCATCGAAGGCCAGGTCATACGCGGGGTGCACCGCCACCAACTGGCCTTGCAGATGCGTCGAGAGTTCGGTGACCTCCAGGCCGTGACCCGCCACCGTGCCACGGACCTCGTCGCAGTAGGTCTTGCTCTCCGCCCCTAGCTTCAAATCAAATAGCCGGGCATCCCAGGATGGAATTTGCACGCCCCGGTAGCCGAGCTTGGCGGCCCACAGAGCAATGCTCTCTAAGCTATTGAACGGTGCTCGATCACCCGCGAACTGCGCCAAAAAAATCGCTGGTCCTTTGATGGTTCTCATCGTTCCCTCAACTCCACCCTCCGTCTACGATGAAGTCCTGCGCCGTGCATTTTTCCGCCGCGTCGGAAGACAGGAACAGCGCCATGTTCGCGACGTCGCTTGGAAGCACACGCGTCTTCAAGCATTGACCGGCCATAACTTCCTTCTCGAACTCCGGCGTATACCACAATTTGATTTGCCGCTCAGTCCAGATAGCTCCGGGCGAAATCGTGTTGACCCGTATGCCGAAGGGCCCCAATTCGCGGGCCAATACTCGTGTCAACCCCGTGATCGCAGCCTTGGTGATGTTATAAACCGGAGCCCCCGTTAGCTTCAGCCTCCAAATAATGGACCCCAGATTGATGATGGCGCCTCCGCCAAGCCGCTTCATTTGTGGCGCGGCGGCTTGCGCCGCAAAGAACATGTGCCGCAGGTTTACCGCGATCCGCTCATCCCAGTAGTCCGGTGCGACTTGGTCTAGCGTGTGGCGGTCGTCGTTGCCGGCATTGTTGATGAGCACTCCAATGTCACCCAACTCGGCACGGATTTTCTCGATGGCCGCCCGCAGGGCGGCGATGTCGTGGAGGTCGCAATCGATGAAGTGTGGCGCGGTCCCCGTCTCTTTCTGAATCTCAGCGACCAACATCCGGCTCGCTTCCTCCGAAGGCGCGCGTGACGGCCGCACCAATACCGCTTCCTCCACCGGTGATGAAGACCGTTTTGTCAGCGAGCCCCGCATACCTCGACGGTCTGCCTGTATCCATATGCCTCAGCCGCCATGATCTCGGCGCGAGACGCTACTCTACTCATTTTCTGTCTCAAAGGAAATCTCTAGCGGCCCCGTCCGGCCCCGTCCCCGATGCGCTCTACGTCCTCGCCAGTCACTCGTCACGATTGAACGTTGGCAATCCGTTGTATCATCTCACTCCGTGAACATCCTCCTGAACGAAGTCGAATGCCGGGTCCTGGGTTCCCTGATTGAAAAAGAAATCACCACCCCCGAATACTATCCCCTTTCTTTGAACGCCCTGGTCAACGCCTGCAATCAGAAATCGAATCGCGATCCCCTCATGAATCTCGACGAAGCGGCCGTTCGCCAGGCCCTGTATTCTCTGGACGGACAATCCCTGGTTCGCTATGTCAGCGCCGCCGACAGCCGGGTGACCAAGTACGAGCACCGACTCCAGGAAGCCTTCAACTTCTATCGTCATGAGATCGCCATCCTTTGTGTCTTGTTGCTGCGCGGCCCGCAAACGCCCGGCGAGCTCCGTGGCCGTACTGAACGCATGCACCAGTTCGACGACTTGGGTGCCGTGCAATCCAGCCTGCAGCATCTGATGAAGCGCGAGCCCGCGCTCGTCAAAGTTCTTCCCCGCCAGCCCGGCACCAAGGAGTCCCGCTATGCACATCTCTTGTCCGGCGACGTGGAAGAGTGGGATGCCAAGCCAGTACCGGAACCGCCCCTCACTCCCGCGTCCGCCGACGGGGAACACCTGCATCTGGAAAAGGAGGTCGCCGCACTTCGCAGCGACGTCCGAGACCTTCAAAAGGAGATCGCCGACCTAAGGCAACAATTCGCAGAGTTCAAAAGGCAATTCGAATAAGAAGCAACCTTGTGGTGAGAGTGCGTTTGGCCAGACCGCGGCGCGTACATTAGTTTTGGGATGTTAAGGTTGAGGAGATGCGAACGAATGGGATTAACCACCATCGACTGGGTCATCATGGCCGTGTACTTCGCGTTCGTCCTTGGCATCGGCGCGGCCCTGCAGCGCTACATGAAGACCAGCGCGGATTTTTTCCTCGCCGGACGGTCGATTCCCGCGTGGGTCTGCGGCCTGGCGTTTATCTCCGCTAACCTGGGCGCGCAGGAAGTCATCGGCATGGGCGCATCCGGCGCAAAGTACGGCATCCTCACGAGTCATTTTTACTGGATCGGCGCCATCCCGGCCATGGTGTTCGTGGGCGTCTTTATGATGCCCTTCTATTACGGCTCGCGCGCGCGATCCGTGCCGGAGTATTTGCGGCTGCGCTTCGATGAAAAAACCCGTGGGCTGAACGCCATCTCTTTCGCCACCATGACGATTTTTTCTTCGGGCATTTCGATGTATGCCATGGCCAAACTGATCCAGACACTGCACTTTCTGGACGCGCCATTTCGGCGTTTCGGCATTCCGCAGGCGTGGATTTTTCACACCGGCATCATCGTGTCGGCGCTGGTAGTGCTCACCTATATCTATCTCGGCGGGTTGACCAGCGCGATCTACAACGAGGTGCTGCAGTTTTTTCTCATCGTCGCCGGGCTCATACCTCTCGTGTGGCTGGGCTTAAAGAACGTGGGTGGCTGGTCTGGTTTGAAGCTCGCGCTCGGCCCTTCTTACATGCATTCGTGGATTGGTCTGGGCAGCCCGCACACGAACCGCCTGGGCGTGGAGTGGTTCGGCCTGACCATGGGTCTTGGGTTCGTGCTCTCGTTTGGATATTGGTGCACGGACTTCCTCGTCGTGCAGCGCGCTATGGCTGCTGACTCCATGGCTTCCGCGCGGCGCACTCCCCTCATTGCGGCTGTTCCTAAGATGCTCTTTCCCTTCCTCGTCATTCTTCCCGGATTGATCGCCATTGCGCTTCCCACCGAACCGCCTGCTATCCTCAATGGTCCGCAAGGTTCGGCGGTTCGAACTCCCACCGGCCAAGGTCTCATCCCAGCCAAGCTTGACGCCACGACGGGGCAGCCCGTGCTGGATAACAGCGGCCGTCCGCAACTGGACTATGATCTCGCCGTCCCCAATCTTCTTCTCCATTATTTCCCAACCGGGATCCTTGGTCTCGGTCTCACGGCACTCCTCGCCAGCTTCATGTCCGGCATGGCCGGCAACGTGACCGCCTTCAACACCGTGTGGACACACGACATCTATGAGCCGTATATCAAGCCGAACGCTGGCGATGCACACTACTTAATGATGGGCCGCCTGGCCACCATTTTCGGGATAGCCCTGTCCATTGCCGGCGCGTATTTGGCTACCCGCTTCAACAACATCATGGATATGCTGCAGCTGGTCTTTGCGTTCGTGAACGCTCCGTTATTCGCGACATTTCTCCTGGGCATGTTTTGGAAACGAGCAACCGGGCACGGAGCCTTCATTGGGCTGCTCTCGGGAACACTCGCGGCCGCCGCTCATCATGCGCTGACAATTCCTGCGGAGGCGATTCCCGGGGTGAAAGGCGGCTGGCTGAGCGTGCTGCACACTTATCCTAGCGAGATGGCGCAAAACTTCTGGACCGCGATCTTGGCGTGGACCACCTGCTTTGTGGTTACGATTCTCGTAAGTCTCGTCACCAAGGCTCCGGACGAATCACGCCTCGTCGGCCTTGTTTATTCCCTGACGGAACGCCCGCAGGAGGGAAATCTGCGTTGGTACAAGCGGCCGGCCTACCTGGGCGTAGCGATTCTGGGAGTCACCGTGCTGTTGAATTTCATCTTCCGCTAGAGAAAGGCGCTCATGGGCCTGGATATTCGTTTACCCATCGGAATGATCTTTGCCATCTTCGGAATCATGCTGATCGTTTTCGGCGTGTTCAGCAACCCTGCGCTGTACGCACAATCGCTGGGGATCAATATCAACCTGGTCTGGGGTTCCGTTCTGCTGGTGTTCGGCGCGGTCATGCTCTTTCTGGGAGCGCGGTCGATGTTTGGTCCGCGCCCGGCCAATCCGCAGGGCGGGGAACCCCGACATTAAGGGCCGCTTCCTGTCTTTTCTCGCGTTCTGCGGCTGATGGGTGACTCGTGAATTAAGGATGGATGCGCGCTGCCCATCCGCCGCCCGGCGCCAATTTGATTTTTAGTTTCGCGGATTTGTTGAGCGGCATTGCTACTCTCTTATAGTCGCTGGCCATGCGGTCGGCGTTTATACCGTCCTGATAGGCTTCCATCGAAAAATTTCCTTCCGGCAAGAAGGAGAAATCGACTTCCAGTTCGCGCCCTGTCCAGTTGGTCATCGCGCCCACATACCAGTCGTTGCCGCTTCTTCTTGCCACCGCAACGTATTCGGCGATGCGGCCGTCGAGGACGCGAGTGTCATCCCAGACCGATGGAACGGGAGCAAGAAACTCCATGACCTCCGGTTCGCGCAAGTAATTCGACGGGCTGTCAGAGAGCATCTGCAAAGGACTTTCGAAGACCACATACATAGCGAGTTGGTGGCAGCGCGTGCCCAGTGCCATGGGCTGCTGAAAGATGGGTGCAAAGGTCGTTTTGGTAGCGTTCCGCATGGCGCCGGGCGTGTAGTCCATTGGGCCGAGGAACATTCTTGTAAAAGGAAGCGTGACGTTGTGGGTTGGTTCGGATTCCGCGCTCCATTTGCTCCACTCCATCCCGCGAACACCTTCGCCACTGATCATGTTGGGCCACGTGCGGGTCATGGTGACTTGTTTCTGCCCGCCGTGAAAATCAACCAGCATCTTGCGTTTCGCAGTTTCGCGGCTGACTTTATGGTAGAAGTTGATCAGCAGCTGATCGTCGCGCTGCATGAAATCGACTTTGATACCCTTGACGCCCCACTTGGCGTATTGCTCGAGAGCGGGGATCAATTGATCGTCGAGCGACTTCCAGACTACCCAAAGAATGATGCCCACGTTTTTTTCTTTGGCGTAAGCAGTCAGCTCCTCCATATTGATTTCGGGAACGACGTCGAGCACATTCCCAAGCTTGTACCAGCCTTCGTCCAAAATGATGTACTGGATGCCATATTTGGCGGCGAAGTCGATGTAATACTTGTAGGTCTGGGTGTTGATTCCGGCCTTAAAATTCACATCGTAAACGTTGTTGAAGTTCCACCAGTCCCACGCGACCTTGCCTGGCTTGATCCAGGAAGTGTCTTCGAATTGCGATGGCTTGGCCAACAGCCAGACAAGCTGGTTCGTCAGCAGGTCTCGGTCCTTCTCGACGATACCCATGAGCCGCCAGGGAAAAGTGCGCGTGCCGGAAGTAACCGCGATGTAGTCTGCGGCTTCAACGACTCTGAAATCGCGGTCTCTTTCTAGTTTTTCTTTTAGCGGATAAGGAGGAAACGTGCCGGCCAGTCCGCGTCCGCCGGTGCCGCGCAGCCACATTCCAGGATAATCTTCGACGTCGGATTCCGCGATCGCGAGCTTGGCGCCTTCTCCGGCATCCGCAATTGCCGGCATGGTGGCAATGAACGCCGGATCGATTTCCCGCAAATGCTGCGGAACATATTTTCGCTCGTTGTGCGAAAACATGCTGTCTTCCTGCGGATAGTAGACGATGGAATCTCCAGGGAAATTGAACTTTGTTTCTTCGCCGTAGACCTTTACCTGCTGCTGAGGAAGCGACGTTTCGAATCGGTAGGCGGCACCTTCGTTGTAAGCCCGAAAGACAACGGCGTAGCCGCCTTCCATTTCGAGGCGCAATTCATTGTAGTTCTCGCGAATCCTGGCAAACTTCTGACGAACCGCAGGTTCAACGGTCTGGTCGTAGCTGCGTTTTCTTGCGGCGTGCACTTTGGCGTCCAACCCCAGCGTCTGGTGGTCAATGTCGAGAGCCAGAGTGCAATCCTGAAGCAAGGCCCGGCCTCTTAGGAGCACGTCGTAGCGCACCGCGGGAACGGTGCGGATTCTGATTTCGATCCGGTTGTCAGGAGAGCGCAGGTCGTAGCTCGATTGGGCAGTAGCGCTAGCGGCCGCCGCCAGCAATGCAGCAAGTACAGCTAGCAGGGGCGGAGACATTTGTTTTAGAGCGTTCATCAGGTCAGTTTCCTCTCGATAAAGTACTGCGATTCGCTTGCCCAGCGGGCACGCCGCGCCAATGTACGTTTTGAGCGGGGCGTTGTAAAGCGCTTAACCTGGCGACCCTGAATTAGCGCCAGGGAAGCGGTGGCACGCGGATGGCGAGAACTGAATTTCGCGCCGGACGGAGTTCGGCCACGATTGTTTCTAGAGGAGCGCGTGGAGTGCCGCTTGTGCATCCGAGCGCTCGAGCCATCCCTGATTTGGCGCTGCGTGGCTGCCAGGCCGCCGATGGTCTAGCCGGCTTCTCGGAGGCGCAACCCGCCTTGGTGGCGAAGAACTCCGGGAGAGCCAGGACATCGAGATGGCCTTTTTTTTACCCGTCGGTACGGTCCTTCGAACGACTCTCCAGCGCGGTACTCCGCTCGGAAGATAACTCGGGACTCGGGTGTTTACCGGAGAGGAGAAGCAGGGGTTGACTTGCTTGAGGGGGCAGGTAAGTCATGGTATTTGTTGGGAATGCGCGGGGTACCCAGGCCATTTGCCTGGTACAACTGGAGGCCGTCCAGCGCAAGGAGAATCGATTCATGTCCAGACAAGTGAGCAATCCGGGAGGGGAATTGGTGCGGAGTGAAGCGCCCTCAGAGCTTCTGCGTGAGTTGGTGGCGCACCTCCGGCAGAACCGTACGCTGTTGCGCGAGGAATGGGTGGTGCGCATCACGGAGACGCGGCTGCTTACGGCGATGACCAAGGAAGAGATTTTCGCGGAAGCGACTTCGGTATACGACAGTTACGTGGAGGCTTTGGAGACCGAAGCCTTCGAAGCGCTGCAAGCCTACGCGCGCAATCTGTCGGAACGGATCATTCCGCGAGGGGTGGAGACGCACGAAGTGGTGGGCATCGTGCTGCTGCTGCGCGACGTTCTGGCGCGGTCGCTGTTCGCCAAGTACCAGACGGATTTCAAGAAATTGAATCGCATCCTGGATGCTTATGAGCCGGCCGCCAACCGCATCGCGAACACCGTGGCGGTAGGTTTCGTGCAGGAGCGCGAGCGCGTCATTCGCCAGCAACAGGAAGCGATCCGGGAACTTTCCACGCCGGTGCTGCAGGTGCGCGAACGCTTGCTGATTTTGCCGATCATCGGGGTGATCGATCCGCAGCGTGCCCGGCAGTTGACGGAACAACTCCTGCGGGGCATCCGCACGAATCGCGCGAAAGTGGTGGTGATCGATATCACCGGAGTGGCGGCCATGGACGTGACGGTAGCGAACCACTTGGTGCAAACGGTGGAAGCTTCACGGCTGCTCGGCGCGACGGTGATTGTTACAGGTCTTTCGCCGGAGATTGCGCAGACCTTGGTGACGATTGGCGTGGATCTGGGCAAGATGAACACCGTGGGCGACCTGCAAGGGGGCATCGAACAGGCGGAAAGACTGCTGGGATACAAAGTGGTGACCCTGGCGGAAACCCGCTAAATCTTAGGAAAGAAGGGCTACGTGGAAGTTCCCATTTTGAAACAGGGAGAGGTCCTGATTGCCACCTTTCAGGCGGCACTCTCGGACGCGGACCTGGAGCACCTGCGGCGTGGTCTGGTGCAGCAGGTGGTCAAGTTTCGCTCGCGGGGGGTGATCGTGGATGTCACGGCCATGGACGTGATGGACTCGTTCGCCTCGCGGACGCTGCGGGAGATTGCGCACATGATCCGACTGCGGGGAGCGGAAACGGTGATTGTGGGGATTCAGCCGGAAGTAGCCTTTGCCATGGTGCAACTGGGGCTGACCCTGGAAGACGTGGCGACGGCACTGGACCTGGAGGAAGGTCTGGCGTACTTGATTGAGAAATTCAAGAACATAGACTGAGAGAGACACAGTGAGGGCTGGAGAAATCCGGGTGGGCATCAACTCGGACCAAGATATCGTAGCAGCCCGACAGAGAGGCCGCGCTCTCGCAACCGAACTAGGTTTTTCCACTGGAGACGCCACGCTGATCGCCACGGCCATATCGGAACTGGCGCGCAACATAGTGTCTTACGCGCGCAAAGGCGATATCACCTTGAAAATCGTCCAGGCCTCCAGCCGCCAGGGCGTCTTGATCATCGCATCCGATAGCGGACCGGGAATCCGGGACATTCCGCAAGCCCTGCGAGACGGATTCTCGACCTCGGGAAGCCTGGGACTGGGGTTGCCGGGAGTGCGCCGGCTGATGGACGAGTTTGAAATTACCTCGAAACCGGGCCGGGGAACGATTGTGACGGTGAAGAAGTGGAAACAATAAACGTGCCGCTGGTGGAGTATGGGGTGGCGAAGTTTGTTCTCCCGGGCCAGGGGGAATCGGGCGACCAGCATCTGGTTTGCTGTAACCAGAGTGGCATTCTGGTTGCGGCGATCGACGGAATCGGACATGGAGAAGAAGCAGCCCATGCGGCGCAGGGGGCGGTTGCGATACTGAAAGCGGGAGCGGACGAACCGGTCATTGCTCTGCTACAGCGCTGCCACGAGGGGCTCCGCGCGACGCGCGGGGTGGTCTTGAGCCTGGCAGCCATTGACCAGGAGCATGGCATGATGACCTGGGCGGGGGTCGGCAACGTGCAAGGAGCGTTGATGCGCGCGGGGGCCCAGAAGGGCAGCGTGCAGGAGGTGCTGCTGCTGCGTGGTGGTGTGGTCGGCGCGCAGTTGCCAGCGCTGCAGGCCGCAGTGCATGCGGTTGCGAAAGGGGATACTCTGGTGTTTGTCACGGATGGGGTGCGCGGTGACTTTGCCGAAGGTCTTTCCGCGCGGGAATCCCCGCAAAGAGCGGCGGACGGCATTCTGGAACGTCACTGTCGGGGAAATGATGACGCGCTGGTTTTGGTGGTACGGCTGACCGGGGTACGTGCATGAAGATGGCAACCAAACGGAAGAGGAAGTCGCCGGCACCGTTTGAAGAAGAATATCGCTCGGCGTTTGGGGAATACGCGGGGAATGGCGGCGAGGCGGCGTTGGGCCGCGCCTACGAGCTAGGGCGGCGGGCCATCACGGAGAAAAAGAGCCTCATGGAAATCGCCTCCCTGCATCATCGGGCGCTTCACGAGATGCTTGCCGAAGCCCCAGGAACGGGGCGGGAGCAGGAATTGCTGGCTGCCGCCGGTGCTTTCCTGGGAGAGCTGCTCTCGCCTTTTGAAATGGCGCACCGCGGAGTGCAAGATGCGATCGTGGCGCTGCGGCAACTCAATGAAACGCTGGAGGAAGAGATCAAGCGCATTGCCTATGCCGTGCATGACGAAGCGGGTCAGCTATTGGTGGCCGTGCATCTGGCGCTCGCCGACGTGGCGCGGGAATTGCCGGAACGCCAAAAAGAGCAGATGGGGCGGATTGAAGAATTGCTCAACCAGGTGGAAAAGCAGTTGCGGCGGTATTCCCATGAACTTCGGCCAACCGTTTTGGATGATCTTGGGTGGATTCCGGCCATCCGCTTCCTGGCCGAAGGAGTATCGAAACGCGCCAATCTGCCCATCCACATCAAGGTGACGTTTGCCGGGCGGCTTCCCAGCACCACCGAGATCGCCCTCTATCGCGTCGTTCAGGAAGCCCTGACCAACGCCACGAAACATGCAAAGGCCAGCAATATCTGGGTTCGCGCGTGGCGAGATGAGTTCGTATTGTGTTGCTCGATCCGAGACGACGGAGCGGGTTTTGACGTTGGCGCTATTCAAGCACCCGGCGGCCGGAAGGGGTTAGGCCTAATCGGCATGCAGGAACGCGTCAGCGCGATCGGTGGAACGGTGCGCATCGAATCGCGCCGTGGGCAGGGAACTGAACTTTTAATTCGACTTCCTTTGGAGGCTTCATATGCCAATTCGCGTGGCACTCGCTGATGACCATGTCCTGGTGCGCCAGGGTCTGAAATCATTGCTTGAGAGGGAAGAATTTAAAGTCGTTGCGGAAGCTGGTGACGGGCAGGAGGCGGTGAGCCAGGCCGCATCGCTCCACCCGGACATTACCATCATGGATATCAGCATGCCCATGCTAAACGGTATAGATGCAGCACGCGAGCTCGGCCGTTCCTGTCCGAAGACTAAGGTGATTTTGCTCACGCAGCACGAGGAGGATCAATACATCCTCGAGGCCCTGGAAGCTGGGGTAAAAGGGTATGTGCTGAAAAACCAAGTGGCCAGCGATCTGGTACATGCCATTCAGCAAGTTTCACGAGGGATGTTCTATTTGAGTCCGGGCGTCTCAAGGGCCGTGATTGAGGCGTACCGAACGAAATCGGAGAGGGCTGCGGATCCTCTGACTGCTCGTGAACGCCAAGTGCTGCAACTGATTGCCGAGGGAAAGTCCACGAAGGACATCGCTTCTCTGTTGGATATCAGTGTGAAAACTGCCGAATCACATCGATCAAGACTGATGCGGAAACTGGATATTCACGAGACGGCAAGCCTAGTGCGCTACGCGGTTCGTCGAGGCCTGGTACAGCCATAAGTGACGGCGATTGGGTTTGTCACGCTGTAGGAGATTCGGAACTTCCGGTCAACGAGACCTACGGGACCAGTTCGAGCAGCCTCCCCTATTGCCGCGGTCCTTTTTTCGAAGCTACCGAAAGCAGCACACCGGCTTGTTCGCGGTTTCTGGGCGCGTTGCTTTGTCAAGTAAGGCCGCGCGCATGCGCAGCGCAAGTGCGGTTGTTTCGCCGACAGTGCTAGGCCTTCCTTCTCTGAAGGACGCGCTTGCCGAGGGTGCCGGCGAAAAGCGGCAGATCGAGAAGCCCCGGCAGAGGATCGTCCCAGGCAAAAATGGCAGACTCCAGAGGTCTTCGCAAGGACCGCAAATAATTCCGAACTGAGAGCCGACCGCCCAGGATTTCCCGGATTGCCACGGACATGTCGCTGCTCAGGTGCATCCAGCGCTGGCCGGCGCGCCCGGGCAGCGCCGAGAAAGATTGGCCCCTGAGTAGGAGCCAAAGAAGGTGAGGGAAGTCGACCCCGCAGCGCCTGGAAAGTGTGTGCCAGCCCCAAACGCGCGGATTGATATCGATAACCTTATATTGACTGTCCCGCGGATCTTTTTTGAACTCCACTTCTACCAGGCCAGTGAAGCGCAGTGCCTTGAGCAGCCGCACGGAGGGCTCAATGACTTGTGGCTCATCCACGGTCTCGACGTAGGTGCTGAATTGCCCGAAATCCATCGGATACTGTCGAGTACGCCTCGCAACAATGGAAGCGAGTGGCAAGCCGTCTTGGCAAAGAGCGGCATAAGAAAACTGGGATTCGCCGCCCCCGGGCACGACTTCCTGGACGATCAGATTTTCCGGGGCCATCAACCGACAGGCCTCGTCGTAGCGCGCCAGCAATGAAGCACGATCATCGGCACGCCAAGCTTTGGGGACGGCAAGACTGCTAGGTTCCAGCCTGAGTGCCGGCTTAAGGATCAAAGGGAAAGCGTGGTCGAGTGCTGCGAGTTCCTCCCGGGTGTTTGGAGAAGCAGCCCAGGGTTGCTGAACCCCGAGGTCGTGGGCAAGATGATGCAGGAGCCGCTTGTCGCAGGCCCAGCGCAGTTCTTCCCAAGGAGGCACGGTGAGCCGGTAGTGACTCGCCAGCGTCTTATAATTGCGGGAAACAAGGGTGACCGCGTAGTCGTCGGTGGGAAAGAGCACCCATCCGTTGAGACCATGTTTGGCCGCCAAGTCGATGAGGAAGTCAATTTGTCTGCTTTCGTCCTGGGGTGGCCAAGATACGTTGCGGCTAACGTACCGAGAGGTGGTCGCCACAAGATGTCCACCCTGCTTGATGACCCAAACAGGAATTCCACGACGACCCAAACTGCGCACCACACCGAGCCCCCGATAGTCCGCACCCATGATCAAAGCACCGGCGGTTGCGGCGAGAACGTTGGGGCCAAGATTCGGGGACCTTGTCACCTCCGGAAGAGTGGCTGCCGCTGACATAGATCCTTAGGAGTCGCCGTGACTCGGGGCTTTGCGAAAGATCTTGCTGGTCAGCTCTCGGGCGGCGAAATCCGCGCCAGCTACAAAACGCAAGAGCGGACCAAAACTCCAGGCGGCCGGGGCGCCCAGGAAGTGCAGACCAGGAACAGAAGATTCGAATCCGACTTCAAGTTGTGGGTAGCCGCTGATTTGACGGATCGACGAAAGCAGTTGCGCGCCGAGGAACGGGTAGCGGGCGATGTCCACACGGTAGCCAGTCGCAAGCAGAACGTGATCGACGCGTCGCTCGCTGCCATCTGCCAATTTAAGAATTACGCGGTCGCCGAAAGTAGCGCTGGAAATGACCGCACGTCCTGTCGAGATCGGAACGTGTTGGCATCGCGGCTTCAGCCAAGCGGCGCCCGCGGGCCGGATGGCGCGCACCGCCAGGCGATTCTGCATCAATCGAGGTAATCGGCGGAACAAATTTGGACGCGCCACGAGGTGGCTAATCCCGGCTTGGCCCACGTCCGGTGGTGCGTACAGCATGCGAGCTATTGGCCGGCAAGTGTGCACCCAAGGTCTCCGCCAGAGCCAACGGACAATGGGGGTACGGACCAACACTTCAACCTCGGCTCCAACCTCATGCAGGAGCGCAGCCGATTCGAGGGCGCTCTGCCCTCCGCCAATCACGGCGACTTGCTTTCCTGAGAAGCGGCTGAGATCAGTGTGCGCGGAGGCGTGTGAGGCTAAGGAGCGCGGGAGAGACCTGAATTCCAGGGGGTGCCAGGCGAAGGGCATGATTCCAGCAGCAATAACCACGCGCCGCGCCTTCAAATTCTCTCCGCCTTCCAAGGTGAGATGGAACCCCGATCCGTTTTTCTCCACATGGTGGATTCTCCGGGAATCCAGGTCGGGGACGGCTTGATTCTGAAACCAACGCCCATAATCGGTGAAGCGGGGGAGCGGCAGCGGAGCGGTGAGCGGGTTCCCTCTGGCCGCCGCATAAGCCTCCAGCGACAGCGCACCGCTGGGATCGGAAAGGTGCGACCCCTCCAAGGGAGAGCGGAGCAGCATGCCCTTGGGCATGTGTCTCTCCCAGAAAGACATCGGTTCGCCAAAAACACGGACATCTAGGCCATCGGCGGCTTTCAGGTGCGCGGCCGCCGAGAGTCCGTAAGGACCAGCTCCTATAATTGCTACATCGCACGCCGACATAGGCCTCCATTCCTATGGACTGTCCAAAATGCTCTCGCAGTGGCTGGCATCTTCATTCTGAACTTCCTTAAAAGAGTTGTTAAAGCTTCACAGGCTCATATTCCCGAATACCGTACCCGGCCTCCACAACTGGGACAAGACGGTACATACCGGATCGGTCCGAGAGGAATATCCGCAGAACGGGAGTGGGTAGAAACCTGCAGGAATCAGACGAAGAGATTCTGTTCGAGTGAGATGAAATTCTAGGGCAGAAAGAATGGCTGGCGCGCGTTTTAGTTATGTGAGGATGCGGATTTGGGTTCGCCGATCTCTCCAGGAAGGTAAGTTGCCAGCGCTGAAGTGAAGAGTGCTGCGCCCTCGGAGTTGAGATGGAGTTCATCCGGCTGGTAAAACTTTTCTGAGAGTGTCGCCGGATCAATGGGCACGAGCGAGTCGACCCCGACCTTTTGGGAAGCGATGGCCATTTGGCGAACCGCATCTTCCGACGAGCGAGTCGGTGGAACCAGGATAATCAGTTTTGCCCCGTGCGCGTCACACAGTTGACGCAAAGTTTGAATCCGGGCAAGTGTGATCAATTCGAGCTCCGAACTGGGCGGGAGCGCCGGTTTGCTCTTTACCAGCGCGAAAAGCTCTCTACAATGAGGGACCGCGTGGCGGAGAACTTGCGTTCGAATGACGCTGCGTGCGTCCCAGAACGCACTCGAATGCGCGAGCAAGAGGTTAGTCGTGGCCGTGCGATCCAGCTTTAAATCGGAAGCGACACCGAGGACGTCGCGGACGTCGAAAAACATCATCGGAGCATAGTCCTGACGCACGCTGTCTTGAAGAAAACTATTCACGCCGACACCAAGGACCACCACCTGGGGCCTTGCACCTTGACGGAATAAGCGTTCGAGGCCATATAGCCAGTCGTAGTAACCGGTGGCTTCCAGAAAAATGGGATAAATCCGCATCTTGCTGGAGGTCAATTCCTGCAAGCGGTCTACGTCTATTCCTTCCATGAGGAGGGAATTGCCCACCATCAGAACGGATACTGGTTCGCCGGACCTGCTGGGCCGCACCTTGACGGCCTCAGCGTATTGCTGAGAAACGCGGCCGTAGGTTTCCGAATCATGTTTGAGAAGGTAGTCGGCGAAAATCTCGAAGAAAAGGACAAGCAGGGCGCAGATCCCCAGCAGCACCCTGGCGTGGACCAGGGCGGGCGACTTAGAACTGGAAGTAGACGAAGGCATTGAGATTGTTCCCCGAAAAGAGTGCCAGGATGACGAGTGCGAAAGCCGCCAGCGCGGTCCGAACGGCATAAGGAGCGTTTGCAAATGGGTATTCCTGGTTGCTGGCTTCCATCAACAGGTCCACAACGAACAAAGGAATGGAAAAAAGGCACAGCATGAAGAACGCCGAGGCGTACTCGGTGCGCCAAGCGAAATGAGACAGGCCAGCCAGGAACTGCACGGCCGCAGGGAGTGAGGCGGCACGGAAAAATGCCAAGCTCAGGCAAAAGAGATTGAAGGTCAGAATTCGCTGTGCCCAAAGGGAGAAGACACCCGCAGAATGTTGAGTCCGGGCGGCATCTTTCTGCTTCGTTTTGACAGGGAACAAACAACGCTCGGCAGCCAAAACGGCGCCATGAATTGCTCCAAACACCACAAACGTCCAGTTTGCGCCATGCCAGAGACCAGCCAGGACCATGGTAATCAGAAGGTTTCGAGAGGTTTTCCATCTGCCGCCGGCACTGCCTCCCAAAGGAATGTACAAGTAATCGCGGAGCCAGGTGCTCAGACTGATGTGCCAGCGTCGCCAAAACTCCTGAAGGCGATGCGACAAATAGGGCTGCCGAAAGTTGACTATGAAATGGAAGCCCAGCAATTGAGCGCTGCCGCGCGCAATATCGCTGTAGCCGCTGAAGTCGCCATAGACTTGCCAGGCAAACGCGTAGGTTCCGATCAGAACAATCCAGAAATTCGAAGGACCGAATTGGCCACCAAAGGCTGCGTTGGCGAGAAGAGCGCAGTTGTCCGCGACCACACATTTGCGCACCAGGCCGGAAAAGATAAGCATCAGGCCGTCGAAAAAGCGATCCGCATCAAAGGCGCGGTCCTTCTGCACCTGAGGAAGAAGATGTCCCGGTCTTTGAATCGGTCCGGCAATCAAGTGCGGGAAGAGGCTGATGAACAGACCATAGTCTAAGAAAGACTTAGCCGGTTCCAGCCTGCCTTTGTAAACGTCCACGATGTAGGCGACTTCTTGAAAGGTATAAAACGAAATGCCCGGGGGAAGAATAACGCGAATGAGGGGCAGAGGAATATGGTGAATGCCCAACGTTTCCAGCGCAGTCGAAAAGGACCCAGTGAAGAAATCAAAGTACTTGAATACTCCAAGAATCCCAAAATTCAACACCAGCGACAGGACAAACCACTTCTTGCGGTTGGAGTCCGCGCGGCCGGCGGTGATTTTCTGGGCGATCAGAAAATCCATCGTGGTACTGCCAATCATGAGTGCCAGGAAGCGCCAGTCCCACCAGCCGTAGAAAAAGTAACTGGCCAGAAGCAGGAGAATGTTTTGGGCGCGATGAGGCAAGCGCCAGTACACCAGCGCAACAGGGATCAGGAAGAGGAAGTAGGCGGGAGAATCAAAGAGCATGGCGCCAAATGAATGTTCTCATTTCAGTCCCTTGCACTGGGTCGGAGAGAGCATATTCAAAGGGGCATGACCGGACAATCCATCGAACCAGGGCATTGGAGCAGGGGAATCGCTGACTTCTTGTTAAGGGATATACCTGCGGTCAAGTAGGGGATCCGCTCAGGCTGATGCCAAACCGCAAAGAATTAACCACTTCGTTAACGAGAAGTCGGTTGTCGATCCTGATATGGCAGGCTCGGTAGTTCTAAAACAGATCTTGAGGAGCGCGGCGAGTTCCTGTGTGCGTGCAAAGGGTTGCGGACGCGACCGTCGTGAAACCGGAGAGACTCCTTTCCGTCGTTCTGGCAACGCTACGGGGCTCGCCGACTTGCCAGGCACTCATTTTCAGCATCCGTAGTGCTCGCCAAGTGCAAAGAGCCAAAGGGAGTTGCGCCAATTTCGTTCAGGCATGCCCGTCCACGCTTTTAGGGTTTAAACCGGATTGTGAGGAGGTTGGGTGTCAGCTAGTTTGCTGTCCTGGGCCGTTTCCGTGGCTTGCCGCGTTGCGATTGAGAGTAGGCAGAGGCGTTCGCGGGAACCCCGGGCCAACACCGTGGCAGGGTCATCTGAATCTTGGGACTCTTACGGCGGTAGCTTCTCTAGGGAGTCGATTATGGATATGCGCCAACAACAGTGGCCATGGTTCGCGATCCTATCTAGAACGGGCAGAGAAAAAACAACCACGTTGCTTCTGGAAAACTCGGGCTACCAGTGCTTCTTGCCGGTCAGCAAGTCCAGACGGCTGTGGTCTGACCGCGTAAAGGAGTTGGAGGTGCCGCTGTTTCCTGGTTACCTTTTTTGTCGGATGAATCCGCACAATCGGCTGCCGGTCCTGCAGACTCCCGGAGTCATCCAAATCGTGGGTGTCGGCAAGACCCCCATTGCGGTGGAGGAAGACGAGATCGCAGCCATCCACAGCGCAGAAAAAAGCGGTCAATCAGTAATGCCGTGGCCGTACTTGAAAATCGGCCACGTTGCGCGAATCGAGTATGGGCCTCTGGCCGGCTTGACGGGAATCGTCGTAAAGATCAAGTCGGGATGGAAGCTGATTTTATCCGTTACGCTCCTGCAACGCTCCGTCGCCGTAGAAATCGATCGCAACTGGGTAGGCGCTCCAGGGCAGGGCCATTCGATCGGATTTAAAGGTGACTCTGACTCCTCAACTCCTGTTGATCTGACTCATCTATCCGGAGCGCGAGGCTTCCGGGACGAGCTGGCCGAGGCGGACTGATGGCGCCGGATAAACATGTTGTCGAACAGAAGGAGACACCGGTGCTTCACAAGAATATAGCGCGTGTTACTTTCCTGGTTTATCTGACCATCATGGGAGCAGTCGCGACACGGGCACAAGAGACACCCGCCACGACTCCTTCCGTCCCACCAGCCGTTGCCGCCGGCGGAAGCGGGGACGAGGCTGACCGCGGGCAATCACCCGTGCTGCAGCACCGCAATCACCGGTATCAATTGCATTCATCGGATGTTCTGGAGCTGAATTTTCCTTTCACACCGGAGTTCAATCAGGCAGTCACCGTTCAGCCCGACGGATATGTCACCCTCCGTGGCGTGGAAAGCATAAAGGTGGATGGAAAAACAATACCAGAGCTGGTTGATTTGCTGCGGACGAGCTACGCCAAGATTCTGCATGATCCGGTCATCAACGTGGAGCTGAAGGATTTTGAAAAGCCATACTTCATTGTGGGCGGTGAAGTGGGGCACCCTGGAAAATTCGATTTACGCGGAGATACCAGCGTTGCCCAGGCCGTGGCTATCGCCGGCGGATTGAGGGATTCCGCGAAACATTCACAGATCTTGTTGTTCCACCGCGTGCCGGACGGCTGGCTACAAGTGAAAAAGGTGAACCTGAAGAAGATGCTCAAGGAGGCCAACTTGGAGGAGGATGCCCACCTGCAAGCCGGCGATTTCCTGTTCGTGCCCAAGAACTCCTTTTCCAAGATCGAGCGATTTATTCCCACGTCGTCAGTCGGGATGTACACAAATCCAGTCCTGCACTAGTCCGCTTTTCCGGAGAGTGAGGTTAAAACGTCATGATCGAGAGAGACTTGGCCGCCGACGCAGCAGAGGGCACACCATCCCTCCGTTTGCGGGACTTCCTTGAAATCGGCTTTCGGCAGCGCCGGGTGATCATCAATTCATTCCTGGGGATCTTTTCAGTCGCAGTGCTGCTGGCGTTCCTCCTGCCGAAAAAGTACGAGGCGCAGATGAAAATTCTGGTGAGACACGAGCGTGCCGAGTCGGTGGTGTCGCCGGAACGCGAGTCACCCGTGCAGTGGCGCACCGAAGTGAGCGAGGAAGAACTCCAATCGGAAGCGGAATTGATCAAGTCCCGGGACTTGCTCACCAAGGTTGTTGTCGCTTGCGATCTTCAAAATCTTGGCCTCAGTTCGTTCTGGAACAAAGCGGGGGACAAGGACGACCAGAGAGTTTCGCGCGCAGTTCTAGCCTTGGAGAAGAACCTCACGGTACAGCCCATCAAACTGACCAATCTGATCAGCGTCTCCTACATATCAAAAGATCCACAGCTTGTAGCCCGTGTACTGAACTCTCTAGCCAGTCTGTATCTCGAAAAACATCTGGCCATGCACCGAGCCCCCGGCGAATTTCAGTTTTTTCACCAGCAGGCAGAAGAATACCGCAAGGCCCTGGCAACTGCGGAGGCCAAATTGACGGACTTCAGCCGCGAACAGGGAGTTGTTAATCCAGGGCTGGAGAAGGAAATCGCGGTGCGCAAGCTTGCCGAATTCGAAGCGGACGCGAAGTCGGCACAGGCTACCATCGCGGCGACACGGCAAAGTATCCGCGCGGTCGAGTCGCAGCTAGCCACGCTGCCCAAACGTGAGACCGCACAAGTGCGGACGTCAGACAATCCGCAACTCATGGAGCGTATGAAATCCAAGCTGCTGGAATTGGAGCTGAAGCGCACCGAGCTCTTGACTAAATTCGAGCCGACTTATCGCCCGGTGCAGGAAGTCGAAGAGCAGATTGCTCAAACGCGCGAAGCCATCCGAAGCGCTGAAAAAACGCCACTACGGGATGAGATTACGGATCGCGATCCGACCTATGAAGCCTTGCGATCCGAGCTTGCCAAGTCAAAGACCGAACTCGCCGCCACGGAGGCACGCGCCGCCGCCATGTCGGCTCTGGTGCGCACCTACCGGACGGAAAGTCAGCAATTGGACCACAAAGAGGTTCTCCACGAAGCCATACTCCGCGCCGCCAAGTCCGACGAGGAAAACTATATGCTGTACCTCCACAAACAGGAGGAAGCACGGATTTCGGATGCTCTGGACCAGCAGCGCTTTTCCAACGTCGTGGTTGCCGAGCCCGCCACAGTGCCCTTTGCACCCCAAGGACGATGGCTGCTCGTTGTACTTCTAGGCGGTCTCATCGCCAGCCTGGCGAGCGTGATGCTGGCCTTGGTGGTGGATCGGTGGGATCCGTCGTTTCGAACACCGGATGAGGTCGAGTCGTTCCTGGGAACTCCGGTAATTGCGGCATTTCCGAAGAACGGACGGTAACAACAATGTTCCTCGATTACTACCGATTACGGGAGCAGCCTTTCGGTGTGACTCCGGACCCGCGCTTTCTTTACTTCTCTCCCGCGCACCGCGAGGCTCTGGCATCGCTCTTCTATGGTATCGATGCGGGCCGTGGATTTCTCGCTCTCATTGCCGAGCCGGGGATGGGTAAGACTACGCTCTTGTTCCAGCTTCTCAAGCGGCTGAAGGGCTCCGTTCGGAGCGCCTTCTTATTCCAAACACAGTGCGATTCCCACGAACTTCTTCGCTATTTGCTGGATGCCTGGGGTCTCGATGGCCGCGGTAAAGATCTCGTACAGATGCACGCGCAACTGAACGAATTTCTCTATGCCGAGGCGGTGGCGGGCAGGCGTGTCGCGGTCTTCATCGACGAAGCCCAAAACCTTTCAGACACAGTGCTGGAGACCGTGCGTTTACTTTCAGACTTTGAAGCGGCAGACAGAAAACTACTCCAGATCGTGCTGGCCGGTCAGCCGGAATTGGCGCACCGGCTGATGCGTCCGGGCTTGGCCCAGTTGCGTCAACGCATTTCGGTGGTGGCAGGTTTGCAGCGTTTGCCCGCTGCGGAGACTTTTCGCTACGTCAATCACAGGCTCCAGGTGGCCGGATACGAAGGCCCTGAGTTGTTTACAGCCGCAGCTCTCACCGTGATCGCCGAGCGCAGTGAGGGTATACCGCGGAACATCAACAATATTTGTTTTAACGCCATGTCGTTGGGTTGTGCAGTGGGGTGTAAGAAAATCGAAGCCCAAATAGTCGAGGAAGCTCTGCACGATTTGTCCCTGGAATCGCTGGTCCAAAAGCCGAAAACGGCGCCCACCGTCGCGCCAGCACTCCACGACGCAGGCCCGACTTACTATTCTTGGATGAAAACCCATCTCGTCGGAAGGAGGGTTTATCTGACCACTGCTGTGGCCGCCTTGTTGGCATGTCTGGCGATTTATGTGGGGGCCCGCAGCGGCCCGAGTGCGCCGCACTCCTCCTCCCATCTTAGTTCCTCAAGTTCCGAGGTAGCCCCTAGCTCGGAATCGCAGTCCGCGCGCACCGTCCCCGCCGCGTTTTCCGGCGCCCCATCCCAAGAGCCCGCGCAGACCGAACCTCATGCCGACTCTGCCAGCTCGTTGACGTATGTCGTTCAGCCGAACGACACATTGCGGGACCTATGTCTGTCGATTGTGGGTCGCTACGATGCCGCGGTGCTAGAAAAGGTCCGCAAGCTCAATCCAGATTTGAAGGATCCCAATCGCATCGAGACCGGACAGGAAGTTCGCCTTCCTTTGTCACTCACGGATTGAGCGGAAAACAAACCTTAATGGATAAGAATTCCGAAAGGGCAGCAGCTAAGCACTCATGAGCAGGAATTTCCAACTTCTGCAACAAACGAGCAGCGTCGAAGACCTGTTCGAAACGGCTAGTAACCCGGCGGGTCTTGTGGGTACGGCAGAATGCGAGCTGCGTCCGGCATGGAGCGAGAAGCCCGAGACGTTTGAAACGGCCGATAACCCGGCGGGTCTTGTGGGTACGGCAGAATGCGAGCCGCGTCCTCGATGGAGTGAGGAGCCCGAGCTGTTTGAAACGGCCGATGATCCGGCGGGTCTTGCGGGTACGGCAGAATGCGAGCCGCGTCCTCGATGGAGCGAGGAGCCCGAGCAGGAAGTGAAGAGCGAGGCTTTGCCAATTCGTCTGCCTGACCTGATTCTAGGAAAGGCCCGAAGCTGGGGAAAGCAAGTACAAAAGCTAAACAAGGAACGCCAGAATGATTTAGAGGACATTTCCCGCGAGGAAGAAATCAAGTTGGTCCAGCGCATCTTCCCGGCCGCGGGTCAGCGTTCGCCCCAAATCGTTTTGTTTTCCGTAGTTGAGAGTCAAGCTGGGTGTGCTGAGATTTGCATCCGCACCGCTAAGATACTGGCCGGTCGAGGCGACGGATCCGTCTGCGTAGTTGATGCGAACCTCCAATCGCCCTGCCTGCATCACTACTTGGGCATAGATAATTCCAAAGGACTTGCCGAGGCGGTCCTTGAATCCCTTCCGATACAAGACTTTGTGCAGAAGCATCCGGAAACAGATCTCTGGATCCTGCCGAGTGGCTCGGCGGCCGGACAGCTGGGTTTCTCAGGGGTTTATGACCGTTTGCGTTCAAGGATGAGCGAACTGCGCAGCCAGTTTAAGTATGTCCTCATCCATGCGTCTCCTCTCGATCTGGACAGCGCTTCGATTCTGCTCAGCCGTTGGACGGACGGTGTGGTAATGGTGGTGGAAGCGGATACTACACGGCGCAAGACAGCGCGGCGGATGAAGCAAGACCTGGAAGCCGCGAACGTGCGCATCCTGGGAGTGGTGCTGAACAACCGCACTTTCTCCATACCCGAGGGCCTCTATCGCAGGCTCTAGAAAGCTATTCCGGTAAAAGCGCAGTAGATCCGCAAACACGCTCGTGGTACGAGCATCTTGCGATGCACCGCTAGCACGTTCGCCCTCCGACGCCCCTTGTGCCCTCGAGGAAGTCGTGGAGCCGCCTCAAGGATTCCAGCGAAGCAACTGTTTTCTCAACTTCGAAAATTTATTGGAGACCAAATGGCACAACAACACGTATGGCAATTTCCGAGCCACATCTCGGGATGGGCGGAAGAGTCGGACAACAATCTCTATTTCGCCTGCAAGCGGGGAATGGACGTCATCCTGGCGTGCCTGTTACTCATCCTCTTATCTCCTTTGCTGCTCCTCATCGCCATTTTGATTAAGTTGGATTCGCCCGGCCCGGTCATATTCACCCAGGAACGCGTCGGATCTGAACGGCAGTGGCTGGGGAGGACATCCCTCTGGGTTATTCGGAACTTTCGCATGTTTAAGTTCCGGTCCATGTATCAGGACGCAGACCCCGCTGTGCACGAGGCCTACATTCGGGATTTCGTCGAAGGACGAGCGCGTCCCTCCGAAGAGAGTGGCGGAAAATTCAAGTTGACCAACGATCCTCGCGTGACGCGGGTCGGGCGCGTTCTCAGGAAGTTCAGCTTGGATGAGCTACTGCAACTGGTGAACGTCTTGATCGGCGACATGAGCCTGGTTGGGCCGCGTCCCGTTCCGCCGTACGAGGTTGCCGGCTATCGAGGCGGCCACCACAAGCGACTGGCAGCTCTGCCGGGCATCACGGGCATTTGGCAGGTGAAGGGACGCTGCCGGGTCACCTTCGAAGAAATGATTCGCATGGATATTGAATACGTTCGCGCCGCGTCCCTGTTGCTCGATCTCAAAATCCTTTTTCTCACGATTCCGGCGGTTCTATCAAGAAGAGGTGCGGAATGAACACCACGATCCTATCACTTGGAGCGAAGGAAAATCCCGCGAACGCCAAACCCCTGGGTATCGCGGTCGTAGGTTGTGGCTATTGGGGAATGAACTACGTTCGAATCTTCAACGAGATGACGGATGCGCGCGTGGTTGCGGTTTGCGACCAGAGTTCGGACCGCCTCAAGGAAGTTGCGCGGCGATTTCCCGGCTTGTACTTGACCACCCAGGTCAATGATGTGATATCGCAGCCAGGCGTGGACGCCGTCGTGGTTTGCACAGAAGCGACGACGCACTACAACGTCACGCGCGACTTGTTGCTGGCCGGAAAACACGCCCTCGTGGAAAAGCCGCTAACCACAACATCGGCCGATGCCGAAAAACTCATTGCCCTGGCAGAGTCCAATTCTGCGATTTTGATGGTGGGTCACACGTTTGTTTTTAATGCGGGCGTCCAGAAAGTCAAAGAGTACGTCCAGAAGGGCGACGGCCGGGTCTATTATTTATACGCCCGCAGAACTAACCTCGGTCCCATCCGCCGCGACGTGAATGCCGTCTGGGATCTGGCTCCGCACGACATCGCCATTTTCAATTACCTCTTGGATAGCTCGCCGGAGTGGGTCAGCGCGGTAAGCGGCAAAGTATTGCGGAACTGCCGCGACGACGTGGGATTCATTTCACTCGGCTATCCGGGAAATATTCTCGCTCACGTTCACGTCAGCTGGGCCGATCCCGACAAAGCACGGGAGGTCGTGGTCGTCAAGAGCGACAGACGTATCGTCTTCAATGACCTTAACGGTCTCGAGCAAGTGCGAGTGTTCGAGAAGGGGGTGAGCCTTATGGAGCACGAGCCGCTCAACTACGGCGAGTTTCGCTTCCAGATTCGCGACGGCGACATCATCAGCCCTCGCATTGAAGCGGTCGAGCCACTCAAGCACCAGTGCCGCCATTTCCTGGAGTGCGTTAGGACGGGGAAGCGCCCGGTTAGCAGCGGAGTCGAGGGCCGGGAAGTTGTGCGAGTTCTTGAAGCCGTGAATCGATCCATCGAATGCAAGGGACTGCAAGTGGAGGTAGAAAGCAAAGGTGATCATGTCTACGCAAATGTCGATGCCAGCAAATCAGACGCCGCAAGTTCCCTTCGTTGACCTTGCCGCCCAGTACTCGACGATCGCTGACGAGATCAATGAAACTACGTCCAGAATAATCCAGAAAGCAGACTTCATTCTCGGACGGGAGGTGCGCCTTTTCGAGGAGGAATTTGCTGCTTTCTCTGAAGCTCGATACGCGGTCGGCGTGGATTCCGGCACTTCGGCATTGGAGCTGGCTCTCCGGGCCTATGACATCGGGCCTGGCGACGAGGTCATTACCGCTGCCAACAGTTTTATCGCCTCGGCCTTGGCCATTTCCCACGCCGGGGCGACACCGGTCCTCGTGGATGTGGATCCATTTACGCATACCATTGACGTGACCGGGATCGAAAGGGCAATCACTTCGCGCACGAAAGCTATTCTTCCCGTGCATCTCTACGGTCACCCCGCCCATATGGATCCCATTCGGCAACTCGCCGAGCAACATGGGTTGATCGTGATCGAAGACGCTTGCCAAGCGCACGGCGCCCGCTACAAAGGAAGGCGGGCGGGCTCTTTAGGTCATGCGGCAGCCTTTAGCTTCTATCCGGGGAAAAACCTGGGGGCCTACGGCGACGGCGGCATGGTTGTGACCAATGACGCCGACATTCGAAAACGACTCGAGATGCTGCGCAATTACGGGCAGGAGGAGAAATATCATCACCTGACCCAAGGCTTTAACCGCCGGCTCGACACGCTTCAGGCGGCTGTGCTGCGAGTGAAGTTAAAGTACCTAGAAAAGTGGAACGCCGCACGCCGCTGGCAGGCCGAACTCTATCATCGTCTGCTGGCGGGAACCGCACTGGTGCTCCCGAGTGAAGCCGTGGGCGCCCAATCGGTCTGGCATCTCTATGTCATCCGCACCGAGCATCGCGACAAGCTAAAAGAGTATCTGGCGAGCCGAGGCATTGCGGCAGGCATTCATTATCCGGTCCCCATTCATTTGCAGCCGGCTTACAAGAATCTGGGGTACAAGCGGGGGAGTTTTCCGGTCACCGAGCAGTACGCTCAGCGAATCCTTTCATTGCCGATGTACGCGGAGCTGACGCCTGAATTGATTGAGTATGTTTCCAAAACCATCCTAACTTTTCTCTCCGCAAACCAGGATAGTCATGCGTTTTACGAGCAGCTGGTCAGGCACGCTACCCCGTCGTCCCTATGAATTCAGCGGGAATTCAATCATGAGGAACAGTTAGCGAAATGCAGGTGCTTGGGAACCATCAGACTGCAGGATCTGAATCTGAAGCCTCTGCCTATCCCCACAATAGGATAGGGCCGCTGCCGGCCTTCCGACGTCTCCAGTCGCTAAGCGCGAATTCCCTGATCATTGCACTCCTCAGCCCTTTTCTTGCGCTAACGCGTGCGTCTGTCCAGAAAATTCTTCTGGCCATCGTCATCCTCGATATTCCCTTACAGTTTGGAACGCACCTTTTCTACGACGAGAGGGTGGAAGAATTCGGCGCGATGGGGGGATTAAGCATCTCAGCCGCGACCATAGCTCTTGCGGGCTTGTATGTTTCTTGGTTCATCCGGTCGCTAACCAAAAGAAACTCCGAAGAGCGCCGTCCGTTTCACATCAGTCGGCCCCTGCTCCTGTATCTCGCCTTCATTGTAATGTCTGTGTTTGTGGCTCAAGACGCGAGCTTGGCCGTTTTTGAAACCTGCTTGTTCATGGAATCTCTTTTGCTCTATGTCTACGCGGCGAACTGCGTTCGAACCCGGCAAGACGTTCTGTTCGCGGTATCCGTTCTGCTGGCCGGCGGCTTAGTGGAAGCCCTGGTTATCATCACCCTCAGCTTCACGGGAATGCCTAGCGCGATCTGGAGTCTGCCCACTCACATCCACGTCGAGTCTGTTACGCGTGGCGGTTTCATGCGAATCGGTGGCACCGTCGGATCAGCCAATACCGCGGCGGCCTACTTCAGCATCCTGCTTTCGGCTGCGGTCAGCTTGCTGTTCACGAACCTTGGGCGTGCGCACAAGTGGCTGGCGGGAGCAGTCCTGGGTTTCGGCGGAATAGCGCTGATCTTGACATTCTCACGAGGGGGATGGATCGCCTTGGTTGTGTCTATGATCCTGTTCGGCTTGTTTCTCGGTCGTCAGCGCGGGCTTTCTTTGCGAGCGCCCATCGCCGTCGTTGTGATTCTGGCGCTATTGTATTTGCCATTTCACAGCCTTATTTCCGCGCGCCTCCTCGGCGATGACAAAGGTTCCGCTGAGTCTCGCATCCCTTTAATGAATCTGGCCTTCCGAATTTTCGAGGACAACCCCATCCTGGGAGTAGGAGCCAACAATTTCTCTGTCGTCATGGGTCGCTACTTGACCGCCGAGTTCCGTCACGGTTTCCTCTACGCAGTTCACGACAAGTATCTTTTGGTCTTGACCGAAACAGGAATTGGAGGTTTGTTGACGTTTCTGGCCTTCTTGTTCGCGGCTTTGCGCAGAGCGTGGCAATGTTGGAATCTCCATGACAGTTTTTTGTCCCCGCTTGCTCTCGGCTTCATGGTGGGCATCGTTGGTCACATGGTGCACATGAACGTGGATATTTTTCGTGGCCGCCCGATGCAACAATTGCTTTGGCTGATTGCCGCGCTGCTTGTAGCCATGCATAGGATGCGCGCGGAACCCTCGGTTTCGGCCGCGCCTTCGCGCGTCGCATGAGACTTATAAGACACTACGGAGCTAATGCTTAACGCAAACGCAGAAAAGGACGTAGCGCCCAAGACCAACGCGCCCGTGATGCCCGGATCCGAGGTAGCGTGTCTGGATTCCAAGATGCGTGCGGCCCTGAGGTTGCACGACTACTTGGTCGCTTCGCACTGGAATGGCCACGCTTTGACTGGACCCGACGTAGGCATCCGCTTTAATTCTCGCGTCGGGCGTTTCATCAAAAGCTATCTGCCTCGCGTGAATTGGAAAGATAACTACTACTACGTCCAGGCGCAAGGGTATTGGATTCTCGACAACTGGCAACTGTATTCGAGCATGCGCGACAACAGGTATCGGGATATCGCCTTGCGCTGCTCGGAATTCCTTTTGGGTCGCCAGCAGGAAGATGGAGCCTGGCTCTATCCGAATCCGGAATGGCGGGGACGAATCGCAACCGCCGAGGGAACCTGGGGATCGCTGGGGCTGTTGGAGACCTACCGGGAAACGCGTGACGGAAAATTTCTGACGAGCGTCGAGAAATGGTATCGGTTCGTTGTTCGCGAAATCGGCTTTCAGGAAGTCGGCCAGGAACTTGCTGTGAACTACTTCTGCGGCAAGAAAGGGCCGCGCGTTCCAAACAATTCGGCTATTCTCCTGCGATTCTTGGCAGAAGTGGCCGAGGCCTCCGGCGACGATTCTTACTTGCGGCGTTGCACCGGCTTATTCAAGTTTCTGCGCGCCGTACAAGAAGCAGCGGGCGAATTTCCCTACACCGTCAGGGGTGTGGAGGGTGGCAAAGTCTGGCCGCATTTCCAATGCTTCCAGTACAACGCGTTTCTGTGCCTCGATCTGATGCGCTATTTTGACCTCACCGGTGACGATACCGTCCGGCCTCGTATTCGAAGATTGCTGGGCTTCTTGCGCGAAGGGCAGGCACAAAACGGACGTTCTTACTTCGAGTGCGGCGACAAGCATCGTGATGTCACGTATCACACTGCTGTTCTCGCCCAGGCTTTTGCGCGCGCAAGCCAGTTTGAAATTCCTGGCTACGATGCCCTGGCAGATCGCGCATACGACTATCTCTTGGGACTCCAGCGGCCAGACGGCGGCTTTGATTTCTCGCGGGGCGACTATTACTTCTTCAAAGATCGGCGCTCCTATCCTCGAAATCTGGCAATGATTCTGTACCACCTACTACCCGTTGCGCCCGGCGCGAGTGCGTCGTCTAGCGCCCCTTGAATTTCACTATTGAGGTTAGATATCGGCATGTGTACCAGGATCCCGGCTTTCTTCCAATGAGAGTTCTGATCATGACGGCGATGTATCCCACGCCGGAGAATCCCGCATTTGGCTCATTCATTCGAACCCAGGTCGAATCCCTGCGGCGCGCTGGTGTGGACGTGGAAGTCCTCATTTTGCGAGGGCGCTGTCGTAAATGGAACTATCTCCGGGGTATCTTTCAGTTACGCAGACGCCTCGCCAGAAGCTCGATTGATCTTGTTCATGCTCACTATGGCTTCGTCGGAATGATTGCGCGCACGCAATGGAAAGTTCCCGTCGTTGTCACCTACCACGGAGACGATTTGTTGGGAACAGTCAACAAGCGCGGAAAGAAGACGCTTCCAAGCGCGCTGATCGTTGCAACTGGGCGCATCCTGGCTCGTTGTGCTGATGCGGCCATCGTTCAGAGCCAGGAGATGGCACACAAGCTGGAGAGTGGGGCGCATCGGTATAAGGCCGATTCAAAAACCATATCTGCGGAATAGCGGGCATGATCGATCCAAGGATGTCCAGTTCGGAAATCCGGCGCACCCTTCAGCGCATGGCCAATGCGATCGCGCATCGTGGCCCTAATGAGGAACGGTTCTTCGTAGCCGATGGCGTCAGATTGGCCATCAGGCGCTTGAGCAGCTATTCTCGCGGCGGCCATGAAGCTTTTAGTTGCCACATCATTTTATCCCACGACCGAGAACTTTGCGCTGGGCTCTTTTGTTCGCACTCAAGTCGAATACCAACTTCCGCGACCGCCAAGTGAGCGGGGCCAGCCAACTTTCTTCAGCAGACTAGCGGTGATCGCCGGTCGCATTTTGAGCAATCAAGCCGACGCCGTAATCGTAAAGAGTCAAGAGATGGCAAGTAAACTTAAGCGGCAAGACGTCCATATCATCCCCCACGAAATAGACCTCGAGGTCTTTCGGCCAGCGGAGAAGGAAAAGGCTCGTGCCGCTCTGGGCCTGGATCCCCGCAAAAAATACCTGCTGTTTGCAGCCAACCCGAAGATTCCGGTCAAGCGCTTTCCATTGGCAAAGGCCGTGGCGGACGAACTGCAGAAACAGGATTCCTCCATAGAGTTGCTGGCCATCTACAAAGAACCGCAGGACCGGCTGGCACTCTTCATGAGTGCTTGCGATGCCCTCATTTTCACCTCCTATCAGGAAGGCTCGCCGAACGTGGTCAAGCAGGCTATGGCCTGCAATTTACCGATTGTCTCCACCGACGTGGGGGACGTGCGTGACGTCATCGGCGCTACAAAGGGATGCTACGTCTGCAAACCGGACGTGCGCGAATTTGCCGACTGCCTCGTCGACGTACTGCGCCGTCGTGAAAGGACTCACGGGCGCGAAAACGTAAGGCACCTTTCCGGACCTGCGGTCGCGCAGAGGGTCATCGAAGTCTACGAACAGGTTTTGAGCAAGCGCAATGGGCATGCGGTGGATCGCGCCGAAAGTAAACCTCTCTCGGCCGGAACGTAAAAAAAACAAGTCAAGTCTAGGAATTAAGTTATGTGCGGAATTTGCGGCATTTACGAATTCAAAACTCACCGGCCCGCCGGCCAACGGGTTCTCAGCGATATGCTCCAGGTCATCCATCACCGCGGCCCGGATGATTCGGGTGTGCATATCGACAAGGATCTTGCTCTTGGCATGCGGCGTCTCAGCATCATCGACCTGGGCGGCGGAAAACAGCCCATCGGCAACGAAGACGGCAGCGTCGTCACTGTTTTCAACGGCGAGATTTATAACTTTCAGTCCCTCCGCGAAGAGTTACAAGGCCGCGGCCATGCGCTCAAGACCTCAAGCGATACCGAAGTGATCGTCCATCTTTATGAGGACTTCGGCGATGAATGCGTGCAGCACTTGCGCGGGATGTTTGGCTTGGCTGTGTGGGACGCTCCCCGTCGGCGCCTTTTCCTTGCCCGTGACCGTCTCGGAATCAAACCCCTGTACTTTACGCAAGCGGGCGGAAGGCTGGTCTTCGGCTCTGAGATTAAAGCGATTCTTCAGCACCCTGGCGTGCAGGCCAATCTCAGCCTGGAGGGCTTGAACAATTTCCTTTCACTCAAATATGTCCCCTCGCCGCAGACCATGTTTGAGGGAATTTATGCCTTGCCGCCGGGCTGCTGCCTCACCTGCGACGAAAACGGCGTAAAGGTCCGGCGCTATTGGGATCTATCGTTTGCCAATCAATGCCACGGCCTCCGCGAAGAGGCCTATGCCGAACAACTTGCCGAGTTACTCCGCGAGTGCGTCAAACTGCATCTGGTCAGCGATGTGCCATTCGGCGCGTTTCTCAGCGGCGGGCTCGACTCCAGCACGATCGTAGCGCTGATGAGCGAGTTTCTGAGCGAGCCTGTCAAAACTTATTCCGTTGGCTTCGAAGGCGATGGGGAAGTTTTTAGCGAGCTTCCCTATGCGCGCTTGGTCGCAAAGAAGTTTCAGACCGACCATCACGAAGTCTTCATCGGCCCCAACCATCTCATCGACCTGTTAGAGAAAGTGATTTGGCATCTGGACCAGCCCATCGGCGATGAGGCTTCTCTCGCCAACTACATGGTCGCGGAGCTGGCTTCTCGTGACGTGAAAATGGTCCTTACCGGGGAGGGTGGCGACGAGTTGTTTGCCGGTTACGCGCGTTACGCCGGCGAACGGCTGTCACCTTTGTTCCGTCTTGTTCCAGAAACCGCCAAATCCCTGGCCTTGGCCGCGAGTGCGCGAATTCCCAGGCTGCGCCGTCAAAAGCTCGCCCTGTTTGCTCTTTGCCAGTCAGATGAAGTGACGCGCTTCATGAATTGGTTTCCGCTCTTCAACTCGGACACCAAGCAAGCGCTGCTTTCACGCGACGTGAAGGAAACCTTGAGCGGTTACGACCGAAGTCATGTGTTTGCGGAACACCTGGCGCGCACCGACGCTACGGAGCCGCTGAACCGTATGCTCTACGTGGATACGAAGCTCTGGCTGCCCGATGATTTGCTTGCGCGGGGCGACAAAACGAGCATGGCCACGTCGCTGGAGGCCCGCGTCCCGCTTCTCGATCACAAGCTCGTCGAGTTCGCGGCCTCGCTCCCGCAAAATCTGAAAGTGAAAGGCTTTGCCCGCAAATATTTGCTCAAGAAAGTGAGTCAGGCGTGGCTCCCTCCCGAGATCATTCAGCGGAAGAAAAAAGGCTTTCCCGTGCCTTTCACGCTGTGGTTTCGAAAAGAGGCTCGCCCGTTCCTTCGCGATGCTCTCCCTCCGTCCACGGTTCGTCGCCGCGGGCTTTTCAATCCTCTTTTTGTTGAAAAGTTGCTCGGTGAGCACGAAAGTGGATTCGCAGACCACGGTTCTCTGCTTTACGGCTTGCTCAGTGTGGAACTGTGGCAACGCCGTTTTATGGATTCAAGACTGCGCCCGGAGCAGCAATCCAGCGTTTTATCCGCGCACGCTCAGTGAAGAAGTCTTGAGGAGGTAAGAATGAGAGTCAGTGTATTCGGCCTCGGCTATGTCGGCTGCGTTTCGGCAGCTTGTCTGGCTCGTGATGGTCATGCTGTCATCGGTGTTGACGTGGATCAACAAAAGGTTGCGGCGGTCGCTTCCGGCCGGTCCCCGGTCATCGAACGTGGGCTCGACCAGCTCATCGCCGAGGTTACACGCACTGGAAAACTGCGGGCAACTCTGGACAGCAAAGCCGCAGTAGAGCAGACCGATGTGAGTCTGATTTGCGTTGGCACGCCAAGCAATGGCAACGGTAGCCTGAACTTGCACTATCTCGAAAGAGTTTGCATGGAAATTGGCGGGGCTTTGGCTGCAAAAAAAGACTATCACGTAGTCATCGCCCGCAGCACCGTGCTCCCAGGCACTTTGGAAGGGAAGCTGGCTCCCATTCTGGAAAAGCATTCGGGCCGGCGCAGGGGCGATGATTTTGGGCTGTGTTCGAATCCGGAGTTTTTGCGAGAAGGCAGCGCCATTGAAGACTACGATCATCCCTGCCAAATCGTCATCGGCGAACTCGATGCGCGCAGCGGTGACGGCGTGCAACACTTGTATCAAGCGATTCAAGCGCCCGTCGTTCGAACGCCCGTCAAGACTGCCGAAATGCTGAAGTATGTGAACAACGCATTCCACGCCGTGAAGGTCGCCTTCGCAAACGAAATCGGCAATCTTTGCTCTGCCCACGGAATCGACGGCCGCGAGGTCATGGAGCTTTTTTGCCGCGACCGCAAACTCAATATTTCCTCTTCCTATCTCATGCCCGGGTTTGCTTTCGGAGGATCGTGCCTGCCGAAAGACTTGCGCGCTCTGGTGTATCGTTCGAAAGAGCGTGACATCGATTGTCCGCTGCTCAGCTCCGTTTTGCCGAGCAATCAAAGGCAAATTCAGCGCGGCATTGAACTCGTCGAAGAAACTCGGCGGAAGCGCGTGGGCATTCTGGGTCTGAGTTTCAAAGCGGGTACCGACGATATCCGCGAGAGTCCGATCGTCCATCTTGTGGAAGCGCTGGTAGGGAAGGGCTATCAGGTAAGCATTTACGACGAGAAGGTGGAGCTCAGCCGGTTGACCGGCGCGAACAAATCCTTTTTGGAACGGGAGCTCCCCCACATTGCCACGCTCATGCGCGATTCCCTCGGCGAAATCTTGGCACAATCCGAAGTCGTGGTGATCGGAAACGCCAGCGCGTCCTTTCAGACCGTGCCGGAAATGTTGCGCGACGAGCAGATCTTCATCGATCTCGTGGGAATCACCAGAGGACATCATCGGACTCCGGCGCTGGCTGCAATTCTTCCACAAACAGGTGCTTATGAAAGCGTCCTCCAATAATCGCATCCTGATGCTACTGGAGAATCAGGCTTACCCGCAGGACGTGCGCGTTCGCCGGGAAGCCAATGCGCTGACCGCTGCGGGCTACACCGTTTCCGTCATCTGTCCGGCGAAGCCGGGGCAGCCATCTCGGGAAGTGATCAAAGGTGTGCGCATATATCGCTATCCGGAGCCGTCTGGTTCGAATGGCTTTCTCGGATACGTTTGGGAATACGCATACTCCACCTCCGCCAGCTTTGCAATATCGATGATCGTTCTTTTTTGCGGCGGTTTTGACGTTATCCACGCTCACAACCCGCCGGACACGTTTGTATTTATCGCCGCTTTTTACAAAATCTTTGGCAAGCGCTTTGTCTTTGATCACCATGATCTGTCTCCGGAAATGTATGAAGCGCGCATGCTGGGCGGTGGAAACCGCGTGGTTTACCATGCACTGGTCCTGCTGGAGAAACTTACGTGTTTCTTTGCCAATCATGTGATCGCCACGAACGAATCGTACAAGAAAATCGAGATTGAGCGCGGCGGCGTTCCAGAAGAACGCATCACGGTCGTGCGAAACGGAATCGAGCTCGACCGCGCGCGCAACACCGAACCCGAGCGCGCCCTAGTGGGAAAAGGAAAAATCATCATCGGTTACGTGGGCGTGATGGGATTTCAGGACGGCGTTGATTATCTTCTGCGCGCGCTTCATCACCTCATCCACGATCTGCGAAGGACCGATTTCTATTGCGTGCTTGTGGGCACCGGAGACGCATGGCCAAAATTGCGCGACCTGGCGCAGCAGTTGGGTCTCGATCCATACGTCTGGTTTACTGGATTCGTTCCGAGCGAAAAAATGAGGAGCTGCATGTGTGCGGCAGACATTTGCGTGGCTCCTGAGCCTTCAAACCCGTTCACGGATCGCTCCACCATGGTCAAAATGGTCCATTATATGTCAATCAGCAAACCGATCGTGGCGTTCGACTTGCCCGAGCATCGCTTTACCGCGGCAGACGCGGCCATCTATGTGAAGCCGAACGAGGAACTCTCATTCGCCAAAGCGATCGCGGAATTGATGGACGATCCTCGCCGCAGGGAAGCTCTCGGCGCGTTGGGACGGCGGCGCTTCGAGGCTGAATTGGCGTGGGAATATTCCGTTCCCAAACTTCTTGAAGCTTATCAAGGTATTTTGCCCAGACCAAAAAAGACAGTTCGCAACGTCACCGAAGAGCCAGAAATCGAGCTTACGCCCAGGCCAAACCCAACTCTCTCCACACCACGCAAACCGCAAGACTGGAATCCGGCGGGCCCACGTAAGTTGTCGCTTCGTTCCTCTTCGCCAGCGTGTTGCCCGAAAGCGTCCCGGTATTCCGAATGTAAATTTCGGGGAAAGTGAATCCACATGAAAGTCGTGTGTGTAGATCCTCGAACAGATCCGCTGTGGCGGTCCCTGGTCGAGAAAACGGAAAGCAGTGTTTTTCATTCGCCGAGCTGGATCCGAGTGCTGACGGACACGTACGGCTGGGAGGCCAGCGCCTACGTGATCGTGGATGACGCCGGAGAGCCGCGGGCCGGAATTCCTTTCTGCCGCATCACAGATATGTTTGGCGAACGGATTGTGGCCCTGCCTTTCTCCGATTACTGCGACCCGCTGATCCGTGACACGGAGTCCTGGCGCGTATTGATCGATAAGCTCTTGCCGGAGCATTGTCCCATCAATTTGCGCTGCTTGCACAATGACGTGCCTCTTACGGACGAGCGGTTTAGTCTCGCGAAGCAGGCGAAGTGGCACCGGCTCGTCTTGCGGCCGGAGCTAGACGCGCTGTGGCGCGCCATGCACGATTCCACTCACAGAGCAATCCGGAAATCCGAACGCGAGGGGCTCACGGTGCGCGTGGCTGAGTCCGAGCAGGAGCTGCGGACGTTTTTCGAGATGCACCTGAAGGTCCGGAAATACAAATACGGCCTTCTCGCGCAACCCTACAGTTTCTTTCGGAACATCTGGCACCATTTCGTGGACGCGCAGCACGGATTCCTTCTTCTGGCGATTCATCGGGACAAGATTGTGGCGGGCGATTTCTTCCTGGAGTGGAAGGATACGCTGTACTACAAATTCAACGCCTCTCTTCCCGACGATCTTTCGCACCGGCCGAACGACTTGCTGATCTGGGAAGGGATCAAGCAGGGAAAAAATCGCGGAGACGCTTTTCTGGACTTCGGTTTGAGCGACATGGACCAGGAAGGGCTGGTGAGATACAAGCGGAAGTTCGGCACGGAGGAAAAAACGATCTCCTTCCTGAGGCATGAACCCAATGGAGGGCCGACGCCCGCCGAAAAGGAAATGAGAGAACTTCTCGGGAGAATGACTAGCCGTTTTACGGATCATATGGTACCGGATCCAGTGACAGAGAAAGCGGGAGAGGATCTGTACCGGCTCTTTACATAATGCTCGGTTCCAAAATGGGAAGAAGTGGGGTACGTCGGCAGTCTTCGCAAGAGGGGCAGACAAAGGACTTACGGCATATGAAAATGGAAGAGCGCGTAAGCCCATGGCTCACACCCGCACTGATGACAGAACGAACCTCTTGGGCGGAATCGATAGGCGTCTATTCCGACACATTTGCTTTTTGGTTCTGCGATCAGCGTCGAGGACGTTGCCTGGCCTTGTAGCAAAAGCAAAGGGATTAGTATCCCGACAAAAATTTGCAACGAGCCCGGAGAATGCAAGACCTTTACGACAGTTACAAGCAAACCGCGCCGCGCCCTTGAACGCACGCACTACAGCGTTTCGGGGATCAGAGTATCCAGTGTGTAACGGATACGCCCGGATCGCGATGATCGCCTAGTGTGGAGTCGAAAATGCTGGGGGCAGACAATTTCACGTCAAGCCGAACTCTCCCAATGAGTATCAGTTTGCGGAATATCGGTGGGAACGCTCTCTCGATTCTCAGCAGTGACGTGATGAACCGTGCGACGAGCTTTGTCTTGTATGCGATGGTCGCGCGGCACCTGGGCACGTTCGAGTTTGGCCAGCTTTCGCTGGCGTTTTCGCTGTTCTATGTATTTCAGGTATCCGCGGTTGCCGGGCTGAAAATACTGATTGTCCGCGACGTGGCAAAAGACCAGTCTCAAACCAGGTTATATTTCAAGAATGGCTGTGCGATAGTGGCGGCTTCGTCGTTTGCGTCGGTTGTGCTGCTCTCCCTGTTCATCCGCCTAATGCACTACTCGCCCGCGACGAACTTGATCGTACTGCTGCTCTCCGTCGGTCTTTTTCCTTATGCAATCGCGGCGGTCTGCGAGGGCATCTTTCAAGCTTGCGAACGGATGCGCTACATCGCTTGTGTCAATGTGCCTGCGAATATCGCTAAAATCGGCGGAGCGTATCTGCTGTTGTCGCGGAATCATGGGTTGTACACGGTTATTCTGATTTTGCTGGCTTCTTTTTTCGCCGTCGCTGGAATCGAGGTGTACTTAATACTCCGGCGATTCCCGGCGCAGCGGGCATCCATTGGCATTCCGTTTTGCCTGGCCACGGTTCGATCCGCGATCACATTTCTAGCCATCGACAAATTAGTAGCCCTTGAGAGCAGCTTGAATGTCATTCTTCTATCCAAACTGGCAAGCGAGAGCGAGGTTGGTCTATATAGTGCCGCATCCCAACTATTGGTTCCGTTGGCGCTTGTCTACCAGAGCATCGCGCAGAGCATTTTCCCTGTGATGTGCCGGAAAGTGGAGCCCGGATATCAAGTTCTGAAGCACATTGCCCAACAGGCCACGGAATTGCTCCTTGTTCTGGCCTTGCCCGTGGTCACCGGGATCTATTTCCTTGGCAATTGGGCGCTCATTCTCCTGTACAAAAAGCCGGCGTTTCTTGCGGCTGTCCCTGCTTTACGCGTCATGGCATGGATACTAATCTTTCAGGTATTCACAAGTGTGCTCGGTCAAGTACTGCTAGCCTGCCACCGCGAGAAAGTCACTTTAAGGATTGTAATCGTTGTCTTGCTGGTGACTCTGGGAGTCGGGTGGCCGTTGATAAGCCATTTTGGTCTTCGCGGAGCCGCCATCACGTTGGTGCTCACGAGACTGATTGCCAGCATTCAGCACTATATCCCTGTTTCAAGCCTGTTTTCAGGGTTCCCCCTTGGCAAGATCGCCTGGAAGCCGGTTATCGCGGCGAGCTGCATGGCTGCTTACTTTGCCGCAGCCACAAATCTAGAGGCCGTTCTGAGAGGCGTTTCTGCAACTCTGATTTATGGCGCCGCCCTGTTTGCTCTTGCCATCCTGGCGCCCGGACCTCCAGGCCAATTTAAGAACAAATATCTTGTTCTTGGGTCGGAGTAGCCATGCGCGAAGATCTAAAGGACACACACGGCAAAGCGGAATCCGGAGACCGTCTACGCGTTGCCCTGATTTCCTACGATTTCGGAGAGTACTGCATTCGGTTAGCGAACGCTCTGGCACAGCATGCAGAAGTTTTATTGGCTCTGCCGGAACGGATGGCCGGCCCTTACCGTGCTAAGCTGAACGACGCCGTGCACTTCTTCCCGTTTCCGAGCGCAAGGATTCGGCAAGCAATAAAACAATTCCGGACGATTGGTTCGATTTTGAAGAGCGTTCGGGAATTTGGGCCCGAGGTGGTCCATTACCAGGGCGTTCACCTGTGGTTCGACTTGGCGTTACCTCTGTTCCGCCGTTATCCGCTGGCGTTTACCATCCATGATTTCCGTCCACATCCGGGCGATCAGCCCTTTCAGCAGACTCCGTTTTGGATTGAAATGTTTGCGCGGCGCCGCGCGGACCAGTTGATTGTTCATTCCCGACCAGTCCGAGATGTGATGGTTCGAGAGTGGCCCGGCAGCGCAAAGAAAACCTCGATCATTCCTCACATTCAGATCGGCGAGGGTTTGGGTTCAACGGAGGTGCAAGAGGAAGAAAACTTGATTCTCTTCTTCGGCCGGATTTGGGAGTACAAGGGCCTGGAGTATTTGATTCGAGCCGAACCCCTGATTAGCGCTCGTGTGCCGAATGTTCGCATTCTGATTGCGGGACGAGGGGAAGATTTCTCCCGCTACACCGAGATGATGGTCCACCCGGACCGCTTCATCGTTCACAACGAATACATCTCTGAAGAACGCACGGCCGAGTATTTCCGCCGTGCCAGTGTCGTGGTCCTACCTTACATTGAGGCTTCGCAGAGCGGTGTGATCCCCCTCGCATATTCTGCTGGTAAGCCCGTAGTAGCGACCCGTGTGGGCGGACTCCCAGAGATGGTGGAACATGGCCACACGGGGTACCTGGTTGCGCCGCGAGACACGGCAGAACTGGCGGAAAGCGTCACACGCTTATTGCTTGATGCGGCGCTCCGCCGTCAGATGGGCGCGAATGGGAAGCGGAAGATTGAGGCAGAGTGCTCTCCTGATGTAATCGCTAAAAAAACGATGGAAGTCTACCGGCGCGCAGTTGGGAAAACTTATCCTTCTCGAGGGTACACACCCGTCAAGGCTAGGCTTCTCCGACCGTAGCTTCTCGTTCCGGATCAGGCCAATAAAATGAATAAGAGGAAGCGAGTCGGCCTACGTTTACTGCTCGTAACCGGCTCTCAAGACCCCCTCTCACTCAGGATTGAGGAGTGGTCCTGGCTAGGTAAACTTCTACTGCTGTTGCCAAATCCCAGCCTGCGCTTTGCCATCAGCCCCGACATCGTCAGAGGATAGGATGAGTTGATGCCCTTATTTATTTCGCCGCCTTAGTGCTGGTAGGCCCCCAGATCGACGCTGCCGCCTTGTGGGCGAGCCTTACCGTTGATGTCCGTGTAGATATATTTTTTGAGGTCAGAAACGATGGCTGAAGCCATGCCTGACAAAGTACTGGGGTCAATGCCGCGGCTGTAGGCTGGGCTGAGAGGCAACAGTGTTAGCGCGGTGCCGAGTTGTGAAGCAGGCATCGCCGAGGAATAACCGCCCTGGGTGAGGGAGGGTGCGCTCACGAACAGGGGGTCGGCCTGGATGAATTGCGAAGGATCGGAGTAGCTGAAGTTATAAGAAGCGCCGTAGAGCAGGTTGGTGTAGAAGAAGATGTTGGAACTGCCGTTGTACTCGCCGTAGGCGGGGTAGCCGCTGTTCCAGGCATAGGCGATGTTGTTGACGATGTAGCCGTTGCTGGCGCCGTTGGTTCCGAAGGAGGGGAAATTGGGCTCGCTGGGATCCAGGTCGTTTTTGTAGCAGGTATTGTTGATGACATAGAAGTTCTGGACGTAGTTGGGCTGGATGCAGCGGCCGCCATTGCCGTAGACGACGTTGTTGAGGATGAGGGTCGGGGGCGTGTTGCCGCCGAGATCGAGGATGATGCCGTTGCCGTCGGTATGGTTGGAAGTGTTGTCGAACTCGCCGACGACGGTGTTGTTGGAGATGATGTTGTGGAGGCCGGAGTAGGTATCGAACCACTGGCTGGAGTTGAGAGAGATGCCGCTGGTCCAGCTCCACCAGGAGACGTTGGAGGCGTTGGAGGGGATGTAGCCGTTGTGGCTGACGAGGTTGTGATCGGCGGTGATGTAATCGCAATGGACGGTGGAGACGCCGGAGCCGCCGGTATTGCTAACGGAGTTGCCGATGAAGCGGAGGTGGTGAGAGCCGGAGCAGAAGAAGCCGTCGAGGGCGTTGCCCTGGCCGTTGAGGTTGAGGTTGCGGAATTCGAGGTAGGCGGGGTTAGAGGGGAAGCTGCCGCCATTGAAGCGGAACATGACCTGGCCGTCGGGGGCGCCGGTGTAATTAATATAGACGGGGCTGTCGCCGTAAGCCTTATAGACGATCCAAGAGGATGGAGTGCCACTGGCGGGCGGAGAGAAAGTGGAAGAGAAGCTGTAGGTTCCGCCGAGGAGGCAGACGACCGAGCCGGGGCCGGTGGCGGAAGCGGCGCCGGAGAAGGATTTGGGCGAAGAAGGACTGGTGCCGGAATTGCTGCTGCTCCCAGACGGAGAAGCATACAGCGTGCAATCGGAGGCCAAGCTGCCGTTATTGACGTTCAGATCCAGCAAAGAACTTGTCGCTGTTCTTCCCGAGGGGTCGGTCACTTTGGCGCTAAAACTATGCGTACCATTGGACAGGGCAGTCGTGTTCACAGTGAGAGTCCAACTGGTTGTCCCTGAGGCATTTGCATAGCTGCCGCCGTCAATGGAAACCTGAACGGACGTGATTCCCAGGGTATCGGTAGCGCTACCGGAAAGGTTGACCGTTCCAGAGATCGTGGAGCCATTCACGGGTGTGGTGATGCTGACCATGGGCAAAGCTGAGGTCCCGATATTCATGCCAAGGGGGGCTGAAGCGGTTGCGCCTGTCGAGTCTTTGACTTGAACGGTGAAGGAAGAACTAGCCGCTACGGTTGGCGTTCCGGAAATGGTTCCGTTGGAAGATAGAGCCAGTCCAGCTGGCAATGAGCCACTGGAGAGCGACCAAGTGTATGGCGAAGTCCCACCGCTGGCCGACAGAGGCTGGCTATAGGAAGCCGACACAGTTCCGTTGGGGAGAGACGTGGTTGCCACTGCTAAGGGGCTTCCCGTGGTGCCCGTGTTCGGGGTAAAGACCAAGTCCACCCAATAATTCGAGGAGTTGTACGTGTATGTGGGGAATCCGCTGCCGCTGCCATACAGGTACACTCCGTTACCGCTACCGTTCCCGTTCGCAGGGGCGCTCAGGGGGCCATTAGACAACCCGGAAGTTGCGAAATAGGAAGGATTTACGCTCAAGTGAGCGGTATTCGTGTGATAGGAGGCTACGTAATTCGCGTTCGCTGTGATGGCTACAGGCTTGGAGAAATTCACCTGCTGCCAGCCCGAGGCAGTCTCGTTTGTAAAAGTGGCACTGGCTAGCAAGCCACCCGCACTGCTCCACAAGTTGCCCACGTGGGTTCCGGTATTGAGAGGACTCTTATAGAAGCGAACGCCAGTAATGTAGCCACTGCTGTTCGCACGAAAAGTCACGCCGAGTTCTACCGCGGAGTCGGCCCCTGCGTCGATCTGAGAGGGTACCGCCGTGCTTGGCCAAAGCGTATAGCTATTAGAGGAGCCGCCGTTGCCCGAAGTACCGGTGGAGCCTGGCGTGAAAGCGACATCCACCCAATAGTTCGTGGAGCTGTAGGTATTCGCGGGGTAGCAGCTACTGGCGCCGTAACAATAGGGTCCGTTTGGTGTCGAAGCGGTGTTTCGGATGGCGTGCAAAGGCGCGTTATCGGCGCCGGAAGACGTGAAGTAGTTGCTGCTGACACTGTAGTGCCCGATAGTGCTGTGGTAAGAGGCTCTGTAAATAGTATTGGCTGTGATGGCCACGGGCGTGGAGAAATTCACCTGCTGCCAGCCCGAGGCAGTCTCATTCGTAAATGTGGCGCTGCCTAGTAACGTGCCAGTGCTGTTCCACAGGTTGCCTACGTGAGTGCCCGTGTTGTTCGAGCCCTTATGGAAGCGAATGCCTGTAATATAGCCGTTTACATCCGACTTAAACGAAATTCCGAGCTCAACCGGTGAATCCGGGCCCACATCAAGGTTTCCCGGTACCGCAGTGCTTGGCCAGATTGTATACTGAGTTTGTGCGGCTGAGACTCCAGAATAGGTTAAGAGAAGAAACAGGGCTGCAAGGGCAGCTTTGACGTATCTCAAATATTGTCTGCTTGAAAGGACACTGGGGAGGATTACCCCAACACGAGAGAATGGAGACCGCAGCGACCACAAGGACAAAAAGATATCTTCGAGGAATGGCACCAAAGAACCTCCCATAGGCTTTTTGTGGGCTGGGGATCGCCAGCTCGCCGGAGCTGAGAGGCTGGGTGGGATTAGCGGCCGTTTTAGAAGGACAAGATGCCGGTTCTTGCGACTTTAAAGGAAACTAAAGATCAACGAGCCCCGGCGAAATTCCTATGCGCTTCGAAGCATTCCGCCCACAGGAGAGAAGATAACTTCTAGTAATCCTGATTTATGTCGGTTGGATTATGATTCTAGCGTCAGACCTTTGGTTCTAAGCGCGTCTGGCTTAGCCCTACAGGCGGACAGGGACTATCCGCCCTAAATGCCGATGAGACATATCAAATGTAGAGCGAATCCTTGAGCTGACTTTTCAGGGAATGGAGTAAGTCGAGGCAGGTCTTCGCCCGATTGCCTAGCAGAGCGAATCCGCTTCACGGTAATGGGGAACAATGACTGCGCGCCGAATTGAGGGGCCCGAGGCCCACGCTGTAAAATCAGCTCTGAGTCATCCTAAAGAAGCGATTGTCCCGCTCTATCCCGAAATCATGAGAGGCCTGCCCATAGGCGTGCTTGTGCTGCACCTCGAAAATCCGCAAGACGTCAGGAGCTACAGGATCATTGACGTCAATCCTGCGGCGGCTGAAATCACGGGGGCAACCTTGGATGATCTTCGTGGCAGGACGCAGGCGGAATTTCCGGGCCTTTTGAAGGGCCCGTTTGCCAATCGGTGCCTCGACGCGATTCGTGACCGAGAACCAAAGAACCTAGGCGAAATATCCTACGGGGATGAGCGCATTCGCCAGGGCATTTATTCCATCAATGTATTTCCTCTTTCCGGCCATTTTATGGGAGTGGCCTTTGAAAACGTTACGGATCGCAAGGCTGCGGAACAGGCTGTGCGGGATAGCGAGGAACGCTTCCGCTTGCTGGTCGAGGCGGTGCAGGAATATGCGATTTTCCAGTTGGACCCCCTTGGGCACGTGGTTAGCTGGAATGCCGGCTCCGAACGCCTGAAAGGCTACAGCACGGATGAAATCATCGGAAAGCACTTTTCCGTGTTTTATCCGCCAGAAGATGTGGTGAATGGCAAGCCAGAACAAGCATTGGCGGAAGCAACCCAGCGCGGCCAAAACGTGGACGAAGGATGGAGAATCCGCAAAGACGGCTCGCGGTTTTGGGCCAACGTGGTGCTCACGGCGCTGCGGGATACGAAGGGCAGACTGCATGGGTTTGCGAAGCTCACCCGGGACATGAGCGAAAGGCATGAGAAAGAGGAGGCGCTGACAAAAGCCAAAGAATTACTGGAGCTTCGATTTGAGCAGCGGACGACTGTTCTCGCCCGGGTGAACAACGAGCTGCGAGTTGAGATCGCGGATCGCGAACGGGCCGAGCAACAGCTCAAAGCTTCGCTCGATAAACTCCGCGCTCTCGCGGCGCGTCTGCAAAAGGTGCGCGAAGAAGAACGTACCTCGATCGCGCGCGAGATTCATGACGAGCTCGGCCAGGCTTGCACGGCAATTAAGATGGATCTGGCCTTGATCAGCCGGAAAACAACCAAGCGACAAGAACAGCTCCGAAGCAAAATCGAGTCAACGGTCCACCTGGTGGATGACATGATCGTTACACTGCGAAGAATTGCGTCGGAATTGAGACCGAGAACTCTGGATGATCTGGGCTTGACGGCGGCACTGGAATGGCACGCGCAGGAATTCGAAAGCCGCACGGGTATTCGCTGTCGCGTTATCGTGCCGCAAGAACGGTTAGATTTGGATACGGAAAGATCCACAGCCATCTACAGAATTTTTCAGGAATCGCTCACCAATGTGGTGCGGCACGCGCAGGCGACGCGCGTGGAGGCACGCCTGCAAAAGGACGTGGATGAGCTCGTCTTCCAAGTTCACGACAACGGCAGGGGGTTTGATCCCGACGAGGCCAAGGCGCGTAAATCTCTCGGGCTGGTTGGAATGCAAGAGCGCGCGCTCCTGCTCAACGGGGAGCTCAAGATCGCAGGAGCCCCCGGTGCGGGAACCACCATGACGTTGCGGATTCCGCTATCAACGCAGGCTGCGCGAAAACGAAAACAGGACTAGAGATGAAAGTCTTAATAGCTGACGATCATGCTGTTGTCCGCCGTGGGCTCAAGGAAACGATCAATGAATCCTTTCCCAAGACGACCTTTGGGGAGGTGGAGACAGCCCAGGAAGCGATCGAATCCGTACGGCGCCAAGATTGGGACGTCGTCATCCTGGACATCAGCATGCCGGGGAAAAGCGGGTTAGACATCCTGGATGACCTGAAGCGTTTGCGCCCCAAAGTACCGGTTCTGTTTTTGAGCATGCATCCTGAGGAGCAATATGCGAAGCGGGCGCTCAAGGCTGGGGCGGCCGGTTACCTGACCAAAGAGAGCGTGCCGGAGGAACTGAAAACGGCGGTCAAACGGGTGCTTGGCGGAGGGCGATATGTGAGTGCAACGCTGGCCGAGAAGCTGGCGTACGACTTGACGCGCGGAACGGACGCCCCAGTGCACGAGCTACTCTCGGACCGCGAGTTTCAAGTATTGCGGATGGTCGCTTCGGGTAAGACCATCAAGCAAATCGCCGGAGAGATCTCCCTCAGCGTGAAGACGGTCAGCACGTATCGTTCGCGGATTCTCGAGAAGACCGGACTCAAAACAACAGCGGAGCTGATTCGCTATGCTCTCCAGAGTCAGCTCGTGGATTAAAGAAGTTTCATGCGCATATATCGATAATAAAAGCAAGTAATGTCAGCTGGGTTGATTTGACGCTCGAAGCGCTGTTTCTGTGAGATACTTTCGCACATAGGTAGTTCTCTTTGTCCTACAACAGAATACTGTTTTCACCGGATGTTTTTCCGTCCAGATTTGTCATTCACTAGAGTCGCATGAGTGATCCTCGAGGAGGAAGAAATGAAGGTCTTTATCGCAGATGACTCGAAGGTAATCGTCGAGCGCCTTGCCGATCTCTTGCGGGATATACCAGGTGTGGAACTCACGGGGCAGGCCGGCGATGCGCCGGAAGCAATGCGCTGTATTGAAGAAAAGAAACCAGACGCTCTGATTCTCGACTTGCAAATGCCAGGAGGCTCTGGACTTGAAGTTCTCCGCGCGATTCGTCCGGACCATCCTGCCCTTCAAATCTTGGTCTGCACGAACTACGCTTACCCTCAGTATCGTGAAGAATGCCTCTCAGCCGGCGCGAACTATTTTCTCGATAAATCGGCCGACTTCGAAAAGATACCAGCTATTCTCGGCGAACTGATCAAAAACTTCGCGAAGAGCGCTCCCGCAGCAAGGCAGACCTAACTCAGATTTTTAGCAGGTCTTTAGGGAATTGTTGGTGACACACCCCGCCTTAGTGCTGGTAGGCCCCCAGATCGACGCTGCCGCCTTGTGGGCGAGCCTTACCGTTGATGTCCGTGTAGATATATTTTTTGAGGTCAGAAACGATGGCTGAAGCCATGCCTGACAAAGTACTGGGGTCAATGCCGCGGCTGTAGGCTGGGCTGAGAGGCAACAGTGTTAGCGCGGTGCCGAGTTGTGAAGCAGGCATCGCCGAGGAATAACCGCCCTGGGTGAGGGAGGGTGCGCTCACGAACAGGGGGTCGGCCTGGATGAATTGCGAAGGATCGGAGTAGCTGAAGTTATAAGAAGCGCCGTAGAGCAGGTTGGTGTAGAAGAAGATGTTGGAACTGCCGTTGTACTCGCCGTAGGCGGGGTAGCCGCTGTTCCAGGCATAGGCGATGTTGTTGACGATGTAGCCGTTGCTGGCGCCGTTGGTTCCGAAGGAGGGGAAATTGGGCTCGCTGGGATCCAGGTCGTTTTTGTAGCAGGTATTGTTGATGACATAGAAGTTCTGGACGTAGTTGGGCTGGATGCAGCGGCCGCCATTGCCGTAGACGACGTTGTTGAGGATGAGGGTCGGGGGCGTGTTGCCGCCGAGATCGAGGATGATGCCGTTGCCGTCGGTATGGTTGGAAGTGTTGTCGAACTCGCCGACGACGGTGTTGTTGGAGATGATGTTGTGGAGGCCGGAGTAGGTATCGAACCACTGGCTGGAGTTGAGAGAGATGCCGCTGGTCCAGCTCCACCAGGAGACGTTGGAGGCGTTGGAGGGGATGTAGCCGTTGTGGCTGACGAGGTTGTGATCGGCGGTGATGTAATCGCAATGGACGGTGGAGACGCCGGAGCCGCCGGTATTGCTAACGGAGTTGCCGATGAAGCGGAGGTGGTGAGAGCCGGAGCAGAAGAAGCCGTCGAGGGCGTTGCCCTGGCCGTTGAGGTTGAGGTTGCGGAATTCGAGGTAGGCGGGGTTAGAGGGGAAGCTGCCGCCATTGAAGCGGAACATGACCTGGCCGTCGGGGGCGCCGGTGTAATTAATATAGACGGGGCTGTCGCCGTAAGCCTTATAGACGATCCAAGAGGATGGAGTGCCACTGGCGGGCGGAGAGAAAGTGGAAGAGAAGCTGTAGGTTCCGCCGAGGAGGCAGACGACCGAGCCGGGGCCGGTGGCGGAAGCGGCGCCGGAGAAGGATTTGGGCGAAGAAGGACTGGTGCCGGAATTGCTGCTGCTCCCAGACGGAGAAGCATACAGCGTGCAATCGGAGGCGAGCGAGCCGTTGCTGATGGTAATGGTCAGCGAAGAGCTGCTGGCGGTAGCTCCTTTGGCGTCCTGAACCTGCACGGTAAAGGAAAACGAACCGGTGAGAATCGGCGTGCCAGAGATCGTGCCGCCCACGTTTACTGAGAGCCCGTTTGGAAGTGCCCCACTGAGGAGGCTCCAAGTATAGGGCGAGGAGCCGCCTGACGCGCTAAGGGCGGCGTTATATGAACTGGCCATCGCGCCGCCTGGCAGTTGCGTGATGGTGACTTGCAAGGGGGAAGAGGCTGCATTGACAGTGAGAGTGGCCCCGGCACTGGTAACGCTTCCTGCCGTGTTGCTGACGTCAACGGTGAATTGCGCTCCGTTGTCGGAGCTGGTTGTGGCCGCCGTGGCGTAAGTAGAAGAAGTAGCACCGCTGATGGCAGCCCCATTTTTGTTCCATTGATAGCTCAGAGGCGCTGTGCCTGCGGCTGTGACCGAGAAG